>ULLZ01042937.1_pt1 | contig 46971 bp, 41 predicted proteins | sample 1951531 | NCBI WGS metagenome assembly ULLZ01 (sample SAMEA4835538, study PRJEB28245) | human gut metagenome | biome: gut microbiome; material: fecal sample | place: Denmark | collected 2008
AACTCTGTGGTTCTACATCCCCGTGGTGTGCCTCAACAGCGTTGATAATCGTTGCCGACTCCTTGTACTTTCTACAAAGATCAACACCAATAGATACGTGAGAACCTTCCATACCTGCATCATGATCAATAGATTTTCCGATATCATGTAACAAACCTGCACGCTTTGCTACACGAACATCAAGCCCAAGCTCTCCGGCAAGCAAACCGGACAAATGAGCTACCTCAATAGAATGCTTCAATGCATTCTGTCCATAACTTGTTCTGAACTTCATCTTACCAAGAAGACGTATCAGTTCAGGATGTAAGCCATGTACACCGACTTCCAGGGTTGCAGCCTCTCCCTCTTCACGCATCATAGTCTCGACCTCTTTCTGAGCCTTCTCGACCATCTCTTCAATACGTGCCGGATGGATTCTTCCATCCACAATCAGCTTTTCAAGTGCGATTCTGGCTACTTCTCTACGAACCGGATCAAAACTTGAAAGCAAAACTGCTTCCGGTGTATCATCAATAATTAAATCAACACCTGTCATAGTCTCTAAAGTACGAATGTTTCGTCCTTCACGACCAATGATTCTTCCCTTCATCTCATCATTAGGCAGCTGTACTAAGGAAATCGTTGTCTCTGATACATGATCAACAGCACACTTCTGAATAGCTGTCACAACGTAATCCTTTGCCTTCTTATCTGCTTCTTCTTTTGCTCGTGTTTCTAATTCTTTGATCATGACTGCTGTTTCATGCTTTACTTCGTCTTCAACAGTCTTTAATAAGTATTCCTTTGCTTGTTCAGAGGTTAATCCGGAAATTCTTTCCAGTTCCTGAGTTCTTTTTGCTTCCAAATCTGAAACTTCCTGCTTCAGCTTCGTGAGTTCTGCCTCTTTACGTGATAATGAAGCTTCTTTCTTCTCTACGGCTTCGGTCTTCCGGTCGAGATTTTCCTCTCTGGAAAGAACACGCTTTTCCATGCGCTGAAGCTCATTCCGACGATCCTTGACTTCTTTGTCAATCTCATTCTTCGTCTTCATGGCTTCTTCCTTCGCCTCAAGAAGTGTCTCACGTTTCTTTGCCTCCGCAGCTTTCAGTGCTTCATCTATAATCTCTCTAGCCTTATCCTCTGCCTTACCAAGCTTTGCCTCTGCCACATTTTTACGATACGCAATAGCTAAAAACCAGGTAACGAGAATTGCAACCACGAGTATTACAGCGAAAATCACATACTTGATTGCTTCGTCTGACAACTCAGGAGCACCTCCTTATTTAGTTTTATTGCATAACTACAACACTTAAATATTATACTTTTTTTATACTAGTGTCAAGGAATACTTTACTTTTTTTATGCAAATTGTAAGAAAAAATAGATTACTTTTCTATATTTTTTCAATATTTTTTCTATATTCTGACACCGCTCTGCGAATATCCTCATACTTAAATCCCCGCCGTGCAAAAAAGGAATACATACGCCGCATCTGTCCTTCATCCGAAAAATCTAAGTTACCATAACGTCTTTCCAGTAAATCATAGATGGTTTCCGCTTCATCAGGCACCAGTTCCATGCATAATTCACGTGTCATCTCTGAATCTACACCTTTACCGGAAAGCTCCATTGTGATTCTTCGTCTGCCTTTGGCACGCATCTGATTCCGAATATACGATGAGGCATATCGTTCATCATCAATGTATCCATAGGACATCAGTTTCTCAACTGCCTCTGCAATCTCTGCTTCCTCATATCCTTTTTCTGTCAGCTTATCACAAAGCTCCTTCCGGGAGCGATCCCGGAAGGTAAGATAATAAATCGCTGTATCAAATGCACTGTATGTAGTTGGTTGCTTATGACTCTTCGCTCTCTGTCTGTTCTGCATCTACGCCAATCCCACACTTATTCCGTACCTGCTGCTCAATCTCTTCCATCACTTCTGGATTATTTGCAAGATAAAGCTTCGTATTCTCACGTCCCTGTCCGATCTTCTCACCATTGTAAGAGTACCATGCACCTGCTTTGTTGATGATATCGTGCAAAACAGCCAGATCCAGAATATCGCCTTCCTTGGAGATACCCTTACCAAACATAATATCAAACTCTGCTTCCTTGAATGGAGGTGCAACCTTATTCTTTACAACCTTGACTCTTGTACGGTTACCAACAACTTCTCCGCCAACCTTCAATGTCTCAATCCGGCGCACATCCAGACGGACAGATGCGTAGAACTTCAATGCACGACCACCGGTTGTCGTCTCCGGGTTACCAAACATCACACCTACTTTCTCACGAAGCTGGTTGATAAAGATAACCACACAATTAGACTTGCTGATAATACCAGTCAGTTTTCGGAGTGCCTGAGACATCAGTCTCGCATGTAATCCAACATGAGAATCTCCCATCTCGCCGTCAATCTCTGCCTTCGGTACAAGAGCCGCTACAGAGTCCACAATAATTACATCAACCGCACCGGAACGAACCATCGTCTCTGTAATCTCCAGTGCCTGCTCGCCATTATCCGGCTGTGAAATATACAGGTTATCAATATCGACACCTATATGCGCTGCATACGTTGGGTCGAGTGCATGCTCTGCATCAATAAAGCCTGCAATACCACCCATCTTCTGTACTTCAGCAACCACATGCAGTGCAACGGTTGTCTTACCACTTGATTCTGGACCATAAATCTCAATAATACGACCTCTTGGCATACCGCCAAGTCCGAGTGCCAGATCCAGACTCAGAGAGCCGGTCGGAACTACATCAATTCCCATATTTGCAGACTGATCTCCGAGCTTCATCACAGAACCCTTACCATACTGCTTCTCGATCTGCGCCAGCGCTGCATCTAATGCTTTCATCTTTTCTTCACTTGCCATACCATAAACCTCCATTATCTTCCATCTATGTTATCAAAACATATGTTCGTTTTTGTTTCTTCTACTATACTACACTTCTGTTCGAAAAGTCAACAAGGAATTCGAACATTTGTTCATTTTTATTTTCTAAATGTATTTGAAACAATGTGCTGTAAAAATTGTACCCTATACATAATGCAAAGTAAAGCAATTATTTGTTGCATTTTGTTCGATTGTTCTAAATCAGATTCTCTGCTATAATTACATTAAATATTTTCCAAAATCACTAAAAAAATAACGAACATATATCAATGGGGTGTTACCATGAAAATAAGCAATAAAATATACCGTGATTACGTATATAAGGACGAAGCTGTACTACGTGCACAGTACGATCCGGAATTAGAATTTTATACAACCATCAAATCCGGAAACATTGAGAAGGTAAATGAGCTTTGTCAGGCAAAGATCAGCCACAAAAAAGGATTGGGCGAGCTATCCGACACCCCTCTGCAAAGCCTGAAATATCATTTTGCAATCACAATGGCTATGCTTGCCCGCTACTGTATCGAAGGTGGTCTGGATTTGTCCACTTCCTACAGCCTGAGCGATTTTTATATCCACACAGCAGACCGTGCAAATTCGATGGATGAACTCGATGAACTGCACACAACCGCATGCCTGGACTACACCGGCCGCATGAAAAATCTGCGAAAGAAAAAGATTACATCAAAACCAGTAGCCAGATGTATTGATTATATTTATGACCACCTACATACAAAAATCACACTTGCAAATCTTTCAGAACTGACAGGATTAAATTCATCCTATCTTTCCCGCCTTTTCCACAAGGAAACCGGTATGACTGTCAGCGACTATATCCAGCAGACAAAGATTGAAACTGCCAAAAATATGCTGCTTCACTCTTCCTATTCCGCAGCCGAAATTGCTTCGATCCTTGCATTTTCAGATCAAAGTTACTTCACAGAAGTATTCAAAAAACAGACAGGACTGACACCAAAGCGGTACCAGTCCCTAAATCTGAATGCCTCCGGTCTGCCTGACCGGTAAAATCTATGACATATATAATATGATTATATTATCCCCGTTTGACATAAGCCACTCGTCTTTCACATAATTATTGAAGATAGTCTGACCATTGATTTCCATGCACTTAAATCCAGACTCTGCATGTCCCGGATTTTTCACCTCAATATGGAGATGCTTTCCGCGGAAATCCTTCTCCACTGTAAATCCGTCCCATTCTGCCGGGATGGATGGTGCTATCCGCAATCCATAGAAATCCGGGCGCATGCCCAGAATACCTTCGACACTGCCAACCATAACTGTTGATGCAGTTCCCGTCAGCCAGTGCACATGGGATCGTCCAAAATGAGGACTTGCCTTACCCTCTGTAAATTGACCATAGCAATAAGGTTCAAGCTTTCTCACTTCTGCTTTATCATTCTGAGCTGCCGGTGAATTCTCCATATAATACTCAAACGCACGGTTTCCATGTCCAAGTAATGCTTCTGCCAGAATCAGCCAGCCCTGTGACTGTGAAAAGATTCCCGCATTTTCCTTTACCCCCTGATTATAGATAACCGCCAGAGCGCCATCAAATGCATGCGCATGGTACGGTGGATCCATAAGTACGGCACCAAACGCTGTATTTAACTGCGCATACACATTCTCCATTGCAGCTTCCGCCTGTGCCTTAGATGCAAATCCGCTGATAACCGCCCAACTCTGTGGATTCAACCACATATTTGCCTCCGGATCTGTTCTTTTACCGATTACTTCTCCTTTTTCCGTAAAGCCCCTGATAAACCGGTCTTCATTCCAGCAGAGATTCTGAATCACATTCCAGAGATCTTTCTGGCTCTTATCCAGATAAGAAATGTACTCAGAATCATTTTTATACTCAGCGAATTTACGAAGAATCGTCATTGCATAATAAAACTGCAATGCAACAAAGGATGACTCCCCATCTTTTCCAAGCCGCAGGCAGTCATTCCAGTCTGCATAAAGTCCTGCCGGCATGCCATGTCTGCCAAGATGTTTCATAGAGAAATCAATCGCACGTTTCAGATGATCATACACCGTACCTTCATCTTTATTTGCGTAAGGAATCACTTCATCCATAAATGCCAGATTTCCGGTTTCTGTTACATATTTATAAATTGTTGGAAAGAGCCACAATGCATCGTCCGCACGATATGCCGGATGTCCTGTCTCCTTCACATAAGAAGCATCGTCCGGTGTATCCTCATGTCCGGCATTGTGTGTGAACTTCACAAGTGGAAGTCCACCACCATTGGCAACCTGTGCCGAAAGCATAAATCGAATCTTATCTGCTGCCATCTCCGGTGCCAGATGAATAATTCCCTGAATATCCTGCACTGTATCTCGATATCCGTATCCGTTCCGAAGTCCACAATAGATGAATGATGCTGCTCTTGACCAGATAAATGTCATGAAGCAGTTATAGGCATGCCAGGTATTAATCATCGAATCAAATTCCTTGCTTGGTGTCTGTACCTGGAAATGCGAGAATTTCTCACCCCAGTAAGTCTTTAACTCAGCCAGTTCCTTCTCACAGACATCCGCTGGATCCGTATAGCTGTTCATAATAGCTTCTGCCTCATCATTTTCCTTTAATCCAAGGATAAACGCAATATTCTTTGTCTCACCCGGCATAAGCTCAACAACAGTAGAAAGCGCGCCACAAGAATTTTCATTATAACTTAAAGCATTTCCAAGATCTCCGTTTACCACGCCATCCGGATTGCCATAGCCATTACATCTTCCAATAAATACTTCCTTATCTCCACAATAGGAAGAAACATCTGCTCCGGCAAGTCCGAAGATCCGGTCTGTCGGACGCTTATCATCGACTGTCTCACCAGCTCCGAGTACATCCAGATTCCCATGCACCGTCTGGCGAATCCGGTTTTCTACAAAGCTTGTCCTGGAAATAAATAATGAATACTGCAGATTCACCTGATCCTGCTCATAATTGCTGTTGTTTGTAAATTCTGCATATCCGGTCAGGGTAAGATTTCTCTTTTCAGAACCATTGTTTGTTACTTTCAGATTCCATACTTCATATGTCTTATTCAATGGCACATAATACAATGCCTCTGTGTGAATATCACTGTAATCTGCCATAATCTTCGTATACGAAATACCATGATGGCACTCACTCTTATACGTATCCAGGCTCTTTCCTACCGGCTGCCAGGATGCAGACCAGTAATCTTTGCTGTCATTGTCTCGAATGTAAATGTAACGTCCCGGCTGATCGAAATTATTGAATACATAGCGCAGGATTCTGCCATTCGCACCAGACTTTGCAAAACTGTAACCACCTGCATTGTTTGAAATCAAAGCACCATATTCCGGGGAGCCTAAGTAGTTCGCCCAAGGTGCCGGTGTCTTGGGATTTGTAATTACATACTCCCGATTCTCATTGTCAAAATAACCAAACTGCATACCGAATCTCCTTTTCTTTTTCGTTTTCCATGATATAGTCAATGCCCATATACTTTTACTTTGGTACCGTATCAAATAACCTGTAAATATGTTATATCAGATTCTTACATGCATTTGTATTGTTATCTTGATATTATTATGGTAATTTTTACGTGTGTAGAAATACATATATCTTTCAAAAATTTTGTAAGAAACCAGCAAAAGAAATGCCCCGCATGTTCTTTCAACATGCAGGGCATTTCTTATATCTCACTAATGTTTCTTCTTTGAAGAAGCTGCCATCTCCGGCTGATCTGCGTTATGATTTGCTGTTGCACAAACCTTCGGCATAACTTTCTTTTTCTTCAATGGATGTTTTGGATTCTTGTCCATATCTCACACTTCCTTCCCTTACTTTACGTTAAGTTCCAAAGTCGATTGTGTATATGGTGTAGATTTATATGCACCGCAGCTACATTCTCATAGATTATTCAATAGCAATGTAGTTATTCTGCGCAATGGCTTTTGCTTCCTTCTTCGGAATTGACAACTGCAGGATACCATTCTCAAACTTTGCATGGATATCTTCCTGCTTAATCTCATCACCAACATAGAAGCTTCGCATCATGCTGCCTGCATAACGCTCACGGCGGATATACTTACCGGTCTTCTTATCCTTCTCGTCCTTATCCAGACCCTTCGCAGCGGATATCGTAATGTATCCATCATGCAGCTGTGCATTGACTTCGTCTTTCTTGAATCCAGGTAAGTCAATATCAACTTCATAGGAATCATCTGTCTCACGGACATCTGTCTTCATCATGTTCTTCGCATGCTTACCATACAGCGGATTCTTCGCTGGCCGGAGTTCCTTGTCAAACTCCTTCTCAAAATCGTCCATCCAATCGTCAAACAAACTTTCTCCAAAAATACTAGGTGTAAACATAAGTCATATCTCCTTTCATACTTAAACAACCAATGCCTACGGTATTCTTTAAGCACTATCAGAGAAATCTGAGGTGTCGTTTGAATATCACAACTTTGCAATCTCTAAGGGATTTTCTCTATTTCTTCTTTCCTTTTCTTTTCCCTTTCTTGATTGTGACTATACTATACACCCGGTTATTAGCACTGTCAAGAGGTGAGTGCTAATTTTTTGTGAAAATTGTGTGAATAATTGATTTCTTAATGGGTTATATCTTAGTTTGCCGCTTATTTACATACGATTTACATATTTTCAACGATAATTACATAGTTTAAGGGAGAATGTAATTATCCATTCTCCCTTTTAACAGGTTTCAGATCATTATTATACAACCATGATTCCTTCGAGCTTTTCAATCTCATTTTGTATTCTATCATCATATACATGATTATATACATCCATCGTAATTGATATATCACTATGTCCCATAATTTTTTGCAGTACCTTTATATCCACGCCAGCTTCTGCCATCCGTGTACATCCTGTATGTCTGAAAGTATGTGCAGATATATGCGGTAATAAAACAGGTTGTCTTTTTTCTGATTCCGCCGTCATGGTTTCACGCTTATTATATGCTTCAACTATATTTTTCATTGCATTATTGAAACCATTAGGCGCAATAGGCTTTCCACTCTTTGTCGTAAATACAAATTTGCTATATCCATCAACATTATAATCTCTAGGGGTTCCCATAAACAGATTGTATTTTCTTTGCTGGGATAATGATTCAAATATCTCATTGGTCATCGGAATTTCTCTATGTCCTGATTTCGATTTTGTATCAGTTATCATAAATTTTGTTTTCCCATCGGAAGCCTTTTTATAAACAAGCTGATGATCTATAATTATCTTTCTATTTTTCATATCAATATTATTCCACGTAATACCTATAACCTCACCAATTCTACATGCCGTACCTATCATGTATTTTATCATCGGCACATATGAATTATAAACGTTGCTATTTTCCAAGAAATCCAACAATATCCGCTGTTCTTCTCTTGTCAATGCTTCTTTTACTTTTGCACCGCCTTTATATGGTTTTATACATTCTTTCTTCACAGGGTTTTTACGAATCATATCATCATCTAATGCTAAATTAAAACATGGAACTAAAATTGTATGAAAAAATTTGATTGTACTATTGGATAACCCTTTGTCTTTCAATTCTTTATAGAATTTCATTATGTGAGACGTTTTTATATTTTTTATCTCTGCATTTCCTAGTTCAGAATTGCGCAGATTATAATTCCACATACCTATGTAATTATCTTTTGTTGTATCCCTAAAACTTCCGCTATCTTTTAGGCTTATATATAAATCAAATAATTGGTTCAAGGTCATTTTCGAAGCAGTTCCATTTATTCCATCTTCCAGATCCTTATGGATTTGCTTCTCCTTATTTCTCAATTCTGATAAATCCCAATCATATACCACCTTAGCATGTCCTAAAGTGTCTTTATACTGAAAATAATAACGTCCATTCGATCTTTGCCCCTCTCCTTTTAACAAGTTCCTGCCCTTATTATCTTTTCTCTTTTCTGCCATATTATGTATCATTCCTTTCTTCCATTGATTGAACGACCATACTATGATAGAATATTTCATGGTACGGACATTCTGTACTATATACATATTGGGTTAGTCATTCGCTTTGGTCGGGGAGTGGCTAACCTTTTATAATGTATTCCTAAACATTTCAATTCCCTTTATAATCACATCCGTTTTTGTGATTCCTGCTTTTTCCGAACACTCTGCAAGTAATTGTTCCTGCTCCTGTGTCATTCGTACTTCAAAACGTCTGTTTCTAGGGTTGCTCTCTTTAGGTCTACCTCTTTTCTTCGGACTATTCATTTCATCACCTCTTTATTTTTTGTCCGTACAATAATTATACTATATTTCTATAATAAGTACAATGAAAATGTTTATTATAATACACAGTAAGTGCTAATTTTTTTAATAATTCATTGTAAAATCAACGTTTTTCGGACATCTATTTTAGTGTTTTATATTCAAATACATATTATTTACATATTTATTTTAATATCCAACATTCATTTTCAATATAAACCATAATTTGCCTAATAATCTATGTATATTTGCGATTTTAAGTGCAGAGGTATATAAATATACTACCCAACACTTAAAACGCAAATTTGACGTAAATTTTATTGTTTCTTACTTATATATTAGATAAGCTGTGACGTGCCTATAATGCCTGCTTGTCTTTCTGCTTTGTACTTTTTTCCCTCTGCCGATTCAATACCCAATCTTTCTTCAAGCCCATTCATCATATAAGAGGTTGTCGTATTATCTTCATTTCTCAGTGATTTTCGTAATTGTTCAAAATACACGTCTGGCGAAATAAACTGTGATGGTGTGTCAACATCCCCTTTGGAATATCCGCTAAATGTATATTTATCAAAGACATCCGTACCTATGCTATTCTTTAACTTCTCTCGCAGATATATTAAATTCATTTCTTGTCCTCGGAACTTGGACAACTGTTCATTAAGTACCCTATCAGATAGGCAACCACCTGCTTTCATCGTTTCTATAAAGTCGATTGTGTCTCTCATTTCCTGACTAGGTGTGAATTGACTTGTATTTACTGCATTCTGCAATTCTGTAACAGCTTCCTGCATATCTTCATTTGCATTTCTACAGATTTCATCACATCGATTATGCCAAAACAATTCGTCCTCCTTTTTACCTTTCTCGGAAAGTTTCGGATTGTTATATATCTCCTGTACCTTGTTCTTGAGTTCCTGCTTTGCATTTGCAATTTTACTCATTCCTGCATAAATTCTTCCACTGTTGATTGATAATTCTAATTCTCTTGTCATATTCTCAATTCCTTTCTTGTCTTGACTAAAATACAATAACTACAAATTCCACAACTGCAATCGCTAAGCTAACGATCGTTGCCACTTTCCAAAAAGTAGCCGCTTTTTTGATCTCGTGTAAAATTTCCATTGCTAAACCCTGCATATTTTTCACTTCCTTTCCTCAAAATTAAAACGATTTCATAAAGTTTACTTTACTATTGTTCTTGGCTTAGCATTTCTTCAAGGTTCTGTATTCTTGTCAAAATGTCTGCCTGCTCCCGATTTTTCAGTGATAAATCAAGCAGGGTTTGACTTGCCCGAACCTTGATTCCTGCCGAAACTTCTTTATCATCAAGAATTTTGATAAGCGTGTCCAATGCTAAAAAATTTGCATCCTCTAACTTGCTTGAAATAACTTGAAACTGGTCATTTCTTGCATTTTGTAGTTTTTCTCTAAAATCCGGCTTTCGCAACCGACTATAAACTGATTGCTCACTCAATCCGACTTCATCACTTGCCTGCTTGATTGTGGCATGAGTGAGAAGTGCTGATATAAGTTGATTATCCGTCACTCTCATTTTCTATATCACTTCCTTTCAACGATTCGGGCGGGGCAGGCGGAACGGATAAATCCTCATCACAAGGAATATCATCAATGATGATAACATCCGCCTTAATACTATCAATATCAACCTGTTTTCCACCTTGATAATATTTTCCATTTCTAAAATCTAGGAACACAATCTTTGCAGTTTTTGAATCTGCAATCTTTTTGATTGCCCGTAATCTGTTTTCATAATTCTTCATTGTATCAACTCCTTTCAATTCTTCTATGAATTGCATGTATAGTGGCTATAACAGTTATATATATTTATTACATATACTTTTTGAATACTCGAAATCTTTACTAAATCATTGTATTTACTAAGTTTTTGGCACGTTTTCTCCCATAGCTTTTCTAAGTAAAATTCAAGTTTTTTCAAAAGGTGTTATATCTCCATACTCATAATAATAATTGGGTTCACTTTGGCTTCTAACATATGCAACAGGCATACAACAAAGATTATGATTTTCTTTATTGCTATTTCTCCAATATCGCCCTTGTTTTAGTCCCTTTTTCTGTTGACGTACATTTTCCTTATTAACTATCTTTTTAACAAGACTATATAGACCTTGCACGTCAACACTCAAGGAAATATATCCATGAATATGTTTTTTTGTACTTTTTCCAACTACTCGTTGTTTGGGTCTGCCTTTTGAACCATTTTTTTGCTGAACCCTGTAGCAATTCTTTCCATCGTGACAACTTAAACCTAGCACAAATGCCACATCTTTGTATTTTTCATCTTTATGAACACTGTAAACCATACGAGCATATAAATTTCTAAATTGCTTTCCTGCTAATTCCATATCGTCCACACAGTCAAAAACAAAGCCATATACATTGTAATTGTCAACCAACTTATAATGGTTTCCATACATGTCTACATCTTTCCAACTGATTCTCATTAAATCACCTTATTACAAGTTCTGCTCTTACATCTGCCATGTCTGAAATTTCATTAAAAAACTCGCTTGCTTCTTTTCTTGTAAAATTGATTAGTTCAAGCGATGGCTTTCCGTTTCTTGTCTCTGGAACAATAATTCTATGCCCTGCAATTCCGTATTTAATAGATTCACTAACGGAACAATCAACACCTACAATATAAATTCTTTTCATTGTCTCTCTCCTTTCCTACTCTGTTGAAATACTATCGAGATATTTTTGAATCTTTGAAATATTCCAAAAAACACGCCGTCCTATTTCTATTCTCGCTTTTGCATGTGTTCCAATTTCAACGGCTGTTGGTCTGCCACAATCTAAAATGTTTTGTAATCGGTCTGTAGTCACGGCTAATCGATCTTTACTTATAATTGAATCGCTCTTTTTAGTTGCTTTCATTAAATCTCCTTTACTGTGTAACCGTTTTTCTTGCACCACTTTAAGAACTCAGATTTAGATAAAATATACTGTTTTAATCCTTTCCTTATTAAAGTCGGAAAACCATCACTATGCACAATTTTATAAATTGTGGTGGTACAGCAACCTAACATTTTCTGACATTCCTTAATTGAAATAAAATCCTCCATTTCACACCTCCTTCCCAATAAAAAAGGCTTCCAAAAAGAAATTAGTTTTTATTGTGATACATAAAAAACTTAATTTTTTTTTGAAAGCCTTTACGACTTTTTTCCTTGTTGAAAAGTATATTTAATTTGTACAATATTATTATATACATTATTATTAAAAATAACAACTATACATAAAAATTTTTTTCAAATATAAAATTGTATTTTTGAAATACATATTATTTACATATTTTTATATGTATTAGACAAAATCAGACAAAACATAATACATATACAAATTTTGCTTTATCCCGCTATTTTACTAGCTTTTTTACACTTTTATACAACAGACAGAACCAGACAAAATCCAAATAGTTCTTACAAGAGGTGAGTGCTAATTTTATTGTGAACCTTTTGTGAAGTGTGTACCCAATATTTTTTACCATTATTGCCGGATCTGTTCAAGTATAAATGGATCCTTGATCTTCTTATCTTCGGCAAAGAATAATATCTTTGTCAGCACTTCCGATGTCTTCGGATCATCGTCCACAAATGGCAGGAATATCTGTCCGCGCCGCTGCGAATGCACCGGAAGTACGTTGATCATCGGACCTGCTTCCTGATGGACTACGCCACTGCCAAGATGCACGGTATAGTTCGCACGTGCGCCGTGAATCACCGCATGATTCTTTGTAAATGTAACATTTGTAAGCTTGAAGAGCGGCATCGTGAACTCCGCGATTGCCTTCCGCATCTCCACGGTCGAATGCGATGTCTCCGGATCCACGCCACCTGCATGTGCCACGCTCACAGCCAGATCCACGTCACGCATAACCTCCGAGAATATGATATCCGGAATCTCACGAAGCTTTAAGTCTTTTCCCGTCTTTCGATCAGTGAATACAACCCATTCCAGCGTCGGGGATTCGATATCTGCCGGCGAAAACCAATCTGCCAGTGCATAGATTCTCGCTACGATATTTTCCTTGTAATATACCTTCTGCAAGCCTTCCTCGATATCGGCAACCCAGTGTCTTGTTCTCAGGCACGCAACCGTCTTCTTCGGCTGGATCTGATTGCCCGCATAACGCAAGGAGCGCTCCATGTTAAGCTCTTCTTCCGTCTTTACATACAGCTCGCGGAACACCTGCTTAAACGGCTGGATGATCTGGTTGTCAAACACATATTTCTGAATCGTATGCCACATGCCCTGTGTGTACATCTGGAATGGATGTGCCACAGTCAGTAATGTATCGTCGGATGGCTCGATATGATGCAAACTGTTACACGGTTCATCTTCCGAAACTGCCGATACTCCCTCGGATTCATCGGTATATGCTGCATGATTTGCAAATACATCCATCCCTTTCGCTGTAACAAATCCAAATACAGCCTGTTCCTCCTGCGTATGATCTGACACACCACCACCATCCATCACACGGAACACAAGCGCCGCCACCAGATCGTGAATCACAGGATTTTCCAGCATACCCTGAATCTCCGCATACGTGTATGTCTCCTGACTCTCCATCGCATCTTCCAACATCGCCTTCGTGCGGCGTGCCTGCTCTGCCATCTGCTTCTTCGCCTCGGTAATCGCCACAATATATTCATCCTTCTTAAGCTTCGCCGGAACAGACTTCAGCTGCTTGCCATTTTTCTCCACAAGCAGGGCACATTTGCCGCCATCTTCCATCTCAAGCCATACGGATACTTCTCCGACTTCATGCGGCTTGAAATAGTCCGCCATGCCCTGTGCCACCAGACTCTCCATCCGTAGGATCAGTCTCGTCACATCCTGATAGCCTGCATTGATTGCCATATTCTGTAATGCAATCTGCACGGCAGCCGCCTCGCTGGCTCTCCGCTGGGCACCAAACTGTTTGCTCTCCTTCTTGAACTTCTGCAGGAACATATACCGTTCTTTGATCTGCGTCTCATCGGCAATCGGCAGGATTCCGACTGCCATCAACAGGTCTTTATTCCGCTTTGCCTCGATCTCACCGAGCAGCTCTGTCTCATTATATTTGCCGAGTGCCGCATCCGCGTATTTTCTCGCTCTTGCATGTTTGGCACCATCGGAGATGTATTTTGCAGCCTTATATATGAGCGTAAAATGCTTCTCTCCAAGTTTCTCGTAGACCTCCGTAAACCACGCCCGGTCAAATGCACCATCGTTTAATTCCTCGACCGAAAGCGGCGTATAGCGCGCGATCATCGCCGTCCGCTTGTTGTCAAACGACTCATTCATATGTGCCATAAAATAATAACATCCGGCTGTAAATCCATCCCAGCCAAGATAATCACCCACAATATCAATCCACTCCGGCGAATACATTGCCGCCTCAACTAAACGTGCCTCGCTGATATCCGTCCCTTTCAGATGTGCGCCAAGCGTCTGCGCACTGTCATTGACATCCGGCAGACACGCCTGCAACAGATGCGACAGGCTGTTCTTCTTGCTCACACTTCGTCTGACACTGGAGCTGTAACTGCTGTTAAAATACGTCGACCGTTCCAGCGTCTCCTTGCCGAGTGCCGACAGAATCCGCACAAAATACGCCGCACCGTAGATTCTCGTCAGCCCATACACATACTGGGAAAATGCAGTCTCGGTATCGCCACGTGTAAGCTCTGCCTCCATGACAAGCCCTGCCATAGCCTGATACAGTACTTTCGCAGTATCCACGCTCGCCTGATCCGTCTCGGACAGCTCCTTCGCCGGATTGTGCAGCAGCATTTTCCGCACATGCTCCAGCCGATTGCCCACTGTCCAGCTCCACTCGCAGCCTCTTGTCTGCACCTGTCTGTCCCGCTCGGTCATATACCGCACAATGTCAGACAGACACTTCAGGCTTACATCCATCCGATTGCCCTCAAACGCCATCTTATACAGGTAGTCCCGGCTGATCAGTCCCCTCGTATATGCTGCAATGTACGTCGAAAGCTCCGGCACGCGCATGATCTTACCGACATTTACCCAGTAATAGCCATTTCCATCGTTCGCAACCTCATCCGGGATCTTGAAATTAAGGCATTTCGCAAGTGAATAATTGTATGGGAAGAGACGCAGAAACTCCGTATCATTTTCTGCCGCCTGTGCCGAGTCTGCCTCCACATCATTTGCACTTCCATATTCCGCATAGCCCGGCGCAATATACGCTGTGATAACCATGATCTGCTCCTGTGTAAGCACGCTTCTATAGCAAATGATTTCCTTCTTAGAAGCCGGATTTACTGTCTTCTTCTCCTGCACAAGCGCATCCTTGCGCGAGAGCAGATAATCCGCAGCCACAACCGCCAGCTTCCTTCTGTCACTTTCCGGCACATGTTTGTTATAAAGTTCGCGTAGGATCGTCTGCATCTGCGACATGTAACCGTAGGTCGGCAGTTCCTCGTTATACCGGCTTCCATACAGATCATCCACAAAGCTCTTGCAATATTGCTTGAAATACGCTTTATCGGAATTATAGCCATTCACATAAATATAGATCTGCATGCACGCTTCCGGCGTTTGTATCTCTTTCCTGTAGAAATCCTCCCAGAGCTCTGGAAATGGTATGTCCCCACTCCAATATCCGAACCGTTCGCCAAGCATACGTACTTCGCCGTTTTCACTCTCATATTCATCGTTCTTATGTGCATCAAACAGTGCGTCCAGTTCCCGAAGCACATGATGGATGTCGACCGTATCCGGTTCTGCCTTCTTCCCGGAAGTAAATTTCACCTTGAGCTTCGCCAATACACCGGCACTCTTCCCGGCATTTCCTGTCGCAATCCCGCTCTCCGGGAAATAACGCCGGTATACATCCTTACATACTTCCAGATACGCAGAATCAAAGACCGGATCATACGCCGCATTTACATCATAGAGTCCGTATCCTTCTTCTGCATCTGCCTGTTCTGCATGCGTATTCCGGATCTCCCGGATCAGGATCTGCTCCTTCGTCGATATATTTGCTACTGACTGCGCCATATAGTCAATCTGTACCACACATTTTGCAAATGTCTGCTGTCTCTCCTCGTCCTTCTTCAACTGAAGCAGCAAATCCAAACCTGCCGTGCGCTTCTCTTCCTTCGCATCTGTGAGCAGTCTGCCGATCAGACCATCCAGCTTCTCCTCATCCATCTGATAGAGGATGGAAAGCACCGTCTCTCGGATGTCGGATTTCTTATATTTGAGCATGTTCTCAAGCTGCATATAGTTCTCCGGTGCCAGCTTCATCTTCTTCACAAGCTTCGCTGCTTCCTGTCTCGTATATGTCTCCTTGTCTGCTACCGCATCCACGAGAATCTCACGCTGGCGGGCATTTGCAGGCTCCCGGATCAAAAATAGCATCAGCGTATCCCTGCCGTACCGCGATACATCGATATCGCCCAGCATCTCCGCAATCTCTGTAATCTTATCCTCATCCCGAAGTGCGCTGGCACACACAGCAAGCCTGAAAATCAGGTCGGATTTATCCAGATATGCCACATTCCAAGGGAATACACACGGGTTGATTTCCAGCCGCTTGCCAGGTATCTGACGCAGAATCCCCATTAAGCGATCATAGGCCTTCAGACACTCTTCCCGGCTATCAAAATATTTCCCAACATCCGCATAATTCATCTTCTGCAGTGTTCCGTTATATCGTCTGCCCTTCTCATAGACAAGATTAAGTATATACGACTGGAGATCCGGCATGAGACATGGCATGATCACCGCCATCGTGTCAAGCTCATCCGAAAACTGCTTCACGAATTCCTTTGCAATGCCATGTACATACACCCTGCCTAAGTGCATCGCCTCCATATACATGCCGAACACCATGCGCTGGTGTCGCGTCCCGGATAACGCAATCTCTCCCATGCGCTCACATGCATCGTCCACATCGTAAAATCCATAGCACCAGAGTGCCAGATAGATTTCCATCGCATCTTCGCTTCTAAGTGCCTGTGCTCTGGCATTCTCATCCTGCAAATAGGTATCGATGATATATAGCTGCTTCTCCTGAATCCGGTCGATCTTGCTCTCCTCATTTGCGATCAGTCCGGTCCATGTGGCAACCGCCCTAAGCACGGACGCATACCGGAGCATATCATTGTCCTTCACGACACGGAATAACGACTGAAAAGCTTCCGCGGTTCCGTAATCCATATTCTCGCAGATTGCCTGACGCAATCCTTCCTGCAGACGCGCAGCCAAAAGCAGCTTGCCCAGTGCCTCGTGCAGCCGGGTATTCCCGCTCATACAGATGCCACGGATGATCTCCACGGACAGCTTCGTCTGCGCACTCTCGCCAAATAAGATATCCATGAGAATTGCTTCTAACTTCTCATTTCCGCGGTCTAACTCTGCCTGAATCCAGTATTCCGATACAGCCTGACGTCCATTTGTACTCTGATCCCGATAATAGCACAGCACATCCTGCGGCAGCTGCTCCGTGTAGACTGACACGAGATCGGTTCCGTAAATTCCCATGTCATGATACGTGTTCATGATGTGGAAATAACGCCCCATAAATGCCCGGTAGTGCTTGATTCGCACCGTTCTTCTGTAATAAGACTCGCTCGCCTGCCATTTCGTAATGCTATCGATCGTGCAGCAGAAATCATCAATCAGATGCTCCGGTATCCATCCCGGCATCTGCTTTAATTCCTTCCGGAAGAATTCCGATGGCAGGCTGCCCGATTTCGCCAAATGCTTATCCAGCCGCTTTCCGACTTCCGTCAGCTGCGTCACGCCGTTATATTTGCTGCATTCTGCAAGCAACGCCTGAATCTCCGCGCTGTAAGACGCTTTCAAAGCCAGGTCTGCCTCATTGCGCGCAAGCTTAAAATCATTCGCGATCTTCGCCTGCACTTCCAACTCCTGCTTCGTCTTCTTGTCTTCTGCCATATGTAACCCCTTTCAACATATACGCTTGTGGTAAGACTCTGTTCACCCAATCCTGTAATTTCCTACCACATCCTGCCCGCCAACATCGTCAGACGGATAAATGTAACCGTATCGCCCTCTTGTAACTCCAGCTTCTCATCTAATTCCGTAAGTTCCGTGTCCCCTAAGAATACCCGGAACAAGCCATCCTGAAACCCAAGTATCGCCGTCTCTATAGACTTCCCAACATCCGGCGCCTTCTCACCATACACGATGCCGAAAGCAATCTTCCCAATCTGCGCCATATCATCGATCTGCGCATTGGTAAGCACTGCTTCACCCCGATTCATCGCCCCGATATATCTGCTCACACAGAGCTTCACCGTCTCTGCAATCAGCTCCCGCAGGCTGCCCGGTGCCACCGCATAGGTAAATGGCACCTGATCCACCGTATTCCTGCGCTTGCCAAGCTGTTTCATATTCATGTATAAAACCATGTACTACCCCTACTCTACTAGAACTTCACAACCTTCGGTTCCTGTGTAAATGAAGAAACTGTAGCTGTCGCATTCTTGAAATAAAATACTTCTGTGTTGCCATCATCCGCAGAGTACATCTTCTGCAGGGACGGATATGCGTCGAGCATCGACTGTCTCGCCTCTCTGCGGTCATCCTCAACAAGCTCACCTGCGACACGCAGCCATTCTCCGCCCTTAAATGCACAGATCTCTACCTTCGGATTCGCATGAATCTGCTTCGAAACTGCCTTCGACTTACCTGTCTGAATATAGAGCTTTCCTTCAAAAATATGAGCCGTGCCAAATGGTCGTACTCTCGGCTGGTCACCCTCGACCGTTGCCAGATAATATGTATCTGCTTCCTTCAAAAATTTTGCTACCTTTTCCATGTGGTTGCCCTCCTGCAATTATGTCAATTTATTTATTCTTCAGGCATTCAACTGCCCAATTCATATCAACGATATAATCCCGCTTGCCATCGCCCTTGGAATCAAGGTACTCCGCCTTGACTGCATCATACACCTTCTGGGAAAATGGGCTGTTGCCCAATACGCCATTCTTCAACCGGATCACAAATCGTTCCGGCTTTCCATTAGTGATCTCTAAGAATATATCTCCAACCTCCAGATCCGGATTCGTCTGCGACAAATGCGCCACAGTCATAACCTTCATGATCTCAACGACGCGGTCATCGAGTCCTATATCGAAGATATATGCTTTCTCCCGGAGCTGATTCTGAGAATGAACCACTCGTAATGTATAGTCCGTACTCTCCATGCCCGGAAGCATGTCACCATTCTCCATCTTGGCAAATGTATCTAAAATCTCCTTCTCATCTTCCTTCGAGATTGCATAATAAATCATCAACTGCTTCTCCATCTGATGATACAAAAGTCCGTAATTAACATAATGGACTTTCTTGCATTTCGGGCAGGTATACGCAAATAACTTGCCAGACAAAAGATCCTCCTTCGCCTGTGGGTTTAATTTCGTGTTGATGCTCTGCCATATTGTAAATTCGCCCTCTGTGCCACAATCCGGGCATTTGATTTTCTGTGTGTTTTTTAGGGACATGGGGTTCTCCTTTGGTTTTTATTTTGTGTTATGTGTGGTTGGATAGATGATACCACTTTTTTATATAAGTGTCGTCAAGCAATGATTCATCTTTTTACACTAACTCTACAAATAATCCTGTCAATCCGTCCCAATCTTCATAATTGCCAGCAGCATACAATTGCCAATTCAACTGCTCCAATGTCCAATTGTTCTTGATTGAGTTATGTAACATAGATGTTGTTGCCCAATTTTCTTCCGAATCATTCTCCTTTGAGATAGAGTGAAATGTTAGCATTTCCTAGCAATCATTATAGATAATAAATGAGAAAATGAAAATCTATTCTAAATTTAGGCGCTTGCAACGTTTCTTTTATCATTTGTATTTTGTGTACCGGTTTCTTTTCTCTTACCATAAAATAAGGTCTCCTATGATTTAATATTTTATCATAGAAGACCCCAAAATTCTATTTACAGGAAAAACTTCACAGACGAGGGTGCGGAATAAAAGAGATCAACACACTTGTGTTACAGATTCCTAGTATTGGCTTCCAAATTTGTATTTTTCAAATACCCTAGAATTTGTTTCAATTTGCTATAATATACATAACATAAAATTTTTCATAAATCATGTACGACAAAATAATGTTATATGTCTACGCAAATACAATTGTACACATCCCATAAAAAATATACGCATTCAATGTATTGTGGTTTCCGATCACCATTGTCATACTAAATATCTTCATGATATTCATCATAAATTGCTTTTCTGTATGCCAAAAAGCGTTTATCAACATATGATATTTTTTCAGATAAATCCATACCTTCATATTCATCAGATGAATCAATAAAATGAAGTTTTTTTGTTTCCACATCAATATAAAAGTTGTGACTATCATATTCAGTGTGATGATTTGGACATAAGTCAATCATATTAGTCTCAATGTCAAATTCATCACCTGATTTATGCTCACGAACATGTGCCCCTTCTGTTAAATGATTGCCTTTAGCATCTCTTTTATTCCAGCCACATATTATACAAGAATAATCTCTATTAACATTATTTTTATATATGCTATCCTTTTTCTTACGCAATGTATCACCTTCTTTCTTAAATTGGATATTTAGTAATTGTGGAATTGTTTTTCAATCTGTTAACCGACTGCAAAACAGTATTATATAATAATTGATAGCTATTCTTGTCTCTGCCAACAACAGTCGGGTCATATTTTCTGCCATTATTATATGCATTCTTTATTACATCATATAAATCCGATTTACAATCATCAAATACCTCCTCTGGTTTTATCCACCATCCAATTTCTTTATCCTTTTCGCTGTAATAAACATCAGCTCTAAATGCAGCAATAATGGGATATAGCAAGCCTATAGGAACATCATACAAACATTGTTCTGTAGAAAAATATATACGTTTGTTTTTCGTTTTTTTCGTCTTTGTATCCTTTATTCCATTCAATTTACTTAATATTGATTTAGCCGAACTTGCATTAACCTTAATGTACTCATACAAACACAATATATCGTTACAAAGTGGATACAATTTTTCATAAGTACATTCCTTATATGGAGTTGATTTCGGATCCAATACTTCGTCCTGAAAACCTTCAAGTATTTTCTTTTTCCCATTAAAGCAATCAACCGGTTGATTTCTTTTCTTAGATTTATTGTATTCACTTTCATAATGATCGATATTAAACATAGCAAGAATTGCAATTACATCATTTGCATCCATTCCATACCCATAAGTGTCTCTTCCCTCATACCAAATAATTTTCTTCTCACATATCCCACCAATCCCCATTTCCTTTTTTAGTGCATCAAATGCTCCACGTTTATCCGCGAGAGATGTCTCACTAACGCTAATACTACTATTTTGAGCAGCGGCAATTTGAGATATTCGAGAGGGAGTGTATATACTTTTTCGTATCGTCAACTTAACCGTTGCATCTTTTAATTTGGGATTTGTTTGCGAACTGATTATTGCCTTCTGAGTATGCCCACCATTTAGTATTCCCATTCCAGTCTCAAATGATAGTTCTATAGTATCTTTTTTAGGGAAAGTCACAGACTTTGCAATAGCCGATATTCCTAAATTGTTTTCAAAAAAATCTAAAGGCCGATTATTTAATGTTGCTAACATATCACGATATGGGCCTCTTGGATCCTGTTCAGGTTTACGAACATTAGCTTCTATTGGTAATTCTTTATATTCATGACATTTGATGTAAATAGTGTATTCTTGACATTGGTCAATCAAAACCGGCGTTTTTGATCCTGCAAAATATTTCATTGTAATTGTACATGGAGTGGCTATTGAACTTTTGGGCATGACATTATCTCCTTTTTCTAAATAATTCACAACAATAAAGACAACATACTAAATATAAATAAAACAATTTTATTATATACCAATATACATCCTATTAGCAATATTTTTTTCCTATCCATATTTTATTTTCTATATTCCTTAACACCACTTAACTTCGCATATTTCCACATGCGATCAATTAGGTCATCAGAATAGACATCAAAATCATTCTGAATAATAACATTTTCAACCTGCTGTATCCGTTTATTACGTTCTTCAATTTTGACAATATAATCTGGACTCGGGATCTTATTATTCTTCTTCAAATTACAAGCTGGACAGGAAAGAACAAAATTCCATATCTTGTCATCCTTAACAAAAGACCATGGAATAAAATGATCAACATGAATACCAGTCTGAAGCTTTTTCCCACAGTAAAAGCAGGTATCTTCTTCAAATTCTTTTCTCAGTATTTCTCTATAAACAGACAGATTCTCTCTTCTTGGCGTTGCCAATTCTAGCTTATCAATCACCCTAATCAAAGAATTATCATCATTCACTTGCTCTAAAAATTTTGCCCACGAATAATAATTTATTTTTTCCAGTTCAGCTTTATATTTAAGCATAAATTCATGCACGGCAAAATTCAAGGTCAAACCTTCTGATTTCAGATCAAAGGAATAAATAATGCCATCAAAATCCTCATACAAGGCACCAATGACACATTTTTTGCATTCAGTAGTAACCTTCTTGATTATCCTGTTTTTCTTTTCACCCTCAACTGTTTCAAATTCAAATGATGCAAGTAAAGCATTCTCTGCTATTTCTGACTTCAGGATGGTCTCGATCTTTGAAAATACGGACTTCCTATCTGGTCTCATCTGTTTCAGATTATACTTAACCACCAAGTTCCAATAGTTCTCTGCAAATCTAGCAAATATCTCTTCGTAAGTGAAGAATACACCAATATTGGTCTTTTTTCCGTTAAAAGCATTGTCTAAGAGCGACTTAATAAGGCCAAACTTGTATGTATTTCTTTTTCTACTTGAATCTGAAAATACATAATTGAAAAGGGACCAAATTCTGTCTTCATTTGGATAATATTCAGTTATTGAGCCACATTTCAAATTCCATCCGGCCATTTTAATTCACCTAAAACACTAATCCTTTCGCAACTTCAAATAATGATGTTAGATTTTCACTCATCTGACCAATATCTGTATCGGCTCCCCAGCTAATTCTTATCGCAGAAGAAATTCTATCTGCATCTAATCCCATAGCCGTAAGCACATAACTCGGCCTATAATCATGTGATGTACATGCGGAACCATTTGAAATACCACAATATTGTTTTGACGAAAGCATTAAAGCTTCTGATTCAACACCATTAATACTGATATTAATTGTATTTGGCATACAATAGTTTTGATCACCATTTATACTAATGTCCATCCCCGAATCTGCGATAATCGATAATACCCTTTGCTTTCTTTCTATATATGCCACAAGATTCTTTTCATAATTCTCATTAGCTATCTCACAAGCTTTTCCTAAACCAGCAACTAATGCTACAGGTATCGTTCCCGGTCTTATTCCATGTTCTTGCTGGCCTCCATATGTAATAGCTTTTACTGGCGGCAACTTATATCTCTTCTTTCGTAGGATCAAAGCACCAATACCTTGAGGACCGGATAGCTTGTGAGCACTTAATGACAACATATCATACTTAAGTTCTCTAAGTTCATTAATCAATTTTCCACAAGTCTGGGTCGCGTCAATATGGAATAAAACGCCCTTTTCGGACAGATAATCACCTATTTCTTTTACTGGTTGAATAATTCCAGTTTCATTATTCGCATGCATAATGCTTATCAGTAAAGTATCATCTTTTATTAGATTGGTGATCTTTTCTACATCAATGCGTCCACTTCCATCTGGTGATACTAAATCAATTTTAAAACCATGCTTTTCTAAATTTTTAACAGTTTCTAAAACTGCCTTATGCTCAATAGTTGATGTAATAATATGTTTTTTATTATTCTCTATTGCATAATCCATAAGTCCTTGAATTGCAATATTATTGCTTTCTGTTGAGCCACTAGTAAAAAATACTTCATCCGTCTCAACACCAAGCAAATTTGCCACTTGTGAACGGGCATCTTCTACTATTTTTCTTGCCCGTTCACCATAATCATGTGTTCTGCTATCTGCATTGCCATATGAATTCTTATATACATCAAACATGTAATCCAACACCTCAGGATTTATTGGTGCCGAAGCATTATAATCAAGATAGATTCCCATTACTTTTCTCCTGTTGTTAGATGAACTAAATCATCTAGGTTCTTAATAAAATTTGTTCCGGATAAATGCGCAATTCCTCTCTCCAAATGAAGCTTAAAATACTTTGACAAAGTTTCTTCATCTGTTGACAAATTCATCCTTTTACACCAAGCAATCATTAACGCATCGTATATATCACTGTATTCCCCTCCAAAGGTATACCAAGACATTTCTACATTGCTATCAGAAATTATAGGAAGATCAGTTGGCATTGTGTTTTCGGATAATGAATAACATAATGCCCATCTACATAACACATTCCAGTTTTTTATTCCTGTTTTACCTTTTAATCGTCCAAGTCGATCCTTGGATATATTGGATAATTTTATCTGCTTTATTATCATTCTAGTGCACCCTTCCAACCAAAATATCCTGGTTTTATTGTAGTTGTTCTTGTTTTGTCACAATAATTAAGTGTATATTCGTCCCCAACACTATCTTTCATCATAGAATAGTATTTCTCATCTATTTCTGAATCTGTTGACAGAATAATCATCTGCTCACTAGCATTAGGAAAATATATTTTAGTGAGTGCTTCTCTGTGTGCTGAGTCCAAACGCGAAAGCGGCGTATCAATAATAATCGGCAATTTTTTCTTTGAACAAATAGCTAATGCCCAAAGAAGAGCAATAACCATCAACTGTTTTTCACCTGCTGAAAGTCTTTTCTTTGCAATTTCCTCACCATTTCCATCCATATAATGCAAATCCAAAGTGTCAGCATCCATCTTAATTTCATAAACTAAATTTTTTTTGTTAGCTAATCTCTTGTAACACTCTGTCATTGTTTGAGCCAAGATATCAGTTTTTCTTTTCTGAAGTCTAATTCGATATACCTTTATAATTTCAATAGCCATATTTGCATATTTAATAGTTCTCTTATCCTTATCAGCAGTTTCTAACATAGCTAATGTTTTCTCCGCAAATTTGCTAAATTCAGATTCCGCTGACAAAAACTCGCCATGTATCGAAGTTCTCTTTTTTTGCAAATTATCAATTGTTATCTGCCTTTCAAGCATCTCTCGTTCTTTCTCTTTTATTAAAGTAAAAATCTTCTTTAGAGAGTCATCATCAATATCAACAGATAATGAATTATCTATTTCATCTATTTTTCTCTGATGAGAATTTCTTTTAGTTATTAAATTTTTTGCTTTTTCAACGCACTGATTAATTCTATTAGAATTAAGCGTTTCTACCTGATATAGATTCATATCAGACAAACTATATGCTTCTTCATAATTCACTTCTGTTTCTGATTTTATATAGTCGATAAACTTATTTATCTCTTCTGATTGTAACGGAAATTTACCATAAGCTTCTTCTATATGCTCAAATGCAATTGTGTTGATTTTCTTTTCATGAGCAAGTTTTCCTTCTCGTTCAATATCTACTAGCAGATCCGAAACAAGTGCCAATGGAAGTTCAGCCGATACTAAATCTAACAACTGCTCTTGGCATCCACTAACAGACGCAATAAATTCTACACGCTGGTTAATCAATTTATCCTTTTGTTTAAGGATTCCACCACCCTTTACCGCATATTCCGAGTTCAACTTCTCTAGTTCTAATTGCAATTGCTGTATTTCAATCTTTTGCTTTTCTAACTCAATATCCGCATTATGTAATACTTGTTCAGCGTTTTCTTTCTTATAACGCAGTTCCTCCAGTTTTTTTAAATCTTGTTTTCCTTCATTCGCTTTGCAAAGACGTCTAATAATTTTACTAATGTCACTCTGTAAAACATCTAACACCGTAATTCCTAACATCGCTTTGATAGATTCTTTCATTTGTTCGCTGGTTTCTTCTACAGCCAACTCTGCTATTTTTTCTCCATCAAAGAAAAAGAAACTAGATAAAGCACTAGGCAAAATATTTTCAACAAACATTGACCAGTTTTCTGTTAAAAAAGTGCTTTTTTCACCGTTCTTTTTTACAATTATTCTTTCATGAACACGAATACCTTTTCCGTCCCATTCTCTACGAACATTATATACTTCTTTGTCTCTATCATCCATTGAAAACTCTATTTCAACATAGGTTTCTAATGTTCCATCTATTTTATTTACATAGGATTTTAAATACTGTCCATATGTCTTAAATTCACTCTCTGTATAAGCAAATGATTTAGATCCATATAGGCTCAGCAATACCGCCTCCAATATTGTTGTTTTTCCTCGTCCGTTCATTCCTCCAATAAGGACAACGGGTTTGTTACTTATAAACTCTAATAAATTTGTAGACGAATACACACCAAAATTGTGCATAATTAGTTTCTTAATTATCATTGCTCATCATCCTCGTCAATCTCATCCTCTTCTGTTAGATCATCATATGAATTATCCAATGCTTTTTCATTATACTTTCCACCTAAGTTTTTCTTTCGTGTTATCATATCCAAATAATATGCTGTTGCATCTTCCTCATTCTTATAGAATGTTTTATGAATACATGACTCCAATGAGTCAAAGACACCCTTCCTCTGATTTAATGAATTAGAATGATTTTCAATATCAATTAGACTATATGCCATTTCAAATGCCAATTCTTCATCAGGGTACAGTTCATTTACTACGTCTTTTAAAATATCCCATTCTTCCCCCTTAAATGCTTCAGGTGCAATCCATTCAGGATCAGAAAAGCTTTTTTCCATTACATCTTCGTAAATAGATGGAAGTGTATCTGTAAACTCATGCTTTTCAAACACCCAAATTCTTCGAATATTTCTTAATTCAGGCAAAGTAATCAGCTCTAGGTTGCTAAACTCTTCTGGTCCATTCTCATTTATATCTTTTTGAATAGTTAACAAATCTCTCAGCCACTCTTCTCTTACTTCTTTTTTATAAGGTCCATGGTGCAATTGTTTATAACTTCCCTGTAAGTATCCGGCCATCTTTCTGAAAGAACGTCTGTCTCTATCAAGTTCTTCATTACCAAATTTATTTCTAAACTCCAGCAAAGGTGTCATCCACGCCTTCTCTTCATCATTTGAAATCATGGCCTCCATAGATTTATCCCGGGAAACCATGGTACATACCCAACATCCAAATCTACTTTTTCCACAGCTAGGCAATCCTTTTTCAACCATCATAGGACATTCATTATCTGCTGTTGCCCCTTTATACAGCGTTAATAGCTCCTTATTGGAATATCCCCATGGATTTTTATATTGCATCAAGAATACCCATACGTCATTATCATTCCAATTTTCAAGCGGTGAAAAAACTAGCTCATTAACCATTGTCTGATTAGGACTAAGCAATTCTCGTACTCTCTTTTTTTCATAATAAATCATAGTCTTTGCTCTTCTTGCACTTTCTGCCTTTCGAGTACCAATAACCATGATAATTTCCCCATGTTCTGCAATTTTTTCTTTAACAAATCTATTCACGGGTTGAATTTTTAATCTATCTGTACACCAGCGGAGCTTTTTCCTTGGAAATGGATACCCACGTCCAATAAAATTCACCCAAAAAGTATTATCCAACGCTGGTGTCAATCTATGAGTGATAAACGGTAGACCTTGTTCTTCAGCTGCCTTATCCATCATATTCAATGACTTTTGCACCCACTTAGAGATAACAGGCGACTCAACCATCGTATCGGTATTTATTATATGCACCTGTTTTTTCACTCGTTCTTTAGGGAGTTTCGAGAGAGCTAACCATACCAACTGAAGAGTCGCTGTACTGTCCTTTCCTCCCGAATAACCAATTACCCAAGGAATATCATCGCACAGATACAGATTTCTTATTGTTTCCATTAATCCGTTAATCGTATCTTTATTTATGGTAACTCCTTGTTTATTTGCTTCACAGCTTACACATCTCTCTGCCATGTCATTAATTCTCCTAAATATTTATAGAATTAAGAAATTGGGCTTCCTTATGCTGTTCTTCTTCAGACAGCCTTAATCCAATTTCTTTTTTAATTTGTATCGCAGTTAATAGGATAGCCTTATTACTTGTAATAATTTTCCCATCAGATCTAATAACTCTCAGTTTCCACTGCGATGCGTTTCTCTTCCAGTCAATTACTTGTAATTTGGAAAGATACTTATTCATATCCAGAGTTGGATTATGATAGAAGTATGCTCCTATAAGCCCAAGTGCTTGAACTACAACACCTTGAGTCACAATATAATTCTCTCTTAAATCTACTTTCGAAATTTCTTTCTTAATCAACTCATTCCACTGGACAATATTCTTTGACACACAAGTCCAAAAGGAAACAAGAAAATGTTCAGCAGTATCAGATAAATCTGTACTACCAACAATTTTCTTATTAGCGATATAGAAGGTATTCAATGTAAACAAATTTGATGAATACTTTCCAAGAATATCTTTCTCTTTATCTGTATACTCATTAAGAAACGGAACTTGCAATATCACATTCCGATTGATAACTGCCAGCTCATCTCTTGAATCATAAAGCTCTGAGATAGAGTTAGATGTTTTTACAGCATGCTTATTTAAGTCAGTAAAGATCTGCTGACTTCGTGAAAGCCCCTGATCCTCATAGAAAACAACGGATATTGTTTCTTTTCCCAGCGTTTCATCTTCATTAAGAGCGTCTAAAATTGCCGCCTTTCGATGTTGTCCATCATTAATTAAGAACCTAGCATCCATAGATACTTCTAAGATTCCTACCCCCATCCCTTCAGAGGTTTCATGAAATCTAAATTCACCATCTATCGAAGCTGCCAATGCTGAGAATACATACGAATCTCTATTATCTGTAATATATTTACTAATAACTGGAATTCTAGACTCATTCAGTTTTCTTTGTGCACGATACTCCGGCAAGACATATTCGCTCTCATTTGGAAACAATTTCGAAATCATTTTAAGCGGAACCATTGCAATAAAATATTCTCTTCCTGCCTGTATACCTCTAACAACAGGAAATTTATACGTAAAATCCATAAATCCTCCACAGTAAAACATGCTATACTTAAGTAGTCTACTTAAGTATAGCATGTGGAATCTGTTTAGTCAATTTGTTCTTGTAATAATTCCCAAAATGCTTTGTCTTTAACGTAAACAGGTTTGCTGTTTCCTATTTTAATAATACTATGATGCTTCTCCAAAGATTTTATTGCACTATATAACTGTTGATTTTCTGTCCCCTTTGCCACTGTCTTGAAAACAAACTCAACATCAGAATTCTTCAAATCTGATACATTATGAACAACCCACGTTAATATATACTTTGAATAATCATCCTCACCACTCCCAAAATGTTTCAGGAACTGTGTTGACAAAATAGTACCTACACCAAATTCTCTTCCTTCCTTCAGGATTTTTTTAAGTGCTGCGAAACCTTCACTCATGAAATTATCTGCTTCATCAACAAGAATCAACTTTGTTAACTGTCGATAGTTGCCTTCCATTTTACTTGATCCAGCAGCTTGCATCTGCGAATAGAACAAGTCAAGTGTTATCGCAATAATCAAACTCTGAATATCTGGATCATATCCAGATAAATCAATAACAACAACTCCTTTTAATAGATCAAACAACGTCTTTGTCTTACCTGGACTAGCTTCAAAAACTTGGAACATATGCAATTTATCAAGTGCAGCTGATAAGGAATCTCCCTTCTTTATTTCCTCATCATTTGCATATCGTTGATAAACCTGTTCAAATGTCGGTGCTTCGTTCTCCCAAGTACTTGGATTTCCCGGATTAATTCCACTGACAGTATAAGTATCCATTATGCACTGCAATAAAGTGTTCTGCTGTTTTGGGCCAAGGTTATATACTTTAGAGATAGTATCCTTAAAGGCATTTGCAGTGTGCAGAGGTAATAAAGGCTTAAATACCGCAGACTTTGTTAATGCTAATGGATTAAATGGTAACTGATACGGTTTATATATAGTTGCATTAGTGGCAGTAACAAAATCAGTCTTACTTTCATTATAATCACCTTTGTAATCAAAAATTAGAATTCCTAATTCCCTGCCTTCAACATTATCCTTCTGTTGTCTATACATCTGTGTAATCAGTGATTTTGTAAACTGTGTTTTTCCAGTTCCCATTGTTCCAATAATACCTGTATTCGTATGGAAAAGTTGTGATGTGTCATTTGGCGTCCATAACACCGGTTTGCCATCTTGCTCATTTGTTCCAAACAGAATTCTCATTCCATTGAAAGATTCTTCTTCACCGTCTGTGTTTCCACCTGGTTCACTCTCTGCACTAGTTTTATCGCCGTTTTCCACATCATCATTTTCTTCCGGACCCGGCTCCTCTTCTGGTTCTTCAGGTGTGCCATTCCCTAATTTGCTCACTTGCAATTTCGATAAATCACCCGTGAGATTTTGAACTGGTATTTCATCAAAAATCATCAAGTCGTCAGTACGTTTTTCTCTTATATCTGAATATATCTCCGTTACATCTTTTAATATCAATCCAAATTCATCACTTTCTGGCACTTCAATAAAATTAATTGAATCCTCCTTAAATGATGTTTTTCTTGATATCAAAGATTTTCTAAACGAAAGTACCGCTCCCTTTCCTAATACTTCTTGAATATCATCTGATAAAATGTAATGTTCATTTAACAGCGCTTCCCTATATATCTCTAAGACCTTATTCCAGTCTTGTGAATCATCCACATGATACACTTGCATCTTTTTACAACTGGTTACTAACATTTGCATCAAGAAGTTTCTATTTACCTTGTACAAGATAGTCTGCAAAATCTCCTCATCTGAATTAAATGCCTTTTGCAACCCATCAGCTGTAGCTGATGCCTGTTCAAATGCTTTTTTGATTACTGCATTATCATTGTTTCCTGTTTTAACTTCTGTAGGATATAAGTATATCTTTGGTTCGTCACCACTTATATTCAGACCAATAAATAACAAATCATCACTGGTTGGTCCCTTTTCAAATCCAAGGTTTTTAGCAGACAGGACGCCTTCATCTTTAGATAATCCTGCTCCACCTGATACTCTGAGCATTTCCTCCAATGAGACCGGAACCCACAAAATATCACTATGTTTCAAAAATGCCAGCATAAACTTAATCGCTGCAACAATACTAATTTTCTCACGGCTAAACGTAGAGTCCTTATTAGCCTTCTTAGACGAAACTAATCTTAATAGCCAATCACCATTTACTGCATTAAATAAATTAATGATTTTGTGAACATCATCGACATCGGCATTTACACCTTTTGTCTTCAAATATTCTTGAATCACCTGCGAATACTGCTGAGACTTACGAGTAACAGTTATCGCATCATATCCACTACTTGAAGTATACTGATCACTATAATGAATAATCAGCAGATCACTTTTAGCCTCCTTTTCACTAAAGAAATCCAAATCTACTTTTGGATCAACAAATACCACCCAGTTTGAATTCTTGTAGATATAATCCATCTTATTCTCAGCTTTTTCATCTATCTGAGTAGAAATACTGGTTCCTGCATAATAAGGATTACCTGACTTCTCAACCTGCATTAACGAGTTATATCTCATAGCTAATTCTATTAGTTTATTTTGCTCTGCGTATTTCCCACCAAAACCAGTTCTATACTTATGTCCATATTTACTTGAAGGAATCCCTGACAAAATTCCTCCAAGCGATGCACCCGTTTCAATTTGGCTCATTGTAGCTGTCTCTGAAGTGATTTCTGATTCCATCTCATAGAATGAGATATGAGAATATGCATATTCCTTTCCGTTATCTTTGTGGAAATAGCATTCAATATTCTTGGACAAAATACCTTCCAAGCTATTCATCGATGTACCATTTTCAACCGACAGTTTTAATTCTTCCAAATAGGTCTTAAGAACACTATACTCTTTGATATTGGTAAACACATTGCCATTCATATCGTTATCATAAATATGAATTTCAAATCTTACCAGTTTATCAATATCTGCATTTCTATTAATAGCGTGGATAAAAAATTGCGCTATTCCAACAAATACCTCACTGCAATCACCCATATTGATAAGATTAATTCTTATCGTTTTGTTATTAATATCATCAAATATGTATCTAAAGTGAGAAATAAATTCTGATATTTTCTCTTCTACAAGTTTAGGTACATATCTACGACTTCCTCTATATTTTTTATTCTCTACCGGAGCATAATACTTCCACTCTTGTGAAAACAGCTGGTCAGATACTTTATATATCTTCTTATTTCTCTGAATATATGGAAGCAAATTCACTGAATTTAATCTATCAACGACAATATCACTTGCATACTCTATTTCCTGCTCATTTAATAGAGCCAATTGATACATAACATTCAGTGGGTGAAACGGTGTAAATAAGATTTCGTCATTGTTTTTTCCAACAGCAATTGTTCCAAGATACAACGCATCCTCTTGTTCAGCAGATAAATTGGAACCATCTTGAAGATTTGCATAGCACTCCTCAAATGCTACAACATATTCCTGGGCAGCTTTATAAATTTCCCCATCTCCTAGGTATGCTAATGTTGGAATTGTATTTTTGTTTCTTAACGACTCAATGTAATTTTCATATGCTATCAGTAACTTTTCTGAAAGTTTCAGTTCTCGTGCCTCTAATTTAACAGAATCTGACTGATAATAATTTCTACATGAGCAATAAACATATTTTTGCTCAACAATCTTACTCTCAATTCGTAACTCTCTTAATAAATATGCCTTTGCATAATACTCCTGGGAATCACTTAAAATTGATCCATCGTCATATTGAAAACTCTTCTTTGAAGCCAGTTTATCTCTAAGAATCTTTCTTCCTATTATCTCAACACTTTTTGATTCATCGGGATAGAGAATAAAAGGAACTACCAGTCCAGCAAAATTGATATCTATCTTTATTCCACTTCCAAAATTTGCTAGTTCTTCTTCTGTAGAGCAAATAAACAATCTCTGTCCTATGCTACAGTTATACATTTCATTGTCTTCAAGACCTAAAGACACGACATCTGCACCATTAGGATTAAACACTAATGTAGTTCCAACTCCTGCAAGCTTTACTCTGCTATTCTTTCTATTCTTTTTCAGTTCCAAGCTAAAACTATGCTTAAGTGTTGTATACATATATTCAGCTGATAATTCTGCTATGCAAATTTTAAAGACATACTTGATATCATTTGATGTATCATGAATTGACACTTCATGGAACGAAACACCTTCACCTTCAAATGTAAAAGTTATATTCTTTCCTTCCTTAACAAACTCAGCATCATCTTTTGCTATACCATTATTAGATATCTTAGCATTACAAGCTATCTGCAAATAAATCCTGCTATAGTAATTAGTATTAAAAATGAATAAATTCTTTGTCCTCTTTTTTGCTGTCTGAGAACCTTCGTTTCTAATAATAAACTCTTTATCTAGGGCAATAACATTTAATGGTAGATCACCATATACACTAATATCTTCGTTTTCAATCTTTAGCGGGTTTTCCATTTTGGCTTGATGCTTCTGCATTGCATCAAGCAACTCCGCATATGCAAAAAATCTACTCCAATCATCCTGGTGTTCTTTTTGAGTTTTTTCAATCCGAACAATAAATGATTCTTCAAAATCCTTCGATAAAACCACTTCCAAATCACCAAATCGAATACCACGATCAATCTTCTCAAAAAGGGCATTGTTTGCTTTGATTTCTTTGTCTATCTGTGAACTTCCATAATTCTGGTATTCCGTTTTTCCATCGATTGGGAACAATCTAAAGCCTGCAAAACTTCTATCATCAATTTTCCCGCTACTCATAATTGCAAGAAGATCGCTATACTCATAAATAGATGCCTTATCGCTAAAGACATCACTATCCCTTCGATTCAACTCAAATCTTAGGATTCTTTTTTCTGTATCTGTAAGCTGAGTGCTTCCATCAACCATCTCACGTATTTCTCTCATTAATTCATCTGCATGAAATGGCATTCCACTTGCCGACAAATCTCTAGATCCACTTTTAGCACTATCAATCAAATTCGCCGAAATCATTAGTAATGGAATCTGATTTTCATTTGCAACATTTCTGAGCGTTGCACACAAAAAGTCATTCGTCATTCCATTAATCTGAGCAGCTATGATGACTTCATCATCCAATACCTTTAATGTAAATGTTTTGTATTCATATCCATCTCGACAAAGATACGAAAACTCTCCCAATGACGAATTGCTTTCAGCTAAAGACCTCAATGCATTTGAGACCTTAACAACCATTTCTTCGTCATCAAGTTTTAAACAAAAGCTCTCTCCTTTTAAAAGTGCACCTTCTGATGCAGCAGTCTGGAAATAACTATTTATCTTTTTTGCAATAAAATCATAAAATTCGTTTAACATACTGAGCATCTCCACTATCACTCTTCTTATCAATCAGGTTCAACTTTGTAAAGAATTCTTGAAGATATTCTTTCGATGAATTATCTAAATAAATTCCTCTGAATTCATACGCTTTATATAAATCATTTAATCTAATCTTCTCTTCATTCCGAAGCGATATTTTTGTAAGGAAAATAATATCTCTCTCGGTTAAATTAAGAACCAATCCAGATTTCTTTCTATTTTTTACCCAACGATATTTACAAAACTCACTGAATTTCTCATTATAAAATTGATTAGCTCTCTTTCGTTCTGTATTTAAGAACTGAGCTTCAACACATTTGAACAAGTGCCTAATCGCTTTTTCCGTTTCATTATTCGCTGCTTTAGAATATTCAACTTCATCAAACCTCTTGTAATCGCCGACATAGGAACAATACACATCTTCTGCCTTTTTTATTTCTTCAGCAATTTGATGATCTTCATTAGGGAACTGTTCCAGATATTCTCTAAACGCTATGTAGTCCCATTTTGCATCCGAATCAGTTTGGTTAATTATCTCTAATGTGATTGCATGGCTAAACATATGATTAATACTTGATTGTAATCTATCCCATCCTGAAGAACAGCACATTCTATTTTTGCTTACTTTTTCCCAGTCAAGCGCGTAATAAAACTCTACTGTATCATCTCTCTTACCATCGCAGAATCGATCCAATGATATACAAGTCTGAGATACATAATAGAAATAATACACTGAAAATAAATTGGAAAAATCCTCAAGTGAAGTCATTCCTGTATTAAGCATAAACCGAAAATCATTTCTGAATTTCTTTTGAATATCTGCCTTAATTCTAAAATATGATTCTTTTTCTTCAGACTCTGAAATCTTCTTATTTTCCATTGTCTGAATAACCATATCCTCTAATACATTGAAATGATATTGTCCCTTTGCTGTTTCTACCGCTTCATGATCTTCTTCTGATAGGCCTAACACAGAATATAAAAAGAGTGCTAAATTCTCGGCGCTCTTATTGTTCGAAACAGTCTGATAAGGATATAGGCCTAAATTATTTGCGACAAAATCATTTCCAACAAAGAATATACTTTGAAGCATATCCTTAAAATAATTTATATCTTCGTCATCAATTTCTATTTCCTCAAGTATTGCCTCTGATAATGAATCAAAATCAACTGGTTCAGTTTTCTTTCCCTGGATTTTTCTAAAGAATGCGCTTACTATATCCTCAAGGTTCATTACAATTGGAGCCTGAGTCTTTCCACTTGCTTTATATGGGAACAACTTAAAAGCACCATCTGGTTTATGAGTGAGTCTCATGGAATCAGCCGATTTTTCTTCAGTAGATTTTGCATTAAAGCTCATAATAAATTTTTCTTCGCTGAATGAATATCCCATTACTTCACCACCTTAAACTTATAACCAAATTTGCCCTGTGAAATAACTGCCTTCTTACCATCATCAGAAACAATTGATAATGATTTGGTAAGTGATCCTGTCTGCAAAATTCTATTAACAAAACTAATAAAATCGGCATGATTGTTTCTATCATCGGCAGTCTGTATATAGCCCCTGTTCAACTTATACACGAGCTCATACAATGAGTAATCAATATCAAGAGATATGACTTCTTCCTCGTCATCGACAAAAGCCACTGTAATTGTTGGAACGAATCGAAATAATTCATCCGTGTTCTCTGGATGCGGAATATGATTAAGACTAGCATCGAATTTTACATTTTCATATAAGATAAATCCCTTATGTTTATCATCTAGACATAAATTACCATCTATATCTTTTCCACACCATTGAGCCACACCTTCTTCAATTAATCCATACAGTGGACCAAGTTTCTTTCCTTTGCCGGCATTATACATATACAGATTACGTACAAACTCTTGATATACTGTATCTGCGTAATTCTGCTTTTCTATTGCGCTTATTCGAACCACTAAATTAAATAATTGAGAACGAAGTACCTTATCACTATTTATTTTCTGCAACATATTTGAGTCAAGTATGGTGCTACTATATGTTGTATTTACTAATTCATCTTTAATCTCTTTAGAAATATCCGAGCTTACATAATACGCAATAGCAATTTCATCAGCTTTCTCTGAACGAACCAACAACGGATCATACTTTCTTACCATGTTCATTAGAGGCGTCACGTCATTTGAATCAAAAATAAGAGAAGGCGTAATTTGCTTCATATACTCTTTCAAGAAAGAAGCATCATCAATCAGTTTTTGGAACTTACCAAAGCTAAAATTATTCGAAACCAAAATATCAAAAACAAAGTTTAGTATCTCTCGTGTTGTCAAAACCATCTTATCTTGAACAACTGTCCTAACTAAAAGATTAGCCACAAATCGCTGTCTGCTCTTCTGCATCATAAATTCATAGTTAGCTTTAACTGGACATTTCTTCGATAATGGACAAGATGAACAATCACTTTCATATGATTCATAGAATCGATTTCCTTCATTATATCCAAATACTTTATCCAAAATATTTTCAATGTATCCAGCATGAACTCCTTTTTCAGTAAGTGAATACATGTGATAATCCGAAAAACTTACATGCTGAAAATGACTGCGTGAATCATACCCATTATCATTCATTTTAGATGTAAGAATATTGCTTTTCTCGACATAAGCCTTTAAATTCCTATATGCTTCACCATATTCAGACTCGATAAAATTACTTAATACACCTAAATTGATTGCAAGTATAATATTCTTTCCTGGCAATTCTAGATTCGTATCCTTAAACGAATCAAGCAACTCGTTCAATGTTTCAATCGCAGTCTTTGAAGGAGAATTACTTTCGGTTGCATCATTGTAAATCGTGTATCCTTCAAGCAAATTCTCTTCATCTGAATTTTTAAGATATGACAGCAGATGAGATTTGCCGTCGCCAGCACTTCCACAAAGAAGAATCAGGTTCTTCTTTCCTGAATCATTTATACTACGTAAAATATTTTTCAAATCTTCTTCTGCAGTTCTTGTGACATGCATATATACTTTAAAAGAATCAAAGCACTCAACATTGTCTATGGAATCACTTGATGATTTTCTAAGTCTATTCAGTTCATTAACAAATTTACAACTTCCCATAGTTTTTCTCCCCACTTCTCCTTTACATACTTTACCATTTTCGATCTTGCATCATCAGGGTTTTAAGCCACTCCTAAAATTAACCATGTCTTTCCATTTAGACACTATAAATTATATTATATCACCTTTATAAAATAATATAAATACCATCCGATGTTATCTAACTCAAGAATAATCTCTTAAAATGCAAAAGCATTCTCCAAATCTGCAATTACCTCTTCGATTTTATCTGAATCCTTATATAGTATAACAATCCCCAATAAATCATCTCATTGATATATCTGATCAAACTTATCATTAGTTATTCTGTACTGCATTTCCATCCAATCCAACTTCTTCCTCTTAAGCCAACCGGGCAAAGTTTTATTGCATATATTTCACCTTATGAAATGCCCGCTTCCTTCCACATATCCCGCACGTATAATTCCGGTAATACTTTGTGAATTCGCACTGTTTTTTTCTTTTTATAATCTGACCACAATTCTCGCATACGAAACAATATTTATAATCAAGTCTTTTAGAGGCGGTGTAATTCTCCACGCCCTTCTCCTCTCCGGAGGTGGTTCGCTTTATGTTATATCCATATTTCTTATTCATGATATTCGCATATATGAGCCACAATCCGGTATGTCCCTTACAGCCTTTGCAGGTATGTAGTATCTCATGGATCATAGTTTCCTTGCAGGCTTGTTCGGATATACGCTCATCCTCGATCAGTCTGGCAGCAATCTGTATAATGCATGTTCCATCCGGATTTTTCGTACACATTCCCCATCTTGTTTTTGCGCGGCGGTTTATAACCCATGAGACAATATTCCCCGGCTCGATACCTGCGCCAAGAACTTCATCTATACATACCTTCTGCAGCATCTCAAAATTCTTCATATATACATCCTTTATTTCGTCGTTACACCGTCTTTTGCGTTTCCGTTTCTGATATAAGAAATTCCCGGATATTTCCCTTACCAGTCCCCATCGTTTCCATCCTCGATATCTTCCTCGATGGCATCATCCACACCGGTTGCATAATCATCATCCCGGTCGTACCGGTCCTGATCATAGTCGCTGTCAAAGTAGACATCATCATAACCGTCATCGTAAGAATCATACGAATGGCTGCTATTATACTTACTGCTCGAACTGCTTGGCTTGTAACTGCTAGACGATGAACCGGAATTCGAACTGCTGCCCGAACTATTTGATGTGGAACCGCTGCTTGTCGTACTGCTGGTTGTAGAATGACTGTGCGAGCTGCTTGTTCCATAAGTAGCCTTTCTGCGCTTTCCGGGTGTGTTATGCTGATAGCAGTAACCGCCCTCCGTCGATACCGTGTTATCGCATCCTGCAAATGCACACTTCGGATCTTCTTTTTCGGTCAAAGATACGAAGAATCCGATTATTGCGAACACTATGATAACTCCAAGTATTGCATAACCTGCTGATTTCTGATTGTTATTTCCGCTCATAATGATAACCTCCGTGAATCTTACGACTCCATGCTTCTTATTTCCGTTTCTCTGTATCTCCATCCTACACAAAGCAACTGTCATAAATAAGTACTTGCATTATGAACATTCAAGTATTATCTTCTCTTTTTGTAACATAAAGTTATATCACAACCCCGTTGCAATGATCCACTTCATGCTGGATAATCTGCGCCACCCAGCCGGAATATTTCCCATGCTGCTTCTTGAAATGCTGGTCAAAGTAATCGACTTCTATCTCCTGATATCTCGTACATGGGCGTGTCCCGTCGAGCGACAGACATCCCTCTTCCACCTGATACGCGCCTGTTTTCTTCGTGATAACCGGATTCACCATCGCGAATTGGAACGGTCCGCTTGCCACGACGATGATATTCTTCTTTACGCCGATCATATTGGCCGCCATGCCGACGCAATGATCCAGATTCGCCCGGAGTGTATCCAGCAAATCTGTTATAACTTGTTTATCTGCTTCCGTTGCATCCACCGACTTCTGTGCCAGGAACAGCGGATCCCGCATAATTTTCTTTACCATATTTATCCTTTCAGTTCTATTACACATACAAAATTATTAGTCCCATGTCTCTCTTACAAGTACATTTCCTGCAGCCGCTTAATCTCTGATTTCATCATATCTACCGTGCGCTCGGGAGCCACGATCTTCACTCCCGGGATTGCCATGATCCAGCTAAGGAACAATTTGCTGACGGAGACCCGTACCCGGACTGTGAAATGTTCTGCGTCGGTCTTCATGAACGGAATATCGGTTCCGAACCGGTCAATGATCACATTTGCGGCATGGTTCTCACACAGGAGCGTTACTGTTTCCAGATTGCCATCGAACATGCCGAAAAGCCTGTTCGTGTACTCCGACATCTGCATTTTCGAGAATTCCTCTTTTCCTTCCCGCTCCTCATAGACCACGGATACATCTGCCATCTTATCGACGCGGAAATGCTTAATCTTGTATTCTCTGTTGTCATATCCTACCAGATAGTATTTCTCGTCATCCCAGCACAGTGCCCACGGGCTGACACTATAGTAAGCCCCACCATGCTTCAATTCCATCTTCTTATCTGCCGTCCATGTGAAATATTGGAATTTGATCTGGCTTTCCTCATTTAACGCTTCGTGAATCTTATCCACGCTGTAATAGATGCGTTCGTTCATCGTCTTCACGCGTCCATTTACATTGACCTGACGTGCCAGCTTCTTCGCCTCGTATTTGCTTGCGTAGCTCTCAAGCTTCGCAATCAGCTCGTCGGATTTCTTCTCTGTGATGAATCTGGAGGACTGCACCGCATCTACGAGAAGCTTCAGCTCGACAAGCTGGAATTGCCGGCTTGCAACCTTATAATGGTAGGTCTTTCCATATTGCATGCCTATGATATCCAGCCCATACGTGCGCAGGTTCTCGATATCGCTGTACAGGCTCTTCCGCTCTGCTGTGACATTGTATGCTTTCAGTTTCTCAACGATTTCGTTCAGTGTCAGGTCATGATCTTCGTCTGTCTCTTCGAGCAGAATCTTCATCAGATACATGATTTTTAGTTTCTGGTTGAGTCTTGGTCCTCGGACAATCTTCTTTCTTTCCTGATTTTCTGTTTTCTGTTCTGATGTGTTATCCATCGTGTAATCCCCTTCTTATAATGACGACATATATCTCTATGATTTCGTAGTCATGATTTCATTCAAAATATCGGATATATTAAAATCCGGAGCATAACATAGAACCGCCTTATAAAGTGGCTGTATTGTTTCTACATTCTCTTCTAATTCGTCTGCTATCTGTTCTAAAGACTTGCCGTTCTGAATCTTCTTGCATATCAACATGAGTAAAGTTTCTTCACATCCAATGGCCTGTCCTTCTTCTCGCCCTATCTCCATCATCATCCGCTCATGTTTTTTCATCATATTCAAATAAACTCATACTGATTACCTCCGCTTTATTTTTCCGCAAGCATATATTTTACATATTTTTTCGTCTAAAGTTCATAATGATTCGTCCAAATCTAATATATCTGTATTTTCCCCTCTTGCCTATCATATTCCAATACATTTTTCCAAAATTCTCGTCTTTGTTTATCCCATTCTGACGATTCAATATCTTTACCTTCTTCTGCCCAATGCAAAATTCTATAGTTTTCTTTCGAATGATGCTCTTCATTGGATAATATTGCTAATGGAGCATCTGACTTCATTCCAATATGATGCAATTCAAATGATTCTCCCGCTTTATCAATTGGCGCTAAATTTTTCACTACTCTATCAACATTAGTACGACCTGCATCATCCACAAGATTCCAATCTATATCTTGCAAAAGTATTATCGAACCATCTTCTAATTTTGTAGGATTTAATCCTATTTTTTTATAAATATCATACTCATCTGTTGAATGTATGCTTTTTATAACTTCTAACGGCCATTTAGACTCCCTTTGTATTCTAGCTGCCTCATTCATAGTAAGTCCATTTAAGGTTGCGCCTTTTAACCCAAATGCCTTAGCGGTTCCGCCAGTGATTGCCCCAGTAACTGCTCCCCATTTATATCCCTCACTTCCAGCCATCAATCCAGCATCCAAGGCTGCATCAAAGTCTCCAGTCGTATATCCAGTTACTATTCCCGTAGTTATTCCGCTAATTAATGTTCCTGACAGTGCAAATGTTGTTGCACTTTTTGCTGATGCCGCGAATATCACACTAACTGCAGGAGCCGAGCCCGCAGTTACCATCGAAACAGTTACACAAATTAATATTACTCCCGTTCCTATTGCAACATTCTTCAACATTTCATTGTAAGAAACTTCATCAATTACTTCTTGTTCCTTTACAATAGTGGTATTATTATCCCCCAAAGTAAATACATATTTCTTACCTTCAAAAGCCTGATCAAGTTCACTAACACTATATCCAAAATATACATTTGACTGCGAGTTGTATTCTAACTCTTCGAGATATTCCTTTGATAAATATACCGTGCTGACGTTTTCAATAAAATATTCATCTGAATCAAAGTTCGTAATCATTTTATCATATACATCAGTTTCTATGTATCTTAATAGATCTTCATCATCCAAACCTGAAAACGATTCTGCAATATTTACTTCTGTTGAATTTTGTGATTCAGTTGATATTTCTGTATTCTCTTCAACAGTCACTTCCGTTATTAAACTAGTTTTATCTGCTTTCTTTATTTCACATCCCGAAAGTATTAACACAAAAACAAGCAACAGTGAAATCAATCTTTTCATATCTGGTCTCCTATTCATCTAATGAATCAACATCTTCTACCTCTTCAATGGTAACTTCTTTTCTTAACTTTTTTCTTTTTTTTGATTTTACGCAAAGCAATAATATCAACAACAAAACTACTGATGATACAATACCTGTCCATTTATAAGGTTTATTCTTTATCTCATTTACAATTTTCTCTAAAAAATCACCATTCGATTTTTCATCTGAAACATTAATTGTATTGGTAGATGTAGCTTCTGATGGAGTACTGATTATTTCTGTTGTTACTTCTTCTGTCACTGGATATTCTATAGTTCCATCATCATTAATTGTACAGCCTTGTGCCAAAAGATTGTTTATTTCTTCAATGCTATATTTCGAGTTAACATATGCTATCATCACTTTATTGGATCCAACATATATTTTTTTAACTGTCGTTTCTTCTGTGTACACATTTTTTGTTGTCAATGTGTACACTCCCTCATCAGTAAATTTTTCTCCATCGCTAACCGGTTTGTTAAATCTCGTATCCTCCACTAATCCGTTCTTTCCCTTAGATAGAACTTCTTTCTTAATATTTACTTGCAGATACTTTGAATTAGCCATATCTACAATAAATCCATCCTTAGTAACATTTTCATTTGTCAATTCGTTTCCTGTAGTCACATCTCTTATAAATGACATACAGTTACCATTTCGTATTGAAAACTTGAAAAAAATCCTATAATCCTGATATTTATCTTTAGGATTGATAAATAATGGTCCGTTCTTCTCCTTAGCAACTCTATAATCCAACGCCACTTCGTAATCTCCCTCTTCAAGAAGATATGATGTAGTATCTGGTCCCTCTACCGATATCATATTTTCGTTGCCTACTTCCAGCGCTTCTAAATAGTTTGTATATATTTCAGGATCATGTTTTTTATTTTCAGAATCAGTATAGCGTAGTATCATTGCACCATGTCCAAAATCAAGCTTTTGAGTTTGAAAATACTCATCGCGAGAAGACAATTCCCTGATATACAATTCACTTTTTCCATCTAAACAATGAATATCTTTCTGTTCAAGGATAAATGATAGTGTGATTTTATCTCCAGCATTCTTTAAAAAAACATAGTTTCCTTCACCATCAGTCACATGGGAAGAATACCCACTAACACAAAATTCCCCCAACTTCCAACCATAATTATAATCATCAGAATCTATATTTTCTTGTTTAGAGAAATCATCATCATGCCCTGCACAATATACATCACTGTAATATGTTCTGTTCTTATCCTTTACATTGCTCTCCTCGGTTGGTTCAGCAAATAATGTTGTTGGGCACAACATAATGACTATTCCACATACCAGTCCAATAAATTTCTGAATTTTTCTTCTTTTCATCATATGTCAATCTACCTCTCACTATCAAATGTAATCCTCTACCAAATTACATTACAAAATTTTCCACACAATATTGGTGTGTTGAACCTTGAAAACTCAAGTTTAGTATATCACAAAACTATTCTGACAAAAAAGCCTTAAATAACAAAAGACACCTTTGGTGCCTTTTTGTCATTATAGTTTTACGTCCTACATTTCAATCCCATACTCCATCAGTCCCCCAAGTACATCATTGGGCTCCACATCAAATTCTGCTGCTAGTCTTTGAGTATTCTGGTATATTGAATTCTTATTTTCTTCCCGAAATTTTTTCAACTCTTCTCCATGTAATAAAAATTCATGAACCCTTATCGGATGTGCGCCAATTTTTCTCATAAGTCCTTGCGAAGCAACATTATCATAATTTAATCTTGCAAGGAAGCAATGTTGATCTGTAATATTCGACAATTTTCTTAGAAATACACTCAACGCTTCTGTTCCATATCCCATATGGTGATAGTCTGTTTTTATTTCAATCGCTATCTCCCACACTTCCTTCAACATATCCTTTATAGAACAATAACCTATAAATTCTTTTGTTTCTTTATCAAAGATTGAACAGACAAACGAATTTTCTTTCATAAATGTACTCCATAAATCATCTATAAACTGCTCATCTTTGAAAAATGATTTCATAATGCTGTTCTCATATGAAAGGGTTATGTATTTATCTTTATCCGCCTCCTGTATCGTACATAAAATAAGCCTATCTGTTTCTACAAAAATGTTTCCATTTATTTCAATTTCCCGTTTCATCATTTTTCAACTTTTTCTTCTCAATAATCCTCACTATACATCCTGCAATCATAATTGCAAACGCAATATAAATAAAAGTAAATGCAATTCCTTTTTCACAAGCTCCCGGAACCACCCTACGATCTGCAAAATCCCACTTCATAATTTCATACACAGCAATCGTTAATATATTAAACACTACCATTCCTACTGTTTTCATTTTAATACACTTAATCAAGTATATCAGCATAAAAATAAATATTAATGCAACTGCTGCCGGAACAAATATTTTATAAAACATCTCTGCTTCCTTGTCATTATTCCAATCTGCTGAATTTGACAGAGCATACAGTTTTGCCATACCAACCATAGAATGACTTTCCTTCCATTGTTTTGCAAATGGCAGGAACAAGGATAGAATCCCCATAAGTACACCTGCTATACCAATCATAAGTCCTGTATTCTTCTTCATTCTAATACTCCTTCTCCTCAAATGTATCTTCATTAAATGTTTCACCATTTACATTTATAACCAAATCATCCGGACAATTATAAAATATATATGAACCTTTTTTCTCTATTGTTCCCGTTATACTAACGGCAAGAAGGCCATCATTATATGCAAACACATCATCTCCCATTTTTATTGTCCCACATGTTATTGATATCTTCTCACAGTCATCTCCTAATCCGGAAAATGCTGAATCTTTCAATTCTATTTGCCCATTACCTGCATTTATCGTTATCTCTGCCAGATTATCATCATTATAAAATGCATATTCCCCTATTTTCATATCTGTACCGGAAATATTTACTGATTCTAAATCGTCACTATAAGCAATCGCATTATCTCCCATCTCTAATGCTACACAATTCAACATATCCAGTGTCTCAAATTCATTCCCCGACAGTGCAGAATCCTGCATTGTAATATCACACTCATCAAATACAACGCTTGCGCTGTCCCCCGTAGCGTAAAATGTGTATTCGTCCATAGTTATTTCACAATTTTCAAATTTCACATCCGTAATATCATCTGAATAAGCAAACGCATTACTTCCCATATCAATCTTAGAATTATATACCAAAAGGATGTCTTCATTACTTCCCGAAACTGCTGAATCTTCCATCACAATTGTTGAATCTGTAATTCCAATCGTCATATGTTTTCCAGTATTATATAATGCATATTCATCAAGTGAACATTCGCTGTTCAATATAGTTACAGATTCTGCTTTGTCATTATAAGCAAATGCATTTTCTCCTATTGTTAAATTTGAATTGTTAATAACGAGATTCTTATACTCGGAACTACTGAACGCCGAATCATTTACCTCCATAGTCACATTATCAAACACAATATAGTCACATTCCAATCTATAAAATGCATCTTCCGAAATTTCCGTCACAGTATCTCCTTCCGAACTTGTTTGCGGTATAATTAAATTGTCCCCTTCAAACGTTCCCACAGATTTTATTGCGCATGTACCATCTCCATTGCTCTCAAATTCAAGTCCCTCTGAAGGAGTTAAATCGCCCATATATGTGTTCTCAACTTTCGTCTCAACTGGCTCTACAGACGAATTCTGTTCTTTTGTTTTCTCTGCATTTTCAGATAATTCTGATTTGTCGTTTTCTTTTTTCTGTCCTGAAATCGCTTCATTATCATCTATCTGTTCTAATTCTTGTGCAGTTTGTTCTGTAATTTCATTTATATTTTCTTTCTTATCATTTTTTCCGCATGAACAAAATATCATACTGCTTAAAACACAGCTAATACCAATCAATAATCCTGCATATTTCTTCTTCATCTTCATTTCCTCCTACTTATTTCCCTCATTTTTTTCTTCACCCTGCGGTCGTATAACTTTATACCCATACGATTCCAAAATGGCTATCACATCTGGTGTAATGTTCACCATAAGATCTGCATCTTTATAATCCTTACTGCGTATAATCTGATGCATATCATTGACAGATACGCCCATTGTTTCAGCTAATTTATACAGATTATCTCGATCCGGAATTTCTCCATCCGTTTCCCATTTTGCGATTGCTGATTTTGATACATTTAACGTTGCCGCAAGTTCTTCCTGTGTCAAAGACATTCTTTTTCTCCGTGTTGCTATAAATCGTCCTAAGCTCATTTTCATCTCATCCTTTTCCATCTCCTTCTCTTTCCATAATATAAAACCAGTCTCTTCAATTCAAATCACTTTTTGATTACTCTGTGTAACTTTTCCTGTAATCTATGTATCAAGCATATACGTTTAAGCACAAAAAAATCCCCACCAAAATGATATGTACCCAGAATTCTGGACACATATTT
>ULLZ01029570.1_pt1 | contig 32259 bp, 30 predicted proteins | sample 1951531 | NCBI WGS metagenome assembly ULLZ01 (sample SAMEA4835538, study PRJEB28245) | human gut metagenome | biome: gut microbiome; material: fecal sample | place: Denmark | collected 2008
ATATTTGATGTATTCATTATAGCACTCTCCTTTGAGTATATTTAAATACATTTAATCACATTTGTTAATTATTTTAGATTCTTAATATTTCCTCCTAATATCTTTGTCTTTATACTTCTGTCACTTATATCATAAAATATTATTTAAAAAATTGGTTGTAGACCCGCCATTGTTGATCAGTGATGATAAAACAAACTCTTTCAAAACAAAATATGATATAAATGTTGCAACCAATATGGGGATCAATACAACATATGCGATCATATCTTTCTTCGTATTCGGATAACTCATCATTGCAACGATCATATAGATCATACCAAGGACTCCTCCAACTACAATGATCAGAATCGCGAACTGATACATTCCTAAAAACAATCCTAAAATTCCAAGGATCCATCCTAGACTTAATCCCAAAGATCTCATTCCTGCGATCTGACAGCTTTGAAACCAATTGATATCCGCTTCTGCCACCGCTTTCATTAATCCCATGACAAGTGCTGCGATCACAAGTGATACGATGATCACGATAATTCATTTTTCTTCATTCTTTTCTCCTCTTCTCTCGTAATACCGGTCAACACCATCTGCAATTCCTTCTGCAAGCATTGATTGATAATGATTGTCCGATAACTTCTGGTCTTCCTCTGGGTTTGACATAAATCCCATCTCAACGATCGTCACTGGAATCTTACTCCAGTTGATCCCTGTCATCTCATCTGTCTGCGTTACACCGCGGTTCACTGCCCCAGTCCTTCTGCATAATGTACTTACCACACATTCTGAAAGTTCCTGACTATCTGCCGCGATCGATCTGCAATATGGATTCGATAATGTCGGACTCATTGTCAACGCCCCATTTGCAGACTGAGAATCTGCACTATTGCAATGAATCCTTAATAAAATATCTGAACCACTTTCATTTGCCATAAGAGCACGCTTTTTATTGCTGAGTGACACATCATTCGTCTCACGAATCATATATACGTCATATCCTCTCGCGATCAATGCACTTTTTAGCTTTAACGAAACTTCCAAATTCACCTGATATTCTGTTCGTTTTGTGACAACACCTTCGGTTCCTGAGGATACCATCGGTTTTGTCTTATCAGAACCAGGTCCGATCGCTTCTTTTTCACTCATCTGTTTCTTTTGGTGTCCTGCATCAATTGCGATCTTTATACGATCTTCCTGTTGTTTTGATTATTCCTGATCAATCGTTACTTCATTCTTTTTTTGTGTTGTCTTTTGCTTGATGATCTCTGTTCTTTTTTCTGTCGTTGGTTTTGGATGATCTTCACTGATCATTTCATCATCATTGCTGCATCCAGCACAGAAAAAACAAAGGATCATACATAAGATCATGATCTTCCATATCTTTTTCATACCTTTTATCCCTCTCATTAATAATGCTGCAGTTGTTCTATGGCTCTACAACATGAAGCTCTCCTGTCACAGAATCCATCACATATCCAGATATCTTCACATCTTTTGGGATCAATGGATGTTTTCTCAACATTTCCACAGAATCTTTTACAGAACTTTCCACACAGTCAAATCCTTCCAGCCATGTATCAAAATCAATACCACAATGACGGATCAGCTCAATCTTCTCCTCATCGACTCCTCGATCCATCATATGTTTTATCATCATATCACTATTAATATGCTGTACCCCACAGTCGCTATGTCCAATGACCATGACTTCCTCTATTCCAAGTTCAAAGATTCCGACTAAAACACTTCGTACCACACTTCCGAAGGCATGGCTTACTACCCCACCGGCATTCTTGATGATCTTCACATCTCCATTCCTGATCCCAAGGGCTGCCGGCAAAAGTTCTGTCAGTCTTGTATCCATACAAGTGATAATTGCGATCTTCTTGTCTGGATATTTGCTTGTCTTGTATTGTTCATACTTCTTTTCTTCTACAAATTCTTTGTTATATTTTAAGATTTCATCTATCATAACTTCTACTCCCTACCTCAATGTAATATCTGCTGTTTTTCCCTTGCAGGCTTTTAAATAATCTTCGGTCGTAAGTTCAATCTGGATTCCATTTTTACCGCCACTTACAATGATCTTCTCCTGTGCATTGGCGCTTTCATCAAGTACTGTTGGATAGTCTTTCTTCATTCCGATTGCTGTACATCCACCGCGGATATATCCTGTGATCTTGTTGATATCCTTGACATGGATCATCTCCACAGACTTCTCACCTGCTGCCTTTGCTGCTTTCTTAAGATCTAATTCCTGATCGATCGGAATGACAAATACAAAATACCCTCCACCTTTTCCTTCAGTCACGAGGGTTTTAAATACTCTTTCATATGGTTCATTTAACATATCTGCGATGGTAATTCCATCAATAAATTCTTTACATTCATAACGATGTACTTCAAATGGGATCTTTGCTCTCTCAAGCATCCGCATTGCATTTGTTTTTGGTTCTTTCTTTGCCATCTTATAATGTCCTCCTTACTGATCGTTTTATCTGGCAAAATTTACTTTTGACACTCTCATCATATTTCACCTTGCAAATACTCCATAGATCAAAGAAACATAACATGCAAAATCTCCGATTCTTTTTCTTTGATATCCAAGTTCTTCTCTCCATTTTGCTTCTTTGCCATGCTCTTTTGTATATGCTGCCAATTCATCTAAAGAATGGATCACGCTATCGTGCATCACTGTCCTGTCATCATTGCTTCTGTCTGTCTTCGGTGTGATCTTCCAATGTGCGCGGAGGCTTCCATAATCGATCATACAATGAAGTGCATGATCCCATAACTTGTCATAGATCTCATCTTCTTCAAGATTCTCTTCTAACAGTTCTTCATAAACCTTCATCGCCTGCTCAAATTCAAGATCATCTGGCATTTTTAGATAATTCTCATATATAAAATCTTTCTGCATAGCGGCCTCCTTTATTTCTTTGGCATACATTTTTACACTACTTGTGCACATTATATCATATTTTCTCATATAGTGAGAGTAAAAGATCTTCCGAGGATATTTTTATGCCAGAAATACAAACTAACAATCTTGTCGATCATGGACAGTTAAAAATACAGGTAACTTCAGGACAAAGATCCGTCCCGATCCCTAACGCTACGATCGAGATTTCTTATACTGGTGATCCTGATTCTGTTCTTGAGACTGTATCTACTGATGAAAATGGGCAGACACCTGTCGTTGACCTCCCTGCTCCTCCCGTGGAATACAGCATGTCTCCGAGTGAAAATCAGCCTTATTCTGAATATAATCTAAAAATACATTCTGATGAATATAAACCTGTCACGATCTCAGGTGCACAGATTCTTTCTGGTGTGGAAGGCCTGCAGCCTGTTTCCATGATTCCTGAAGAAACCCACACTCCAACAGAAGAACACCCAATCGTGATCGGTCCGCATACATTATGGGGTAATTATCCTCCCAAGATTGCGGAATCTGAGATCAAGCCAGTCAACGAAAGCGGTGAGATCGTTTTAAGCAGGGTGGTGATTCCTGAATATATTATTGTTCATGATGGTCCTGTCGGTGATAAAACTGCGCAAAATTATTATGTCCGCTACAAAGATTACATCAAAAATGTTGCCGCCTGTGAGATTTATTCCACTTGGCCAAGGGCAACGCTTGAAGCAAATATTCTTGCGATCATGTCATTTACTTTGAATCGTGTGTATACAGAATGGTATAGAAATAAAGGGCATGATTTTACGATCACATCTTCTACAGCTTATGATCATAAATTCATTCCTGGAAAGACAACTTATAATTCTATTAATACGATCGTTGATGAGATTTTTGCGGATTATCTGTCACGTCCAAATGTGAGACAGCCGATCCTTACGCAGTATTGTGATGGGAAGAAGGTGTCTTGTCCCGAATGGATGACACAGTGGGGCTCTAAATACTTAGGTGATCAGGGATATGCTCCGATTGAAATCCTGAGATATTATTATGGAGAGAGTATGTACATCAATACCGCAGAACAGATTTCAGGAATTCCTTCTTCCTGGCCGGGATATGATCTGACGATCGGCAGCAGAGGAGATAAGGTTCGACAAATACAACAACAATTGAATCGTATTGCTAAAGATTATCCTTCTCTGCCTACGATCGCTGTGGATGGTGTTTATGGAGAATCTACTGCGAATGCTGTTCGGAAATTCCAGAATATTTTTGGACTGCCACAGACTGGGATTGTTGATTACCCTACTTGGTATAAGATCAGTGAAATCTATGTTGGGGTCAGCCGGATTGCGGAGTTGAATTGAAATCTTAGATACAACAAAAGCCCCACAAAGTTCATCTTTGTGGAGCTTTTTTTCATTTCTTATTCTATTTACTCTTCACCAAACACCGTTTTTTATAAAAAGCAATTCCATAACACAATACTTCCTCATAAGCATCTTCAAACTCTTTTGCATACATCTTTGTGTTGATCTGATCTAACGCCTTTTGACAGTCTTTTTCCAAATCTTCTAATTTTCTTGAATACTTTGCTTCAAATACTGCAACTTGTCCTGTTACATCATTGTAGATTACAATATCACTTCGTCCTTCTCCATGCTCTCTATTCGACTCTACACTATAACCTGCTCCTGCAAAGATTCCTGCAAGAAATGCATGATAGAAATTTTCTCGATAATCATAATAACTGATCGTCATTCGCAGTAATGTGCTGATTTCTTTTGTTGCCTTATCCGCATCTTTGTTCCACACTGCATCAAATAAATCTTTCCGATTCGTAACTCTTGCACTGTCTTCAAACCATTTCCTTACGGTTGATTCGAAAATTTCTTTTACTTCTTTGTTTGGAATTCTTAATTCTATCTGACCATCCTTATCACGTTCTCCGACTTTTGTAAGATATCCAGTAAGATAGAGAATACTCCATAAATTATCTTCTGATGAATGTAGATAATCATATGTGAGGTCTTCTTCTATTTTCTGACAGATGCTTCCACCTGCGATCAATACTTCTAGTTTTTTTCGTATAGCAGCTCCTGTATAATCAATAAAGGAGCGAATGATCGCATTATCACTGGTATTCTTCCAGTAGCTGACTGGTCTTGCATTCAGATCATTTTGAAGATCTCTTAGATAATTCATGACATCCCATGGGCAATAAACTTCAAACTCTCCAAAATTATATCCATCATACCATTCTTTAATCAGATCCGCTTTCTCTTCAATCTCCGCATCTGCTAAAAGCTTATCTACATCCTGTTGTGTAAATCCATAATATTCATTGTATCTTGTGGATGAAATCGTATCTGATACAAAGTTATTTGTTCCAGTGAAAATACTTTCTTTGGCAATCTTTAGGCATCCTGTGATGACTGCAAACTTTAATGAGGAATTATCTTTTAAGGCTGTACTAAGCAAACCTTTCATAATTTCTAACATCTCTTTGTAGTAACCATTACTACTTGCTTTTGCAATTGGAACATCATATTCATCAATTAAAAGGATCACTGGCTTTTTATAATAACTTTTCAGCATATTGGTAATTCTTAATATACAACTTTGAATTTCCATCATACTTGCACTACAAGTCTTTAATTTTTGAAATACCAGTTTATCCCCTTCATCTATCTCATCACTATCCAACAAGTATACATGTTGTTTACATGCTTCAGATATAATAAATTTCAAAAAATTAAACGCATTCTCAAATGTAGTTCCATCTACATCCTTAAAAGACAAAAATAATGTCGGATACTGATTCATCCATTTCTCACAAATCTCGACCTCATCAGATATCTCAAGTCCTTTAAACAAATGTCTGCTATCTTTCCTGATATCCAAAAAACTGTTCAACATATTCATCGCCATCGTTTTTCCAAACCGTCTAGGTCGCGTGATCAACGTTACCTGATCCATCTCACCCTGTAACAATGTCTTGATCAATCCGGTCTTATCCACATAATAATAATTCAACTCTCGAATTCTCTCAAAATCCGAAATCCCAACAGGAATATTTAGATTCTTCATCTCTTCCTACTGCCTCCTTTCTTTTATTAATTATATATTGATAAACATATATTCGCAGTTCAATTATGTTAAATCTTTAAACCAATACATGTTATAGCCAACAACCTTCCAGAATCAATAGTTGATCATTTCTATTTATTCACTTCGAAATGCTGATAATCCTTAGAGCTTCTCCACTCACCACCCCAGCTGAATCCATATTTCTTAAAGATCTTATAAGCTGTGTCATTCTTATGGATCATATATCTCTTATATTTTCCTTTACATTTTGACGTCTTTCTCTGTTTATACACCTTCCCATTTGCCGGTGATACCTTATTTCCTTTGACCCACGGATTGATCCTTGGATTGATATCGATAGCCATTCCATAAGAATGGTTGGAAAGTTTTGTCGTTCCACTAATCACACGATAATTAAACGCAGAGGTATTATTCGCAGCCATAGACTTCTCATCATTCGCACCATAATCATCGATCAGTCTCATTCTCTCAATTCTGTACCTCTTCTGATAAAGAGCATAAAACACCTTGACCGTTTTCTTCGCGATCTTCTTGTTAACGATCAACTCACCCTCTTTTACCTTCCCATCAAAACCATAATGAAGAACCTGTACATATCTTAAATCAGACAATTTAATATTATTATTCTTACGATAAGATTTTCCCGTGATCCTCTTTTCAATGTTCAGAGAAATCTTCTCATAAGTAAAGCCTTTTTTATATGTATATTTCGAAGCTGCATTCGCAGATTTTCTCTGTAAACAAGCCGGAATCACAGCCACTGTAAACGCTGTCAATGCAATTATCGTAGTTAATTTCAATTTTGATCGATTCATTTATTCTCATCCTTTCCAAAACTTCAATCATTTATCTTAATCGGTTTCATTATAACATATATTCCAAAGCCCCACACTCCATACCTTGCTTCTGCTAATAACCTACAGCTAAAATATTTTAAATATCAACTGCCCCGGGACCGTATGAACACGTCTGCACTTAGCGAATGGATGATCGTAAGATCATTCATGAGCTTAGTACAGCTACGTGAGAATCCGAATGCGAATGGGTCCCGGGGCAGTTGATATTTAAAATATTCATTGAAAGAGTGAATTATTTTTGATATACAAGAAACTGATACTCAATATCAAAGTAAGTCTCTTCTTCACTCTCTTTCACAAGTTTCCACTCTGGCATCTCATCCAGATCTGGAAAATAAGTATCTGCATCATATGCAAAGTCTGTTCTTGTAACATAAGCTGTATCACAATAAGGGAGCATCATGCGGTAAATGCTTTCTCCACCGATGATAAAAATATCTTCATCCTTATATTCTTCCAGCTCATCTAACAATTCTTCTTTACTTCCAACTACGATCGCTCCTTTTGCATCATAGTCTTTATCATGTGTCAATACGATATTCGTTCTCTTTGGAAGCGGCATTCCATTTGGAAAGCTTTCTAATGTTTTTCTTCCCATGACAACGACTTTTCCTGTTGTCATCTGACGAAACATCTTCATATCATTTGGAATATGGACTAAAAGTTCATTGTTCTTTCCAATTCCCCAGTTCTTATCTGCATTTACAATAAGATTCATCTTACCTTCTCCTTCTTATATTGCGATCGGAATATCTTTGATCTGTTCTCCTGCCTGATAGTCTTCGATCTTAAAGTCATCTGTTGTGAATTCATAGAAATCTTTGACTTCTGGATTAAGCGTTACTTTCGGTGCAGGATATGTCTCTCGTTTGATCATCTCTTTGATGATTGGAATATGGCGATCATAAATATGTGCATCTGCGATCACATGAACTAACTCTCCTGGTTCCATATCACATACCTGAGCCATCATATAAACTAATGCTGCATACTGTACAACATTCCAGTTATTTGCTGCTAAAATATCCTGAGAACGCTGGTTCAAGATTGCATTCAATGTGAGCTTATCATGTCCTGGTTTCTTTGTTACATTAAATGTCACACTATACGCACATGGATAAAGATTCATCTCATGAAGATCTTGGTGGACATAAATATTTGTCATGATCCTTCTACTGTATGGGTTGTGTTTCAGATCATAGATCACACGATCTACCTGATCCATCATTCCTTCTTTGTATTGGTGCTTTACACCCATCTGATATCCATAAGCCTTTCCGATCGAACCATCTTCATCTGCCCATTCATCCCAGATATGACTCTTCAGATCATTTACATTATTTGATTTCTTCTGCCAGATCCATAATAATTCATCAATAGCTGACTTAATATATGTCTTTCTTAAAGTCAATGCTGGAAATTCTTTGGACAGATCGTAACGATTTACAACACCAAACTGTTTGATCGTATAGGCAGACTCTCCATCTGGCCAGTGCGGACGGACTTTCTCTCCCTCTGTACTAGTTCCATTCTCTAAAATATCTTCGCACATAGATATAAATACCTGATCTGCATAACTCATTCTTTCTTGTTCTCCTTTTCTTCTTCCTCGCTGTTGATCGTAAGCATCTCAAATCTTCGTTTAAAAAATGCGATCTTACGGTCAAACACTCCTAATCGGTATAAATTGATCACAAACATTCCTAGGATCAGGGCTAATAACATTCCTCCTAATCCTCTGAATTTCAGACCAACGTAGATCAAAAAGATCGTTGTCAGTGCTGAGATTCCCATACTGTCTCCCATCATCTTTGGCTGCAAGACCTGTTTCAATACCAGACAGATCGCATAAATGATCAGTAAGATAACTGCTGTTTTGATATCTCCTGTGATCAGCTTAAATATTGCCCATGGGATGATCACAGTCCCTGTTCCAAGGATTGGAAATATATCGACAATTCCTACTAATACCGAATAGATAAAAGAATGTCCAATCCCTGCAATAAAAAATCCGATCCAAAGGATCGCTATGATCACTATCATGATCTTTAACTGCGCAAGGCAGTAACTTACTAAGACTCCAACTGAGTTCTTCATAAATACATTGATCTTATGCTTCACAAATCCTGGAATACATTTTTCATACCATGCTATGAGTTTTTCCCGTTCCAGTGAAAACATATAAGCTGCAAATAACATAACAACAAGCCCTAACAGACCGCTTGTCACACCCTTTGCAACACCACCTGCATGTGCTACCCCATAATCTCCTGCAGAAGATGCCGCTTTCTTGAAAAGCTCTCCGATCGATCCGCTCCACTGATCAAACTGTTTTCCAAAAGATGGTGGAAGAATACTTAAAAATTGCTCTATCTTCTTCTGAAAGATCATTCCTTGTCTCATGATCTCATGACGGATATCTGGTGCATCCTGTATAAATCCGATGACCTGCAGTGCGATACCTCTGACTGCAAAATAAAGAACCACTATAATTCCTGTGATAACTGCCGCGATCAAGATCGCAGAACCGAACTTCTTCGGTAATTTTACCTTCTTCTCCAGATATTCGATCACTGGGTGGGCCATCATTGAAATAATCCATCCTGCTACAAATGGCCATAAAAATACGATTGATTTTGGTAATACAAAGATCAAAAGCAATGCACCTGCTAATATGACCAACAGTTCCATGATAATATCCAGATAAATTTCCCAACGTTTCATAATTTTTTCACTCCCTGATGTAATTAGTATATTCTTGAATTTTCATACCATTTTCCATCTCTTAATGAACTATTATACGTTACAAATTATTACTTGGCAATTCTAATCTCATCTTTCTCTCTGTCGTAATGATATATGTGATCTGATAAAACTTCTTCCTGATCCACAACCATACGGTTTGTCTCTCTAACCATTTCTCGTAGTTCCTCTGAACTTTGCACATATTCATCATCCAGTAAAAGGATCACTTCATGAATACTGCTTGGAAGAATATAAAGATCATGTCCCATATAATTCGCGAAATCTCTCAGTGGATCTTTATAAAGCATGACGGATGCTCCATTCATATAATCTCCATTTGATAATACAAACAATGGAATCTCCATATCCGTGATCTTTACTGGTATCACAGACTGAATCTTGCGCATCACTGGTGGGAAGATCTTCTCCGTGTTCTCCTTTGCATCCTTCATCATCTGTTCCTTTGTCACACCCCATAACAGCAACTCTTTGTTCCTCACTAATGCACTCGCCATCCCGTCATGATTCCGGTATGCTGCCCAACGATATGTAACTGCCAGATCTAAGAACCGCTCGTATGGTGTATACTTTAACATCTCTTTATTCTTCTCATAATTAACCACACGATAAAACAGATTCTTCTTAATATGCTCATAATCTGAAACTTTATCCTCATCCAGATAAAATCCAACCTGATGTCCTCGATAAATTCTGGCGATATCTTTCATCGTATCTGATAATTCCTGTCCCCTTAAATAATTTCGATAAAATATCTCCAAATACAACACTGGTACCAGATAATTCTTGGTCTCTCCGATCGACAACCCCATCATCGATATCTGATTATTCCTCTTAACCCTCTGCACCATAACTTTCTTTCCTTCCATCTCTGGAAGATAGTTTAAAATATTCGCTTCTACATACTGATAAAATTCTTTCTCATTCAACATGGTCTTCTCCTTTTCTGTGGATGAAAACGCATGCCATAACCCCATTTTATTTGTTTCCCTCACTTGTCTTCATATGTAAATAATTTCCATATCATCATACAATATTTTCCAGTTGATTGCAATAAAAAAGAAATTTATTTTTCAAAATTTCTTTTTTATTCAATCTCTATTTTGTTGCTGTAAATTCTTTTAAGAAATCAAGTAATGTTTCCATTTCATCTCTCGTACCGATCGTAATCCTTAAATAATTATTGATTCTTGGCTGATCAAAATAACGGACATAAATCTTTGCTTTCTTCGCTGCTTCAAAAATCTCTTTGGCAGGTACGCTTTCATGTGTCGCAAAGATAAAGTTTGCTTTGGAATCTGCAAAACTAAATCCGATCTTTCTCATCTCAATCTGGAACCATTCTCTTGTATCAATGATCTTATTTCTTGTCTCCTGGAAATATTCTTCATCTTCTAAGACAGCTGTTCCAAGAACAATGGATGGCTCATTCATCGTATAAGAGTTGTAGGAATATTTCACATCATTCATTGCCTTGATCAGTTCCTTGTTACCGATCGCATATCCGATACGAAGTCCTGCTAAAGATCTTGATTTGGAATATGTCTGAACGACTAAAACGTTATCATATTTTCTTGTCAGTTCTTTCGCTGTGTCGCCGCCAAAATCAATATAGGCTTCATCAACGATCACAACAACATCCTGATTGTGTTGGATGATATCTTCCACAACCTCTAAAGATAAAAATGCGCCTGTTGGTGCATTAGGATTTGGGAATACCACCCCGCCATTTTCAGCATAATAATCTTCTTTCTGAATCTCAAATGCATCATTGACTGCTTTCTTCTCGTATGGTATTCCGAATAATTCTGCCCATACAGGATAGAAGGAATATGTGATATCTGGGAAGAAGATTGGTTTCTTACCGTTAAAAAATGTCATAAATGCAACGGCAAGCACATCATCAGATCCAACTCCGACAAATACTTCTTCTTTATTAAATCCATGATAAGAAGCGATCGCTTCTACCAATTTAGTTGCTGCAGGATCAGGATATTTGCGCAGATTCTTGATCCCACTCATCGCTTCCTTGATCTTATCGGATGGCGGATAAGGGTTTTCATTTGTATTTAACTTGATCACACCTTCTTCTTTTGGCTGTTCACCCGGTGTGTAAGGTTCTACTTTTCGTACATTGTCTCTCCAGCTGTTCATTGAAAGTCTCCTTTATCTATATTGGCTTATTTGCGATAGTCATCGATCAGTTTCTTAAATAATGGAAGGGCTTTTTCGATACGTTCTGTTGGTACACAGTAAGAAATACGCACATATCCTGGGCATCCAAAGCTGTCCCCAGGTACGATCAACAGATCATATTCTTTCGCCTTCTCGCAAAATGCATTGGCATCTTCTTCTAATGCTTTCGGGAATAAATAGAAAGCTCCACCTGGTTCTACACATTCATATCCCATATCCACTAATGCATTATAGAATAAATCTTTGTTCTTCTGATAGATTGAAAGGTCAGAAGTTAAATCTACACATTCTCCAACAACTTTCTGATATAAGGTTGGCACACAGACATAAGAAAGTAAACGTGCAGATGCGATAAACGCTGGCAGTAACTGTTCAAAATCTTCTGCCTCATTTGGTGCTACGATATAACCGATACGTTCTCCCGGCAGTGATAAGGATTTACTAAAAGAATATGCTACTAATGTATTGTTATAAAAATGTGGAACATATGGCACTTCAAATCCATCATACGCGATCTCTCTGTATGGTTCATCGGAAATGATGTAAATGCTGTGTCCATATTCTTTTTGTTTCTTCTCTAATAATGCAGCTAATTTCTCAATCGTCTCTCTGGAATAAACAACTCCGGATGGGTTGTTTGGAGAGTTGATCAAGATCGCTTTGGTATGCTCATTGATCGTTTCTTCTAATTCTTCGAAATTAATCTGGAATGCTCTGGTATCTGCAGAAATGACCTTTAATCTGCATCCTGCTCCCTGTGCATATACTGCATATTCTGGGAAATGTGGTGCGAATGTGATAACTTCATCTTCTGGCCCATCAACTAATGTCTTAAAGCAGATACCAAGGGCTGCTGCCGCTCCGATCGTCATAAAAATATTCGCTGCTGTATAATTTGTATCAAATCTTTTATTTAAAGACTTGGCAATGTTTTCTCTTACTTCCAGTACTCCAGCATTGCTTGTATATCCATGAATATCCACTGGATCTGCTGTTTTTAACAGGCGAAGTGCTGTCTCATCAATTTCTTTTGGTGCTGGAACACTTGGATTCCCGATACTGAAATCAAATACATTTTCTGCTCCGACTTCTTTTGCTCTCTTCATTCCATATTCGAAAATATCACGGATAATAGAATGCTGTTTCGATAATTCTACTACTTCTTTTGATAACATGATCTGTCTCTTCCTTTCTTTGCCATTAGTTTTATTTTACAAAAAAATGCAGAAAATTACAACAACCCTCGCTGATTGCTGTAATTTTCACGTAATATCATTTGACGATCATTTTATTCATCTAATGCATCTCTTAAGCTCTTTGTAAACTCATAAACCTTTTCAGAACTTTCTTTACCATATTGACTGATCAATTTGACGATCGCACTTCCGACAATGACACCATCACAGTATGTACTCATTTTCTTTGCCTGTTCTGGTCCTGAAATACCAAATCCCACTGCACAAGGAATTGTTGCATTCTTCTTGATCACACCGAAGAATTCATCAAAATCTGTTGTAAATTCACTTCTTGTTCCTGTAACTCCGATGGAGGATACACAGTATAAGAATCCTTCTGCTTCTTTTGCGATCATTGCGATACGGTCATGAGATGTCGGTGTTACAAGACTGATATTGTCAACTCCGTGAGCTGTTGCCACGCCCTGAATCTCGTCTTTTTCTTCGTATGGCATATCAGGCACGATGACGCCCTGAATCCCACATTCATTACAAAGATCAAAGAATCTTTCGGTTCCAAAACGATAGATCGTATTGAGATACATCATCATGACAAATGGTGTTTCTTTGATCTCTTCTCTTAATTCTTTTACCATCTGAAAGATTCCCTTTAGTGTTGTACCACCTGCAAGTGAATGCTGGCTGGCTTCCTGAATGACAACACCCTCAGCGATCGGATCTGAGAATGGAATACCGATCTCGATCACATCTGCTCCTGCTTTTACCATAGCTCTGATATTTTCTTTTGTTGTTTCGTACCCATAATCTCCAGATACGATGTAAGTTACTAATGCTTTTTGCCCATTCTTTTTTCTATTCTCAAATGTCTCTCTAATTTTCATCTAACTGCACTCCTCTGTATCTTGCTACCTGATAAACGTCTTTGTCTCCACGGCCAGACAGACAGATAACGACTGACTGGTCTTTACTCATTGTTGGAACGATCTCCATTGCCGCTGCAACTGCATGAGATGATTCGATCGCAGGGATCACTCCTTCTGTTTTGGATAAATATTCAAAGGCTTTGACTGCCTGTTCATCTGTGATACTCATATATTCTGCTCTTCCGATTTCATGAAGATGTGCATGTTCTGGTCCGATTCCCGGATAATCAAGTCCTGCTGAAATAGAGTATACAGGATCGATCTGGCCTTCTTCGTTCTGTAAGAACAAACTCTTCATTCCATGAAAAATACCTTTACTTCCTTTTGCGATCGTTGCTGCATGATCTAACGTATCAATCCCTCTTCCAGCTGCTTCTGCCCCGATCAGTCTGACACTTTCATCTGGGATAAAGTCATAAAACATTCCCATTGCATTCGATCCGCCTCCTACACAAGCAAATACAGCATCTGGAAGTTTTCCTTCGATTTCTTTCATCTGTTCTTTTGTCTCTTCTCCGATGATCTTCTGGAAATCACGAACCATCGTTGGATATGGATGCGGTCCCATAACAGAACCGATGCAGTAAAATGTTGTCTCAATATTTGTAGCCCAGTCTCTCATTGCCTCGTTAATAGCATCTTTTAAAGTTCTTGTTCCACTCTCTACAGCATGAACTTTCGCTCCAAGAAGTTCCATACGGTATGCATTCAGACTCTGGCGTTCCACGTCTTCTGCTCCCATATATACAACACATTCCATGTCAAATAATGCTGCAACAGTCGCTGTAGCAACTCCGTGCTGTCCTGCACCTGTCTCTGCGATGATTCTTTTTTTCCCCATTCTCTTTGCAAGTAAGATCTGACCTAATACATTGTTGATCTTATGGGCACCTGTATGGTTCAAATCTTCTCGTTTTAAATATACTTTTGCCCCTCCAAGATCTTTTGTCATCTTCTCTGCGTAGTATAAAAGAGATGGACGGTTTGCGTAATCTCTGTATAACTGACGTAATTGGGCTAAGAATTCTGGGTCATTTTTGTATGTTTCATAAGCCTCATTTAACTCGTTTACCGCGTTCATTACAATTTCTGGTACATACTGTCCACCGTACTCTCCAAATCTTCCTATTTTATTCATGTCTTCCTCCTGTTATCTGCATGATTTCTTTCATTTTTTTCAAATCTTTGTATCCTTCCGTTTCGATTCCACTGGAAATGTCGATCCCGTATGGATGAACTTTTTTTGTGATTTCTTTTATATTTTTACTGTGAAGCCCGCCTGCAATGAAAAATGGTTTTCTGATTCCTTCTTTTGGAATCAGGTCGTAATTCATTACTTTTCCGGTACCTCCATACATATCTTTTTCTTCTGTAAATGTATCCAGTAACAGTTTATCAACTGGAAGCTGTTGGGCTTCCTTGATGTCTTTTGTATCTTTCACTCTGACCGCTTTCCAGATTTCTTTATCTGTCTGCTGTCTTAACTGTTCAATATAAATAACATCTTCATCGCCATGTAACTGGATCACATCTAATGGAACTTCATTGGCGATTTCTGTAACTTTCTCAATTGTTTCATTGACGAATACTCCGACACTTAAGATCTTTTGATCTAAGTTTTGATCAATTTCTCTTGCCTGCTGGCCTGTGACATAACGCTTGCTTTTTGAAAAAAAAATATATCCAATTGCATCTGGTTTTACTTCATTTGCATATGCGATATCTTCTTTTCTGCGCATGCCGCACATCTTCACTTTCAGACTTCGTTCTTTGATCTGATTTTGTATCATAGGCAGCTCCGTAACTGTTTCATTGTTTCTTTGATGTCATCGGATCTCATAAATGTTTCACCGATCAAAACTGCATCGGCTCCTTGCTCTTTGACATTTTTCATATCATTTTCATCCTTCATTCCACTTTCGGAAACTAATACTGCTTCGTATGGAATAAGTGGAGCAAGTTTACTTGTTGTATTTAGATCAACATCAAATGTTTTTAAATTTCGATTATTGATTCCGATAATATCGCATCCACATGCAACGACTTTCTTTAATTCTTTTTCGTTATGAACTTCTACCAGACAATCAATCTCTAAGCTTTTTGCCAGATCATAAAATTCCTTTATCTTTTCTTCAGAAAGAATTGCTGCGATCAGAAGGATTGCATCGGCTCCTAAGACTTTTGCTTCATAAATCTGATATTCATCGAAAATAAAATCTTTTCTTAACATTGGGATATCTACCTTAGCTCTGATATCCGCAAAATATTTGCTGCCACCTTTAAAATAATGTTCTTCAGTCAAGCAGGAAATGGCTGCTGCCCCTGCATCTTCATAGGCAATGGCTATCTCTACTGGGCGAAAATCTTCTGCGATCACACCTTTGGATGGAGACGCTTTTTTAACTTCTGAGATCACGGATAATCCAGATTTCTTTAAGGCCTCTTTAAATCCATGATTTTTATTCTTAGAATTTAATGCCATCTCTTTCATATCCTGCGGCTCGATATTGTCTTTTTCTCTTTGTAATTGTTCTTTTCTTTTTTCTACGATATCATCTAAGATCATGTTCCACCTCATTTATTTTACATTTGTGTATGCAATAAACTGTTCTAATTTCTCATTTGCCTTTCCAGAATCGATCATCTCGGCTGCCAGTTTCACTCCATCTTTGATCGTCTCTGCTTTTCCGATCGTATAAAGGGCTGCTCCTGCATTTAATAAAACGATGTCTCGTTTTGCTCCCTGTTCTTTTCCAGTTAGGATATCTTTTGTAATGATCGCATTTTCATCTGCTGTTCCACCAACAATATCTTCTTTCTTGGCAAGTGTTAATCCTAATTCTTCTGGATCGATCGTATATTCTTTGATCTCATCTCCATTGATCTCACAGACACTTGTTGTGGATGAGATTGAGATCTCATCTAATCCGTCGTCTCCATATACGATCAGGGCTCTTTTAACTCCAAGATTCTTCATAACATCTGCCATCGGACGAACCAGCTCTTTTTCATAAACACCGAGAACGATGTAGTTTGTCATTGCTGGGTTTGCTAAAGGTCCTAAGATATTAAATACAGATCTCACCCCAAGCTGTGCTCTGACTGGTCCGGCATATTTCATAGATCCATGATGTGTCTGTGCAAATAAGAAGGCTACTCCAACCTCATCCAAACATTTTTTGCTTTCTTCTGGTGTTAATCCGATTTTTGCTCCTAATGCTTCTAAAACATCGGCTGCCCCGCTCTTTGAGGATACACTTCTATTTCCATGTTTCGCAACTTTTGCTCCTGCTGCTGCAATGACAAATGCAGATGTTGTGGAAATATTAAAGCTGTTTGCAAGGTCTCCTCCAGTTCCTACGATATCGATCGCTTCTGTTTCTTCTGGCACGATCGCTGCTTTTGCTCTCATCACTTTGGCAAATCCTGTGATCTCTTCTGGTGTTTCATGATTCATACGAAGACCCGTCAGGAAACTTCCCATCTGAGCATCTGTCGCATTTCCAGACATGATGCAGTCCATGGCCTTATAAGCTTCTTCTTCTGTTAAATGATTTCCTTCCACGATCTTTGTTAAAAATGGTTTTAATGTTTCCTGATTGACTGCGCTCATAGTTTCCTCCTTTTTAGAATCTCCAAGTCTGATTCCTGCGATGTTTGTTAAAAAGTTTTCTAAGATCCTCATTCCCATTTCAGTTAAGATCGATTCTGGATGGAACTGAATTCCATAGACTGCATATTCTTTATGACATACTGCCATGATCTGTCCTTTTTCATCTCTTCCAATAACTTTTAAATCTTCTGGAAATGTCTCATCGTCGATGATCAGTGAATGATATCTTGCTGCATATATTTTATCTTCTAATCCTTCAAATAAAGGATTCTTGTTATTGATTGTGATCTCACTCATTTTTCCATGCATCAATTCTTTTGCTGGAACGACTTTTCCGCCATATACTTCTCCGATCACCTGATGTCCCAGACAGATTCCCAAGACTGGGATTTCTTTTCCGAATGTTTTAATTGCCTCTTTTGAAATCCCTGCACTGTCTGGATATCCAGGTCCTGGTGAGATAACAAGTGCTTCTAGATTTTGTAAGTTTCTGATCTCATCAATCGTTATTTCATCGTTTCTTACAACCTGAATCTGTGGATACAAAGATCCAATGTACTGATATACGTTATAGGTAAATGAATCGTAATTATCTATCATTAAAATCATAACCTTGCTGCCTCCTTCACTGCATTTACAACGGCTAATGCTTTATTCTTTGTCTCCATAAATTCTTTCTCTGGAACAGAGTCATTGACGATTCCTGCTCCTGCCTGCACATATCCTTTTCTATCTTTAAATACGACGGTCCGGATTGCAATACAGGTATCAATATTTCCATCAAATCCAAGATATCCAACGGTTCCACCGTAAACACCTCGTTTTTTATTTTCCAGCTCATCAATGATCTCCATGGCCCTTACTTTTGGTGCTCCGGATAATGTTCCTGCCGGAAGAACACTCATCAATGCGTTGATTGGATTTTCATCATCTCTTAATTCTCCCTGTACATCACTGACTAAATGTGTGACTTGGGAATATTTTTCAACGGTCATAAAGTTTTTCACTTCTACAGTTCCAAACTTACTGACTTTTCCGACATCATTTCTTCCAAGATCAACTAACATCGTATGTTCTGCTCTTTCCTTTGGATCATTGACTAACTGTCTTACCAACATATCATCTTCTTCTTTTGTCTTTCCTCTTGGAACCGTTCCTGCGATCGGTTTGGTTGCTACAATTCCATTTAAGACACTGACTAACTTCTCTGGTGAAGCTCCAACCACCTGATAGTCAATGAAATCAAAGAAGTAAAGGTATGGAGATGGGTTTAATGTTCTTAAGCATCGATAGACATCAAATGGATCAACATCTGTCTCTACCTCAAATCTCTGGGATAAGACCACCTGGAAAATGTCACCGTCTTTGATATATTCTTTAGCTTTCTTTACGTTCGCTTCATATTGTTCTTTTGTAAGATTCGATGTTACTTCTGTCTTCACAGGTGTAAATCTATCTTTGGAAAGTGATACCGGACGTTCCATCTTGTGAAGGATCAATTCTGCTTTATCTTCTAATTCTTCATATTTTTGTTTGATATTATCACCTTTGTGGATGTTCTGGATGATCACAGCTTTGTTTGCTAAATGATCGAATGCGATGATCTCATCGTACATGCATAAGTGGCATTCTGGCATCTTCAGATCATCTTCTGGTACATTTGTTAATTTCTTTTCCACCTGACGGATCATGTCATATCCAAAATATCCGATCAATCCTCCAGTTAATTTTGGATAATCTTCCATAACTGGAGATTTATATTTCTCGATTAGATCACTTAGGTAACTCATCTTGAATTCTTCTTCCTGCTTTACTCCATCGACTTCTAATTCTTTTCCTGAAATCTTGATCTCTGACTTAGGATTGATCCCGATAAAGGAATATCTTCCCCACTGATCTTTATTTTCCACACTCTCAAGCATGAAACATGGCGTTCCTTCTTTTCTCAGTGCCTGGAACATACGGATCGGTGTCATATAATCTGCCAGTACTTCGTAAAATACAGGTACCATCTGATATTCTTTTAATAGTTCTTCAACTTTGTTTAATGTCGGATATAACATATCTGCCTCCTGATCAAAATTTATCGCCGTGGTTTTATTTTTCATAGTTTGTATATCTGTATACTATGATTTATAGATAGGACCGTTTTGCATAAGCAGTACATTTTCTTTTATTTATGAAATAAAAAAGGCCCATCGTTCCTACTACTAGGGACGATAGACCGTGGTGCCACCCATATTCAAGAAATATCTTCTCTTCTTGTTAAAATATCTTAGAAAATATCTCTCCTCACTTAAGATACTCCGCTTTGTTCGATAATAAAAAGCTTTTATATCTCGTTCCCGTAACGTGGGATAACGGCGACAGTTACTAAGTTTCATAAACAGTTCTCTGTGCTCCTCACAAATCCATTCGCTTATCACATATCTATGACCTTCCAGCAACCGGTCACTCTCTGTAAGACTGTTTGATGAGCTACTTACTTTTGTTCATCGGATTTATCACTTTAACTTGTTAAATATTTGTTTATATTATATGAGTCGATTTTTTATTTGTCAAGAATTTTCTGATTATAATTTTTGATTTGTTGAAAATTCGCATATTTTATTTTTCTATTTTAACATTTTATAAATCTCTTCTTTATCAGCTTCTGGATGCTCTTTGATTGCTTTTTTAATTCTTTATTCTATGAAAACTTAGCAATTAATCCCTCATATACCATAAACTGTTCCATAGATGAAAATTTCACATGATCTACTATAAATTTAGATTCATACCAATTGCTTAAATAACCATTCTCCTCATCTGGATTATGAAAACATATAATTTCCATTATATTTCCCCAACTTTCTGAACCGCTAAATCCAAATCATGCAATCCATAATATGCTTTTTTAAAAAAATCCACATTAACTTTCTGATTCACTTCCGCACTTGGTATATTGTAATACCATTGATAATATGCATAGAATTCTCCAATCCAATTTGGTATAAAACCTTCCATTGCTTTTCCTTGCTTCAAAGAATAATGCTCTGTTTCTTTAAAATATTCCCATAATTCTTTGGCATCCATTGTATTTACATAGGCTTTTGCTTGATCTATGCTTTGTCTTGTTTTACTTGTCATATATGCATTGATAAAGTCTTCTGTGTCCTTATCTGGATAGGTATTTGCTACATAATCAAATAATTTTCCTTGATTCTCTACTACATCACCTAAATAGACATCTGAATATGCTCTCATCATTCTCACCTCTTACAACAGGGTACTAAATACTTTTATTACTTCGTTTGCATCTGAATTGATCAGATTTCTCATATTCTTTCTGGCTGTTACATCTCAATCATTGTAGCGTTCATTAAAGAATCCCAAATCTCCTCTCTGGTCTTCTCTGGATTTTCCTTTACAATATCATAGATTTTTTCAATCACATCTATATCTTCTAACAAATCATCTGCTATCTTCGCTATAGAATCGCCATTTTCCATCTTTTTCTTTACCATCATTATTAATTTTAAAACTTCTCCCTGTTGTCTTCCTTCCTCTCTTCCCTCTCGTCTCCCACGATTTTCCGCACTTCGCAACTGGCTTTCCTTATCCCTGATTGCCATTTGTTCTCTCAGATATAAATATCTTTCACTCTCATCTCGACTCATCTTAATCATTTCATCCCTCACCTTTTCCATGTAATGATTTCCTTCAGATTCTTCTCTGACTTCTTCCCAAGTACTGGCTGAAATTAATTTTGCCCATCGATATAATTCTTGCTTCCTTGCCTTTCCTTTTGTACTTCTTATTTTACTTAATTCTATCACATGGAATTGAAATTTACTACTATACAATTCACCTGTTTTATCGTCTTGCAGTAAAATTCTATGATAAAATCCGGGACTTTTCAAATAATTAAAATCAAGAATTCCTACATGAATACATGGTGGAAGTTCATAATATGACTCCCCTTTTTTCAATCCTTCTGTAAACATTCTGCAATTATAAAATAAGCTTCGCTCTGCCCAATCTTCCTGATATGTATTTTGCATTTCAATGTTAATCTTTTTGCCACCGTTTAATACCATCTTTACATCTAAGATTCCCTCTTTTTCCTCTTTAACTTCACCTTCCACAAATGGATCTGCAACTTCTAACGTTTCAATATCTGTTTCTTTCAAATGCAATAATGCCATTAAAAATCCTTTTACAATTTCTTCATTTTTAAATATTTTTTGAAAGGCATAATTATTTGTTAAGCGTATATTTAATTCCTCATTGCTAGCTGCTCTTTTTCTTAACTCTTCGTCATTAAAACTTCCCTCGTTGTTATTCATATTTTCTCCTTATATTACAATTTATGTAAATTCGTGTTATGTAAGTATTTTACCAAATCTTTATTGATTGTCAATTGCTTTTTGTAAAAAATTGTAATATTTGGTTATATAAAAAGACAGGAGCCAAATAAACTCCTGTCCTAACACACATCATTATATCCTACGCACTTTTATTTTTCCAGTTCTTCCGTCTCAATAATAAACTTCACACTACCCTTCGTTCCACTAGCCTTCTTCGTAAATGTCTGATAGTTTTCTCCTTCATCCATCACTGCATCAGCTCTGTCTAAGATATCTTTTGCATCATCATTGATCGTATTGACAAGTTTCTCAATACCGTCTTTTCTGAAGGTTAACATTCCTTTATTCAAGGTAACAGCTCCATTTTTCAGAGTTGCAATTCCTGTTGTCATCTGTCCCATTCCATTATCCAGTGTTTTGGCACCTTTGCTTAACTTCTTCGCTCCATTTGCTGCTGTTTTTGTTCCACTGTTTAACGTCTTGGCTCCTTCATCTAATTTCTTGATGGAAGATGTCAGTGTCTTAGATGATGTCTTTAACTGCCCAGTTCCTTCCGCAATCTGTTTTAATGCAGATTCTAACTGTGCTGTAGATGTCTTTGTCTTTGTTAGCAGATTCTGAATCTGGGTTAAGCATCCTGATACGATTTGAAGGTCTGTCTGTGTTTCTTGCAAGCTTGTTCCGATAGATCCTGCGTTGGTTCCTAAATTCTTTGCCTGACCTCCTACGGATTGTGCATAACCGCCTAAGTTTTCTGCATCTGTCTTTAAAGAACCTGCAATCGTTTTAAGCTGTGCTTTCTGCTCATCTGTAAGAGAAATATAATTATTCTTGATAAATTCTCCAATTGCTCCTGCCTGATTTCCAACATCTGCTGCTGATACTCCAATAGACTCTGCTAATGCACCTAACGTCTTCGCTGACACACCAACACTTTCTGTCTGTGTCTTAATATTCATTAATTCTTTTGTGATTCCTGTCTGTGCACTCTGTAAGTTAGACTGTAATTTTGCCTGATCACTTTCGCTTGGTGTACTATTCTGCAGTTCCTTGAGAATCTGTCTCACTCCATTATCTAATTTCTCTGTAGATGATGGTAAAGCACTTGTTCCTTTCGCTAACTGACTGGTTCCATTCTTTAATGTTGTAGATCCATTGACCAGTTTGTCAAGTCCTGTTGCTAACTGTTTGGAACTGACTGCGATCTGTTTTGTTCCTGATTTTAATTTTCCAGAGGCTGTGACTAATTTTTCAATTCCCTTTACTAAATCTCCAGAACCATCGCATAACTTATCTGTCGCATTTTCAAGGTCCTTTAAGGAATCTGTTAATTCACTTAAATCTCCTGCATCATCTAAACCAAACTCTGATAATGTATCGGAATTCGCAACTGTCGCTGTGACTGTCATCTGGAAGTCTTCTACATCAGCTGTGATCTCGAAATCTTCTGGAATATCGAAGTTTGACCCAATACTTGTATTCTTAAGGTTTAAGCTGTCTGCTAATCCTGGCATTGCAACTCCGATAACGATATGTTTGTTACCATCGGAGATAACTTTTCCGTTTGTTGCTTTGACATTAGAGAAGTTATCTGTATTTAAGATTGCTGCTGTGATCATTGTAAATGGTGTATAGACTGTTGTCTGTTTTCCATTGATCGTTTTGGTTACGGCGGAATGATTTTCATATTCATAACGAATCTTTACTTTTCCTGATTTACCAACCAATTTCTTTGGTGAAATTTCTTTTCCATCCAGATAGTATGTGACTTTCATGGATACTGGCAGATTTTTGTCACTTGTTCCCTGATAGTAAATATCTTTTCCATTGGCATTCCATGTAATACTGTCCTTTTTTCCTCGTTTATATGTCTCATTCCCTTTAACATTCTCAACGTCTGTCAGGTCTGTAGCATCTTTGATCTTTGCTTCACCTGAGAAATTCTTTAACCAGTCACTGACAATAACTGTTTTCTCTTCTCCATTCGCATCCGTTTTTACGTATACGGTTTCTTCTTTATCTGCAGTGGACTCGCTGGCTGCTACCGGTACTGCTGCCGGAATTGTAAGAGCTGCAGCGAGAAACATTGCTAATGCTTTCGATAATCTTCTTTTTCTCATAACAATCGCTCTCCTATTCTAAATGACCCATCTTGAGGGTTGTTTTACAGATCAATTTATCAAATATCATAAACATTGCCGGCAGAATAAAGATTACGGCAACGGTACTGATCACAGCTCCTCGTGCAAGTAAAGTACAGATCGCACTGATCATATCAATATTTGAGTAAATCGCAATACCGATCGTTGCTGCGAAGAAACTTAATCCACTTGTAATGATAGACTGCATGGATGTTTCATGTGCAATACGGATCGCTTCCATTTTCTTCTTGCCATTTATACGCTCTTTCTGATAACGGCTTGTCATCAGGATCGCGTAGTCAACGGTTGCACCTAACTGAATCGTTCCGATAACGATACTTGCAACAAACGGCAGTGATAATCCCGTGTAATATGGAACTGCCATATTGACACAGATTGCAAATTCGATTACGGCTACTAGGATCACCGGTAAGGAAATGGATTTAAATACAATTAAAATAATCACAAAGATTGCCGCGATCGACGCGATATTTACATTTCTAAGGTCAACATTGGTTACTGTCTCCAAGTCATTCATCAATGGTGCTTCTCCAATGACCATAGAACCTGGACTGTATTTCTTCACAATGTTGTTGATCTCGTTGATCTGTTTATTTACTTTCTCGGTTGCTGATTTGTAATTTGAACAGATAAACTGCATCTCATACTCATCACTTTGCAACATTTCTTTCATGGAAGAAGGAATCATATCAGATGGAATACTAGAACCGATCACGGAGTTCATTCCGAGACACCATTCAACTCCATCGACTTTATCGATCTCTTTCTGCATGTTGCTTAATTCCTTCTGACTCATGCCGTTCTTGATCATGACCATATGGATGTTACTCATTCCAAATTCATCACTTAATTTCTTATTTGCCACATTACTCGGTAAGCTTTGTGGGAGTGATTTATCAATATTATAGTAAATCTCTGTGTGATTATTTCCATAAATTGCCGGGAACAGCAAAATCAAAAATACTACGATCGTTGTTTTATAATGTTTTGTGATAAAGTGTGATACATTCGTAAGATCTGGCATCAGTGAACGATGTCTTGTCTTCTCGATCAATTTATCACAAATCAGGATCAATGATGGCAAAACTGTTACACAACAGATAACTCCGATAATAACACCTTTTGCCATAACGATACCTAAGTTAGCTCCTAATGCAAATGTCATAAAGCACAGTGCTGCGAATCCAGCAACCGTTGTAACGGAACTTCCTGTGATGGACTTAAATGTATTCGAAATCGCATGTGCCATCGCACGTTCTTTGTCACCTTCAAATCTGATCTTATTACTCTCATAACTATGCAGAAGGAAAATCGAATAATCCATCGTAACTCCTAACTGCAAGATCGCAGTCAATGCCATTGTAAGATAGGACACATCGCTTAAGAAAATATTCGTTCCCAGGTTATAAAGAATTGCCATTCCGATACTTAACAGGAATAAAAAGGCAACGGCAAAGGATTCCATTGTGGCAAATAATACGATCAAAGAAAGTACTGCCGCAATCGTTACGTAGATAGGAATTTCCTGCATAACCAGGTTCTTAATATCGGTAACTACCCCTGACATACCACTGATAAAACACTGTTTTCCAACAATCTTACGCATCTGTGTGACTGCTTCCATCGTGTTATCAGATGATGTCGTTTCTTTAAACATTGCGATCATCATTGTTGCGTTCTTATTAAAGAAAACTTTCCTTACTTTCTCAGGAAGCATCTCTTTGGGAACGCTTAGATCAGCGATGTCATCATACCAGATGATCTTATCAACGTGATTGACTTTCTCTAGTTTCTGTTTTAATTTCTGTACGTCATGAAGATTCATATCTTCGACAATGATCATCGAATAGGCTCCGGCTCCAAACTGATCTACCATGATATCTTGCCCCTTCACCGTCTCCAAAGAGTCTGGAAGGTAACTTAAGATGTCATAATTGATCCTTGTCTTCACGATTCCAATGGTTGAGGGAATCAATAAAATGAAAGCCAGGAAGACGATGAATTTTCGATGATGTACTAATTTCTTTGCAAATTGTATCATAGCATCCTCCCATTTACATTTATGACGAATAGTCATTTTTTAATCTATATAATGGTATACACCAAAAATGACCAAAAGTCAATAAACTTCTTAAAAGTTTTTGACTTTTGGTCATTTTTTCGTTATACTAAAGAAGATGAAAGGAGAAATTACTATGAAAAAGGTCGAATTAAATAAGAAAAAGAAACAAGATGCCCTTTTGAATACGGCATACCAACTGTTTACAGAAAAGGGATTCCAGAAGACCTCCATCTCCGATATCGTAAATGAAGCTGGCGTTGCTAAGGGTACTTTTTATTTGTATTTTAAAGATAAATTAGACATCCGATATAAATTGATTGCCAAAAAATCTGCAGAAGTATTTAAACACGCCTATCAGGAACTTCAAAAACAATCCATTGATCATTTTGAAGACCAACTGATCTTTATCGTTGACCAAGTCATCGGAGCATTAAATGCTAATCCGACTCTGTTAAAACTGATCTCAAAGCATCTAAGCTGGGGAATGTTTAAAAATTCCTTGGTGGAACCGATCGATGATGCCCAGAGAAATATTTATGATATCTATATGGATCTTTTGAATAATTCTGGTCATGAATTTGATCATCCGGAAGTTATGATCTATATGATTATCGAGATGGTCGCTGGATCTTGCTATAATGTTATTTTGACTGGGGAGCCTGTTTCGGTTGATGAATTGAAGCCTTATTTGTATCAGTCAATTCGGTTGATCATACAGAATCATATATTGTGATTTGTAGTTTGATGACGGAAATTATTGGTGGAATATTATAAAAAGAAATCATGTGTCAGCAACCCACTCGCTAAGTGCAGACGTGTCCGTACGGTTGCCAACACATGATTTCTTTTTATAATATTCAAATAATTTACGTTATTCAAACCACTACACTGTGTGTATATTTAACGGTATTGGCTAATCATTTTTGTATTCGCTAACAGAAGATTATCTTTCACTTTCATCCCTGCTCATCTTAATCATCTCATCCCTCGCCTTTTCCATGTAATGATTTCCTTTTGTTGTTTCTATTTTACTTAATTCTATCACATGGAATTGAAATTTACTACTATAGGATTGTCCTGTTTTTAATCCTTCTGTAAACATCCGACAATTGTAAAACAAACTTCGTTCCGCCCAGTCCTCTTGATATGTATTTTTCATTTCAATATTAATCTTCTTGCCACCATTCTGCCCTACATACACACCCACTTGAATTTTTCAATCTTAAATTGTCCACACTCTAGACATCTGGTATATGATAAAAAATAAATAAACGATTGGAAGAACAGCATTAGAATTTTGCCACGTTTTTTACAGATTCGCAGCCGGCTTGGGTGCGTTGTTTGAGCCCCAAAGAGTCCTGTTTTCAATACCCTTGAAGGCGAGTTACGCAAGGAAAGCCGGCGAATCAGCGATTTGTTAAAAACGTGAGGAAAATTCTCTAACTGCTCTTCCGATCGTTTATTTATTTTTTATCATATACTCAAAATCTACAGTTGGCCAACTACAATTAAAATTTAATACACTCTGATTACTGTAGAAATCTCACGAGTATGTTCCATTCCCTTAATCTCAACCAAAGCATCTGCAAAGTTCTGCTCCAGTACAAGATCCGTGATAACAACTAATTCTGCCATATCATTAACCTTGTTCTTCTGAATCACCTGTGCGATACTTACTTGATTCTTTCCTAATGTATCTGCGATTCGAGCAAGAACTCCTGGTTTGTCATCAACTAACAATCTCATGAAATATTTGCTTTCAATCTCTGTGATCTTCTTGATTGGAAGGTCTTTGTAGCATGTACAATGGATTCTTCCTGTGCAATAGAACTGAATATTACGTGCGACATCAATGATATCTCCCATAACTGCACTTGCTGTTGGGAATTCTCCTGCTCCTCTTCCATAGAACATTGCATCGTCAACTGCATCTCCATGTACAAAAACTGCGTTAAATGAATCATTGACAGTTGCCAATGGATGATCACTTGGAATCAGCATTGGATGAACACGTACTTCAATTCCAGATTCTGTGTTCTTTGCTACCCCTAACAATTTGATCGTACATCCCATTGCTTCTGCATATTTGATATCTTTTGCTGTAATATTTGTGATTCCTTCTGTGTATACATCATCAAATGTGACTCTAGAGTTAAACGCAATGGATGCCATGATCGCCATCTTACGTCCTGCATCATATCCTTCAATATCAGCTGTTGGATCTGCTTCTGCATATCCTAATTCTGTTGCGAGTGCCAAAGCTTCATCAAATTCCATTCCTTCGTGTGTCATCTTTGTCAGAATGAAGTTTGTTGTTCCATTGACAATCCCCATTGCTTCTGAAATATAGTTTCCTGCCAGACACTGTTTTAATGGACGGATAATTGGAATTCCACCTGCAACAGATGCTTCAAATAATAAGTCACATCCATTATGGGAAGCGATATCTAATAATTCACCACCATGCACTGCCATTAAGTCTTTGTTCGCTGTGACAACATTCTTACCTGCCTGAAGAGCTTCTGTAATATAAGTACGGGCTGGTTCGATTCCCCCCATAACTTCCACTACGATCTGAATCTCATCATCTGTGATAATATCTTCCCACTGGTCAGTTAATACAGAAGGGTCAATTCCTTCTCTCTTCTTGTTCTTGTCTCTAACTAGAACTTTGCTGACAGTCAGACCTGCACCAACTTTGTGAGGTAATTCTTCTCTCTGGCGTTCGATCAGTTTGTATACTCCTGTTCCGACAGTTCCAGAACCAAGGAGGGCTACTTTGATGTTCTTTAACTCTTCCATGATACACTTCCTTTTCTGTTTTGTTTATCTTTGCTTTTATCGAAATGTGATTTTTTGATCTAATAAATTCGTATAAGTAGTTTTTAGTATATCATATTTTTTTTGATTATCCTATATTTTTTTAATTTCTAGTTAGGAAAAACTATTATGTATAGTTCCAAGATTACACCAAACAATACTTCTATTAACTATTTTTCTCATTTCTGTTGACATCAATATTTCAAAGTATTATATTTAAAACATAAACAATTAAGCAATCATTTAATCTTACAAAAAGGAGATTTCTATGGATAAAACGGAGAAATATAATATTGCTTCCATTGATATTCATGGTCATGGATGTGATGTTACAGAATTAAAACATGTTCTTCCACCAGAAGAATTTGCCATTGAAACTGCCAGTTTATTTGGTCTGTTAAGTGACAGTACCAGACTTCGTATTTTGTATCTTTTATACCACCGTGAAGTCTGTGTTAGAAATATCGCAGAAGCGATTGAGATGAGCCCACCAGCAGTGTCTCATCATCTTCGCTCTTTGAAGCAATTAGGTGTGATCACAAGCAGACGAATTGGGAAAGAAGTTCATTATACGATCGCAGACACTGCTGACGGAGAGCTTGTATCTGATCTGTTAAAGACTGTATTTGAAAGGAGGGGTATTTATGAAGAAGACTTATGAGTTTGAGAATCTTGGCTGTGCTCATTGTGCAGGTAAAATGGAAGAAAAAATCGGGAAACTTCCTGATGTTGAAAGTGTAAATCTTTCATTTCCTATGAAAAAAATGTATGTTGAAACTTCTCGTGAAGATCTGCTTCCTGAGATTCAAAAGATTTGTATGGATATTGAACCGGATGTTATTGTGACAGAAGTTACGAAAAAATCATCTAAACGGAGAAAACATGTGGAAGAAGATTCTCATGAAAGTCATGAACATCATCACCATCACGATGACCACTGTGACTGTGGATGTGATCACAACCATAATGAACATGAGCACCTCGAACATCATCACCATCATGATGACCACTGTGACTGCGGGTGTGAACACGATCACGAAGAACATGAACACCACAAACATCATCACCATCATGATGACCACTGCGATTGTGACTGCTGTGATGATGACGATGACGATGATGAATCAATTGCAGCTGCTGCAAATCGTGAAGGAAATGGTCAGGCAACCGTATTTATTGTCGAGAAATTAGGCTGTGCTCATTGTGCAGGTAAAATGGAAGAACAGATTTCTCATCTTCCCGGTGTTGAAGCCGTCAATCTGACATTTGCAACAAAACAGTTACGTGTATGGTCTGATGATGCCAAAGCATTATTGCCTCAGATTCAAGATATTTGTACTTCCATCGAACCAGATGTCAAAGTCGTTGTCCGTGAAAATACTGTCCGTGCACAAAAAGAAGCGAAAAAAGCCAAAGAGAATTCTGAAGATAACAGAGAATTCTGGGAACTTGGTGCTGGTATCGTTTTATTTATTGCCGGAAAAGCATTGGAATCTTCCAAGCCTGTATACAGTATGGTATGTTTTATCCTTGCATATTTAATCTTAGGAATTAAGATCGTATGGACCGCTCTTAAAAACATCTCTAAAGGTCAGGTTTTTGATGAAAACTTCTTAATGAGTATCGCAACGATCGGTGCTTTCGGCGTCGGAGAATTTGCGGAAGCGGTCGGTGTTATGATGTTTTATCGTATTGGTGAATTATTTGAAGAAAAAGCTGTGGAACGAAGCCGTTCCCAGATCATGGATGTCATTGACATGCGACCTGAAGTTGTCAACCTTGTTGATGATCATGGAGATGTCACTGTAATTGATGCCGAAGAAGCTGAAATCGGAGATATCTTATTAGTACGTCCTGGTGACCGTATTCCATTAGATGGTATCATCACAGATGGGGAAACGATGATCGATACTTCTCCTGTTACCGGAGAACCCATTCCTGTTTCTGCCTCTGTCGGAACAGATGTAACTTCTGGATGTTTAAATACTTCTGGTGTTATCAAGATCAAGGTAGAAAAAGTACTGGAAGAATCTATGGTCACAAGAATCATGGATTCCGTAGAAAATGCAGCCGCAAGCAAACCAAAGATGGATCGTTTTATCACACGTTTTTCTCGTGTATATACTCCATTTGTCGTACTTCTTGCCCTTGCAACTGCGATCATTCCTTCTTTAGTGACAGGAAACTGGACACACTGGATATACACAGCTTTAACTTTCCTTGTAATCAGCTGTCCTTGTGCCCTTGTATTAAGTGTACCTCTTGCATTCTTCTCTGGAATCGGAGCTGGATCTAAGATCGGTATCTTATTTAAAGGCGGGGCTGCACTTGAAACATTAAAAGATATTACTTCTGTTGTCATGGATAAGACTGGAACGATCACAAAAGGAAACTTCAAAGTTCAGGATGTGATCCCTCTCGGAAATGCAACCAGACATGAAATATTATCACTTGCTGCTTCCTGCGAAGAATCTTCTACTCATCCAATCGGAAAGAGTATCATGGAAGCTGCCAAAGATGAAAATGTAACTTATAAAACACCTGAAAACGCAAAAGAAATCGCTGGACATGGTTCTGTTATCACAATTGATAACTCAGAAATCTTAGCTGGCAATAAAAAATTGATGGCTCAGTATCATGTAACTGGAGACTATCCAGAAACAACTTCTTATGGAACTGAAGTTTTTCTTGCAAAAGATGGAGTGTTAATTGGTGCGATCGTTATTGCAGATACATTAAAAGACGATGCGAAATCCGCCATTGCTTCCTTAAAAGCACAGAATCTTCACACAGTTATGTTAACTGGAGATTCCGAAACAACTGCAAATGCGATTGCAAAAGAAACTGGAATTGACGAAGTTTACTCAAGACTTCTTCCTGATGAAAAACTTGCCAAACTTCAGGAACAGAGAAGCAAACATGGAGCTGTTATGTTTGTTGGTGATGGTATCAACGATGCCCCTGTATTAGCTGGTGCTGATTGCGGTGCTGCCATGGGAAGCGGTGCTGATGCTGCAATCGAAGCAGCAGATGTTGTATTCATGACCTCAAACGTTGAAGCAATTCCACAGGCAATCTCTATCGGCAAAAAAGCTTGTAAGATTGCTTGGCAGAATGTTGTATTTGCATTGGCGATCAAGGCATTAGTAATGATCCTTGGACTGCTTGGATTCGCAAATATGTGGATGGCTGTGTTCGCAGATAGCGGAGTTGCAATGCTATGCGTAATAAACTCTATACGTGCAATGAAATTGTGATTTGTCGTTTGAAGACGGAAATTATTGGTGGAATATTAT
>ULLZ01044741.1_pt1 | contig 30633 bp, 40 predicted proteins | sample 1951531 | NCBI WGS metagenome assembly ULLZ01 (sample SAMEA4835538, study PRJEB28245) | human gut metagenome | biome: gut microbiome; material: fecal sample | place: Denmark | collected 2008
AAGCTTTGAAAGCTCAGCGTAGGTGTACTGCTCCAGGGTGGAGTAGGTGGTTTCGCTGGTAAAGTCCGCAAGGTACAAGTAAAGGTCATACTCTTTGCCGAGAAATTTCGTATCAACGTCATTGATGTTTATGTTCCAAGATTGTGAACACACTGCGCCCAGCTCGATGTCGTCGGAAATGCTTGTGGACTGCACCGTACTTGTGCCGGAAGTTATCCGATCTCCCATAATCACCTCACCCTCTGCATTCTCTATCCACAAGCGCCAAGTACGGCAATAGCTCTCGATACGCTGTGCCACAAGCTCCCCTGTTTTGTACATTCAAACGCCCCCTTTACTGCATTATCAAGTCCACAGCAACGCCTTTGCAGAACTGCTTGTTCTCGTCCCAGCCGAAAACTTCATAAGTTGGGTCGCCTGCATAAACGTCAAAAGTGCTTTCCTGAAATGTTTCGTCAAGGAGCGTGATACTGAAAAACGGACTGTCAACGTTGGAGATATACTCATTGAGCTTTGCCGTCTCCTCGCCTGTGAGATGATACCATTTCAACGTGACAGTTTTCTTTATGGCTCTTATATCGCCCACCATTTTGCAGTTAGCCGTCCGCCCTGCATTGTTCGACCATATCTTGTTGTTTGTAAAGCTCACTTCCGCAGGTGTGGCGACCCTTTCGCTGCCGAATATAAGTCCTCTGCTTTTCATTTTCTGCACCTCCTATGCCCTTATTGGCGACCTGCCGTTGCGCTTGATATAGTCGTTGATATCATCAATAACTATCTGTGTGATAGTCCTGCCATTGAGCGTAAGCGGTATGGTAACGCTTATCTTCTGATTTCCGCCTGCTCCGCCGTAAGACACAAGAGCTTGCAAAACAGCCTGCGTGATAGTATCAAGCGGTGCCTCGATATTCGTGCCACGTTTCTGATCGCCCAGAACTGCAAGGAACTCAGAGTTCGGCGGTATTACTGCACCTTGGGCAAGTTTGGGTATTTCGGGGATATCAATTTGGCTTAGGTCAAAGCCAAATGTCTGACCGCCAAGATCACCGGGAAGCCAATCAGGTGTTGTGAAGCTCAGCTCGTTTATGCCGTCGATTATCCAATTCAAAGCGTCCTCAACTGCACCTGTCAGACCATTTATAAGCCCGATTATCAAATTAATAGGTGTTTTTGCTATGTCAACAAGTGCGTCCCATACGCCTTTGAAAATCTTCTTTACACCCTGCCAAGCTTTTTTCCAATCACCGGTGAACACTCCCGCTATGAACAGCACAACGCCTTTAAGTGCTGAAATGATGTTCTTCACGGCGTCAATTATATTGCTTATGACATTGCCCACTGTCTTTATTATCTTACCAAGCACACTGCTGACTATCGGTCCGAGTATGCTCACAAGCCAGTTCACAACAGGTGCTATGGCTTTGTTGTAAATGCTCAGAACGCTTGTGATAAGTGTTCCAACAAAGTCGAGGAACTCATCAAGCAGAGGTTTCAAGTGCTCCGTCCAAACGCTGTCAGCCACGTCCATGAGCTTGTCAAACACAGGTTTCAAGACCGTTTCCCACAGATTGAGGAATACGTTCTTTGTGGTTGTTATACCCTCGTTTATGCCGTCAAATATAGGCTGTCCCCATTCGTTCCAAAAGTCTGAAATGCTCTGCCAAGTATCGCACCACAGTGTTTTTAAGGCGTTCAACACAGGCTGTGCAACGCCGTTCCACAAGGTATCAAAGATCTCTTTTATGTTGTCAAACAGTACGCCTAGCGTGTTCCATACCTGCGTGCCAAAATCCGCCATTAGGGGTAATCCTACAGTGAGGAAGTTTTGCAGTATAGGGAACACTGCCACATTCCAGATATCAGAAAACACCTTGTTGAAGCTGTCAAAAAGTCCTATGCCTATCTTGCCAAGCGTGCTGAAAGCAGTCTGCATAAGCGGTGTAAAATCATTTATAAAATAAGCTTTGAGCGGCTCGGAAAGCGACTTTATATCGCTGAAAACTCCGCCGAGTATCTGAGCAAGTTCAATGCTCTCTCTTTCAAGTCCGCTCCATATATCAGCGAAAATAGGCTTAAAATTCTTATCAAGATAGTCTGCAAGCTTTTCAAACTGAGTTCTTACTGATTTGAAAAAGTCAGACAGCTTTTTATCTGCCTTTCCCGTATCCACCTCAACGCTAGTCCCGGAAGGCTGCATTATCTCCCCAGCTCCGCTGACCCCAGTGCTATCTGACTTGCTCTCATCATTCAGCTTGTTCATCTGGTCAAAGCTTGCAAGAGAGCCTTCCTGTGCCTCTTGAGTCTGTTGTGCATTGTCGGCTATATCGCTGTAATTATCCGCCACCTGAGAGGTGCTTTTCACTATGCTTTGAGCCTCGTCTGCACTGTTGCTTAGTTCAAAACCAAACGCCTCTGAGAGTGCCCTCGCTGCCCCCTGTGCCAAAGCTATGAGCTGTGAAAGCACGCTGTTGATCGCCTTGACAGCAGGCAGAAGAACGTTCATCAGCACAGTGCCGATAGTTGCTCCGAACTCTTTCCATTGCTCAGAGAGTATTCTAGTTTGGTTTGCCCAGCTGTCAGAAGTCTTTGCAAAGTCCCCCTGAGCAAGAGCCGTCTGTGACATAACGTAGTTGTATCTCAGCTGGACTTTTTCAGCCTGCGACATATAGGCAGTTGATTTCGTGATACCCTTTGAAAGTGCATACGCCTGCAAGTTGGCGTCCGTCATAACGATACCGAACTGTTTGAGGGTCTCAGTTTCGCCTGTAAAAATTGATTTCAGAGCCGTGCTTGCCACGTCCTGACCAACGTTATAAAATGACGCCATATCCGCAGACAGCCCTGTAAGAGCCATAGCCATATCGCTTGCACTGTCATTGGCAAGCCCCATTCCTGCCGCCATTGCCATGAAGTTTGAGCCTGTCTGCTTTGCGGTAAGCTTTGAAATGCCGTAGGTCTTAACAGCCGTGTCAGCGAAGTCCTCCATTTTCTGCTTTGATTCACCGAAAGCCGTGTCAACAACGTTCTGAACTTCCGCAAGGTCTGAGGCTGTTTCTATGGATTGCCTGCCGAAGTCCACAAGCTTCTTGACGGAGAATGCTGCCGTCACAGCCATTGCAAGGCTTTTAAGCTTTGGCTTGATATCCCCCACCATATCGGAAAGGCTTTTCAAGCCCTTTTCAAAGCCCTCTTTGTTTATGTTGGTGTCAAAATTCAAGCACCCGTCAGCCATTGTCATTCACCTCCCGTCAGTTGTTTCAGAAACTCTTTGTCCTCGTTTTCAGCCCTCTGCTCTTCTGCTGAGAGCTTTCGTTTAAGGTCTATCATATTTCGGTGGTTTCTGTAAAACTCCTGCTCGTATTTTTCAAGCTTTTTGCCCTTGTTAAGCTTTTGCCGTATGCCTATAACAGACGAAAAAAGCCCCTCGCCTATCTCGTTGAAATAGCCGAGAAAAGTCCACCAATGAAGATATTTTACCGTCCTCGTTTCAAAGCCTGCCACCTTGTTCACCGCAGGAAAAATAATACTCTCGTCCTGCTCCCAGTCGATAGTTTTTGCAGGCTGAACACTCTCCTGCGGAACATCTCCACCGCCCACAAACCAATAAGCCTTGTCAACAGCCTCCTGCAAATGTTCTCGTGGGATATCCTCAGCATAAAGGCATTTAAGACACACATAGCACTTTTCACGCTCGTCAAGTTTGGGGTCTGCAAAGGCTGAATAGATACGCAGAATTACTCGAAAATCCGAGTGTATGGCATACTCTCTGCCGTCTATTTCAAGGGCTGTTGGCAAGCTGCCTATCATTTCAGCAGCTCCCTGAGCAGAGCCTTTTTGTCCTCGTCAGAAAGCTCCGCCACGTTGACCGCAGGCTGAGCAATATGTTGATGAGCGATAACAGGTGCGGTGTACTTCTCCACCTTTTCTTCGAGCTTTATCTGAGCCGCAGTCTGTGCTGACTTTATCTCCTGCACCACCACAACAAGAAGCGCTTCAAGGAAGTTCACAAGCACAGGCTTGCCGTTTGAAGCCACAGAGAACACGTTCACGCTTCCAAGCGCCGCCGTACACACATCGCTTCCAAATATGTCATTGACCATTTCTCTTGCACGCTGGTCATACTCTTTGAGAAGCTGAGTTATGTCCTCGTTCTTCTCACGTTCTGACACTTCTTCTGCGATATTGTCAGCATTGCTCATAGCGTCCTGTATCCTTGTGATGATACCAACGTCTGACACGTTTATCCTTATAACTCTGTTCTCGTCACCGTTTATAGCGTACTCTTTGTAATTGCCGCTGTTAAAATTTATTGACTGCATTGACATTTCTATCATCCTTTCTGTATTATGGCAAACAAAAAGCACTCCGCTCTGAACGAAGTGCTTTCATATGTTTGTCATATAGTTTATTCTTCCGTAGTCTTTGCAAACGTTGGCACGCCTGCCGCAAAGGTGACAGAGCCTTTCACTCTGTTTCCTGCAAAGGTGCAGTTGAACGGGATATTTACGCCCCCCTGTGGTCCGCCATATGACTGCGGCTTGACTATGACATCTTCCGTCCATGCGTCATACGCGCCTGTGGTCTTGTCAACGATGACTTCAAGCACGCTTGTCTTGCAGGCGTCGCCGGTAAGACGATTCATCATGATATCCTTGAGCTTTTCGTAAAGTGCGTCACCGGGCTTTGCATAGAATGTGTCAAGGTCGAACTCAGGCTCATAGCCGTTGTCCTCAACTGTGGTTTCATCAAGGATATTCTTCTTTGTGGAAGTGTCAGGGTTGAGTGCCACACTTGCGTCCTCAACGTCCTTGCCGAGAAGATACCAGCTTGGTGATGAGGCGACCGCTGCGAATGTAGTGTCAAGATAATGCAGAAGATGGCTTCTGTTGAGCTTTCCGCTCTTGTATGAATAATCAGGCATATGTTTTCCTCCTTTTATATCTGATACTGTGCCGCTATCTGCAATTGATACTGCACAGTATCGTTTGTGTTTTCATTTGGTATTGCATATATCATTCCGTTTGCACAGGTGAGCTTTTCAAGAACGCCTGTCCTTTCCTCGTCCTCTGTTATGGTAGTGAACGTGGTATCTCGGTGCTTGTCTGCATAGCTTTCAAGCCACATCTGCAATTCAAGCAGCACACCGCTGTTTGACATTCTGTCAAAGTCGTTCATAGACTGATACACAGCATAGAGAATGAAGTTGTGCTGTCTTGTCTGACCGCCCAGAATGTCAGAGCTTACAAGGCTGTCGCCTGTCGAGGACAAGCCATAATTGGTTGGCGTATCGTCGGTAAAGTCGATATGGATATCGTTGCAAACCTCCGATATTTTCGGAAACTGCTGCAAAATATCTTTCACAAGCTCGATTATGTTCATTTCGCTTTGCCTCCCATTATCGCCGCCGCTCCTCTGAGTATCTGCTTTTTCTTGTCGGCTTTCATTCGCTCAAACCAAAGCTTACCGGCAAGTGGCTCTTTAAAAGTGCTGTAAACAAGGCCTTTGTCCGTCAGCACTTTCTTTTCTCCATGTCGGGCGTATGCAGAGCCTGTAACAGAGGATACCATAAGCTTGCCGTAATACTGATAGCGTGCGTAAGGTGCAAGATACTGTATCTTGCCGCTGCCTATTTTAGTGCCTCTTGTGGCGGACTTTCTCAGGTTTGTGCTGAGGGTAGGTGTATACTTCACCATATGCCTTATGCACTCGGCGTCAATGAACTTTTGAGCCTTATCAAAGCGTTCTGAATACTTGCCTGCAAAGGACTTATCCCAAGTGATAGCCCTGCTGTCCATAGGCTGACCTATCTTCATTTCACGCTCACCTCCATATGTGGCAGACCGCCGAACATATAATCATCAATGCTCATTACCGTGACAAAATCATACTCTGCACGGAACTTTTTCATGCTCTCAGATATGCTCTGCGGCGTTTGATTATCGAACTCAAACTCGCATTTTCCTCTCACAAGCATATCCTTTGCAGGGGTTTTCGGTGCATTATCATCATAGAAATACACCCTTGTGCTGTCTGAGGTCTGCATACCGCTTTTCACGATACTTCCCGACTTATTCTCACACCAGTAAACTTTCTCTGCATACTTTCGCACAAATCCCCCTGTCTGCTTGTCGAAAAGATACACCGTGCAATCGCTGTTTGCAAGCATTTATCTCACCCCTCTGTAAAGCAGCCCTGTTCCGCCGAGCCATTTGTACACGATATCGTGAACGGCTCTGTCAGCGTTCTGTCTGCGGATATCCGAGCTTTCATATGACTTTGACCAGCCCCCAACGCTTTCGGAAGATACCCCCTGAGTGCCGCCATCCTGCTCTGCCTTGAAGATATTCTCCGCAAGCTCGCAGCAGCACATTTTCACTTCTTCGGGGATATCGTTCTCGTCAACGTTGTCAAGGATATATCGCTTCATAAGGCTTGTGGCTTGCATTGCATAGAAGTCAAAAGCGGCAGATATGTCAGGCTCTCTGCCGCAAAGATAAACGCCTATATAATAGCTCTCGCTCGCATATGCTTTCATACTGCCGCACCTCTTTACTTCTTGAATCTTGCAAGTACTACCTTTGACTGGTCTGAAATAGCCACAGTGTAATGCTTGTCAGCAGATATATCTGTGCAGCGCTTTGTGCTTCTTCTCTCTGTTTCAACGTTGGTGTCACGCTTGAGGTAGATAGTCAGAGCTGATGTTTCGTCCTCTGTTTCAGTATCAGCGTTGAGCTTGATGATAGGGCATGTGTAGAAAGTGCCAGCCTTGACAGCGGCGTTCTTTACAACATAGTCACCCACCTTTGGAGCGTAACCCTCTGCACAAGGCGTTACTGAGCCGAGCTTTATCTGTGAAGCAGTTGGTGAAGCTGTGCTGTCCGCAACAACTTCCTTTGCACCCTCTGCATCGCTGTCAACTCTCACATACTGTTCTGGGATAGCCTCGTTAAGTGAAACCTTCTTTGACGGAACGATACGGCAGTTCGCTATTTTGCCTATCTCGCCTGTCATGACCACATTGCCGTCATACTTATCTGCTGAAATGAAGTTCGGGTCCTTTCTAAGCTGTGAGTTCTGATGAGGATTAATAAACATAGCCTTTTCGGTGTTCAGCTCCTCATTGAACTTGTCAACAGCGTCAACAATGCCGCTGTAAGAGATAGCAGAAGCCGAGCCGTCATAGATGAGCTGGGCTTTCATAAGTGCGTCCATGCTGTCTGCGTCCACCTTAGAAGCGATAGACATTGCAAGCTGTGAAGTCGCCTGACCCGCAGGGTTTCCATAGCCGCTGAGAAGTGCTTCATCAGTTATCTCCACCGCTTTCATGGCTTTCTTTACCTTAGCCTGAGTAGAATCTGTTTCAAGCTTGACAGTTTCGGCTTCAACGCCCTCTGCAACATCAACTGCATCGCCGATATACTTGTACTGTGGCACTGTGATAGTGTCACCAGGCACGCCAACGAGCGTTCTGTCTATCTTCGCAAAGGGAGATACAGTTATCTTAGACTCTATCTTTGCGTCGATCATATCACTCATTACCTCAGGATCGATAAGGTCGGTGATCTTTGTCTGCTCTGCGAAATACTGCATAGAAATTCTAATGCCATTTGTCTTTTTCATAATATCCTATCCTTTCAACTGTTCGTATTTTTCGGGGTCTGTTCGTTTAAGTTCCAACCTCTGCATATACCCCATTTTTGCAAAGGTTTCCTTGCTCACTTCACCTGCGGCAGGCGTGCCTGTGGGAGCGACCGGGTTCTTGATAGGCTCGGAGCTTTCAAAAAGATAATCGTTATCTTTCTTCACGTTCTCGATAGCCGTCTTGATATCCTCAGCCTGATTTTTGGAAGCTTTGAGAGTTTCCACATCAAGCAAAGCTTTAAGAGCCTTGACGTTTCTTGCCTTGCTTGCCGAGATAGCGTTATCAAGGGTAGCGTCAAACTCCATATCAGATATCTTCGCCTGATACTCGGTATCTTTCTTAGCAAGGTCAGCGGTGAGCTGTGCGACTTTGCCGTTAAGCTCCTTGACGTCCACACCCTCAAATTCTTTGAGAGAGTTCTGTGCGGTATCAAGGCTGTCCTTATAGTTATCACGCTCCACCTCAAGGCGGCTTTTCACCTTTTCAAACTCAGCCACAGTCTTATAATTCTCTGCCACCTGTTTTGTGATGTCCTGTTTCTTGTCCTCAGGGATAACGATACCCAGAGCGGCAAGGATCTCAAAAATGTTTTTCATATGTTTGTCCTTTCTACATAGCTTATATACCGCTCTGTCTGCGGTGTGAAAGTCTGACAGTTTAACGTCATATCAAGGACGAAATAGTATGAAAAAAGCACCCGTTAAGGTGCTTAGTTCCGGTATTTGGGTATAAAAATACCGCCCGACATTAGTCAAGCGGTAAAATTATCATTTGAAATACTCTGTAAGTTCAACTTCTGAATCAATGTACACAGCGTCAATATAATAACTGTTGTGTACGATTATCTTCTTTCCGTTTAATTCATATATCTGCGTTTGTGAGCCGTCAACATCTGTCAGCATATCGGACCGTTCAATGCCTGGAATATGCTTTTCCAATGCCGCACATTGCTTTTCAAAAATTTCTTTGTCCGCAGCCGTGCAAATATTGTATTCATATTTCTTCATTGCGATCCTCCAATCCATACCTTTTATCTACTGATCTTCGTGTTTTTACAGCGGTCTTCAAAGTGTCTGCTATAGCTTCTTCTCTGCTCATGTTTTTTCGTACCATTTTATTTGATACCAAGTCTTCAAAAGAAATGATAGGTTCGGTCTGGTCAAGGGTTTTACGAGCTTTTTGATCTTCCATTAACTCTCTTGCCTGAAAGCGATACTTGTTACGCAGTTCACAAGCTTGCCTTGCCTGTTCCTCAATAGATTTGCTTTTGTCGATAAGCTGAGGGATATTTTTGTTATGGTGTCTGTACCACTTTCGCACGTCTATATCAGACATCTTACCTTTCATATCAATTATATCACTATAATCTTTTTGCGTCAAGTCTATCTTGGTTTTTCCCACCCCCATATTCCCCAGTCCGTCTGCGTTCACACGCTCTCGCTGTTGGGGCAGGCCCATTGCTTTTGAAAACCTTGTATACTCCTGAGAAGTGCCACGATATCGGCAGCGTGCGTTGATGATATCCTCCTCGCCTGCACCCGCCTCTTCAAGAAGATGTATCTTCTGCCGCTGAGCTCTCATTGCAGTCTCAAGCTTTCTTTGCCGCTGTAAAGCCTCATACTTTGTGTACTCTTTATCACCGTACTTAACAGGCTTGTTCTCCTCTGCGTTCATCTGTGCAAGCTCCTCGTCTGTGTAGGAACGCTCAGATATGCCGGGGATAAAGGGGTAATAATCGTGATAGCAATTCGCTCCGCACAGACCTGTCACAGTACCAAGACCGCAGATAGTTTCAAGCTCTTTTTTGCTGTAGACCTTGCCCTGCCATTCTTGATGAGAAGGTCTTGCCCCGCTGTGCCAAGTGACTTCAAAATAGTCTGTGCCAAGCTCTTTAGCGTTGTCCTCATTCATTTTTGCGGTTAGCTGTGAAAGCCCTGTCATTACCGAACGCCTTGCGGCTACGTCTGCCCTGTTGCTCCAGCCTGTGGCATAGTCCACAGTGCGCAGACCTGAGTTCGTCATATCCGAAATGACTTTCTTTATGACCGTGTTATAATCGAACGCTCCGCTTGCTATGCCCATTATGGCGTTGTCAAGGCTCTGCTGATAGAAGTCAGCCGCCTGCGTGAATTTCAGCTTGCCGTCAGGCTGTTTTACTGCAAAGCCAAGTGACTGAGATATGTTTTTAAGCTCCCCCGAAGTCTGCTCCGATACAGCCGACAGCAGCCTTTGCAGACCCTCATTTTCTTCAAGGGGTATCCGTGCCTTGCCTTTGGTCTTGTATATGCTATCGTCCCATTCATAGCCTTTTTGCAGGATTTCATTGTACAGCTCTTTTATCTCAGCTTTGGAGAGGTCAAGGTTATCGGCTATGACTTTCTTTATCTCACGCTTGCTCATTCCAAGCTCGTGAAGCCTGTATATCTGCCAATCCGCCGAACGTGTTATCTCGCCGTTTATCTTTATCCTACGGACGATATCCTCCATTATCTGCATTTCAAGGTCACGCAGGGGCTTGTCAAACACCATTGAAACTCGCTCTATCTCGCTTGCTTTGAGCATTATTCTATCACCTCTGCGGTGCTGTCGGAGGTCATTTTCTTAGCCGTTTCCTCGTCCTCACCATACCATTTCATTCGGTATTCCCACAGTGGCATTATGCCCATAGAAACGTCCTGACGATCGCTTGCACGCTTTGTTTCATCATCTGCAAGGATACTGTCCTCAAAGTTCACAGAGAGCTCATAACCGCTTTGAGTAAGCCCATTATAAAACGCCAGCGAATAGCAGAGGTCTTCAATGCAGACACGGAGATTATTCTGTATCGCCGTGACAGTATCGAACTTTCTCTGCTTTGAGGACTTTATCTCCGTTGCCGTCTTATCAACTGTCTGTGGGTTTGAGATATCCCCATAGGACAGCCCCACAGCAAACTCTATCTCACGCTTGTATTCTTCAAGTCCTGCGATAAAATCAGCCTGTCTTAACTGCGGTGAGAACTCGTGATAAAAGTCACCGCTCGTGCCAGCCGACACGTTTACGCCCCTGAAAAGCCTATCATTGAGCTTTGGCATTTCTGCACGTTTCTTACCTGTGAACGGATCTGTAACAGGTCTTAACACAGCCTCGTCAACGTCTATTGCACGCTCTCCTGATTCAAACTCCCAATCGAGCCTGCCGAATTGGATATCAGCTTTTCTTATGACTTCTTCCGCCCCTGCGAACACTGATACGCCTGAATGTGAACCGTCAACTGTATTGTCGATAGGGTTGACATAATAGCCGAAAGAGGGTCGCAGCATAAGGGGATAGGCTATCTGAGGGATAAGCTCTGCCCACTCTGAAACAGCTGTGAGGGGTATCTCAGCACCAAGAGACACGCCGTCATTGGAGCGAAAAGCCCTGTTTGTGATAGTCAGCCCCTTTTCATGATCCAGAGCGTGATACTCCAGCCTTATGCGGTAATCATTATCGCCCATGCGTTTTATCTCAGGGAAAATGACCTTTATAAGCCTGCCGTTCACGTCATACTCCACAGGAATGAACTGCGACTGCGGAACATACTGCACCTTATCAGCACCCAGCGGCTTTATTATCATTGCTCCTGTTGCAAGACCTCTTTGCAGATTTTTGTTGAGGTTTTCAAGGGCGTTTTTCATTATGGCATCAAGCTTATCGTTGGAAACTTTCAGGGTCATTTCATTGATAGCCGTGTTTGCAAACTCCCTCACAACAGCGTGTTCAAGCCGCAGAGAGTGAACTCCCTTGGGTGCTGCATTGCCTGCATACATTCTGTCCCACTTGTCGATAGCTCTTATCATACTGTCCGTCACGGCGATATCAATACCGTAAACGCCCTTTATATCTGACTTTGAAAGCATTCTGCTTATCCACTCCCTTATTTTTGAAATAATGCCCATAGCTTACTGACCCCGCCTTTTCCATACTCTTTCCATTGCATACCGAACGGCGTCGATAACGTGGTCATTGCCGTCAGGATAGCCGCTTATAACATTGCCCTCTTTATCCCTGTCATACTCGCAGTTGATGAACTCCTCGCAAGCCACAGGACAACGCTTGTTATCTATAACGATACTTCGCAGAGATTGCAGCCACTTATATGAATACTCCCTGCTGTTAGGGCCTTTCTCTGCGCCTCTCGCAAGCAAGCCGTATGCTCTGTAATCCTCAACAGACTTATTCTCTGCACTGTCGCAGGTGATAAGGTCATTTGCCGTGATACCAAGCTCCAGCAAATGCTTTGCGGTATCAACATTCTTTGTTTTGTTGCAGGTGTACTCCTGCCATATGAACAGCGTGTGCTGAGCAGGAGCGTAATGCACTCTGACAAAAGCGTAAAGGTCGGGATACCAGCCCCAGTCAACGCCGTTATAGATGTTATCGAACTGTGCTATCTCGTCGTCGGTTATCTCTCTTATGAGGACGTTGTCGAAGACATTGCCACCTGTGCCGTTTGCAACGCCCATATACTCGTTCTCATAGGCAGTGGGATTGGTTTCTTTGAGAAATTCGGCGTCATCAAGAAAAGGCTTGCCAAGCCACTTTTTCGGCACAGTAAGATAAGTGCTTTCGGTAACGAGTCTGTCCGTTCTCGGCACTTTGATGTACTTATTCGCCCAGTTCTGAGCCGACTTCGGAGGGTTGAAAGACTTGAACTTATATGCTCTCTCGCCGCCTCTTATAACAGACTGTTCTATCGTTCGCACAGCTTCTTCACCGCCGAACTGGTCAAGCTCCTCAAACCACACGATGCCGATATAGCCAAAAGGCGGCTTGATAGACTTTATCTTGTGCGGGTCATCGGCACCACGAAAGTATATTTTCTGCCCTGTTGAAATGCGTGTGATCTCAAGGGGCGACTTTGTGCAGGCAAACTCATCATCAAGACCAAGTGCAGATATTGCCCAGAGTATCTGAGAATAAACGCTGTCTTTAAGAGTATTCGCCACAGCACGCAGGACGCAGGCGTGCATATTCTCGTTCTTCATCAGCAGGTCGATAACGTTCAGACCGCAGAATGAAGATTTAGTCGAGCCACGTCCGCCAGGGAAAACATACTCAGAATGTTCCTGCTCTGCAATATCGAACAGGACAGGCGAGAACGTAGGAGCGACAAGGCTCGCAGGGATACCGCTGTACGCCTTATCAGGCATAGAAACAGGCTCAAGCTTTTGTTTTTCAAGCCTGAGCCTTGCGTTATCGTATTTTATCTTATGTTTGAGCATATCGTCATCACGGATAATGTCACGCAGCTCTTTCACCGCCGCAACGTCCCCTTGCTTAGCCCTTGCCATAAGAGCCGCATTCACAAGAAGCATATTGTTTATGAAGTCGGGGTCAAGGCTGTTAAGGTCAATGCCCTGCTCCACTAGAAACTCATAGTCTGCTCTGGTATTGGCAGGCTGTTCAAGCAGGAAGTCCATTACCTGCTTCATAGTCTTTTTACGCCTGCGGACTTCGCCTGATTTTTTACCGCCTTTCGAGCCGTTTTTTCGAGCTTCACTCGAGCTTGGAACTATTAAATTCTGTTCATTCGGCATTCACCTCACCTCGGTTTTTTTGTTCTTTAGGGTATGAAAAAAGCCCCGACAAGCGGAGCTTTGAACACTCAATATTATTAATTTTATTGGTTATATTTCGATCTATCCAAAACAACTTTTAAATCGCCAAAAATAACCGTGGTTCCGTTATTATATATTTTTGCAATGCCACATATAGCATTTGTATCTCTTCTATACAAACCCTCAGGGTCATAGTAATCCGTAGTTTCAAAAAATCTGACTATATAAGGGTCTTCATTATATTTATTCTTCATATAATTTATCATTTTGTCATAACAAAATTGATATTTTATCGAATAAAATATATTATTCTGTTGAACTTCTTGAAGGGTTAATGTATCATCAAAATCATCTACAATGCTAACCTCTTGGGCATATTTATAGCCTTCTTTATGAATTTGACTATCTAACTGCGTTATAGTTTCATTGCGTAATCCTTCCACTAATTCTTCAAGTGCTGTTTTGTTGAAGTTTGATTCTGCTAATAAATAATCTTTAAACATTCCTTTTAGCTGATCTTCGCAATTACAACATATGCAATTTCCATTCTCAAATCCATCATAAAATATTCGGCTTTTTGCCTGTTGTCCACATAAAAAACATTTTGTAGTAAGTTTATTGCTTTGATGTTCCTCCATTTTAAACGGTTTATTACCATTAAATTTGACTACCAAGTACAATCACTCCTCATAATAATATTTCTTAAATAATATCACTAATCAGAGCGAAAATCAACGAAATGCACCGAATTTCTATATACTGCATAAATAGCATTTGTATTTTTTATGCAGTATATCAAAAATTCGACATTTATGAACTTTTTACGACGCAACGCAAAAGCGACCGCAAAATGCAGCCGCCCTTGTGAAAAATATTATAAGGAGTTTTGTAAATGGTGGAGCAGATGTTGAGCTGGCACGCTCTCGACCTGCAAACGGAGCTTTCGCCCCGTCGGACTTTTTTATGGAGGTCCACAAAGAAACTTTTGCCGTTATGGCATATTATCATTATACTCTCTTGACAGGGGTGATACAAGGGCTTTTTCGGGTGTCTGATAAAATTTCTTGAACATTTTTATCGCATTCGGACCAAGCACCTTGCGAGTATAATTTGCCTCACGGTCAAGAGCCTCAGCTGTTCGTTCCCATGACATTCCGTTTATGTATTTGTTGATTATCAACGCCGCAAGTCTGCTGTCAGGCATACTGTCCGTGATACACAATACATTGTATGACATCTGTTCGTAACTTTTGCAAAGCTTTTCAAGCTCCGTCTTATAGTCCGCTATCATCACAACGCTGTCTTCTATCTTTCTTGACGTGCCTCCTGTAAAGCTGGGCGGTATATCGGAGCTTTGCGGCGATGTACTCTCAGCCCTTGCATAGCATTTTTCTATGGCACGCCTTATCGCCGATATACGCTTGTCTATATCCACCAGCTTGTTCAAATATTCTTCTGCTGTCAACCTTTATCCCTCCTCAATCTTTCTTCCGCAAACAGGGCAGAACTCAAAACGGACTTCCTTGCCGTCTGCACCAAGCTTTTCGCTCCACTCGGTCACTCCATTGCAGTATTCACAGCCTGCATATTCTGGTATGTTTACTCCGTTATGTTTTGCAAGCCCCTCGTCGCAGAGTATCAGTTCAAGCGCCTGCAATGCGTATGTGAGCTTTTCTTCCCTGTCCTGCGTTTTGTTTATCTTCCAGACCGTTGTCTGCCCTCTGCGGATATTTTCCTGCATTATGCAGGCTTGCCTGAAAAACCTGCCGTTTCGCTCTTTACTGTGAAGATACTCTCGCTTATATTCTGCCTGCTTGTCCTCGCATATCTCTTTCGACCACCCCTCGTGCCTGTTCTTGTAGCCAAGTCTTGATAACTGCGAGAAATACTTATATTCCTCAGCAGGATACTCGTCATAGATGAGCCTGCCATCTATCGCCATATCTTCATATCTTGCGAACTCTTCCTGTGACATTCTTTTGAAATCTGTTTTTATAGTTGATACCCCCTCTGCGGAGGGTCGTGGTAGGTTTGTGCCGTTTTTCAAGAACTCTTTCTTTATATATATTCTTTTATTTTTCTAATACGAAAGGTTAGAAAAACCCTGAAACCCACCACAAAAGAGTAAACCCTCCACCTATATTTGTTCGTCAAGCGTAAGACCTGAGTAATAGTTATACTTTCTGCCTTTTACTTTTTCAAATCTTTTGGCTATTTCTAGTCCAAACTTGGTATTCGACATTTTATACTCATTGCCACTGTCTGCCCACCTGAGATAAGCGGCATACAATGCACTTGATTGCACACTCAGACCCTTGCCCACAGTACACTTATCCTCAACAAATGCAGAGATAACGTCCATTTCACGGCGGTACTCCCTCACTTCTTCAAGGACGGCACGAGGCATTTTAAGCCCCTCTTTCTGCCACAGCAGACAGCCCTCAACTGCCCAGCGGAATATGCCCGTAAGCTCCGCAGACAGCTTGTATTTCAGCCTGCGGTCTATCTTTTCTTCGGGTATCTGCACAGTGAAGGGTATCATATGTATCCTTCGCCATATGCCCGTATCAGTTCCTCTGATGACAGGCTTATGGTTTGTCGCCATCCAAAGCTTGAACTCAGGTTTGAACTCAAACTCGTCGCCGTAAAGCTTTCTTGCAGTAACAGTATCGTCGCCTGTAAGCTGCTTGAGCAGACCCTCGTTGATACGAACGCCCTCGTTAGGCTCAACGCTTGTCACGAGCCTTGCTCCTTTGAGCCTTGCAATATCGCTGTTTATGGCGGTGCTTTGATTTGAACGCACCATAATAGTTTCAGGCTGGATGTTTGCCGCATAGTCCCCGAAAATATCCCTTATGATATCAATGAAAGTTGACTTGCCGTTTCGTCCTGTTCCGTATAGAAAGAACGCACATTGCTCGGTGGTCGAGCCAGTCAGGGAATATCCCACAGCTTTCTGAACGTATCTGATAAGGTCTTTATCCTTTCTAAAAATATCATCAAGAAAGGCAAGCCAGCGAGGACAATCGGCGTTCTCTGAATACTCAACGGCTGTCATTTTCGTCAGATATGTCATAGGGTCGTGAGGAGATATGCCGCCGCTTCGCAGGTCGATAACTCCCCCCGGGGTATTGAGAACAGTTTTAAATCTGTCCATTTGAGCAGGCAGAACAGGAACGTGGTGCATGACCTCGCTTAGCATTGCGTTCTTTGATTTGTTAGAACGGCAGGACTTCATATGCTTTTCAAAAGCCTTTGCCATATCCGTTCCCTCGTCTGCGTCAAGCTGAGCGTACACTTTTGCCTCTGCCGCCATACAAGCCACAGCCTTATCAGCAAGACGTTTAACTGTGCCTGTCATATCGATACACCACTTTCTGCCGTCATACCAAAGCCAGCGTTTGTCTGTATAACAGTATCTCACCTGCTCGCCGAAAAGGTCAACAAAGCGTTCTGCGTTGCCCGTATCGTCAAATGAATAAAGTCTTGGCTTGGCTTCTTCCTGCTCCACAGCGCCCACAGAAATCGGCTCAGAGGGCGACTTGAAGTTAAGAGAAAATCCCCCTGCGAACTTTGGCGAATAGGTCTTGTCACAATCTGCAATGGCTTTCTGGATCGTGAGTGCACCATAGGTCGAACCGCTTTGCGCCCTGTCCCACTTTTCACGCATAAGACCTGAGGAGCGGAATATCATATCCATTTTTTCTGCGTCACAGCCTGTCCAGAAGGCAAGCATTGAGCAGAACGCCATATCAGCCTCAGACTGAGAGGTATATCCTGCGGTTCTTCCGCTGTAGAGCGACACGAACTTTCCTCCGTTCTTTGCACCTGCCGCAGCTTTGATTATCTGGTCTGCGGTGTCAAGTCTGACAGCAGGAACAGCCTTTGCCACAGGCTCGTGACCGCCGCCTATATACTTTTCGTGCAATGGCTTTATGCTGTCGGAACATTCTGCGATACCCTCATATTCTGAGCAGGAGTTGCCTGTCATAACGAAAAATCTGCCGTCCTCATACATCTCAACTGAGCCTTTACGTCTGCCACGCTTTGGGAGCGTTCCTCTGCATATGATATGTATGCCCTTGCCTGATTGAGATATCTCAGTATAGCTTTGCAGGGTGGAGATAAATTCAGATATGATGTTGCCGTTCTCTCCCCTTTGGTATGCCTCAAGCTCCTCCTCTTTGCCGTCAATGTCAACACCGAAATAGGGACAGCCGCCGAACATAAATCCTATGCCCGAATGTTTTTCTGAGGCTCTCACAGCCGTATCGAAATCGCACCAAGTAGAGGGGTTATTTGACATAGCCCCTCCGCCGGTAAGTGCGTTTATCGGCACTTTCTTTATCTTCCCTCTCTTTTCATCTTGCACAGCGTCCCAGCATATCCAGTTTGGCAGGGCTTTAAGCTCCTGCGGTATTTGTTCGTACATATATCCAACTCCTAACATAAATTTTGAAAAGTCAAAGCCTTTCACTTATCCCCGAAAAACACCCGAAAAGTTGCATTAAAAATGCAACAATTGCAGAAATGTTGCCAAATTAAAATATAAATCATTTGTTTGCACAAAATATCATCTGCGTTTTTATGCAAAAGCACTATGACTTTTCGCTTTTCTCAGAAATCAGAACGGCACGCCGTCATCTGTAAGCACGTCCTCAAAATCTTCAAGGGAGCCTATGGCGCTGTCAGCCTGCGTATTTGTCTTAGGCGTTGCAAAGCCCGTCTGCTTAGCCGCAAAGCTGTCCGCCTTCGATGCAGAGGATTTGAACTTATGCTTGCACTCAGGATACTTTGTAGGGTTGACAAAATCAATGCATTCCCGCTCCTTGCCGTTCCATTCCTTATGCGTGAGATCTACCCTTATGCACTTGTTCAGCAGGTCGGTGCAGTATGCTTTAAGGTTGTCATACTCCTTGCCGTCAGGGAGCTTAGCCGCCTTGCCCATTGCCATAAGCTGAGCAAAGTTGTAGCCCTCCACCTGCATATCGTTCTCGTTAGGCTCGTGCTTTTTCCATATGGTGTGAAACAGGCAGGAGTTACCGTATTTCTGTCCCTGCACGTCATTTCTGATGACGAGAGTGAAGTTAAGACCCACCGAACCTTTCTTTGTTGTGCGTTCCTCAATAGCGGTTATGATGCACTCGTAAACGCCCTCAGGCTTTAATCCGTTCTGAAATGCCTCTGACTGATTTGACTTAAATCCCATTTTTTATTCCTCCGTTAGTAAATTTACTGCGTCCTCTGCTGAGCGGCATATGCCTGCCAATGCTCCGCACTCACGCATTTTTGTTATGAACTTCTTCTGCTCAGGACGAACTCGTCCCGACTTTGTTTTGACTTCGATAAAGACAGCTCTGCCGTCCTTATGCCTTACGCCGAACAGGTCTGAAAAACCTTTCGGCACACCTGTAGTGAAATATCTGCCGTCAACTGTTCTGCCCTCGCCCACGTTCACACGAAAGACAGTGCAGTAGGGCGACACCGCACAGCGTATCTCGTTTTGTATCCTGTGTTCTTCCGTCAACCTATAAGCCCCCTTTGCCTTGCCTGATAATACGCCCAGCCTGATTTGTAGCCGTGACTTTTCGCATACTGCAAAAGTTCGGGATAGGTATGACAATCGGCAGGACTTGAAAAGTCAAGCTTAAATCCCTCCACCTTTACAAGCCCAACGCTGCTGTCAGTTTCAAGCTTTCTCTCGGCTGTGGGAAACTCATATCCGCAGTGAGGACAGCATACTTTCACCACCGCAGGAGGAGCAGAGAAAGTATAGAAACATTCAGGGCATTGTTTCACCTTGTCGCTCTGCTCCTGCTTTTTATGCTGAGCTTTAGGCTTTTTCTCCAAGCTCCACTCCCTGTCATCGTCAGGCATGCCAAACCTTGCATAGTTGCCAACGTGGTCGATTATGACGGCTCTTTTGTTAGGTCTGTACCGCATACATCTCATAGCCTGCTGAATGTAAAGAGTAAGGCTCTTGGTGGGTCGCAGAAGTATGGCACACTCGCAGTCAGGAACGTCAAAGCCCTCTGAGATAAGGTCAACGTTGCACAGCACCGTTATATCTCCCCTGCGGAAAGCTGAGATAATGCTGTCACGCTCTGCCTTTGGGGTCGAGCCGTCGATATGAGCCGCCTTTATGCCATTTTCATTAAATACCTCTGCCGTTCGCTGAGAATGTCTTACTGACGCACAGTAGCAGACCGCTTTTTTGCCCAAAGCAAGCTGTTTGTAATACTTTATGACGTCGCCAAAAACAGTGTTTTTCACCATAGCTTTCTCTATCTCCGCCGCCATATATTCTCCGTGAGAAACGTGAAGCCCTGTAAGGTCGGCAACGTCAGGGGCATAGTAGTCATAGGGTGCAAGACAGTTGTTATCAATAAGCCATTTTGCGGATACGCCAATGATAAGCTTATCGTTCACATCACCAAGCCCGTCACCATTAAGGCGAACAGGAGTCGCTGTAACGCCCACTCTCGGCACGTCTGAAAAGTATTCGTATATGCGTTTGTAGGACTGAGCAAGGCTGTGATGATTTTCGTCAGTTATGATAAGTGCAGGTCTGGCAAGCTTTTTAAGACGGCGTGTGACAGTTTGCACCATACCCACCTCGCAGAGCCTCATATCAACGCCCCAGCGGATAAACGTCTTTTTTATCTGCTCCACAAGCTCACGTCTGTGGACGAGAAAAAGCACTCTCTTGCCGTTAAAGGTCGTCCGCCTAGCCATTTCAGCCACAATGCAAGACTTTCCGCCACCGCAGGGCAGGACTATGCAGGGTGCTTTATACCCTGCACGCCAAGCCTGCCTTACCTGCTCCACCAGCTCATTCTGATACGCTCTCAGCTTCATTGGACTTCGCCGCCTTTACCCTTTTCAGAACGCATTTCATACAAAGCTGTTTGCCGTAATTCTTCATCGAGCCGTCTATTATCTGCTGAACTGTGCGCTTGCCGTCTGACATTATCGTCTTTCCGCACTCTGAGCAGATATGTTCGTCTGCAAGATGATAGTATGTTCTCAGCGCTTCATCAACAAGTTTCAGATCGTTGCTTATGTACATACTGTCAAACAGCCCGATAGGACTTTTGCAGGTGTCAGTGCCGTCCGTCTGAGTGGCGAAAAGATACTTGCCGTCAACCACAACAGTTTTAAGCACAGTTGTGAACATACCCTCGACAGTTATCTTTTCGTCAAGCAGCTTGCCGATAGTTTTAGCTTTCTGCCTGCCGTCCTCGCCTGTATCAAGGTGATTGAGAAAATACACGATAACATCTTCGGGAAGCATTTCAACGCTTCTCACAAGCTCCCAGAAATTCTTTGCAATGTCGGTGAACTTCTGATAGCCCGTTTCCTTTGCACGGCGCATAAACTCGTTCACCATAAGATACTGACTATCGTCAACGGCTATGGACTTTGCCGTCTGAGCTTTCATAAAGCGTTCTATCTCACCGTAATTGTCGGTATGTATCGTTGAAATAAACTGTGTGCGGAACGGAAGCTGTTTTCCGTTCACGTTCACAAGTGCAAGCTCGTCCTCTTTGAAATTTCTCAGGGAAGCAGATTTGCCGCTTCCTGAAAAGCCTAATACAAGTATCGCAAGTCCCATTCTCTTTTCCTCCTTATCTTATGGTCAGCCCCGGTCTGCGGACAACAGCCGCATAGGGGATCTCTCTGCCTGCCTCGATAGCCGCCTTGACAGCCGTCTTGCTTATGTCAGGATCTTTGTATTTCAGCAGGCTGTCATCATTGACCTTTGCCCACTCCACAAAGGCTTTCGGGTCTGTTATCTCGGTGCTTTCCCTGCCCTTTGTAATGCTTATCTTAGCCATAACGCCCTCTATTTTGTTAAGGTTGACCCTCTGCATACTGTTCATAAGATAAGCTTTAAGGCTCTCTGCCTGCTTGACCTTCTGCTCACGTCTTGCTTTGAGGGCTTTCTCCTCTGCTTCAAGCATTTTCGCCTCGCTGCTCAGCACCTTAACATAAGCCGCAACGTTCTCCGCCTTGTCCGTAAACTCAGCCTCAACGCATTCAAGGGTATCAAACCACACCTTTTCAGCCTCAGCCTTTTCCTCTGCCGTAAGCTCGGCATTTTCCGTCATATCCTCAAGGCTGTCAAAAAGCCCCTGAAAATCGTTTGTAAGCTCATAAAGTTTCATTTTTTATACCTCCAGTTTTGAATTGATTATATCCGCAAGCTGTCTTGCTTTCTGTGTGAAAAGTCCGTAATTGTCGCTGTCATTATGCTCATTCACAAAGTCCACGAGCCTTGTTACGCTGTCAACAGCGGTGGAAAGATAGGCCTTGAATATGGCTTTATCGTCCTGCGTTGACGTGATCTCTGTCTTCCCCGAAAGCTTTTTCTCATACTCTGCCTTAGTTCTGTCAAGCTCCTCACGAAGCTGTGAAAGCTTGTCCTGCTTATCCTTTTCAGCCTGCTCAGCTTTCTGCAAAAGCTCTCTGCGGTCTTTCAGGCTGTCTTCTTCAAGCTTTGAATATTTTTCCGACCAATCGAGGTCAACACGCCGCATAGCGTCTTTAAGGTTCGCCACCTCTTTGCTGTCCGTTTCCACAGCTACCTCGATAGGACGGCTCTCAAGCTCCTTTATCTCGGCTTCAAGCTGACGTATGCGCCTGTCTGCCTTATCTCTCTGTTTCGAGATCGTATCGCAGATGTTGTTCATATCATCAAGCCTGTGACTGAGCACATCAGCATTGGCAGCTTTGACTTTCAGCTCTTTTATCTGCCTTTCAAGCTCTCTCGCAGAAGTGTTCTCAAGGTCATTATTTTCTGTCAGCTCTGTTCGCTCACTTTCGGAAAGTGAAGATAGAAGATAGAGTTTTTTTATTCCAATTTGTCTCCCCGAGGAGACAAATTCAGACGGCAGATTTTCCGCTACTTTTATGTATTTGTAGACACTCTGCCTGTTTATCTGTGTTTCCTGCTCGCAATACTCTCCAAAATCTGAGTACCCAAGCTCCTTGTAAAGCCTGCTGTCCCTCATTTCCTTAAAGCCCATACACATATCGTAAAGGCTCTGCTGTGCAAGCTGAGCTGAGGTCTTTATCCTGCGGTCAAGCTCAGCCGCCTTGATATATTCTGCCGATAGTTCGTTCATGCTGTTTTACGCTCCTTTCGTTTCTCAGCGAACACCCTGTCAAGATACCGCTGATACTTCTGTTCAAAGTCCTTTATCTCCTGTGGTTTGTCCTCGCCACCGTTTTGTACCACGTTGTTCCTATATCCTCTGCACTGCACGATACCGCCGTATTGGCTAACTTCCACAGTATAGTAAGGCTTGTTAGGCTCAGAAACTTTTCTCAGAAACATTATACTTAGCTTTCCCATAGCATGGCGTTCTGCATATCCGCCCACACAATGTGAAAGTATCCTGCCCTCGTCCTCTATCTCTTTCAAACTGTGTGGCTGTCTGATAAGCAAGCCGTCTGCCGAAAATTCAAGGCAGACACGCTCTGCAAGCCTTTTTGTGAAGTTCTGCGAAACAAGCTCGTCATGCTCATAGTTGATGATCTGAGTGAGTCTGTTGTGCATTGTCCAGAAATCGTGTGGCAATGCTATCATTGTATCGTGAATGTTATACTCCAGCGTTTCACACTGCTCCAGATAGTCGCTGTAATCAAGAGGTGTCATCTTCTGCTCGTGTATGTATCGTGCCACCCTTTGCGGTGTAAGACCTGTTATCCTCACAAGACGTTCAAGAGTGCCGTGTTCGTTCTTAAAGACCTTTGCTATATTCAGTAAATCTTCTGGTCTGAGTTTTGGATATTCCTCACGATAGTCAAGGTACTGCTCCCACAGATGTTCGCTGCCTTTGAGTGTCTTGAACTCCGTCTTGTTCAGTCCGAGCATTTTCAGCAGGTCATTACTTTTCCAGTTCACACGCTGAGAGAGTAGGAACTTTTCCTGATATCCCCACCAACCTGTGTATCTCACGCTTGTTACGTCATAGCCTTGTTTCATAAGATACTCAAGATTAGGGTGCTTGCAATATGCGTGAAGATAGCATATAAGCATATTGCCGTGATAATGCTGATACTGACTATACCGCATATCCGACTTGTCTATGGCTTTGATGTTCAGCACCGAATAGGAATTATCATAGTTATATCCCATGCAGCACTTGCAAAAGACAGGCTCACGGAAGTCATTACGCACAGACCAGTTAATGCCGTTATCACTGCCGTATCTCACAGATCCGTCACGGGCGAACACATACTGCTGTCTTTCCACAAGGTCACCCGTTGAGTATCGGTGAAAGCAACGTGTAAAAAGTTCAGCACCCCTTGTGAGGAACACCACATAATTCTTAGCACCTCTGCCTTTCATCTTATCCATAAGCTCTTTATCCACCGCAGGAAAGCAGTAGATAAGAGCCTCTTTTCTTGTCTTTTTCATACTGTCACCTTAGAAATCAAGCAAGCTGTCAAGTGACAGGCTGACAGGTGGTTTTGCTGTTTCTTCGCTGTCCGAGCCGTCGCCCAGGTCGATAGTCATATTGAAATGAACGTCCGCACCCTTGAAGTAAAAGCTTACAGCTCTGCGGTAGACCTCGATATCCGAAATACTTTCCCTTACACCCTTAACAGCGTTTTCCGCACACTCAGCGAAAGTTCTGTCCGTTTGCAGGACCGCCTGAGCGAACTCCTCGTTCTGCTCGCAGAAAGTTTTGAGAGCCTCAAGAGTAGGCTTTGCAACCGCCTGCGCATACTTGCCAAGCTTAGCGGCAGACAGTTCCTGCGACAGCTTGTCCTGAGCTTTCTTGGCGTTAATGTTCATTGCCGTCACCGCCTCTCAACTTTTCAAGCTTATCCCTTGTGCTGCATATTTTTCCGTATACTTCTCCAATGTTAAAAGCTCTATGCTCACGTTCTGACATTACTTCATAGATATCAATTATATCTCCACAGGCTTCATCTATGGTATTATATGCTTGACAAATCTGCTCTTTTGTGCTATCATCAAGGTGTGTTGAATTGATATTTTTCAATATCTCCGAGCTTGTGCTGTTGGCAGACAGTGCAGGCTCGGTTTTCATGTATTCGAGAATATGATTCATGAAACCAGTAATGCAATTATCCGTACCCATAAGTGGGCATGGTCCACAGTTGTTTACTATACAGCATTTAGCCACAGTAATTATCTCATCTTTCGTCATCTTTATCCTCCTTAAACTGCTTTTCAATGGCGCCAAGTAATATGTACATCACTACATCTATGCCTGCAAGCACGGCTATTGTTATCAGCAGTATCAACGCCATTTTACCACTTTCCTTTCATTTCAACTTCGACCTTGACAATTGGTCTGCCTGCTTCTCTCACCGCACGCTTAATGCTCTCCTCTGCTTCCTCGTAGGCAGTTTCTTTTACGCTTACATACCACCTGTACGCTACATACATTGCAAGCACCACCAAGAGTGCTACCGCTGCGGCACATCTGATTATCTCTAACACGGCTATCATTTTCTCACGTCCTTTCATTTAAACGTCCTGTGTTTTAAGCTATCCACTCAGGGTGCTCAGTCCTCGCCGTTTCACAAAGCTTATCCCAGAGCGATGGGTCACGCCCGACCATATCCTGCAATGCTCCGGCAAGCTTGCGACCGATACTGTCCGCAGCTGCCTGCCGCTCCTGCTCCGTGCAATCGTCCCAAAGCTTGTAGCTTTTGCCACCGTCGAACGAAACGTGCCTTATGACCTTTAAAGGCGGATATTTCGGCATTTTTATCACCTCCTACTCAATTCTATTTGTTATCAAGGTTGTACTATGCTAGGAAAGTTCCTCGATAACGGCGATATCCTCGCCCTCTGAGCGGTCAACAAGGTCCATAGCCTCGCCTGCCGTCTTTGCCGTGACTGTTACCAGCCTTATGCCACTGAACGTGTCTGTCAGCTTAATTTTGTAGTGTTTCAATTTTGTACCTCCTTGAAAAATCTAACTTTGTGTGGTATAATGTAGAAAATTATACGAAAGGAAGTTTTAATCTTGAATTTTTCCGACAATTATTTAGCTTTCACACAAGCAAGCTATTCTGATTCATTAAAAGCCATTCAAGAGGCAGCTAATCGAATACTTGAGTTGCAGAACGAGCAATTACAAGCCGTAGTCAAAAATGCAATTGCTCCAATGCAATCTATGCTTGACGAAGCAGCTCGGAACATCTTCTCTAATCTTGATATTTCAAAACAACTCTCAGCTTCAATAGGCGTAATGAAGCAAACTATATCACAATTCAGCGATATTATTCCTGACGAAAATTCCTCAACATCGTCTAATAGTGAATCAAACGACGTTTCTAATGTCCAAGATGATATTTGCAACAACATTGAAAATCTTATTTCGGAAGTTCCAATCGACCCCAAAGCAAAAGAAGATATCATATCATCAAATGAAATACGATCTTTAAGAACAACCAACCCTTGGACAAGAGAACAAAAGTTTCAACTCATAACACTGATTTTAAGTATATTAACTTTTCTTTTAAGCATTATCTCTAAATCAAGCGATGATTCAGAAAACGAATACAATACGACTGTAAACATCACCATAAATAATAATTCAGAAAAAGACGAACAGATTAAAGAACTTCACAACATACAAGATAAAATGCAAAATATTCTTGAAACTATTGCCGAATCCGAAAATGAGGAAGAATCCTCTACTGCTGATGATGAATCTCTATCTGAATCTCAGTGATTTCCACTTCTAAAGATACTATTCTGCAAACATTACTCACAATCATAGACCAGAGTGCTATTGTTATGCTCAAATCAGATATCAAGCTTATGCACGCTGCTATGAAACTTGCAAAGCAAAATGCAATACCTAGATAGTAGGTTAGTTTTTTCAAATTCACTATCCTCACCCCCTCTTTAATCACTTGTTGCATTTTCTCCTCAGTTGTGATATAATGGCTATATCTTACAAAGAAAGGAGGTTTCTGCAATGAATAAAGTTGATCTGCCAGAAACATTTTATGAACTTCCCAAAGATCGTCAGAGCTTTTTATTATCTTGGATATCAAATAATCTCAGGCCAATCGAAAGCATAAATACTCATTACACTTCTTACAGTATTAAACATTGGATTGAAGAAGAATATCCAAACGAATATTTTACTAATGGCGAACTTAAAGGAGCTATGCTCGAAGCTAATTATAGAACTAACAACGAAAATGCCTTAAACTGGTGTTTCAACATCTCTGAACGCTCACCTATTATAGTCAAGAGAAAAGCTCAGATGAAGTAATTCTTTTGGTTATCATTTTATTGAGGGAAACAACTATGCTCACAGTATTGTTGTTTTCCTCTTTTTCTATTTCCCAACGCTCAACAGCTTTATAACCAAGCTCTTTTAGTTTGCGGCAAAGTGTTGATTTCCCCGTTGGTCCTTGCTTACCCTCGACAATGATACAAACATCTTTATCAAGTAACGCCAGTAATTTCACAACTTCTTGCTCTGAAAAATATTGTGATAACACTTTTCTGAGTTCCATATTCTCACCCCCTCTTTAATCACTTGTTGCATTATGCAACTCACTGAGTAAAAAAATATTTGCCGAACTCTCCAGCATCAATGTGGAGCAAGTGTGACAGTTTCTCAGCCTCGTCCAAGTCAAACGGACGAACATTGTTTATTTTCTGATTAGCTGTAGGTTGAGCAATGTTTAAACAATGTGCAACGTCAGCTTGGGTCAGTTCAAGCTCCTTCATTCTACCCTTGATCTTGTTCGTGTTTACCATATGCCAGCCTCCTTTCTCGTTGCATTATGCAACTTGCTGCATTATCATAATAGCACATAACTTTTCACTTGTCAATAGCATTTTGCAACATTTTTTTATTTTTTTCAAAAAAGCTATTGCATTATGCAATTTAATGTGATATAATCATTATAACGAAAGCAGGTGAGCAAGATTTGAATACCATAGAAATTGGAAATAGAATAAAAGCTGCAAGAGAAGAAAAAGGACTTACACAAGAAGAACTTGGTATCCGTCTTGGATTGAATAAATCAACTATCCAAAGATATGAGGCAGGAAAAATTCTCAGAATAAAATTACCTGTTCTTGAATCAATCGCTATTGAGTTGAATGTTAATCCTGAATATCTTGCATTAAAAACTAATGATCCTAGTCCTAAACATTCTTCTCATATTATAGACTCTAACGCAACCATACTCCCGCAAGACAACGTACATATAATACCTATATATGAGAGCGTGTCGGCTGGGTTTGGTGCTTATGCTGACGATTATATTGTGGGCTATATGCCGCTTTATATCGTCAACGAGGAAGAAGCTAAGAATACAATGTGCATTGTCGTTTCGGGGGACAGTATGTATCCGAAGATAGAGAACGGCGACAAGATACAAGTATTAAGGCAGGACTGGGCTGAGGACGGACAGGTAGTTGTTGCCCTTATCGATGGTGAAAACGGCGTCGTGAAGAAAATCAAGTATTCTGATAACAAGATAACCCTTGTATCATTCAATCCCGAATATCAGCCAAGAGAGTTTGTCGGTGCAGAAAGAGACCGCATAAGAATACTCGGCATCGTAAAAACAGTTATAAAATCCTTATAATAAAAAAAATCCCCGTCAGCACCGCAAATACTGACAGGGATAGCACACAGAATTTTCTCCCGCATGATTACAAATACATTATATCACCAATTTAAGACAATGTAAATGATTTCATAAATTGTTTACAAATGTCGATTTATAGGGAGGAAAAAATATGACTTGTCCAAATTGTAAAGGCGAAAACGCACCAGGCGTAGCAGTATGTGAATATTGTGGTCACGAACTTCCGCAGCCACAGAAAATTGATAACCACGTTGAGCATAACAGCAATATCGTTCAGCACATCACATACGTTACAAACGTCCAGCAGGTCGCACCGCAAGCTCCTGTTGAGCAGGTAAGCCCTAAGAGCAAAAGCACAGCTGAAATACTTTGCCTGCTGACCTTTTTAGGCTTGGGCGGTTTGAACAGATTTTATGTAGGCAAAGCTGGCACAGGTTTGCTGTACTTCTTTACTTTCGGAGGTTTCTTTATTGGAGCAATAGTTGATATGATAAATTTGTTTCAGGGAAACTTCACTGACGCTCAGGGCAGAGTGTTAAAATAAAATCCCCTGCAAGTATTGTAAATACTGACATGACAAAAAAAATCTCGCCCCCAAGTGCTACCAACACTCAGAGGCGAGCAGAGCGGATACTACCAATATCAGCTCAAAATGAACAAAACCCAATCACCACAAAAGGGCTTATTCTGCCCTTTTATTATACTGCATATTATTAAATATGTCAAGAAAATAGGAGGAAAAATCAATGAAGATCGCAGCGGCTTACGTTCGTGTTTCCACCGAAGAACAAACAGAGCTGTCTCCTGACAGCCAGGTCAAGCTCATTCGTGAATACGCTAAGAAAAACGGCTATATCGTGCCGAAAGAATTTATCTTCCACGATGACGGCATTTCGGGACGTTCCACTGCCAAGCGGCAGGGCTTTAATCAGATGATCGGCACAGCTAAGCTCAAACCAAAACCCTTTGACGCTATACTGCTGTGGAAATTCAGCCGTTTTGCCCGCAATCGTGAAGACAGTATCGTCTATAAATCAATGCTCCGAAAGCTGGGTATCGACGTCATTTCTATCTCCGAGAATGTCGGTGACGACAAAATGTCCGTGCTTATCGAGGCAATGATCGAGGCAATGGACGAGTATTACAGCATTAACCTTGCCGAAGAAGTCAAGCGTGGTATGACGGAGAAGTTTGGGCGAGGTCTGAAAGTTTCGGGACCACCGCTGGGCTATGATATGAAGAACGGCGAATTTGTGGTCAATGAGCAAGGAGCTGAGATAGTTCGCCGCATTTTCGATTTGTACGTCAACCAAGATATGGGCTACCTCAATATCGCCCGTGAGCTGAACGCTGAGGGCATACGCACCCTGCATGGCAATGATTTTGAGACCCGCACTATCGCTTACATCATCAAAAATCCCGTCTATATCGGTATGCAGCGTTGGAAGCCCGGCGGAGGTGGCTCAAAGGGTCACTACCGCTCTGCTGTAGCCGAGAACGTTGTTGTAACGCAAGCTCACCACCCTGCCATTATCGACAAGGAGATTTTTGAAAAGGCTCAGCAGAAAGCCGCAAAGGCTCGCAGACCATACGAACGCAGCGGCTCCACCAAGCACGAGTATATGCTCAGAGGCTTGCTGAAATGCAGCTCTTGTGGCTCAAACCTTACAATGGCGTCGGTCAAGAGCGGCACTCTGCAATGCTATCAGTACGCTCACGGGCGGTGTAAGGAGTCCCATGCTATTACTATCGTTAAGATAGACAAGGCGGTCATAGAGGACATACAGGGGCTTGTGGACGGCACAGCGACCGATTACAAGCTTGTTGACCAGTCCCCCGCCAAGCCGAAGAAAGACACGTCCAAGTTTGAGACACAGCTTGAACGAGAGCGAATGAAGCTCGAACGAGTGAAGGCGGCATATGCAGACGGCATTGACACGCTGGAGGAATACAAACGCAACAAGTCGGAAGTCCTCGCCAGCATTGCAGAGCTGGAAAGCAAGCTCCGCCAAGCACAGCCGCCAAAGCCACAGCCCACAGCCGACCGCCTGCCTGATCTGAAAGTCAGGGCGCAGGAAGTCCTCAAGGTCATAACCTTGCCTAATGCCACACCTATGGAAAAGAACAACGCTTTACGAAGTATTGTTGACAAAGTTGTCTTTGACCGCAAAACGTCAAGCATTGAGATGTACTACCTGTGCTGAAACGGCATATTTAGGCGGGTTTAGAGGGGGTGTAACTTTTTGAAGTCTGGTGGCCCTGACGGCGAACTTGGTGCAGCGCTTCGCTATCTCAATCAGCGTTACTCAGCCCCCTGTCGTGAGGTGCAGGCAATACTCAACGATATCGGCACGGAAGAACTTGCCCACATCGAAATGATCGGCACTATTATCTATCAGCTGACCCGTGACCTCTCCCTCAAGGAAATAAAAGACAGTGGCTTTGACACCTATTTTGTTGACCACACTACAGGCGTTTATCCTATAGCCGCCTCTGGTGTACCATTTTCTGCGGAAACATTCCAAAGTACCGGTGACGCTATTGCTGATATACACGAAGACCTTGCTGCTGAGCAAAAAGCCCGCCTGACCTACGACAACATTCTCAGGCTTGCTGACGATCCCGATGTCCGTGACCCTATCAAGTTTCTTCGTGAACGTGAGATAGTCCACTACCAGCGCTTCGGCGAAGGACTAAGACTTATTCAGGATATGCTTGACAGCAAAAATTTCTACGCTTTCAATCCTAGCTTTGACAAATAATAAAAAAAGGCGCTGTAAAAAAACGCGCAATAAA
>ULLZ01037766.1_pt1 | contig 29897 bp, 27 predicted proteins | sample 1951531 | NCBI WGS metagenome assembly ULLZ01 (sample SAMEA4835538, study PRJEB28245) | human gut metagenome | biome: gut microbiome; material: fecal sample | place: Denmark | collected 2008
CCTGAAACTGGCACTGAACCTGCTGGTGAGCCTGAGCCCACTCCAGAGACTTCCAGTCTGACTGTCGATGATATCATGAGTAAGTTGCGAATGGAAGTTCGTAAGATCAATTCTGACATGTATCTGGTCGAGATGTTCCCAGAAGATCACACTATTTGGTGTAAGAAGTATGGTCCTATCAATGACCTTGATTACATTATGTTCCCTTACACCGTTGAGGGTAATGAGGTTTCTCTGGGCGAGCCGCAAAATATCACTCTGGTTGTTTCTATTTCTCAGGTCAACACTAAGATTGCGGAGCTGAATAGCACTATTGCAAGTTTGAATACTGAATTGCAGAGTGCAAAGGAAGAGGTTGCTTCTCTGGCTCCATATAAGGATCAGGCTGAGAAGGCAGAAGCAGAAAAGGCGGCTGCAGAGCTTGCACAGAAGAAGGAGAATCTGCGTCAGTACGCAATCTCCAGCAAGATGATTACTGAAGCTGAAGTTTCTGAGGGTGGCAATTACGCAAGTCTGATTGAGAATCTGGACGAGACCGGCATCAAGAGTGTGATTGCTGAGCGTTGCGTTGAAGCCGCCAAGAAGGCTCCTACTGAAAAGAAGATTGAGACCTCTGAGGTACATAAGCCTGAGAGTATCAAGTTGAATTTGAATGAAACCAAGTATAACACCACTAACGCTAACAAGCGTGACGCATGGCGGGAATATTTGGGTAAGTAATAACATTTGAGAGAAAGGAAAAATATTATGATTCGTGAACTGATGGTGAACGGCGCGAAGAATATTCCCGCTAACTATGCCGCAAAGGTCGCTATGGTCACCGGTATGGGTGTTCAGGTTGACCACAAGGCTGGTCAGGTTAAGTTCCCTGATGCAGCTACCGCCGAGGGCATCGAGATGGTTGCCCATGAGTTTATCCCGGAGGGCATCTATGCAAGCCAGACTAATTTTGATGACTATGATGAGATGGTCACCGAGATTGAGGCAGGTGTGCTGGTGAAGCGCGTTCCTCTGTATGCTGGCGAGCTGTACGGCACCGACCAGTACAAGGATGGCGATGCACAGGATACCAATATCGGCAAGCTGCTGGAGGTCAATACTGATGGTAAGTGGCAGGTCGCTACTACTGGTACTTCTCGTTTTGAGTTTGCTGGTGTGATGGACGACAACGGCCACAAGCTGATTATGATCAGTGTGCTGCCCGAGGCAAAGACTGTTGCTTGATTGAGAGAAAAATCTTGAATACGATACGTGAAATTTAAGGCTATCGTCTTTTGGCGGTAGCTCTTTTATTTTGCGCGAAGAGAAAGGAAATGAATTATGGCACTGAATATTGAAGTGGCCGAGCTGATGAAGCAGCCTGGTCGTGTTTATGAAGTTGCTGAGAAGACTCAGTACAATCGCGCTATGGATGCCGAGGACAAGGAAATTGCTGAGGTTGTTGGCGCTCATGTTGAGGAGCTGATTGATAAGGGCGACCCCAACAAGGAGATTGCTCAGTTTGTTAACCGCACCGTGACTGATGAGCTGTATGGTGCACCTGATGAGCTGCTGGACTCCATGTTTGAGCGTGGTAATGTTGGTGAGTTTGATGATTACGAGGCAGGTCGTACTGTTAAGAACACCCTGAAGGCTTATGATGCAGCTAAGGGTGGCAACGTGCCGAAGTCTTACCTGCACTACGAGACTATTAAGCCCGTCTGGCGTAATAAGCAGATCGAGGCTGATCTTAGCTTTGTGGAAGTAAGACGTAATGCTTGGAAGAGTGTGGCAACTCTGACCACCTTTATGACTGAGGCTCTGAAGAACCAGATGTTCTATGACATCTTCGGCATGGTTGATGACGCTATTACTGGTGGCGAGCAGAAGATTGATGCACAGGGTAAGGAGCCCACTATGCAGGATATGGACGCTCTGACTCTGTATCTGAATGAGTACGCAGATGGTGGTAATCCCTTCACTGTCAGTCTGATGAAGTATTGTGCCAAGATGCGTCGTATGACCGGTTACGCTGAGTATCTGTCTGACGCAGCTAAGGATGAGTTTAACCGTTATGGTCTGGTTAAGACTTACGATGGTGTTGCTATCACTGGTATTAGCTCCGCCAAGAAGCTGGGTGATGGTTCCCTGCTGATCCCGGATAAGCGGATCTATGGTATCGCGGGCAAGATCGGTCGTCTTGACATGAAGGGCGAGACTCATACTTACGAGGATCACGACAACAATAACGAGAAGATCCATCTGATGGTCAAGGACTTTACCTTCGGCTACAGCATTGATCATATCGAGCGTGTTGCCAAGATCGTTCTGCAGTAATTTTTTACCAAAGGCAAATTTGAGCGGGGACTTTGCGGTCTCCGCTTTTATAGAAAAGGAGACAAATTATGAGTTCCGTGATGGAAAAGAAGTTTATTGACGTTCTGAACTGCGACGATAACGTAGTTACCATTTCGTCACTGAACGGTAAGGGTTATACTTTCGAGCCCGGTAGTGTGGAAGAGCCTTGTGTGATTCCTATTCCGCCGGAGGAGATCATGTATATGAACAGCACTTGTTCTGCGTTCAAGAATGGTGTTCTGCGTTTTCGCCATGAAGAGCAGAATGAAATCTTTAAGGCTATTGGCATTAAGGGTGACGATGTTCTATTCATTGAAGATATTGATGATGCGATTCTGAATCCAACTGTCGAGAATCTTCAGCGTATGATTGACATCAAGGATGGTGCTCAGTTTGAGCGTATTCGTGGTCGCTTTTATCGTATGACCAATGCCGGTGAAGACCTGTCTACTAAGGTCAAGCGCCTGATTGATGAGCGTTATAAGGAACTCCGTGCTGGCAAGCGTAATAGTGAGCTGTCTGTTGTACCTGCGACTAAGCCTGCTGATAATGTTCAGGCCGAACTTGAAACTACAAAGAACCAAATGGCAGAAATGCAGAAGCAGATGCAGGCTATGATGGCACAGATGCAGTCTATGATGGCTGGCGCACAGGCCGTTGCATCGGATAATTCTGTAGAAAAGACTACTATTAAGCGTGGCCGTAAGAAGGCAGAGGCAGAAAAGGCGGAGGTCGTTCCCGCCGAGTAAGATTGGAGGGATAGTGTGACCGCATTTTCGGAAATATACGACAAGTTCTACGAGCTGGTTGAAACTGATAGTAACTTCTTTCAGTATTTTGACTTGAACGAGAATGAAGTAAGAAACCTTGTGCATGACCGTGCAAAAAGCTATTTGATGGAGTCACTTTCTGTTGTTTCAAGAAATATTGAGCCTGAAGAGAATTTCAGCTTTGATGATTACGATTCTGAGCTAGAGGAATTCAATTCAAACCTTACATACGACGAAATTGATATGCTTGCACACCTGATGTTGGAGCAGCATTTCAAACGAGAGTTTGGAAAGCTAAAGGCATTCAGCGCACAAGACCTTCCTACAAGTCTACAGGTATTCTCCCCTGCTAATGAGCGTGCGAGTATTCGTGCCCTTGTGAAAGACATCCATGAGGAGAATATGACGATGTTAGATAACTATATGGCAAAAGACCGCTCGACCCGTAAGCGTAAGACCATCGACTATGATACATACGCTTCCTACTCTGAGTAAGGAGGTACATAGATGGACTTTTATACGAGGGCACGAGCTGTTGGTGGTGCCGCAAAGATGTCTAACAAAAAGGATGTCAAAATTGCTTTTGCAAAACGTGATTTCGCTGCACACTTCAAAGATAGTGTTGATTACGAGGATAATACTCTAGTAAATGGCTTGCCTCAGAAGCTGGTTGTCAGCCGTAGTAATAGCGTAGCCAAGGAGAAGAAGATCTGGGCTTACCCAGGTGATTCTTTGAACCTTGGTGATATTGTTGACTGCTACAACTGTAAATGGCTGGTAACTGAGATAGAACCAAATGATGAGATTTTTCTTCGTGGAAAAATGGAGTTGTGTAACCGCCAGATTCAATGGCAAAATCCGATTACTGGTGAGATAGTTTCTCGTTGGGCAACGCTGAGCAAGCCTTATTACGCAAATAATAAGGAAATTGTTATGACTTCATTGAGTCAACGTGAGTATAAAGTGCAGATGCCTTTTGATGACGAGACCGCACTGATCGACCTTGATAAGCGTTTTATGCTGGAAATCATCAATGGCGAGCCTAAAACGTATGTTACGACTTCTGTTGATCAGAGTACAGAGCGTTATGAACTGCATGGCAAGACACAGGGGTTCCTTGTGTTGAATATCCGGCAGGATCAGTACAACAGTAAGACGGATAATAAAAATCAGGATATGTCTATTTTGCTTGGCGATATGGATACTTCTGGGTTTATGATGGCAAAAGATAACATAAGTGGTGAGATCGTGCTACATAACAAATTTACGGACACCCGTATTGATCATGTGGTGTATGAAACGATTTCTCAGTACCTATGTGCCGCAAATGGAATTGAAAAGCATTCTGAGTTTGCTGCTGACGAACCGACAAGAATTGCAATGATAGAGGAAGCCAAAGACAATTTGGAGTATCAAAAAACAAAACATTATGAACCACACCTTGCAGAGCTTGTGCTCTCAATGGCGTGTTCATCCGGCTTTAAAGCAGATTACTTCAAGGCGATGGATTACCCTATGAGTGTATTTATGAATCATGTAAGAAAGATTCAGCAAATAAAAAGTTACGACAATACGATGCATGGCGTTTACGCTGGCACCGTAGAATTTGGAAAGATTCCAAAAGCACAACTGGATTGGACGAGCAAGGTTGATTGATTGGCCTTGCTCTTTTATTTTATCCAAATAAATTGAAAGGAAGAATATTATGAGCGATTTTAATTTCAATGAGGTCATTATTGACCGCGTTCATCGCATTCACGAGTATGACCTGAATGGCAAGCGTCTGTGGACCATGAATCAGGTCAAGGATTTCAAGCTGACTCTGGGCGGCGAGACCGTTTATGCTCAGGATGCACAGGGCGTTAACATCATGGCATTTGATAAGAGCAAGACCGCCGAGGCTGATTGGTCTAATGCTCTGATGCATCTGGGTGCTCTGGCAGAACAGATGGGTTCCAAGAAGGAGGTTGCTTCTTCTGAGGCAAAGCAGGTATTTACTACTGTTGAGTATCTGACTTCTGCTGATGGCAAGAAGCTGACTCTGACTCACACTCCCAAGACTGCTGTTGCAAATGCACCCTTTAAGTACATCGATCTGATTGATGGTCAGGGTAATGCACTGAAGACCTTTGAGCTGGGCGAGACTGCAGAGTCTCAGTTCTCTGTCACTGGCACTGAGGTTACTCTGCCTACTGGCGCAAACCTGAAGGCTGGCGACCGCTTTGTTGTGAAGTACCAGTATGAGAGCGAGGAGGGCGTTGCTATCAATGATAGTGCCGATAAGTTCTCTACCGAGGGCGAGTTTGTGATCGAGGCATTCTGCTACAATCCTTGTGACAAGGCAAACAAGAAGCTGATGCGCATCATCTTCCCGAACGCCAAGATGGATAACGCTATTGACATGACCCTGAACAATGAGTTGACTCACCCTGTTAAGATCAGCGCAACTCAGGAATACTGCTCTGACGATAAGCGTCTGTTCCGCATCGAGACTGCAGCTGCCTAATGGCAAATCTGAATTGGTGCCGTACTTGCGGAAAAGAATATCCGGTTTGCCCGCATTGCGAGCAGGATGCGCGTCTTAATCCTTGGCGAATGATTTGCGACACTGAACCGCACTTTCTTGTGTGGACTGCCGTAAATCAGTATCGTCAGGGAATTATTTCAAAAGAGACTGCAAAGGCAGACCTGACTACTCTTTTAATGCGCAAGTATAAGAATGTTACGGAAGCCGAGGTAGAAACTTTTATCCCGGCTGTTCGTGATATTTTCCATGAGATCATGGATGAGCCTGCAAAGGCTGAAAATGAATCATCTAGTGATGTAAAGGATGAGACGCCCGTGAAGCCGGTAGTTAAGAAAACATCAAATCGTAAGGGGCGGGCATAACCGCCCCTTCGTTTTTCGTGGTGATTTTATGGAGAAAAAGAACAGAACAAAGTTTAATGTCAGTAAGAATCCAGCAGATAGAACGTATGACGGCGTAGTTTATGATAGTAAGGCAGAAATGTTGTTTTATCGAGATATTGTATTGCCAAGGCTGGCAAGCGGCGAAATTGTAGAGTGTCGTAAGCAAGTCCCCTTTATTCTGCAGAAAGCGTTCAGCCGGGTCGATAAGGACGGAAAGAACGTAGCGGTGCGGAAGATTGATTATGTGGCGGACTATGAAATTACATATCGAGATGGCAGCAAACAAGTGATTGATACGAAGGGATTTGCTGATAGTGTTGCGCTGATGAAGCGCAAGATGTTCTGGTTCAAGTATCCTGATGTAGATTACCGCTGGATTACATACTCCAAAATTGATGGAGGCTGGGTCGATTATGACGACCTAAAAAAAGCTCGGAAAGAGCGAAAGAAATTAAAGCAAACACAGACGAAAGGGAGATAAAATGAAGGTTTTAAATTTTCAGGAGCGAAATGAGTTTCTTGATGAAGTAGTCAAGGCATGTACTATTGATGGTGATTATCAGCCCGCACTGCTCGATGTAGTGTTTCGGTTGACTATCCTGAAGTATTTTGCAGATTATGACTATCGTAGCGAGCCGCAGAGTGAGTGGCCGCGTATTGCTTACGAGTCTTTTAACTTCAAGATTAACAAGGCTGGTTGTGATACTTCTGCATTCTGGGATCAGTACGATTCTCTGGAGAAGGCTGTTCACGAGCAGATTGACCGTTCTCATAAGGAATGGCTTGTTCTTGGTCTCTGTGGCAAGCTCAACGAGATTATTAAGAAGCCTGACCCTATTTCTGATTTCGTTGACTTTATGGAGAACTATTTGAATGATGTGAAGGGTAACTTGAAAGACTTTGATGTTGAAAAGTTTTCTGAAGTAACTTCTGCCCTGCTGGACAATAAGCAGGAGATCTCTGCTGTGCTGGCAAAAGATAAAAAGGAATAAGCACTTTTAGAGGTGGGTTGGAGGGAATTTTAATATGGCTACAAGAAGTAAACCGCTGAAGCTATGGGATGCTGAGAAGTTCAAGAACGTAAACCCAGTGTCTTTGAAATACTGGGATAGATATGAGACTGATATGGGCATCCGTGACCTCAGCCCGTCTACTGTTTACAATTATGAATCTGATTTCAAGCAGTGGATGATTTATGTTCTGGACAATCAGGGTAATGCCCCTGTGACGGAACTTGAGGAAGAGGATATCGAGGAATTTCTGTTCTACTGTAAGAAGCATGGAAATAACTCTGCTCGTATGAAACGGCGTATGAGTACAATTTCTGCGCTATATCGGTATCTTCGCAAGAAGAAAATTATCAAAGAAAATCCGATGGAGTTCATTGACCGACCGACCAAGGACGTGGCTGTTGTGAAGCAGACATACCTTACACCGGACGAGGTTAAGTTGATGCGAGAGAAGCTGAACGCTATGGTTGAATCTGCGACCACCGTTCACATGAAGGATAATGCGATGACGTTGCGTCTGTACGCACTGTTCTCACTATCAACGATGGCTCGTGTTAATGCTGTGCGAAATACACTCTGGAAGTCTATCGATTATGAGAACCGTATGGTGCATGACGTTCTGGAGAAGGAAGGCAAAATTGTTGATTTGATGTTCAGCAAGGAAGTTTCTGAGCTTTTGAAAGAGCTGAAGGAATACCGTACTGAGCATGATATTGAGGATGGCGGCTATGTGTTTGTTGGTACGAAAATCAATGGCGCATGGATGCCGATTACTTCGAGCACGGCTGGTGATTGGTGTAAGAAGATTGGTGAGATGATTGATGAGCCTACGCTGCATCCGCACGATTTCCGGCACAGTGGTGCTACCCTGCTGAAGAATGCGGGTATGAGTCTGGAAGATGTCTCTTCCCTGCTCAACCATGCTGGCACGGATGTGACCAACAAGTATTACATCAAAAAGGATACGACAAAGATTCAGTCTGCAAAGGATCGGTTTGAGATTTGAGGTGTAGTGAATGAAACAGTCATATACAAACTTCGATGACCTATTGAGTGATGTGGCAGATGGTGTGGAGCAAATTATGCAGGACGTAGCTCCGCAAATCGAAACAGTTCTTCAAGCAAGTGCGAAGAAAAATATTCAGTCACAATCAGCCCGTTCTGCTGGAATCGAAGATGCAAATAATATTGTAAGTAGTGTGACTCGTGATGGAAACATTGTTACGATGATTGTGAAAGACATCGCAAAACCGCAACCGTCTTATTTTCTTGGTGGGAAGAAGTTCGATTCTCAACGTGTAGCAGATACTTTATTGTACAGAGAATATCATTTTGGTGGCTCACCGATTGTTTGGAACGAATATGGTGGGGCAAATATTCTATTTGATGAACGTGAGAACGCGGCTGTTGGTGGAACTATGTTTGCGAACTGGATCGAGAATGGTCTTTGGATGGATCTGAGTTATTATCTTCGGTCTGGCGGGCAGAAAGAATATCGCCCTGCACGTCCGTTTATTGCCCCTGCGCAAGTAGAGGCGGCAATGATTGTTAAGACGGCTTTACATGGATTGTAAAAGCCATCTTTTATGAGGATTTATTTGGAATAAAATTCAATGAGAGGAGGGCTGGCTTTAAGGAGCTGGCCGCTTCTCTTTTTTGTTTTGAAAGGAATGTTGAAAATGGAAAAGAGAGGTGACCAACGGTATGGCGGATAATACAAACACCGCAAGTAGTGCTGATACTTCCTCTGTAACGGCCATAAAGGTCAAGGTCGTTCTTGATACTACTACCGAGGAGTTAAAAAATCAATTTAAAGGAGTTCAAAACAGTTTTAAAAAAGCTCCTGTGGAGATTGCCTTTGGTGTAAACGAAGGCGCGACAATTGGCAATGTCAATTCCGCATTGAAGCGAATCATTAAAAAGATCGAGTCTCCAAAACTCACTTTGAAAATAGATGAATCTAATATTGATGCTGCTGTAAAAAAGGCTGTTAACAAAGCACAGTCTGGCGCGAAAAATGCGAAAACCGAAGTCAAAGTAAACTTAAACACTAATGAAGCAAAACAAAAACTAGATGCTTTTTACCGAAGGGTTCAAGAAAAAGGTTCTCTTTATAAGGATGCTCTCAAACTTGAATCGTCTGGTAAAAATCAGCCAGAGTTAGAAGAGGTTTTACGTCAACTTCAAGCGGTTAGAAATGAAGCTGGGCGGCTGCGTGCAGAACTTGTAAACATTCTTCCGACGGAAGAGTTTAGCAAAATTTCAGAAATTGAACGAGCAACAACTAATAGTATTTCTAGGCTTGAGGCTCGACTTCAAGGGTTAAAGAATGCCGCAAATGATGGAGCGTTAAAGGCTTTAAAAAAATCACAAAGCGATCAAGCTAATACGTACTCAAATAATCTTGCTGACGCAAACAATAAGTACAAAAATTTTTCTGGAGCTTCTGATGTAAAATCTTCTCTTGCGGATGTTCAAAAGCAGCTTGATATTATTAACACGCTTGAAACCGGAACGCAAGATTATGCTAATCAATTAAAGGTTGTCGCTGATACATGGGCTGACGCCACTCGCCAGATGAGTACTTTTGATGAAGCTCAGAAAAAAGCTGAAAATCATGTCAAGAGCATGACGGAACAGGCGCTGAAATGGAAGGAATCCATTAAGGACAGCGACACTGCTTCGCAAGAATTGAGAGATTCCATTGATGGTATTATTGATGCGTCTAAAAAGTTGGATTCAGACCATAGTTCAGATGTATACAAGAAAGGCGTAAAAGACTTAGATGATGCTTTTATTAGTACAAAGGCATCGATGTCCGTGTATACAGATGGCTATAAAGACCTTGAATCTACAGCGAGAAGAACACTGACTGAAATTCGCAAAAAAGAGTTAGAGTTAGAGCAGGCAGGAAACCATAGTTTTGACAGTATTCTTATTGGCGACAGTAAGACGACTTCTCTTGATGATAGTCTTGAAAGTCAACTTAATTCCTTAAAGGGAATGAACACTCAATCTGCTACGTACAAACAACGAGTAAGTGAAATTGTTGAAGAGTGGTTAAAGGTAAAGCTTCAAATTGAGCAAGCTTTGAGGTCCGAAGAGGATTTGGAAAAAGAAGCCGAACAGAAGCACGGTCAAGTCCGTTCAAAGCAAGCTGCCTATAACACTATTCAAAATAGATTAAGTAGTACGGAATTCACAAGAAAAAATAGTGTTGCTTTAGGACGATTTAACACTGGCGTGTTGGATGATGGAAAAACTGGGCAACAAGTATTGGCAGAGCTAGATGCTGCTATGAAACAGTTGGATGAAAATAAAGGTCCAACAGAGTTTAAAGCAACACTTAGTCAAGTTGACGATTTACTTGTTCGGGTGAGAAAACATATTGACGATGCTTTGGTGCAAAGCCGTCAAACAAAGACAGCAAATACTGATACAGATAAGATAGAAAATCTTATGCGTACTCTGTATCAGTATAAAGAAACACTTCATGGATTTGAAGGTTCAAAGTTTGAAGCAGAATATAATGAGCTTTTTGATGCGATTAAAAATGGTAGTTATTCTTTTGAAGAAGCTCAAATGAAAGTCAGCAAATTCCAAAATGCTTGCCACAAAGCTGGCCTTGAAACTGAAACTCTTGGTCAAAAACTGTCTCGTCTATTCAAAGAGCACTTTCAGACTGCTATCGCTATGGCTGGCGTTGCAATGGTCAAACAAGGTCTGCGAGAGGTTTATGATAACGTTCTTGAGCTTGATACGGCTGTAACTGAACTCAAAAAGGTCAGTAAAATGACTGGCGACGAGATGAATGAATATCTTGACAGAACTGCAACAAATGCTCGTGAGCTTGGTGCGAATATTTCTGACCTTGTAAGTAGTACTGCTGACTGGAAACGACTCGGATATACGGACAAAGACTCTGAAGAGCTTGCTCGTGTGTCTGCGCTTATGGCTAACGTTGGAGATCAGATTGATAACGCAACAACTGCCTCCTCTTACCTGATTTCTACAATGCAAGGCTTTGGTCTGGTTGCAGACGACGCAGAACATCTTCTGGACTGCATGAACCAAATCGCGAATACAGAGCCTGTCAGTATGAATGATCTCGGAATTATCATGCAGAAAAGTTCTGCTGCGATGTCTGCCGCCGGAAATACATATCAAGAGACTCTTAGCCTTGCAGCCGCTGTAAATGGCGTACTTCAGGACAGTGAAGCGAGTGGCACTTACCTAAAAACTTTGAGTATGTACCTTCGTGCTTCAAAGACTGATGCAGAAAATGCCGGTATTGCTACGGATGGAATGGCGAGTTCCGTATCTGAGCTTCGCTCTGAGTTGAAGCAACTTGCTGGGGTTGATATCATGAAGGATAATAATACCTTCAAATCAACATATCAGATTATGAAGGAACTTTCTGAAGTTTGGAAAGATCTGTCTGACACCACTCAGGCAAATATTACTGAGCTGATCTCTGGAAAGAGAGGAGGTCAGAGTACATCTGCCCTGCTGAATAATTTTAGCGTTGCTGAAGATGCTATGAAACAAGCGCTTAATTCTAGCGGCAGCGCAATGCGTGAGAACCAGACGTACATGGATTCCTTGCAGGCGAAGCTCAATCAGCTTGATTCTGCATTCCAGAAGTTTAGTACGGACTTAATGAAGTCTGATATTCCGAAGTTTTTCGTAGATCTTGCAACGGTTTTTGTTGACGGCGCAGATAACGCTGTAAAATTTGCTGGTGCATTACCCACTTTGACAGCCGCCATCTCCGGTGTGTTGTCAGTAATGCAGATGAGCGGAAAGCTTAAAAATGGTGCGGGTAAAGTTAATATGCCCTCTTATATTTGTTGCGTATAAAAATATAGGATGCGGCACCATGTAAAAATAAAATAACCCCTAGAGTGCTGGGAAACCCTAAGAGCCATATCGCCTATTGTTATATTTATATAATGTAGGAATCGAAAGATAGAAATAAGGATATGGATGCTATATGCTGAGATAAAAGCTCGGTTTTACCGTATTGTCAAAATATGGTAATAATCGAGTGCTAAGTAGCGTTTATAATGGGCGGTCAGCAGCCGATTCACTCCCCTATTATATAATGTAGGAGGGTGGAAGGTTCATCGACTAAAAAGGGTCAGTGAGCAACCACTGGAAGGATAGTCAGTTCTGGACGAAAGTTCAGAAGTCCACCTCAGACGTAACCAGACGACTTAAAGAAGTAGGTGGAAACGAGGAGACGTGCTATTCTCTGGCGCGATATAAGAAAGAGAAAAATGATTGAATAATTGAATAAAAAGAAAAAGTACACTGTTGTTCGTTGACAGCGTACTCTAAAAAGTGTATAATAAAAACAGCCAAGGACTCCTATAGACGAAGCCCTCGGTGAACAGTTTAAAATGCAATGTAAATGCTTGGACACATTCACATCACAGAAAGAGCCACCTACTGCTAATAGGCGGCTCTTTTACTTATCACGGCTTTCGCTATGATGATGTAACATCTTGAAAATCTCAAGAAGCGTTTTGACAAAGCCAGCAAAGCCGAAAATCAGCATTGCGACATAGTAGACCGTAGTGATCTCAATAGTCATTACACATCACTCCTCTCGGTATAAACTCACCGAAAGGGAGTAAAAGATATGGCATTCTCCTTCTCGCCTTTCGGCTGAATGGGAGGACGTTCGCCTATATACGTCTATGAAAGGAAGAAAGTAAACGCAGAGTCCTTGACTGCCCATTTATTATACACGCATCGACACGGCTGTGTCAATACCACTATAATGTAATTTATAATACATAGAGAAAGAGGTTGCTTTTCTGAAATTTTCTGGTTATAATAATACTACAATCGCGTATCCAAAATATACGGAGGTGTTTTATTATGGCTAGACCCAAGGGAAGCAAGAATAAAGCAAAGGTTCTCGATGGTGTCGATTACGCAGCACAGATCGCTGAGAAAAATACTGCCGCAGAATCTCTCGCTGAAGAAATCGCAGCACTCGGCACGAATATTGCCGCGCTGAATGCTGAAAGAAAAGCAAAAGAAGCAGAGCTGAAAAAACTCAAAAAAGAGATTGTAAAGCTCGAAAAGAAAAAGGCTGATGCTGACGCAAAAGTTGCCGAGGCGGCAAAGAAAGCTGAAGCAGAGGATGTACTCAAGAAGCTACTGTCCAGTGGTGTGAGTGCAGACGAGATTCTGGAAAAGCTTAAATAAGGTATTATCATAGAATAAGCCCGACTTTCCTACTACTGGGAGGCCGGGCGTTACTATTTGTGGTTGACTTTAGGCAATGTTTGTGATACGCTTAATAAAACATTAGAGAAAGGTGGTTTTGTAATGGCAACTGCGTATGAATGTGCTAAATATCTCATTCGAGATGATGGCAGTGAGATTTCAAATAGCAAGACTGGTAATATGAAATTGCAAAAACTGCTTTTCTTTGCTGACCTGATTCATTATGTCGAGAATGGTACTCCTCTTTTCAGTGATGCAATTCTTGCATTCAAAAATGGCTGTGTGGTCGAGAGTGTGCGAAAGCCGTTTTATACTGATTACGCTCCGATTCGGCGTGGTGAAAAGCCTATTCCGCGATTTTCTGATTCCGAAAAAGAGTCGCTTGATTTAGCAATCGGCATTTATGGAAAAGCTAGTGCAAAAGAACTTTCTGCGTTAAATCATGAGTTTGATTGTTGGCGTACTGCTTATCATGCGGGGCTTGAACCAAGTGGTTATCATGATCAGAGTAAGTCGGTTGTTGATATAGCTCTTTCTCAGGAGCAACTTAACCGTATAAAAACAGTCGTTGACCTTTATCGCGAGAACCAGCAAAGCGATGACGAGTGCATCTCTTTTAATGGTGTTGATTTCTATTATGATAAAAATTTTCCGATGACCGATGAAGTCAAACAGCAGTTGCGCGAGTATGCTTATGACGCAGAAGATCGTGCGTATAGCATCTATTTTGATGAAGGCAGTTTGGTGATTTACTAATATGAGTTACGTTGAAGGGCAAGGATTATTAGGAAGACTTCCATATATGGATGGTGAAATGCCAAATAAAGACAGGCCATATCTTATTGTGGCTGTCGGGCAAAATTCCATCCAGACTATTGATGTTTCGACCATCAAGAACAAAGAATGGAAAGCCGGAAGTTATCATAACCACATTCTGAATTCTTACAATCCTCCCTTCTTGAAGCCATCTTTTGTTAAGATCGACTCTTTGCAAACCGTTGAACTGTCCGAGTGTTCAAATATGCGTTTGCTTTGCGGTGGCGCAAGACTTGATTCGATCGAACTTAAAACCATAAGATCAAAGTTAGGATTCTAGTACATAAAGCTACCCCTGCCGATTTGTCCGACAGGGGCTTTATTTATGCCATCTTAGTTAGATGCGTCTTACCACTCATACCCGCAGTTCTTACACTTGAATTGTTTACCAGGCTTTCTGCTTGCCCAGCCCCAAATGGCTACATCAACAAGCTTTGCGCCAGCACCAATTTTTTCGATGTCTGGTGAACCACAAGTTGGGCATTTGGGAACATACTTAGGATGCTCTTTTTCTTCTAGTTCAGCTCTATATTGAGCGTCAAAGGCGTTGGCTTTATCTTGCATTTTTTTGAGCGAATCTTCGCTAAGTGTTGAAATGTCAACCTGCGGCAGATGCTCAAACTTCCAATTGATTTTCTTTTGCTGGCTCATACTATTCCACTTAGGCGATAATATGACATCTCTAAAGCAAAATGCGCACAGCATTTGATTTTGGGGATAATACTTGTCACATAACGGGCAGTAGCGTACATATTTATCCATATCTATTCTCCTCAAAAATGATATTATCTTTCATGAACGTTTTTGACGTTGATGACAATAATCATATTACTGGCCTAATAACAAAAATACGAAATCTTTACAGGGAATTTTTATCGCTAGATGTAGCAGAGCGTGGAGCTGGGACTTCTTTCCTTGATTTTATCAAATATTCAATAAGAAGTAAAGCCTCAACTGACGGTTTGACTCTCTCGATGAGGGCGGCAACGTTCGCGGCAAAAGCACTAAATCTCGCTTTGTCGATGGCTGTTGGTGCATTGATTGGCATGGCTATCAATGGGGTTATTTCCGCTATAGCTGATTATGCACAACGTATTGATACAGCAGCTACTAAAACGAAAGAAGCTGCTGATGCGGCCAATAACACGACTTCTTCCTTGAAGGATTTAGTCGATGCCTACGAAGAACTTGGTGACAAGTCTGGTTGGAGTACAGAAGATTTTGACCAAGCAAAGGATATCCAAGAAGAGCTTTTGGCTCTTGCAAAAGAACAAGGCACTCTTGACGAAAACAAAGCAAATCAGCTTGATCTTCAAAATGGAAAATATGAAGAACAGCTTGGTTTGCTGAAGGATATCACGGAAGAACAGCTCAAAGCATCTGAGTCCAAATTGATTCAATCAAAAGATGCCCAAGGGAACAAACTCATAAAAACCGCAAAAGACAACAATCGTTCACATTTCTTTAGTTCTGTTTCCGCAAATACCAATCGTGGTATTATGAACGAGTTAAAAGATGCTGGTATTGATGTTTTTAATAAGAATGGTAGTTTTGGTGCGAAGGACTTGAATGATCCAGATTCTATCGCAAAGTATTATTCTGAACTTGGACGAGCACTGGATTATATTGTACAAAACACAACAGAAGCACAGAGAGCGGCAGGCGGTGCGTACAATACCGTTTATAAGTATTTAATAGATGAGCAATCTGCTCTCCGTGATGATGTAGATTCTTATAACGACTCAACGGATGCTGTTAACGAGAATGTAAACGCTCGTAGAAAGCTTCAAGCTATTGACTTTTGGAGCGACGGCAAAAGCAATGGTATGGACGTAAGCTATAGTTTCGATAAGGTCAATTCTGCAATCGAAACTCTAAAAAATACCATTGATGACTTTGATGCAAGCAAACTAAACGACCTCTTATGGGGAACGAATGAAGGCTTGACTGACGAACAGGCGCAAGCCTTGGCGGCACTTCGTAAAGCATTGACAGATATGGATTTCTCTGCCGACACAGATGGCGTGAACGCCTTTATTCAGGCTCTCGTACAGGTTGGGATTGTAGCGCAATCTTCTGCTGGTCAGGTTGACGAGCTTGCTGCTGGCGCACAGAAGATGGAAGATATTTCTTCCAAGATGGATGAAATCCAGTCTGCGTATAAAGCTTCTACCAGTGCAATGGAAGAGTACAATCAGTATGGCTACATGAGTCTCGATTCTCTTCAGTCTTTACTGACGATGAATACTGAGTATTTGAATTGCCTTGAGCTTGTAAATGGTAAACTCCAGATAAATAAACAGAGTTATGCCGAGTTACTTGCTGCTGAATACGCAGAAGCTGCCGCCACAATTCTTTCTAATGCACAACACGAGGTTGCAAATCTTACTGCCGATGACACGGCTGAAAGTACTGATGACCTAAAAGAGAAAACAGAGGCCGAAAAGACTGCTCTTGAGAATCTTCTCCCTGCTTTGAAAAATGCTACTGCGGCCACCGCAACATATAGTGCTGCTCAAGAGTTTGCGAACGAAGTCGAAAAAGCTGGCGAACGTGGTGTCGATCCTGCAAAGCTAGAGGAAATCACGAATCGCACAAATACTCAACTTTCTCTGTTGTACACCAATATGAACGCTGCTCTAAGGGGTGGCCAAAAACTAACAAATCAGTTGAATGGATTTGGCTCATCTTCTAAAAATGCTGGAAAATCATCTAGTGCAACTTCTAAATCTGTTGCTGACCTGTCATCTGCTTTTGATACGTTAACAAAAGCGATGAAAGAATATAACCAGTATGGCTATATTAGTGCAGACACCATGAAGTCGTTAATCGGTGTTGATGATAAGTTTACTGCTTGCTTAACTGAGCAAAATGGAAAACTTGAGCTTAACACCGCAAAATTCCGCACTTTTGTCAGAGCGCAGCTTGAAGAAGCGAATGCAGCTAATGATGGTGGCAAGTCTGCTGGCAAGATGAAGAAGATTCTCGACTGGTTGAACTCTAGTGTCGATTCCGAAACCATCTCTTTCGAGCAGTTGACTGATGCCATCAAGGGCTACGGCACTGCGATGGACGAGGCCAAGGAAAAGACAGACGCTATAAAATCCGCATTTTCTGGGTTAAAAGACGTTATCAAAACGTTGGGTGATAGTCAGTTTGGTATTGCTGATGCAGATTCTATCGATAAACAAACAGATGCGATTCGTAATCTTGTTACTCAGTATAAGGATTACCCTGATCTTCTCAATAACATTGTAGATGAAAACGGAAATATCAATCTGAATACCGAAGCGTTTAAAAATGCTCTAGCTAAAACGTTAGAAGATCTTGCAAATACTGCAAAGGAAACGGGAGGCGCAGGAGCTGATGCTCTCTACAATGTATACCATAGTGCATCTCAAAATATTAGTCAAGGAAAAATAACACCGACTGATTGGGCGAGTGGTCTTGGAACTGATTTAAGCAATGCTAATGACACTCTTGATCGTTATCAGTCTAATTGGAACACTCTGAAAGACGCAATGGACGAGTGGAACGAGACTGGTCAGCTCACTCAGGACACAATGCAAAACTTGATGGCCTTGCCTGACGAATTCTCTAGCCTGTTGGGCTACGATGAAGATGGTAATGCAAAGCTTGATGTAAAAACTTTGCGTGACAATTACGTCAAACAGCTCAAAGAGCTTGCAAAGGAATTCGAGGGTAAACCAATCGGTATTCAGGCCGAAGCTGCAATCGAGGATGTCCGCGAGCCTACTCCTGAAGAATATGAGAAGTTGGCGAAAAAGACTCTTACTTACCAAAAGGCTCTGGCTCGGTATACTAGAAAGATTTCTAAAATCAATTCTAATAAAGATTTAACTGAGGATGAAGCACTTCAACAGAAGGCAGAAGCTCAAGCCGAATTGGATGGTGCTTTACAGGAATCTTTACTCGAAGTTCAAGAGACCGATGCACAGGTTACAATAAAACTGGAAAAGCACTGGGATGGCGTTAAAAAGGTAGTGGAAGAATTCCAATCTGCTCTATCCGATGCAAAAGCTATTCTGTCCTCTTTCCTTTCCCTTCTCTCCACTTTAAATGACAAATCCAACAACGACCTCAAACTTTGGGGCGATGTGATGGGTGATGTTATCGACAAGCGTATTGAAGCCCTGAACAAACAGAAGGAAGCGCTTGAAGAAAACAACGACGCTACTGAGCGTGCTATTGAATTGGCAAAAGCTCAGGATGAGCTCGCCCGTGCAGAACAGCAACGTACCAGTCGTGTATATACTGAGAACGGTTACGAGTGGCAGGCTGACCCTGAAGCTGTGCGCACTGCTCGTCAGGATTTAAATGATAAACAGCGTCAGTGGAATAAGGAAGATGCTGAGAAAGCCATTGACGACCAAATCAAAAAGTACAACGAATTCAAGGACAAGTTGTCTGAGGTCATGGAAGATATCGGCAAGAGCTGGAAGGATTACCAGAAGGAGCTTGAGTACACCGCACAAATCCAGAAGATGACTATCACGCAGATGGAGGGCTCACTAGACGGCTATCACAATAAGATCGTTGCAAGCCTGAACACCGGCAGTGCAATTACTGGCATCCAAAACCTGATTACAAACCTTGAATCACTGATCAATACGCTCACGAAGGTAAATAACCTGTATTCTGCAATTAAGACTGGTAAGTACGAAGATCTCGGCACAAAAGGTTTGTGGAATACGATAAAAGGATTCTTCAATAAGGGAAAATCAGAGAGTGTAAATAAATCATTTAAAGATCCATTCGATGCCGCTAAAAAGGCATTCAATGCTGGTAAAAAACAGCTTACAGATACTGCAACTACTGGAACAAATGATGTTATCAATGCAATGATCAACCAGATTAAAACTTCAGGAAATAGTCTTGTTGAAACATTTAGCGGTATCTGGGAGAGAATCAAATCTGGCGCTCAAAGTCTATTTAAAGGTTCCGGCGAAGGCGGCGGCATTGTTTCCACAGTTGTAAACGGATTTAAGGCTGTCGGTAATGCTGTTAGTAAGAGCAAGATTGGTTCCACGATTCTTGGCGGGGTTGGTAAGGTTGGAACCACATTAATTAAGGGCGGAAGTAAGTTACTTGCTGGTGCGAGCGGATTGATCAAGACAGCTGGTACTGCTTTAACTGCGGCTGGACCTGCCGCGATTCCAATCGCCGGTGCCGCAGCGCTTGGTATATATGGCGGCACAAAGGCCATGAAGAATCAGAAGAAAATCTGGTCCAACAAAGAAGATGGTTTTGGCAAGAAGGCAATAAAGTCCGTTGCTACATTCATCTGGGATACCAGCCCGATTGGTGCAGTCGTAAATCTGTGTAAGGATATCTTCGGCAAGAGCAAAGAAACTGCCGAGAATACAAAAGACACAGCCAACAGCAGTTCTGAAACTGCCGAAAACACAAAGAAAGCCACCGGCGTCACAAATCTTACGATAAATGCTACACAGGGCACTATAAGTGAAGAAAACAAGACTGAGCCAGTCGAAGAAAAGAAACAATCCAAATGGGATAAATTCTGGGGTTCTAAGTTCTGGTTCTGGAACTGGGGCAAGAAGGCGTCCGGCGATAAGAAGATCAAACACGGCGGCACTTACAATGTTGATGAAGCTGGCCCCGAAATGTTGGTACGTCAGCCCGCTTCTGGTCGCTACACTTATCTTGAGACTGGCGATGGTGTTGTTCCGGCGGATATTACTTCCCGCCTGTTTGAGATGGGCGGCAACCCTGATAAGTGGTTCAGTGACCAGCTGGCAAAGAATAGCTCCGCCTCTATGGTACAAAGTCGTAGTTCTGGCGGTATTTCCCTGTCTATTGGCGATGTGAATGTGAACAACCCTGTTGGCGATAGCGATGCACTTGCTTCCGAGCTTGTGAATCGTCTACCAAATAGAATTGTGCAGCAACTTAACAAACGATAAGCAAAGCATTAAGCAAAAATAAATACGAAGTATACTTGGCTCAGGGTGGGTTGGGTAGGTTGAGACCGAGTATACATATTATAAAGGGAGGGACAAGATGTCACAAAAAAGTCAAGACGCAATTGATGTGTTGAGCGAGGTTATCGTAGATACGATTGATAAAAAGCTCGGCACTGCAAAATTTGATAAATCGCAGACTGGCGTGGTAACTGCGGTGAATGGGAATACATACACGATCGCGGTGTTTGGAAGCCAGTACAATATTACTTCTGACCAGATTTTTACCATTGGACAGAGTGTAGTTGTGACTGCGTTGCAGGGCGATATGAAGCGGCTGGTATGTTCCCCCGATAATGTTGGTACAATGAAAACCGTGGACAGCAAGGTCAAAGTAGTCGGAGACCAGCTGTCCTCTTTTATTGATAAAGATTTCGCTGATACAGTAATTCGATATACAGATGTAGGTAAGTTCTTTAACATTAAGGATCAAATTGATTCGCAAATAGTGTTATGGCTATACAATGGAGTGCCATCTAACTCTACAACTCCAACAAAAGACTGGTCAACTGATGATGCAAAACGATTACATGTTGGTGATATTTATTATGATTGTAACGAAGAAAAAGCATATACTTGGACAGATGAATATGAATGGCTTACTGCCGATGACGAAAACTTATTAAAAATTTTGAAAATAGTAAGTAAAGAGTCCGACACCGCTGATGGCTCTCGACGTGTTTTCTTTAATACTCCATGGATTTGGCGCGGCAAACACTTATGCCCTGAAGAGCGACATCACGGCAATGTATCGTTACAAGGGTTCCGTTGCTTCTACGGACAAGTTGCCCACGAGCGGTCAGACCATTGGTGATGTATATGACGTTGGCAATGGAATGAACTATGCATGGAATGGCTCTAAGTGGGATGCTTTGGGCGAAATTTTTACTATTACAAAGATCACAAATACTGAAATCGACAATGTTTTGGCAAGCTGATTTCAGTTCTTACTGAGACAGGAGGTCGATTATGGGATATTTAGATTATGCTGGCTTGCAGTATCTGTGGGGCAAGCTGAAAGAAAAGTTCGCCCCGAAGAGCCATAGCCACGATGATAGATACTATACCGAGTCCGAAATGGATGGTAAGTTGAACAGCAAGGTGAACAATAACGAGACCGGTGCAAACGGTCTGCTTTCAAAGCTGACAACATCTTGGACTGCCACTCCTACCGATAACACTTATTTTATTCGACAAGATACTGGCGGTGGAAATTCTTTTGGACGCGTAAAGTTTTCTACTTTGTGGACTTACATCAAGAGTAAAGCAGACGGTGTGTACCAGCCGAAGGGTAGTTATGCGGCGAGTTCCCATACTCATGATGACCGTTATTACACTGAGTCTGAAATCAATACGAAACTAAGTGGATATCTTCCAACTAGTGGCGGAACGATGGGTGGTACTGCAAAAATTTCGTGGCCTGATAGTGGAAACTGGAGCAAGAAAAATGATGGTGTAACGTTCCCTGTGAAACGTGGTGGACTTTCATGGACAGGTCAGTCTGATGGCATTGATCTTTATGGTGAAGAAACTGGCAATGATAACCTCGATCTAGTTTTGAAGTTCACAGATGATAATTTCAATAGCCTGCGTATCGTAAACGCAAGTGGTACAACGACTGCAAAAATTACAGCAACTGGCACTTTTACTGGCAAGGCAAGCACGGCTGGAATTGCTGATACCGCAACCACAGCAACATCAGCAACTACTTCTAACGGCGTGAAAGATTACAATGACGCCAATAAGACTATCCAAATTGGTTATGCTGGTTCTGGATTGACTGCATCAAATTTAAATTATGTCGCAGGATACACAGATAATGGCACAAAAATCAAGGATGTGTCTAAGGAAGTTCTAACAAGCTGGATCGGGCTAGGAAACTATTTACCTCTGAGCGGCGGAATTGTTACTGGTCAGATCAAAAAAGATACGGGCGGTTCTTGGATTGGCGATAGAGATAGAGTTCTTGCAAGAAGTCATTTCCCGGGAAAAGGTTCTTACGGTGCCGTCGCCGGAATTGCAACAACGAACGGATTTTGGACAATGGGAAGCCTTGGCGGTGACGAACGGTTGATTTTCAATTACTCTACTGATTCAAACTATAGCGCTGGAAACAATAGTACGTCTCAAGTTTATCTCCCAGCCCAAGCTGGCACTATTATCACGAGTGCTACGATTGGAAGTCAATCTGTGAACTACGCAAATAGCGCCGGTTCAGTCGCATGGGGTAATGTGAGTGGCAAACCGAGTACATTTACACCCGCATCGCATACACACCCGTATCTTCCCGTCGCCGGCGGAACTATGACCGGTGCTCTTACTTTTGCAAACAATACATGGAATCCGGTTGGTGATGACGTACAAATTGGAGACCATAACACATCTGGTTCGTTTTATATCCAAGGATTGAATGGTGCAACAAATATTAAGCTAAAGAAAAAGGGTGACACATCAACAGGCGCTGGTGACTCTGCAACTATCACCTACGATGGAGGCAATTTAGTTATTGATAAAACCATTCAAGCAAACTTGTCTGGTAATGCCTCTACTGCGACGAAAGCTACATCTGCTGATAAAGCCACCTCTGCATCTTCTGCTGACAAGGCTGCGAAGTTAACTACCGCCCGCACTGTATCTGGCGGCTCTGATATCACGCTTAGTTTTAATTATGATGGTTCTGGCAATTCTACTGCAAATATTGGATTCTATTCTTGTAAGCACAATGTCGACAATACAAATAATTATCCGTTCCATAGATTTGCAAGACTTGATGTAAATAAAGGTGCATGGGTTGACAAAAGTATAACATTTCTTATTAGCCAGGACTATAGCGGCGGAGGTTATGGTATCTGTCGTTTGGTATATCGTAGTAACGCAGATTCTGGAAGTGCAAGCGTCGATGCTCAGTGGCTTGTACGCAGAGGGTTTTCAGCAGATACAATTCAAGTGGCAATAAAAACAGACAAAACAAATGGTGCTTATTGTGATGCGTTTTATAAATCGAGCGGTACTTATATGGGTGTAGTTATACGAGCTATCGCATCAGGCGGCAGAGCCACTTCTGGTCGTACTTGGACCCTTGTAGATTCTAATGAAGTTGGTGGTACAACAGCAACAGATAAAAAGACGTCATCCGAATGCTGGAAAACAATTGCTGACGCCGGAACAGCTCTCCATAAACAAGCCTATTCTGCCTCAGCTCCTGCAAAAGATGAAGGTTATGTTGCTAGTGCCGGTTCAGCCAATACATCTTCTTCTTGCGCTGGCAATTCAGCGTCCGCGACAAAACTCACATCTTCTGCTGGTTCTGCAACACAGCCTGTTTATTTCAAGGACGGTAAGCCTGTTGCTGGAACATATACTCTTGGAGATGCATCAAGCAAAACGGTTCGTACATTGGGCGCTGTTGGAAATACCGGCTGGACAAATAAAACAACGGATGATAAGTATATCCCTACGATGTCTTTTATGGCCTACTGGAATGGCGCATACAGCGGAACATCTTCAAACCTGCAATACTGTGACCGTGGTAGATTTGGTACGATCGTGACTAAGGGTAGTGGTGATTATGCAGTTGCCGGGCACACACACAATTATGCTGGTTCTGGTAGCGCTGGTGGCTCTGCGAACTCAGCAGTCAAACTGGATTCCAATGCTGGTTCTAGTGTTCAGCCAGTCTACTTCTCTGGCGGCAAACCTGTTGCAATCGGATATACAATTTCGTCTTCTGTCCCCGCTAATGCTAAATTCACGGATACCACTTATGGTGTAGCCAGTTCGTCTTCAAACGGTCTTATGTCTTCTACTGATAAAACAAAGTTGGATGATTTCAGCCGTGTTATCAGCATTCAAAAGCAAATCAAGTTGACTACAGATTGGCTAGATACTGGCATTGCTGGAAACAGTCTTGATACTGGAACTTATGTTGTTCAGGTGAGTGGATTTAATTCAAGCTACACACAGCTTTACAGTGAAATCTATTCTGGTGTTATGAGTTGGTATAGTGGTACTACGAACAGTGGCAATTCGTCTGAGATTTTCCTGCATAACGCCGGACTCGCAGATAATAACAATGCAATCTATCTTAGAACTTTGCGCGTTGCTGGAAGTAAAACACTGAAACTACAAATCGCCTGCAAGGTTGCTGCTACTGGCACTGACATACTAATATTTAAATTCAGACGGTTGATATAAAAGGAGATGATAAGATGCGAAGAATGAAAGATAAAATCGAAGCAACCGTAACAAACGCAGATTATGCCACCTCCGCCGGTTCTGCGTCAAAAGCAACCAACGCCACAAATGCAACAAAGGCCACAACTGCAGATAAACTTGGTACAAGCGCTGGCACAACTACGCAACCTGTTTATTTTAAAGATGGTAAGCCTGTTGTAATTGGATATACGATTGCCAAGAGTGTTCCTGCCGATGCGAAGTTTACTGATACTAATACATGGCGTGGAATTCAGAATAATTTAACAAGTGATAGTACAGATCAGAGCCTTAGCGCTGCACAGGGTAAAGTTTTGAAAACATTGGTCGATGGTAAGGCGGCAGTTGGACATACGCACAATAGCGTAAAAGACGCAGGAGACAACTCTTCAAATACCACATTTGCCTATTCAAAATCAGGTATGAACTATGGAGATTATAGTTGGCTTGCTGGTTGGAATGGATATGAGTTACGAGCTATAAATAAAAACCAATTTGCTACTGCTGGACATAATCACGATAGCCGCTATTATACTGAAAGCGAAATTGATTCCAAGCTCGATGGTAAAAGTAATGTTGGACATACCCACGACTATCTTCCTACTGCTGGTGGAACGATGAATGGCACTATTGCGTTCTCTGGTTATGCTCATGGAAAAATTTATGCTGGTCCTACGGATAATGTTAATGGTCCCGGTGGAGATTTAAATAATCTTGTCCTTGAATCATGGTGTGGATTGTCTTTTACAACGGGTTGTCCAAATCAAACATACACTGGAAAAACTGCTGTTGGTATTGACTGCCGCGAAGGTATTGTTAAAGCAGTGCAATTTGATGGCAAGTTGAATGGCACCGCAGCAAGACTCGGACGTGGCGGTGATCCTAACGCTCCTATGACTTTCAATTGGTCTGGTAAAGATGGTCAGCCAACATGGTTATGGGGTGGAGAAGATGGAACTAATATGTATGTATACAATCCGGCTAACTTTGTCGTGCACTATGCCGATTGGGCCAATGGCGCAAACAATGGCGTAGTTAGTTATGGTTTTGGTTCTAATTCCGATGGCTATATCCGATTTATCAACGGAGTGCAAATATGCTGGGGTAGAACGAATTGTAGTGGAAAAGATACAACAATTAATTTTAGTGCAGCATTTAGCAATTCTTCTTATTCGGTTAGTACAATGCCATTTTATTCCAATTTGGCAGGTACATATTGGAATGTAAAAGAAGGCTCTATGGGAACAACTGGTTTTGTTCTTCATGGTTCAAAAAGTTCTATTGACCTTCGTACTATGCTTTGGATTGCTATTGGAAAATGGAACTGATTATATTTTTAACGCTTATAATCAATGTTATTTGTTTAAATATATCTAGGTATTATTTTATTAGAAAGAAGAGGTGAAAAAATTGGACGAAGAAATCAAAGTTGGGTATTTTATTATGAAACCAGTCGAGACACAAGAGCAATGCGACCAGTATTCTGCAATGGCGACACAACTCAATGCTCATAATAGCGTTGCCGCACCCGGTGACGCTCTCTGGGCTATTGATGATAAAGAAGACCGCTATGAAATTATTGAGTCAGGCACAGTTCCAACCGTAGAAGAAGCTCTTGAACCACAAAAGAAATACAAAATATCCGAGTCAAAAACTACTCTCTCTGAATACCTTGCATCTCACCCACTCCAATGGACAGACGGCAAGTATTATAGCGTTACCAGTGAAAAGCAGGCTTTGCTCACATCAAACCTATCTCTGTATCAGCTCGCCGTCTCTAATGGACAAACATTCCAGCTGAAATGGAACACAACCGGCAATGAATGCACCGAATGGGAATATGAAGATCTCGCAGCACTGGCTATGGCAATTGGTACTTATGTGCAACCATTTGTAGCGCGTCAGCAGGAATTGGAAATTGCTATCAATGCGTGTACTACAATGAAGGAGCTGGATGCAATCGAAATCAACTACGACCCTGTTCTGGAGCAATATCTTGAGACCGCCGGGTTGAAGGAGGTTGTAGAATGAGTAAAATCGTAAAGAAGTATAAAGAATTATTGAAATGTGCGCTTCTCTTTTTGATAGGAGGGGCGCTTTATTATTGCATCGAGATTTTATGGCGAGGTCACTCACACTGGACTATGGCTGTTGTAGGCGGCATCTGTTTTGTGGTCATCGGCGGATTGAACAATTATATTCCGTGGGAAATGCCCATGTGGAAGCAGGGTCTTGTAGGTGCGTTATTTGTGACTGGCATGGAACTTGTTGTGGGTATCCCGCTGAATCTAATGCTTGGTTTGCATATCTGGGACTATTCTTCCCTGCCATTCAATCTGCTTGGTCAAATCTGTCTGCCATTTACTGTGTTATGGTTCTTCCTTGCTTTGTTGTGCATTTATGTAGATGACTGGATGCGCTATATCATGTTTCACGAGGACAAGCCGCACTATCACTGGCGTAAGGTATGTAAGCCGAAGCAGTAAACAAACTAAAAGTATATGTAAAAACAGAAAGAGCCCTAGGCTATTACACCCAGAGCTCTCCCGCCACACACCTATACAAAGATAGGACGTCATAAATTCGCTCGACGAATCTTGACGGAACTATTCTATCATAGTGTGAAATTTTTGTCAACTAGAATCGAGGTGATGAAATGATTGGTTTGTTGACTGCCGCACCAACTCATGCTCCGGGTGTTATCAGCTTTACGATTGAACAGCTTTGGCAAATGGTTCTGAGTATCGCTGGTGGTATTACAGTTATTTCAGCTGCCCTTGTTGTCATTATAAAAGCAATCAAGAAAGCGAAAGAACCCGACACAAAGCAGAATATGAAGCTCACTGAGCACGACAAGCATCTGGAAGATATCGACCGCAAACTCAAGAATGATAAAGAGGTTTTGGATTTATATCGCTCTAAGATTTTGTCACTTGAAGAGCATCAGAAGGAACAGGATATTGTTGTTGAAGACCATGGCCGAAAAATCGCTGGTGTTGAACAGCGTGTAAATAAGAGTGAACATGGTATCAATGTTATGATGAAGGCCCTGCTGGCTCTGCTTAGTCACGGTATTGATGGTAATGCTATTGACCCCATGAAGGAAGCTAAGGCTGCGCTTGAAAGCTACTTGATCGACGGGCAAAATTTAAAAGACATTTAATACATAGCTCGGTACGTGTGTGCCGGGCTTTATTTTTTTATTCAAACAGGAGGTACTACTATGGCAAGTATTATTAATGAGATCGTCTCTGTTATTGTGAAGCTGGTTATCACTGTTGCTGGCACCGCATTTATGACCTATGGCATTCCCTACCTGAAGCAGATCGGTATGTATAAGATTGTTCAGATGGCTGTGCGTGCCGCTGAGAAGTTAGGCGTTACTGGCGCAATTCAGAAGGCTGACAAGAAGAAGTATGTTATTGCCGCGCTGGAGAAGATGAATATCAAGATCACTCCTACTATCGAGATGATGATTGAGGCCGCAGTCAAGGAGATGGATATCCAGAATAACAAAATCAATGCGGAATTCAAGAAGGATTGAAGGTGTGGCTCTATGAGCATTATTACATATTCTATGAAGAAGGACTGGAACAAGAAGCTGTCCAAGAATTTCTGTGCCTATGAATTTGCTTGCAATGACCGGAGTGACGAATTTAAGGTGGCAACTGAACTTGTAGAGACTCTGCAACAGATTCGAGACCACTTCGGCAAGCCGGTTCTGATTAGTTCTGCCTACCGTACTCCTGCATATAACATTTCAATCGGTGGCAGTTCTCGTAGTCAGCATTGTCTTGGCACAGCAGCGGATATTCACATCGCTGGTATCGATCCAATTCGTATTGCACTGTATGTAGCCTCCCTCCCCTACTTCCAGAAGCATGGCGGCATTGGATATTATAGTCGTGCACAGGTGACGGGTGGCTTTGTTCATGTTGATGTGCGTGAGTCTCCTAGCCGTTGGATCAGTAAAAGTGGTACTGCATATCAGGTCGTGAGTAAAATTATGCCCACGATTCGTCAGGGCTCTAAGGACTGCGCTGGGGGCGTGTCTTATGCTGTGACCGTATTGCAGCGGCATTTAGGCTTGAAGGTAGATGGCATCTTTGGCGCTGGTACAAAAGCTAAGCTGGTTGAATGGCAGAAAGCACATGGATTGGCGGCTGACGGCATCTGCGGGATGGCAACATGGAGTTTGTTTTGATTTGATTGTTGACATCTAAATGTGTATAGGATATAGTGTATCTATCATGTGTGGAGGTGCGCTATGTCTATTGTTGTACGTGGATGTCATATTGGGGAAGGCAGACCAAAAGTCATCGTTCCAATCATTGAGACAACCGAATCGAAGATTTTAGAATGTGCGTTTGAGTTTTCAAGGCTTCGCATTGACTGTGTGGAGTGGCGTGTTGATTGGTTTGAGCAATGCATGGATGCACATTCTGTGGTGTCTTGTTTGCAAAAACTTCGTGTAGCATTAAGGGACAAGCTTCTGCTGGTGACCTTCCGCACCAAGGCAGAGGGCGGAAAAGTGTCTTTGACCCACAAAGAATATTTAGATTTCATCAACACGGTAATAGACACTGACTGTGCCGACCTTATTGACATTGAGTTCTTTACAGCCGGAGATGATATTCGTGAGCTGATAGACAATGCACATTCTTCTGGAGTTGTGGTTGTATGTTCAAGTCACGATTTTCAAAAAACACCTGATAAAAACGAGCTTGTTTCGCGCATGGTTAAGATGCAACAGGTTGGAGCTGATTTACCGAAAGTGGCAGTCATGCCGCACGATAGTACAGATGTGTTAATTCTACTAGCTGCCACAATTGAAATGAAAACCAAATATTTTGCCACTCCCATTATTACAATCAGCATGGGGAAACTTGGTGTTGCCAGCCGACTGTGTGGAGAAGTGTTTGGTTCTGCAATGACTTTTGCAAGTGCAGGAGATTCAAGTGCTCCCGGACAGATAAGTATTGATGTTGTAAACGCGGTGCTTGATTCAATAATGGAATAAAAATGGGGTATTGGTCCAATTAAGGATCAATACCCCATTTTTTAGCGTTTGCTATTTAGTTCGATACCAAGGATTGCTAAATGCCATGCAGATGCTTTGATGTCCGCCTTGTTTCAAATGCGATTTTCAATTTTAATATGGTTTGCCGGATTGTCACATCGGGCTCTTTTAAGACTCAAAATCGGATTTGACAATTAGCTAGAATTGGTGTAGTAGTGGTGTAGTAAATAGAGCGAGCCGTTATTATTATTCGATACATCATTTATTTTTGGAAGATTATAAGCGAGTTGATAATTTTTTTGTAATTTATTTTGTTAACTTTTTATGTCCTGCACCGCCGGGCTGCCGCAAACATCATTTCCCTTTTTGTGCCCGGTATGGTATACTGACTTTGAATATGCTGCCACAGGCAGAAAAAGGAGTTTAGGATACGGATATGAAAACAAAATTGGGTATTGTGGGCTGCGGCTTTCTGGGCAACATCGTGGCTGACGCGTGGAAGAAGGGTCTGCTGCCGGACTACGAGCTGGTGGGCGTGACCAGCCGCACCCGCACCTCGGCTGAAAAGACCGCCGCCAAT
>ULLZ01045784.1_pt1 | contig 29056 bp, 21 predicted proteins | sample 1951531 | NCBI WGS metagenome assembly ULLZ01 (sample SAMEA4835538, study PRJEB28245) | human gut metagenome | biome: gut microbiome; material: fecal sample | place: Denmark | collected 2008
AACCTCACAAACATGGGCGTACATATCATGACAAACATGGTTATCGGCAGAGTTCTTTCTATCGATGAGCTTATGGGCATGGGCTATGAGGCTGTATTCGTAGGTTCCGGTGCAGGTCTTCCAAGATTCATGGGTATCGAAGGCGAAGGCCTTGTAGGTGTTTACTCTGCTAACGAGTACCTTACAAGAATCAACCTTATGAAGGCATACAAGGACGATTATGAGACTCCTATCATGAAGTCTAAGAACGTAGCTGTTGTCGGCGGCGGTAACGTTGCTATGGACGCTGCTCGTTCTGCAATGAGACTTGGCGCTGAGCACGTTTATATCGTATACAGACGTTCAATGGACGAGCTTCCTGCAAGAAAGGAAGAGGTTCATCACGCTCAGGAAGAGGGCATCGAGTTCCTCGTTCTTAACAACCCTGTTAAGATAGTTGGCGACGAGAACGGTCATGTAAACGGCATGGAGTGCATCAAAATGGAGCTGGGCGAGCCTGACGCAAGCGGCAGAAGACGTCCTATCCCTATCGAGGGTTCAAACTTCATTCTTGACGTTGATACAGCTATCATGTCTATCGGTACATCACCTAACCCACTTATCAGAAGTACAACTCCTGGTCTTGAAACAAACGATCACGGCTGCCTTATCGTTGACGAGAACGAGTCAACAACTAAGGAAGGCGTTTACGCAGGCGGCGACGCTGTTACAGGCGCTGCTACTGTTATCCTCGCTATGGGTGCAGGCAAAAAGGCTGCCGCTGCTATCGACGAGTATATCAAGAACAAGAAATAATTTCTTGTAAATGAAAATTATTTGTTAAAAGGCTTGAAGTTTGTGCAAATATCTGATATACTAATATAGTATTATTAGATTTGGAGGTCTTTTGATGAATTTGTCAGCAATTATTTCAGTTTTGGCTGCTGAGCAGAGTTCACCTGCATCACTTGCCATGACTTTTATCCCACTGGTACTCATAATCGTGTTCTTCTATTTCTTTATTATCCGTCCGCAGAAAAAGCAGGATAAGAAAGACGCTGAGATGAGAGATAACCTTGAGATAGGTGACGAGGTCGTTACAAACGGCGGAATCGTTGGTATCGTGTTCTCTATCAAGGACGACACTGTTGTTATCGAAACAGGCGGCGACAGAAGCAAGATACGTGTTAAAAAGTGGGCTATCGCTAAGAACGAAACAATTCATGACGGTGACGCAAAGTAAATAACGCTTTTGAGGGACGGGTAGTTTTATCCGTCCCTTTTTGTGTTCTTATTGTCCGTGGCTTTGAATATAATTTCTTTAGGATATTCAGTGTGGGGGTGCGGATATGAAAAATAACAGGCTTTTCGCCGGCAGAAAGCTTTCTGTGCTGTCATCTACGGCAATTTCTGCCTGCGTGGGGTGCGGTGCGATATTTGTTGCTGTGCTTGCTTTTGCGTATGTTATCACTAAGATAGATGCCACCGATCTTATGCTGTCGGTGATGTCAACAGCGGCACTTGGTATCGGAGCGTATGCAGGGGGATATGTCTGCGGAAAAAGGCAACGTAGAAACGGTCTGCTGTCAGGTGTGCTGTGCGGAGTGTTCATTTTTCTTATCATTGTCATTCTCAGTGCACTGTTTTCTAAGGCAGCCGAAAGCTTTTCCGTGCCTGCAAAGCTTGTGCTTACCCTTGTGTGTGCAGGCGTAGGCGGAGTTGTAGGGGTAAATTCTAAAAGCAGCCGTTTTTGATAAGGATAAATATTTATACTGCATTAACTATTCGTTCATAAAACATAGTGGGATATGTGGTATAATTAATGTAAATCAATTATTGGAGGTAAAATCCTATGAAACATATCAAGACGATCAATAAGGCTAATCTCAAGAAGACTGCTGCTAAGGGTGGCTGCGGCAAGTGTCAGGCATCATGTCAGTCAGCTTGCAAGACCTCCTGCACAGTTGCTAACCAGAAGTGCGAGAGAGAGGCTTAATATTCCGATCTTTCTGAGGCGTGCGAGCGTACACACGCCTTGCTAAAGGGACATTTTTATGTCCCTTTATTTTTGTATAAATTTGTATATGAATATAAATGCGAAAGGTGATTTTTAAATGATACACAAGTTTAAGCTTGGCGGCTTTAATGCACTGCTTGACGTGAACAGTGGCGGAGTACATATTATAGACGATCTGACATATGATTTGTTAGACAATGTTGAGCCGCCTTTTGAGGAGAAATGTCCTGAGGACGTTGTAAGAAAGCTGTCAAAGATGTATGACAGCAAGGATATCGAGGATTGCTATGAGGAGATAGTTTCTCTTTATAATGACAAGATATTGTTCAGCGAGGACGATTATGAGAAGTATGCCCTGTCTGCTGTGGCTTCGCCTATCAAGGCAATGTGTCTGCATATCGCTCACGACTGTAACCTGAGATGTAAATATTGCTTTGCTTCAACAGGCGATTTCGGTCAGGGCAGAATGCTCATGGACTATGAAACAGGCAAGCGTGCTATAGATTTTCTTATAGAGCGTTCAGGAGACAGAAAGTTTCTTGAGGTGGACTTCTTCGGCGGTGAGCCGTCACTGAATTTCGGTACGGTAGAAAAGCTTGTTGAGTATGCACGTTCACAGGAGGAGCCTCACAATAAAAAGTTCAGATTTACTGTTACCACAAATGGTGTACACCTCACTGACGAGATGATAGACTTCATCAACAAGGAAATGTACAACGTTGTTCTGTCTATCGACGGAAGAAAAGAAGTCAATGACAGAATGAGAGTGCGTGTTGACGGTTCAGGAAGCTATGACAGGATTATCCCTAACTTCAAGAAGCTTGTTGAGAAACGTCCTAAGAACAAGGATTGGTATGTAAGAGGCACTTACACAAAGTATAATCTTGACTTCTCAAATGATGTAATGCACCTTTATGATTTGGGATTTGATCAGATATCTGTTGAGCCTGTTATGGCAGACCCTAGCGAGCCTTATGCTATCACTGAGGCTGACCTGCCGAGGATCTTCAAGGAGTATGAGATACTTTCTGAGAAGATACAGAAGATAAGGGACGAGGGCAAGTTCATAAACTTCTTCCATTTTATGATAGACCTCGATCAGGGTCCTTGTGCGATAAAGAGACTTAGGGGCTGTGGAAGCGGAAACGAGTATGTTTCTGTCACTCCTGACGGCGATATTTACCCATGTCATCAGTTCGTTGGTATCACCGAGTTCAAAATGGGCAATCTCTATGACAGCACATTTAACGAGGAAATGAAAGATATGTTTGCTCACGCACACGTTTACAACAAGCCTGAGTGCAAAAAGTGCTGGGCAAAGTTCTATTGCAGTGGCGGTTGCAATGCAAACAACTACATTTACGCAGGTGATATCCACAATGCGCACAAGCTGTCATGTCAGATACAGAAGAAGCGTCTTGAATGTGCTATCATGATGAAGGCTGTTAAAATGCTCGACAGCGCAGAATAATTATTAATATTTTGTAAATTTTACGCATGGTAACTTTTATGTACATATATAAACTTAATATGTACAAAAACGTTTGAAGTTTAACAAAAAAAATTATTGAATAATCGGTTTAAGAAGCACGGAATAACAAATGACGTTATTTCGTGCTTTCTGTTGTTATTACATAGTATGATAATGTCGAAAAATAGCAAAATGTGTCTGTCATATTAATAAGTATTAAGATAAATATAATGTATACTAAGCTGGTAGCTTATTGACAAAGCGGGTCGAATTTAGTATAAGATTGACATAAACAAAAGGTGCTTGGCGGTCATGTTACCGCAAATCGGCTATAACGAGCGCCCTCTGTATCGGACAGGATAAACCGACAAATTATTATGAAAAGGACGAAGAGATATGAAAACTAATGAAAAGAAGAATACTTCTGCTAAGAAGAAACTTATACCTGCAGTTGCAATGCTCACAACTTCCGCTGTAATGCTTTCTACTGCTACTTATGCTTGGTTTACGATGAGCAGAGAAGTTGAAGTAACAGGCATTAAGCTTACTGCTACAACTCCACAGACTATTGAAGTTTCACTTGGAAGGGCTACAACACAGGCTACTATAGATAATACTACTTGGGCTACTGCTCCTAAAAATGATGCTGCTGATACAGACCTCTGGTCAAACAAGGCTGCTACAAGCTCTGTATATGCAAGCTTTGGTAAGCTTATCCCTGCTTCATCAACGGACGGAACAAATCTCTATTATACAACAAAAGCTAAGGAGAATGGTAAGTTTGTTGATATAACAGGTGCGAATGCTTTTACACAAGCTACTGAAAATAACAATGCTGGTTGGACATTCCAAACTGCTGGAGCTTCTTCTGAAACAGAAAGCAATCTTACTGCAGATACAAAAGGTGAGGGTTACTATCTAGATATCCCTGTTTGGTTTAGAACTACAAATGTTGAAGATGTAAAGCTTGGTGTTGATGTAACTGTTACTGATCCAAATGCTGATGATGATAACACAAAGGGTGACTTGTATAAAGCAACTCGTGTGGCTATATTGAATGAGGATAGAAGTGCTGCTAATGGTGGAGTTTTCCTTGGCGCAGAAACTGATGTAGACACAGGATATTATAAGAAAAAAGCAGTTAGGGCTAATACAGGAACAAGCGAAAATGATTATTATGGCACTGTAACAGTTGCAAAGGAAGTAACTGCAAATACAGCAGGACAGGTTACAAATAGTGATTCAACTGAGGTTGCAAATGTAACTGGAGTTGGCACTGGAAAGACAGGTTACAGCACTCCTGCTAAGTATTATATCCGTGTATGGCTTGAGGGTGAAGATGTAAACTGCTGGAATGTAAATGCTGGACAGAGCTTTAACGTAGATTTGAAATTCTATGACCTTTCAAACACAGGCACAGGTGTTTAATCCATAACAATAAAACAAAAAAGACGCCGAAGAAATTCGGCGTTTTTTGGTAAATTGGTATAAAAAATAATTTTCCATATTTGGGGAAATCTTCCGATTTTTCTTTGTTTTTTGTCGAAAATATGCTATAATAATACATTGGAGCAGAAAGAAAGTGGCTTTGCTTTGAACGGTAATTCAACAGTTGACGGCGTTCGTGCCGTGGAGCTTTTCTATAGACCTATAAAAAATACCGACAGCGGCAGGGTCACTTTTTTGCAGTCGCAAACAAGGCTCAATTCTCCTGTTATGGGAACGCTCATGCCTGCGGATTATCTCCCTGTGGCTCAGCTTTCCGACCGATGTGTTAGCATTTTCAAGCTTGCTTTCGTTCAGCTTTTGCAGGCTTTGGGCAAGTTTCACGAAAGGGAAGTTGACGTTGATTGGGCAAGCGTGTTCGTGCCTGCAAGATTTTTAAGGCAGACGGAAGCTCCGAGAGTTGTGGCAGATTATTGCGATAAGTTTGGCGTGAAGTATGAGCGTGTCTGCTTTGAGTTGTCGCCTGATGTGCTTGATGAAGCTGACAGTACAGCGGCAGATAACGTGGCTCTTATGAGAAGACAGGGCTTTCATTTTCTGCTCACAGGCTTCGGCACTGAGGGCTTTAAAATGCTTAAGACCGCTGAGTTCAAGGTAGATAATATCATGCTTGACGGCTCAGTGGCTCAGGTTCTTGGTAAGAGCGACAGGTATGATACCTGCGTGAACTCTCTGCTGAATTTCGTTTTTGACCTTAATGCTGAGGTCATAGCTGACGGAATTACTGATGATAAGCAGGTGAAACAGCTCAGCGGTATGCAGTGCCTTTACTATTCGGGAGAAAATGCAGGAAAATATATTGCGGAAAGATACGTTCGCAATAGAAATGAGTAATAAACGGGTGATACGGTTTTGGACGGTAAAAATATAGATAAAAATACAAGAGTAGTCGATACCCTTGCACTTCGCAGGACCGCCAAGGAAGCTAAACGCTATGTGGTATTGATGAGATTGCTTAAAATACTTGCCATTATACTTATCGCTATCGTGGCGGCGGCTTATGCGGTGTCTTATTTTTACGACAAGTATGGTAGCTTTACAGTTAAGATAAGTAAGTATGATATGATAAATCAGGGGCTTACTCTTTCGGAAACTCCTGACTATACCACGAGCAATTCAAGGCTCAATGCGGATATCCTTTATGATATAACAAATATCAGTGGCGAAGATCTCCCTGATAATATCGACAAGATAAACGGCAGCCATAATGGCGAGGGGTATATAGCTTATACTTTCTATCTCATAAATTCCGGTAAAGACACACTTAGCTATGACAGCGAAATGACTATCGAGAACGTCACGAACGGCGTTGATGAAGTTATCAGAGTGGAGCTTTTCGTGAATGGCGAGAAAACTGTTTATGGTAAAACAAAGTCTGACGGCAGCGGTAAGGAAAGCGATTGCGACAAGGAGTTCGCCTCCTCTACTGAGGTCATGAAGGACCGACGTGAAAAGCTTGGTCCTGGTGAGAAAGACAAGTATACAGTGGTTATATGGCTTGAGGGAAATGACCCTGATTGTGTTGACAAAATAATCGGTGGCACAATGAAGCTTGGTATGAATTTCAAGATCGTTGAAACAACTTAAAGAATTAGAAGGGAGGAAGCCTCGGGTTTCCGAGGTTTTGAATTATGAAAAAAGCTTTGAAGATCGTTTTTAATGTTATCGCATGGGTGGTGCTTATCTTTGCACTGCTTATAACAATTCTCGTGTTCTCGTCTGATAAGAATAATGGTACGGCAAGTCTGCTGGGATATGTCCCGCTCACAGTTGAATCTGACTCAATGAAGCCAACTTTCAAAAAAGGCGACCTTATTATCTCAAAGGAAATAGACGATATCAATTCTCTGAAAAAGGGCGACGTTATCACTTTCTGGACTCTTATAGAGGGCAAAAAGGTGAAGAATACCCACCGTATCGCAGAGGTACTCAATGATAACGGCTCTGTAGGCTTTATCACACGAGGCGATGCTAATAACGTAGATGATACATACACTGTTTATGCAGGTGATATAATCGGTCAGTGGAAAGGTGCAAAAATAGGCGGTTTCGGCAAGGTAATGGATTTCCTCAGAACAAAAACGGGATTTTTCATTTGCATACTTTTGCCCATAGCACTGTTTTTCCTCTTTGAGCTTTATAAGCTTATCGCAACCATAATCGAGATAAAGCGTCCTGCTATCACAGAGAGCGATGAGGAAGAAATAAAAAGACGTGCAGTTGAGGAATACCTTGCACAGCAGAAGAAAAAGGAAGAGGAAAATGCACAGCAGGAGAAAAATGACAAATAACTGCTGCTTGGGTGATACATTATGAATGGATTTCTGAAATGGTTTTTTGTTTTCATGTCGTCAATGCTTGCAGGCTTTGGGCAGATCTTCAAGGGTCTGTGGAACGGCATAAAACAGATCTTTAATATAAAAAACTACATAAGGATATTCAAGACCTACTCGGCAGACTTTGGTGCGTTGGGCTGGATACTTTCTGTGCTTGCAATTATCGTTGTTGTGGCTATCTTTGTGCTTATTATTTTTATGATAGTGCTTGCTGTGAGAAAGTACATAAGATTCAGACACTCTATCGTCAGCAACGAGGATCTTATCGAAGAAATATCTGACCTGCAGCGTCAGGTGGTCAAAATGACTAAGGAAAAAGATGAGATCATGGCAATGAAGGTGGCTCAGCTTGGCGTATATGATAACACCGCTCTTGCAGAGGGTGAAACAAAGCTTGCAGAGGGCGAGCAGATGCCTGCACAGGGCGAAGTTCAAACCATTGTGGACGGCGTTGTTCAGACAGCAGATTGCCGTTTTTCAAAGCTTATCGAGGTGGACAATTTCTACAAGACATACGAGCCGCCTGCTTACAATAATGACATCACCCTTAGCGGTATCTGCGAAGCATACAGAAACTTTGCCTGCTCAAGAATGCACCTTTATTATGACATAAAAACTATCCGACTTTTCATTGCAGGCATGGCTTCAACAAAGCTCATTATCCTGCAAGGTATCTCTGGTACAGGTAAAACATCATTGCCATATTCATTCGGTAAGTTCTTGCAGAAAGATACCACTATTGCTTCTGTTCAGCCGTCATGGCGTGACAGAACTGAGCTTTTCGGCTACTTCAACGAGTTCACGAAGAACTTTAATGAAACAGAAGTCCTCAAAAGAATTTATTCTTCTGAATACAATGACGATGTAAACTTCATACTCCTCGACGAGATGAACATTGCGAGAGTAGAATATTACTTTGCAGAAATGCTCTCCATTCTTGAAATGCCTGATCCTGCCGAGTGGGAGCTTGATCTTGTTCCTAACGTGTGGAGTACCGACCCTGTTCGTCTGGATAAGGGCAAACTGCGTATTCCGCAGAACATTTGGTATATCGGTACTGCAAATAACGACGATTCCACGTTCACTATCTCAGATAAGGTATACGATCGTGCACAGCCTATCAATCTTGACGCAAAGGGAATTGCCTTTGACGCACCTGACACGCCGCCTATGAATTTAAGCTTTGAACATCTTGATACACTCTTCAAGGAAGCTTTTCAAATGTATCCTGTTTCACAGGACAGTCTGAAAAAGATCCAGCAGCTTGACCTGTGGGTAATTGAAAAGCTGAGAGTGGCTTTCGGTAACCGTATACTTAAACAGATGAACTTGTTTGTTCCTGTATATGTTGCCTGCGGCGGCGAGGAGCTTGACGGCATTGACTATGTGCTGGCAACTAAGATATTCAGAAAAATTGAGTCGCTTAACTTGGCAATGCTAAGAGAAGAGCTGAAAGAGCTTTGCACCTATATGCTGAAGCTTTTTGGCAGAAACACTATGAAAGAATCTATAGCATATCTTGAAAGATTGCAAAAACTGTACTAAAATTTGTACTCATAAGCTTTGAGAGGAGGGACGGGCATGAGCGAATACAACGAACAGCGTGCAGCTTTTGACAAAGCTGTAAAGACGTTTGACGGCAATAACAGCTTTGCGGCAGCCCGTGCCTTGCTTCTTTCGGGCGAAAAAACTGTATCTTTTAATCGTAAGATAATCGAGAAGAATATAGATTCGTCCTGGCTCACAGAGATAGAAAAAGCTTTGCCACATCTTGATACGGTAATAAGAAATCCCAGAAACACCATTAAAGAAGTGGAAGAGATCGTGCCTATCGCTATGTCAAGGAAGATAACGGTAGAGTCCATAAAACATCTGGGACAGCACACCGATCTTATTCAGGATATCGACAAAAAGACTGGAAAGATAACTCCGTCAAAGATACTCAACATTCATAAAGAGGAAACTCTCGATACATATGAAAATAGATTTGTAAATACCCTTATCGACAGGCTATACATTTTTATAAATATAAGATACAATAAGCTTGTCCAGACCGCAGAGGCGCAGGAGGCTTATTCTTTTAATTACGATACCGTGGCTGACAGCGGCGACGGCAGAAAGGTCAACATTAGTTTTAAGATAGAAACTGTTGACAGTCTTGTCGGCGGCAGCAAGGATACTGACGTTTGGGCAAGGCTTGAAAGGGTCAAAAAGGCTATCGAGGGCTATAAAGGCTCAGTGCTTTGTACCACTCTTGGCAACGCTTTTATCAGACCGCCTGTTATGAGAACAAACGCTATCACTAAAAATGTGGACCTTATGGCGTGTCTTACCCTTTGGCAGTTTATCGAAAGCTACGATAAGGCAGGCTACGAGGTCAACGTTTCTGATACTGCGCAAAGACCTGATGATTCTTATATCGAGGATATATATGGTCTGACCGCAATGAACTATATGCTTTTCCGCTCATATACCCATGGGGCAGACAAGTCGGAGGAGCTTAAAACTATAAATAGCAAGACCCTCGCACCAAAGGTTGTCAGGCGTTTTGATAAGCAGACGTCTGATAAATATGATGTCATAGTTGGCGAGGGCGGTCAGCAGAATACGGGAAAGAATACAGATATCGGTATGTCTGCCGAAGAGGCAGGAAACCTTACGGCAGAGATTGACCGTATAGTTGAGATAGAAAAGCAGTTTCTCAAAGACGAGGAAGACCGTAAGAGGGCTGAGGAGCTTGCGGCTGCAGAAGCTGAAAGAAAGCGTGCCGAGCAGGAGGAACTTGAGCGTCAGCGGCGTGAGGAAGAAGAGCGCATAAGGCTGGAGCATGAGGAAGCTGAACGCAGACGATTGGAGCTTATCCAAAAACAGCAGGCGGAGCAGGCTGCAAGAGAAAAGGCGGAGCGTGAGGAACGTGAACGCCGTGAAAAAGAGGAAGAGATCAAGCATATCGCAAGACGCAAAAGGCAAATGGAAGAGCGTAAGCGCCGTGAAGAGGAGCAGCGTGTCCGTGAGGAAAGAGCTAGGATCCGAGAGGAGAAAAAGCTCGTCCGCAGCAGCCTTGGATCTGCTATGGATCAGCAGATCAGCACGAATGAAGAAGCCGTGTCTTCAAGCTTTGTGTCAGAATATGAGTCCCCTGAGATCGCTGCAAAAAAGGCGAAAGAAGCACAACAGCAGCGTGAGCAGGAACGCCGTGAGCGTGAACGTGCTGAGCGTCTTAAAGCTGAACGTGAAAGCTTTGAAAATAAAAATATCAATGAGATATTTAAAGAATATTCCAAGAATCCATATTACATGGCAAAACGTGGCATAACATATGTTCTGGCTCACGCATTTGGGATCATACCTGTTGTGACGGATAATCCAGACTATATCAGGATGTTCAAAGTCAAGAAGGAAAAAGAACTGGCTGAGGCAGAGAGAAAACGTGCAGAGCGTGAAATTGAGATCATCTATGAAAAATATGCTCCGTATCTGAAATATGATGTAAAGAGGCATATCAAAAACAGGCAGTTTAAAAAGAGAAAACGTCTTGAGCGAAAGAACAGACCGCCAAGACCATATATTCCGCCACAGCGCACCGCTGAGGAGCAGAAAGCTATCGACGCTGAAATGAAACGACTCTATAAGGAGTATCATGTTTCAGCAGTTGGCAGAATGGCAAGGCATTTGAAAGAGAAATATAGCAAACAATAACACGGAGGGAGCGTCGGTATCATCGGCAAGGCGTTGAGGATAGTAAAAATAGCTTTGACAATACTTGGCTCTGCTGTGTTTGCGGCACTGCTGAGTGTGACGGTGTACATAATGGTCTGCGGCTGTATCGGCAAAACAGCAAGCATTTTTGGTTACAGCGTACTGAAAGTCGTGAGCGGAAGTATGGAGCCGTCTATACATGAGGGTGACTATATTTACATCAAAAGGACGGATACTGACAGCTTAAAGGCAGGGGATATCATTTCGTTCTACTCTCAAGATGATAGCATTAAAGGCGAGATAAATACTCACAGGATATCTGAGGTTTTGAGCGACGGCACTTTTGTTACTAAAGGCGATGCTAACAAAATAGAGGACAGCGTGACGGTGCAAAAAGTCAGCATTATTGGAAAATACTATGGAAAGCTCAGATTTTTCAAGTGGCTTGGGTCATTTGCATCAACAAAGAAGCTCCTCATACTGTTTGTGATAATCCCAACAGTTTGCATGGCGGTGTATGAGGTAAAAACTATCGCTGAGATAAAAATATATTCAAACCGTGAGGAAGCTTTGAAAGCGGCTGAGGAAGAAAAGGAAAAGCTTATGCGTGAGGCTGTTGAAAAGGAAGTTCAGCGGCTGAAAATGCAGGAAAACGAGAAAAAGGAGGCGAACAGCTTTGAATCAGGAAAAGATAATGAAGGCTAAAATGATAACGGCTATCGTTATTTGTATTGCGGCACTTGCAGGGCTGTTCGTTTTTATCGGGCTTTATATGGACAAGTCCGAGGAAGTCAGAAAGACTTACATTGCTAAGTATATGGAAAATCTGTCTGCCGCCTCTGAGGAGATAGACACTTATCTTGAAAGCGGCAAGGATCTTCAAACGAGATATAACATGATACTTTCGGACATGGGTGCGGCAAGGTCGCTGGTGTTTCTTATCGACGATTACACTGATGAGCAGAAGGCTATAAATGAGCTTCATTATTGCTTTGTGAAGTATCCCGAACAAATGCAGGGCAAGCTTGAGGACGTAAAAAAAGCACTTGACCATATCACCGAAAATCTTGACAAAGGCTATAGGGAAGTCAACGAGATAGTTGATTCGGTTGATAAAATGGGAAATTAATGCAAGGAGGACAATAACGTGAGCAGTAAAGGGCAGCTTAAAAGAGAAATAAAGAAATGCAGACTTACTATCGAGGAAATAGAGCGTAAGAGATCACGTTCACAATCAGCACTGGTTCAGGCTATTCTTTTGCAGGAAGAGCCTAACGAAATGGACGTTGAGTGGTTCAACAAATACACAGGCGAGATAACCGCTTGCAGAAACCACATGATAGAATTGCAGAAAGAGCTTGACTCGATGAAATAATGGAGGTCGCCAAAGTGGCTGAGCATAAAGTGATAGAGAAAGCAGACAGCGAGGAAGAAAAGAAGAAACGCAAACTGCTTATTATAAAAATAATACCAGTTGCAGTGCTGGCATTTATACTTATTGCGGTCAGTCTGGCTTGGTTTACCATTGATAAAGCCCTTGATCTTGATTCATTTGGAATGAAAAGCGTAGATTCGCCATTTGAACTGAAAACAGTAGGCAGTGCCAATGTGCTTAAAGCTGAGATACTTGACAGCAATGACTACTCTAAGGTGTCTGATGGGAGCAACATCACTTCTGACGAGAACGACAAGATCTACTGGCTTCTTGATGAAGAAAGCGGTATGACGAATGGTATTAATCCTGGTAGTCATGGAAAGCTTACTTTTTATGTTGTCCCGAACCAGTCGGGGGAAATGGAGATACAGTTCAAGTTGAGTATCACGGGGTATGCAGAGAATAAAAACGAAGACGCTGTTTCTTATGAAAAGATTACTGAAGAAGAAGTAACTAGATTTATGAATGGACATATCATGTTTTTTGAGAAATATGATGAGAACAATCACACATATTCCGATTTTCTTCATGATGAAACATTCACAAGGACGCTTAAAGATTGTAAAGTAGACGTTCCGCAGGAAGTGAACGTATATTGGGTGTGGCCGAACACGCTTGGTCAGGTACTAATGAAAAGCACAGATGAAAATCTGACAGAGAAAAATGTGCTGTTTGATGATGACAGTAAAGAACGTTTGAATTTTGCGGAATATATAAAGGGTAATTTAAGCTTGTTCTTGTCAGGTGATGCTGATAAAGAACAGAATAAAACAGTTATTGAGAAAATACTTAATGGTGATAAATACAGCACAGCACAGTTATCATCACTAAGCTCCATGTATAATGACGCTGACGAAAAGATAGGTACAAAGGTGCAATATATCCTTGTTGAACTAAACGTATAGATAAGAATATTAACTTTGCACGGAGGCAGTTGAAAGTGAAAGCTAATAGAAATCAGAAAATTAATAGAATATGCCACAAGCTTTACAGCAAGTATCGCAAGAATGTTATTTCTTTAGTTACCGCTGTCGTATTGCTTGTCACGAGTATGCCGCTTGCAGACATTTCAGGCGTTGTGTCTAAAATGGTATCAACTGTCACCAATGCTATTACGGCTATGGCGGCAGATACATATACTGACATAACTAACGATATCAAAAATGACGTTTTTACGATACAGAATGCAGACGATTTTAAAAAGCTTCTTAATGCAGACCCTGCTGACTATCAGAAAATCACAATATTGTTTTCAAACAACCAATCTCAGTTTAAGGCTTCTGATTTTACAGGAATAGAAAAAGGACTTGGCAATGAAGAATATCCTTTCATGGGAACAGTCAAAGCAAATGAGGGCTCAGCTATTAATCTTCCTATTAATTTTGCTCTGTTTGAATATCTTAGTGACAGTGCAAATTTAGATACTATTATTTTTGCTAGACCGGAAGACAAAAATTCAGCTTTGCTTGCTGAGAATGTTATACATGGCGATGTGGCTTCAGCTAATAAGTGGAAAATAAAAGCTGATCCTGTAGATGATTCAGGTGCTACAATTTATAAATCCTTCACGTCTGTTATAGGCAATATGAAAAATGGAGCAAAGGTCGATCTGGATATCACTCTAAGTAATGATGTCAAGGTGGAAGTATCAGGCGGAGATAATGCAGGTCTTGCTTGCGGCACTATGGACGAAAACGCAAGTCTTGATGTAAGCTTGTCAAGTAATTTGCTTGACGTTTCTGGCAAATCGAACGCAGGTGTATTTGTCGGAAAAATGAGTGCTGGTGCAACACTGAACATTGACAAGTGCGATGCCTTGACAGACGTGAATATATCCGCAAACAACGCAGGCGGACTTGTAGGAAGTGCAGAGAATGCAGAAATAAATGTCGGCGAAGATGTCACCCTTACCATGACCGGAAGCGTTACAGGCTCTGTAACTGCGGGCGGTCTTTTCGGCTCTTATACATATAGTAAAGCCGACGAAAAGACATTTGATATTTCAAAATTCAGTGGTATGAAAATGGCACTTGCTTGTTCATCAGGAGATACCGCTGACAGTGCGGCTGTTGGTTCTGTTTTCGGACTGCTGACAAACAGCGCAGATAGTGTAAAAATTAGTATCACGGGCACCGCTAATGATACTATCACTTCAAACTTCAATGGCACTGTCAGGGCAGGCTTTTATGGTGGTATTGTCGGAAGATATTCTGCCAATGCTCTTGGCTCTGAACTAGCACTAAGTGATATCATTGTAAATGTGACTGGCTTATGCAATGCCCTTGATTTTGGCGGCCTTATTGGTAAGATAGGTGATAACAGCAAGGCTTATGTAAGCGTCAAGAATACCACTATAAGTATTAATAATCCCACATCATCACAAAATAATTATGGCGGACTTGTGGGCTATGCAGATCAGGCTTTTATTGATGTTGGCGGAAAAGTCACAGTTACGGCAAATGATGTTTCTGCAAACCAGAGCGTAGGTGGCATTGTTGGCAAATTTAATAAAAATGGCGTTGTAAGGCTTGGCGGTGAAACAGACCTTTCAGGCTTTTATCCTAAAGACCCTAACAAAAACGGATGTCAGATAGTAGGAAATAGAGGCAATGCTTTGATCTATAGCTTAAGCGGCTGGTCATTTGCAAGGACATCTTCAAAAGTCATAGACAATATGGATTGGGGCGGAGTGCTTCGCCTTAACGATTCCGATCTGCTTGAGAGTGCTGACAGTGTTCTGTCTTTTGATGGATCGGGGCATACTGTTACAATAAATGGATTTTCTAATAATAATATTACCATAAGCAATAGGGCAGATTTTGCCCGTGCGGCTTTGATAATGCAGCATGATAGCAATGATTTTGTTAAGTATAGCGGTGCTAGTAGGGCAGATATGCTTGCGGCAAATATCAGCCTTAGTGCAGATGTTGATATAAGCGACACAGGTCTAACCGGCTTTATGCGTGATAATGGTGAGCATACATTCACAGGCACTCTGAATGGCAATAGTCATACAATTACTATGAGCGTAGGCAAAGACGCTAAGATAGTTTTCCATACTCACAACGGACTTTTTGCAAAGACAAGCGGTGCAAAAATAAGCAATATAAAGATTGTTTCAAACTTAAATATTGTCGGTGACAATGTTTCTGGCGGTGATGCTTGTTATATTGGTTCTGTATCTGCATACAACAGCGGAGCTTTGACTATTGATAGCGTGACCGCTGATGTGACCGCATCTCCAAGTGGTGCGTATACTAATTTTGTCGGAGGTCTGGTTGGATATGTTGCTGAAGCCACAAGTGAAGTTTCATTCACTAATTCTGCTGTAACAGCAAATCTTACATACGATAATAGCACAACAACGGTAGATTGCACTTGTCTTGGCGGAGTTATCGGAATGGTAGGAGCTGTTACATCAAAGCCTACAACTGGTATTAAGTTTGATAATGTCACTGTTGGCGGATATATAACTGACAAACACACAGGAAGTAACTCCAGAGTTGGTGGACTTATTGCAGAGGTCGGTGCTAAGGATAATTCAGCTTCTGTTGTACCTAATAAGGTATCTATCACCAATGTTAATATTAATGCTTTAACAATAAATTCTAGTGGTAAATCAAATAGCGGTGGATTTTTAGGGCATAACTGGTATAGAGTAGAAATTGATCTGAATAGTTTGAATGTAAACAATTCAAGATTAACAGTGAACAATGGCACAGAACTGGGCGGTCTTGTACTTTCCACAACAGGTTATTGGAGCATAAAAGAGGTTAGCTTTGACGGTGTGACAGTGACAGCAAAAAACTGTAAAAATTTCGGTATGCTTGCCTCAACTCTTTTTGGTAGAGATTATGACTCTTATGGCTTTGACTATTTTAAAGGTGAAAATGTCAATAATTACAGAAGCTCACGAGATGCAACTTATTTTGAACTTACTGAACCTAATGGATATAAGATCTTACAAAATACTACGATAAATATAAGCCCAAGCTATTCGTATTTTGATGAGATAGCTCGTTGTAGTATTTATTATTCTTCTTCAGCTAGTTTTATGTCTAATCGTCAAGCCATAATTTCAATTCCTGCTGTTACAGCGGACGGAGAGCGTTTGCTGTATATGGACGGAAAGAACTGCAATACCTATCAAAATCAAACAACAAATAATGGTGCTGTGTGGAAAAATAATTCTTGGGCAAGATATTATTATAACCTTGATGTATATAAAAACGGTAAAGCCACCACAGGCGGAGCTAAGGCTGTTGAGTGGAGTGCAAAGCTTTTTGCGGCAAATAATATAAAAGCATATATTAATAGCACAAATATAGATTTTCCAACAGATCCAGAAATAGATTTGACAGGATATTCATTTTATCCAGTTGATACAAATGGTTGTAATATAAAATCAAATTCAACTATTACTTTTGAAAATAATGGCTTTAATCAGTCTGAAATGGTATCAAGCAGTAATAGTGACAATTATGCCCGTACAACTGACGGAATAGATGGAACAAATTTAACTAATGACCATAATCAACATTACATGATGCAATGCGGACTTTTCAGAAATGAAAATGGAGCTGTTACCATAAGTGGTAAAATGACCTTTAAGGGAAATATCGGTAAGGTGAATGGTGGTTCAGGTGCATTGGTTTGCGGCTCGGTTGCTGACGACACCAATACTACAAAAAAATCTGTCAAAATTACCGGCAGTATCGTTCTTGACGATCTGTATGTGAATGATACTTCTTTAAGTTTAAATGGTGAAAATTCTTATGCCCCTTTGCTTATAAATAAGATAGGCAACATGACAGAGATCACTATACAGAATGTGTCACAGAAAAAACACAGTAGGACTACTGCTAAATATGATAAAGGCGGTCAGGATTATGCTGCAACAAGCCTTATAGGCAATGTAGGAAGCGAAAAGGGTCAAAATATATCTCTGACTTTCTCAAATATCAAGCTTGACGCAAGTGATGTAAATTCAATTTTCAAAAATGCTACTTTGCTTGAGAGTTTTCAGCATTCTGACGGTGCAGGCTCTTCTGCAATATACAACTATAAATGGGACGACGATTGGGGTACAGACTCAGCTGGCAATATTAAGCATAATGTAACCTACGGAAAAGAAGTGTCTGACACCATAAAGAATCGTGTAGATGATGTGAGCAGGCAGAATAAGTATCATGGCGATTGGAGTAGAGATGACAGGTATACTTCTCCTGACCAAAATAACGCAACAGAGGAATATAGCTTTACTGAATACAAGCCATATGTTGCTAAATCGTATGATACCACCCAAAACTATGATGAGATAGACGTAAACCTTGAGCGACCATATCTGGACGAGGGTTGCGGAACATACTCTGATCCATATATCCTTGACGCTTCTACACTTGCAGAGGTCGCACGAATTATCAGTACAGCCGCACCTACAAATGGCTGGGAAGTAAACTATAATGCAAATGTTTCTGCCGATAAATCGACTGTTAATGCTAATAGTGCTTTTTGCAAAGGCACTAATCATAAAACTTATACTTATGATGGAACAGGCAATTTCGTAAGCGGAAAGGAAACAGTTTCAAAAGATAACATGATCAAATATCTTTGTGAGGCTTATTACAAGATAAATGATGATATAGTTCTCGGCAGTTCTTTTGCAGGTCTTGGCGGAACATCAAACAGTTACGTTTTCAGGGGCGTTATAGTTGGACAGCAGAGATCCGACGGAACATATCCAACTATCACCAATAATTCTGCAAGCCCGCTCATCAGGTTCAGCAGCGGAAGTGTTGTAAAAGATATCAATATAGAATATACCAAAGAAGTAACGCTTTCAAAAAACAATAATAATAAATTAAACTATAGTACCGGAAAGACGGAGTATTATGGCGGTGTTATGGGCGTTGTGTTCGGTGGAGATAATATCATTGATAATGTCAAGGTAACAAATCCTAATATAAAATTTGCAAAGAACGATAACAGCAAACAACATCTCATTACTGCAGGCGGATATGTTGGCGCCATAGTTTACGGCGGCGTTATTTTCAGAAATATGGACAACGTTGCCAAAGATAGTGCGCTTACAACCAACAATACTGAGGCAGTGGGTGAAGACGTATATACCAATCTTTTTATCAATCCATATATAGGCAGAGTTGTAAACGGCTTTGCTATCGAAGAGGGAACAACGTTTGGTAAGTCAACTAACCTTAACAATACTAGGAAAAATTATCTCATCACGCAGTTTAAGAGTGAGCTAAGTGATGATGAGAAATTAAATGTTATTGCCGGCACGACCAATACTATTGAAGTACCTAATGCACAAGCGTTGTTTATGCTGTCTATCATATCACAGTCCGGTATGGGATATACAGACCGTAATAAAAATACTTGCGGCTATGGTCATTATACTTTTACTCGAAATGCAGACTATTCAAAAGTTGGCACAGCTACATTGACTTCTGATGATAAAGATTACAAAACTGCGATCTCAGATTATCAAAGACTTGAAAATGCTACGGCTACAAGCAGGGAATTTGAAAAGAAAAATTCTGTAATGCTAAAAAAATATACAAAGCCAAGTGAAAAAGGTCTTTATGAAGCAAAGTGGGCACACGAATTAAATAAGAACTTTACTGTTAAACTCACAGGAAATGGAACCTATGACCTCACCGAAACCGGTTTTCGTGGTATAAATCAGTTGTTTGATGCAAAGGATAGTAACCTTGGCGACATTAAATGTGATTATACTTTATCTTTGACAACTATCCAGGGAAATGATAAGACTATAAAGCTCGATACAGATATAAAAGCCTATGCTGTGAAAATAACGGATAACAAGAGCGGTAGCACTATTGAATTCCAAGATGTGGATAACTATAAATATCGTACCGCATTTGCCTCCGTAAAAGGAGTTGGGTTGATAAACTGTTCAACGTATGCTTTAACTGTAAATGACCTTAAGCTTTCCGGCAAGATCAGCGTTAAGACGTATAACAACGATGGACAATCGTATGTTAATGAAGACCTTTCTACAGGTGGTATTGTTGGCGGAGTACAGAGTTCTTGCACGTTTAGCGGAATAACATTGACTGATCTTGAAATATATGGTGCATATACTGTGGGAGGACTTATAGGAAAGTCAACAAATACTATCAATATAAGTAACGTTAAGTCTGAAAACAGTGGCGTTTATGTGTATGGCGGATTTGAAACAGGCGGTCTTGTGGGAAATTCTCAGAAAGGCAACGAATTCGCTGTTAAGGATTCTAAGATAAAAATTAATAAAGTTGAATTTGCTAATCTTGATAAAGGCACAAAAACTTGGTTTGGCGTAGGTGGAATCGCAGGCTCTGCAAATATCGAAACGACAATAAGCAATGTTCAGCTTACAGCCTATAATAAAGATAGCTTTATCGGTTCAAAAAAAGACAATAAACCCCTTGCAACCCAGACAATGAACGAGGGCGGTCTTATAGGACTGTCTAACGGAGCCTGCACAATAACAAAAACAAGCGTCAGCGTCGATGTTTATGGTAGTAATGCCGGTGGATTCGTTGGAATAAACAAAAACCAGTTGTCTATCAATGACTGTTACTATGGAGGAACATCTGAAACATCAGCTTGCGGTGTTTATGGCTATACAAGTTCAGGCGGAATGGTCGGCACACAGAATGCGGCTGTGACTATATCAAAGTCTGCTGTAAAAAATGCAACGATAGGTATACCAGCTGCTAAAAATGGTGATGCAGGTATCGGAGGTTATGTTGGTATAAAAGCTAATGGTGATCTGAAGATATCTGATTGTGAAGTCAACAATGTTACTCTGTCAGCAGAAGATAAGTCCAAGGGCGCAGGTGCAGGCGGTGTGATCGGTCATAATGACCGTGGAAGCACATATGCTTATGATATTCTCATAAATAAATTAGGCTATGTAAGAGGCAACAACAGCGTGTCTGTTTCTAACTTGATAGGTTGGAACAATGATAAAAATCTATCATCTAAATTTATTGGAGTATCGGTAAATAACACGGATTGTTTACCTGATATACAGTATAATGCTTCACAGATACCTGCCAGCTTCACCGCAGTTCACTCCGACTACAACGGTACTCAGGACAATACCAAAAATATCGGCGAGGGAAGCAGTTCACACGTTGATATCTATTCACCTTATGTCAATATAAACCCAAGCGTTCCTGTCGGTGGTAAGACTTTCGCAGGTGATCTTGTTGGCGGAAATATGCAGACTATCATTAGTGACGCTGCTTCTTATACGAATGGCACAGCCAAAAAATCCTATGGCATAAACAGTACCATAAAGACATATGCAGAGGATCTGGCTAATTCAAAGCTTACAACATTCGGCAAAGCTTCTGAGCTTAACGTTGAGCGGCTGAACGATCTTCCTGTTCTGCTTATTGATGATAACTCATCGTTGAATATCACACAAATGCTCGCAAAGTATATCTCAGTTCTGACAAATTGTGATGTTTGCGACAGCAGTTCAAATAAGCTGAAAACAACAGATCTTATGAATGTAAGCACAGCAACTTATGTGTATGATAACGATGTTTTGAAAAAATCAGACAAAAGCACTCTTACATTTAACAGCAAGACAGGATATTTCAAGGTCACAGACGGTCAGTATGACAATGACGGCACAAACAGATTTACTGTCATTACTCTTGATTATATCGACCCAACGGGAAGTGGCAAAACTGCTCTTAGACTTCATATTCCTGTTTTTGTAAGAAAGGTGCTTGATTTCAGCTTCCAATCTTACGTTATCTCAGGCACAGACTATAACCATTCTCACTATACGGATAAAACAAAGCTTGCTTTTGAGAGCTTTGATGCACCTGTTACTACTTATTTTAAGTATTCCTATTACAAATCTGCTAACGAATGGGAAAAAATGCTCAATAACGGTGACAGTCTGCTTTGGAGCTTTGACAAAAAGCTTTATCTTATTGGTGATAGTGCCACTGACAGTGGCGTGCTTACCGATGATACAAAGTTAACTCTTGTTGATGCAAATAACAATGACAAGACTTATCATTCTACCGCAAGTGATGCTAAGTTTAATAAAACAACCGGTGAGCTTGACTTGACAAATATAAGTGGCTTTAAACCGGTTACAATGAATGATGTACTGTTAAGATATGCGTCGGTAACCGCTAAAGAATCATCTGACGGAACACTTGTTGAGGCAGCTGATGAAGCTACAGCTACTGTAAAAACAAGCGACGGCAAGTATTATAGACCTGCTGGGGAGACTGAAACAGGCACTTATAAGATAACTGTTTCAGCGAATAGTGATACACCCAAAAATGATAATGACGAAATGATAATAAGCGAAAGCTATTATCTCACTATCAATATTCCGGAAACGGGAAGCACAAAAAAAGTCATCAAAAACTTTGTGAATTATTATAGCGGTAATAAGCCAAGAAAGCTCAATGGCAATATTCCTACAAATCTTGTCCAAGTGACAAATAATGACACTGGCGCATATGTTATTGCAAACTTTTTTACACAGCTAGTAAGTGTGACGGCTCATGACCCAGAGGAGATAACAGCGTCAAATAACTTTATCCATGCCACAATGACTTCAAAGATAAGCATTGATTCGAGCCTTAGAGATACATTTAATGGCTATAAGAGTGACGATTTCAATATGTATCAGGCGTTTAAATTCTCTATGAAGAACTTTGATGAAAACGATGCTGGAGCTAATGCAAAGATCATTGCAGGAACTTCGGTGAATGTTGATTACAGCATTTTAAACAGTTCAGACACAGAGTTATCAAACGCAAAAATAAGCAAGACTGAGACACTTTCAGAAGCTAAAGACAGCTATATGCTGATGTATCCCGATTCGGTCTACGATTATATCAATAGTGACACAAATGGCTCTATAACTGTCAAGGCGGATATCAGCTTAACTTATGGTACTGCAGGGATCATAGATCAGTTTCCTGAGCGTAAGGACGGTGATACCAAAACCGGTATAGGCGTAAATGCGTCGTCATATGTTGCATATAGCCAGAACAATATTGAGAACAGCTCTATCTCTGCAAGTGGAGTTATGCCTGCCAGACGCTACTATAGAAAGGCAATGACGGTGGCACAGCTAAACTATAACGTTGCAGAGTCAACAGTTCTTGAGTCGAAGGATTCACCATTTTCGCAGCTTGGTATCAATGCCAAAGATATGAATACAGAAGAAATGGCAATAACAGCAAATGCTATCTATGATCTGTCTGCTTTGAGTCGATCAACAAAGGACAGTGGCAAAAAAATACAGTATACAATGAGGTTGTATGTTAAGGACAATAGTGGCGATTATAAGCAGACAAACGATATTAGCAAATATCTCAGTAGCTTTACTTTGGAAAACGCCACACCAAGCAGCGGTCTGAATGGCAAGGAGTGCGTTTTTACCACTGATTATAATGGCGAAGAACAAAACACAGCCGTTACGAAATTTACAGTAAAAACAGGCAAGGCTTTTGAGGAGCAGGGACTTACCTATGCGAACTATAGAGTTGAGCTTACCGCAGTATTGCTTAATGACAACAACTCAGTTGTTAATGGAACTACCTCAAGCGACTATGTTGTTTACACAAACGCAAAAATAGAAACAGGCTTTATAAATTCATAATAAGCAGGCATTTTCAGGAGAAAATTATGACAAAAAGCATTTTTGGAAAATTCAGAAAATTAGAAAAAAAGAAGAAGCTCCAGCTGGTCATAGCAGTATCCATCTCGGTGGTACTGCTTGTGGCACTGCCTGTTTATGCGTGGTTTACTCACAAACGTTCTATTGCTCTTACAACAAAAATAAATGCCCCTACTCAGCTTTATATCACCGCAGGAAACAAAGAATCTGTGGCAAATCTTGAAATGGCAGATATAGACGTTGAGAACGGCAGTTATAAAGACTTTGTTTTCGGCATAGGCGGGGCAGACGTGCAACAATATCAAATACAGCTTGCACATACAACGAATATCCCTTTTGAGTATGAGATATATCGTGCGAAAAGCGTCAGTGAAACTGAAAAATCAGAAGCTGTCGTTTATGTTTCAGATGAAGAGAATAAAACGTTTTATTACAAAATAGACGGCAATAAGATCTCGGGACATTATCTCAATCAGCAAGGCTCGGAGATACTTGCTAACAGCACACTTCACAAAAAGTCCTATGATAGCTACGGCAATGTTCAGAAAAATTCCGAAGCACTTTATTGGCAATCGGATACACTGACGGTAATTGACAATAAAGATCCGTTTTGCGATTATTTTATAATCAGAGTAAAATGGAATGATAAAGTCCAAAACAATAAAGAAACTGATATGGTCTACCTGACAGTTCAGAGAAAGTAATAAATCACAAAATAGAGAGGAGGGTGGCTGTTATGAAAGACCAATTTATAAAAAAGCTTAAAAGATCGTGGCTTGCAATATGGATAGCTTTTGTGGCAGCCGCACTCAGTACTATTGGCGTCCTGGCGGCTTATACCAGCGTTTCAAGTGTAAAGCGAGTTGTGTCCACACAAAAGGGAGCCGGCATGCTGTTTTCATCTAATTATCTTACAACAGATGAAAATGATCTTCCAAGGACGATAACTTTTAGCAGTATGGAAAACTCGCCTTGTGTGACAGTCAATGTGTGCAACTATCCGCAAACATTGATAAAGCATAATGACAAGGATATCACATACACTTTGACAGTCGAGCTTGTGGACAGCAACGGAAATGTCGTTACCGGAGAAGAAACTGCAAAATATTCGGTTGAATATAACGGTGAAAAAAAGACTTTTGGAAGCAATTCAAAAATAGAGTTTTCACTTCTGAAACTTATGGCTGACGATTTCAACAAGCATGAATTTGTGCTGACTTTTGATAAGTCACAGCTCACAAATTCTGACATATACATGAGAGTGACAGCCACTCCTACAAATCAGGCAGAGTTGAAACCGCTCTCCGCAAAGCTTGGCGTTATCTATATAAATAATAACACATCAGCAACATGGACAGGCACATTCATCGACAATGCTACCTCGCCTAAAGATCTTGACGGCTTCAACTACCGCCTGTCAGGCAGTGGCGAGGGTACTGTCACCCTGACTTGGAATACGAACTATGTTGATATCAGCCCATGGTTTAAGAATACTTATGTTCTGACTATTTCAAAGGACAGTTCTGGCATAGCCACTGCAACTTTGAAAGTCAATTCTGCCGAGAAAAATCAATATGACATTCAATTCTATCGAACGAACGGCATTAACAGTGCAGAGCAGTGGTCTGACGGTAATCACACCGATATTATGGTGACCGATACGGGATTTGTTTCAATGAGTTTCACCCAAAGCACAGCGACTGAAAATTAGAATATGTACAAAAAAACGGACTGCAAACAAAATGCAGTCCGTGTATTTTTTCTGTAGGGGCGAACAGTGTTCGCCCGTTATTATATCCGTGTTATGTTAAGTACGAAAGCTTAGAGTGCAGACTTCAAAGCCTCAGCAAGCTGAGCAGGACATGATGTGCCACGTCCGTTGCAGTCGATACCCTCAAGTCTGTCAATAACGTCTTGAACCTTCATGCCCTCAACAAGCTTTGATACACCCTGTGTGTTGCCGTTGCAGCCGCCTGTGAAATGCACTTTCTTTACGATACCGTCCTCAACCTCGATATCAATTTTTCTTGAACATACTCCCTTTGGAGTGTAGCTGATCGTTGCCATTTGAAAAACCTCCTAAATTCTTGCTACGCCTGTTTCTCTTGCAGCCTTTGCCACAGCCTCAGCCACAGCGACCGGTACTGATCTGTCAAAAGAGTTCGGCAGAATAAATTCCGCATTGAGCTTGTCCTCAGGAACACAGCCTGCGATAGCCTTTGCGGCAGCCATTTTCATTTCCTCGTTGATGTTAGAAGCCCTTACTGCAAGTGCCCCCTTGAAAATGCCAGGGAAAGCGATAACGTTGTTTATCTGGTTAGGGAAGTCTGAACGTCCTGTGCCAACGATAAACGCACCTGCCGCCTTTGCTTCGTCAGGCATTATCTCAGGAGTCGGGTTAGCCATTGCGAAAAGTATAGGCTTGTCGTTCATGGATTTAACCATTTCAGCGGTCACAAGCTTTGGCTTGGAAACACCTACGAAAGCGTCTGCACCCTTAAGTGCGTCGGCAAGAGAGCCATGGAGCTTGTTCTTGTTTGTTACCTTTGCCATTTCAGCGTGAGCCTCGTTAAGATAATTGTCGCCCTCGCAGATTATGCCCTCACGGTCTACCATGATAAGATTGCCAATACCGAGAGAAAGCAAAAGCTTTCCGATAGCACAGCCGGCTGCACCTGCACCGTTAATTACCAGTGTGATGTCGCTTATCTTCTTGTTTGCTACCTTGCAGGCGTTCATAAGTGCCGCACCGACAACGATAGCAGTTCCGTGCTGATCGTCATGAAAAACAGGAATATCAACTTTTTCTTTAAGCTTAGCCTCTATCTCAAAGCACCTTGGAGCGGCGATATCTTCAAGATTTATGCCGCCAAAGCTGTCTGATATCATAGCGATGGTGTTTACTATTTCGTCAACGTCATTGGACTTTATGCAAAGTGGAAAAGCGTCAACGTCTGCGAACTCCTTGAAAAGTGCGCATTTTCCCTCCATAACAGGCATACCTGCCAGACCGCCAATATTGCCAAGACCAAGCACAGCAGAGCCGTCTGTGATAACAGCCACAAGATTTGCACGTCTTGTAAGTTCATATGAAAGGTCAGGATCTTTCTGTATTTCAAGGCAAGGCTGAGCAACGCCTGGTGTGTAAGCCAGCGTCAGGTCTTTTGCATTGTTTACCTTTGCTCTTGAGCAGACCTCTATCTTGCCTTTCCATTCTCTGTGTTTCTGTAGGGATTCTTCCATTACGTTCATTTTATACAGTCCTCTCTATTTTACGCATTAAAGGAACATTACCGCATGATAATGTCCCTTTATTATACCATATTATTTCTCTGTTTTCACAGCCGCTTTGTTAGCTTTTTGTGAATTTATATGAATGAGCTTGAACAGCTTATCAAGATTTTCCTTGTCAGTGGTCATGCTTCCGATATGTGTCATAGTCTCATTATATAGACCATGAAAGTCAGAGCCACCAGTCACTATCAGGTCATGTTCCTTTGCAATATCCACAAGCTTCTGCTGTTGAGTTGGAGTAGCAGAGTAATGATAAGCTTCAATTCCGTCAAGCTTGCCTGCCTCAATAAGTTCAAGAAGCAGCTCCGTGTTGTTGAACATAACAGGGTGTGCCATAACAGCTATGCCCTTTGCGGAATGTATAAGGTCAAGCACAAAGTTTACGTCAGGATATTCACGGGTCACAAGACATTCGCCGTTTGGATATGCAAAAAGCTTGTCGTTCACAGAGCCGTAAAGCTCTGTTGCATAGCCGTAATTCACTAATGCTCTCATGATATGCTGCTTGAAAATGCTCTTTGAGCTTTTGGTGTAGTGCAGTACAGCATCGGCAGGGATAGGATATCTTGCCATTACCTTTTCTATCATTTCCTTTGCACAGTCTTTTCTTATCTGGCATGACTTCAGGCAAAGACCCTCGAGCCTGTCTGGCTTCTGAGGCGCATAGCAAAGAATGTGTACTTTTGAATTGCGCTTCTTGTCCCATGCGGAAAGCTCTACCGCAGGAATGACCTTGACCCCATAACGTTCGCCAAGTATTTGCGCTCTGTTTGATGATGAAAGAGTGTCATGGTCTGTTATCGCAAGAAAGTCAAGTCCCATTCTTTTTGCCTGAACAATGACCTCTTCTATACCCAGCGAGCCGTCAGACAGCGTTGTGTGACAATGCAGATCTCCTGTCATACCTTTGTTCCTCCAAATCTATAAAATACATCTGTCATTTTCTGTATATATAGTACAGCCGTTAAATTTGACTAAATAATTATAACATATTTTATATACATTTGCAAGCACTTTTGAACAATTTACACAAAATTTGCACGAAAATTATATTATTTTGTCGTATATGACAAATCCACGGTGTCGAAATAGTGCGATTTAACGAAATATCAGAGCTTATATCCGAAGAATTTTTCGCAAAACCATACGTCTTTAACCTGAAAGCTCTTGCCGTTTAGATATTCAAGTGTACCTGCGTCAGTGGTGAATTTAAAGGTGAGCTTGTACGAATAAAGCGCCTGCGTTTTCACATTGTATGCACGATTGACTTTATTTATTCCGTATTTGCCGTCACCGAGAAGTGGATAGCCGATGTGTGCAAGGTGTGCCCTTATCTGATGCGTTCTGCCTGTGATGAGGTCAACTTCAAGAAGTGCAAGGTCATCAGCCTTGTTTTCCGCAAGCACACGATAAGATGTTATCATGGTGCGGCTGCCCTGAAACTTTTTGTCAGATACCTTGACAGTTTTTGTGGTTTCATCTTTCTGATGATAAGCCGTGAGCCGTGCAGACTTCTCCTTTGGTATGCCAACGGTCACGCAAAGATAAAGCTTTTCAAGCTCTCTGTCTTTAACTTTCTGATTAAGCACACGCAAACTTTCAGCATTTTTCGCACATATTACAATGCCGCCTGTGTTGCGGTCGATCCTGTTACAAAGGGCAGGAGCAAAAGACAGCTCCTCCTCAGGACGATATTCACCCTTTTCGTAAAGATAGTGCTGTATCCTGTTTATGAGCGTGTCCGCCGAACCACTTTCGTCCTCATGTACCACAAGTCCGCACTTTTTGTCGCAAAGGATAATATTCTCGTCCTCGTAAATAATATTCAAAGACGTTGGCGCACTGAGAAAAGCAGGTCTGTCAGCAACTTCGCCCTCGAAAAATTCGTCATTGATGTAAAGCTGCATAACGTCACCGCAAGCAAGCCTTGTGGATATCTCACAGCGTTTGCCGTTGACCTTGATACGCTTTAGGCGCAGATATTTGTACAGCAGATTTTTAGGCAGCTTCGGCACAGCCTTTGTGAGAAACTTGTCAACACGCTGACCTGCGTCATTCTGATTTATTATAAATTCTCTCATGACATACCTCAGAGCTTCACACGAGCGGAGAATCCTCCGTCAATAAGCTCGTCAAGACCGGTGCTGTCAGCACCGCTTTCACGGAGAAGCAGAAGAATTTCTGACATATCGCAGGCTTTGCCTTTACGGCGAGATATCTCCTCTTCACATTTGATAGCATATTGTAAAGGCTTTTTGTCAGCAGGGAAGTTCACATCAGAGCCTTGGGCGATGAGCCATTTGATGAAATCAACACTTCGCTTGTCAGGCTTGAGAACACCATCATGCTCCACGAGGTCTGCACTTTCGATTGCAGTGAGCAGGAAAGTAAGCCCGTTGCTGTCAGTGTCGTTGTAGTCCACATCATCAGAGATGAATAAGAATTTAAGCTCTTCCAGTTCACGCTTTGAGAGGGTGTAGTTGTATTCGTCATATGATCTATTCATGTTACGTCCTCCTGAAATTATTACTATAGTGATATTATAACCTAAAGTGTGGGAGAATGCAAGAGGGGGAGCGGTATTAAGTGAGGAGTGAGAAATGAGGAATGAGGAGTGAGGAATGAGGAA
>ULLZ01022238.1_pt1 | contig 27634 bp, 30 predicted proteins | sample 1951531 | NCBI WGS metagenome assembly ULLZ01 (sample SAMEA4835538, study PRJEB28245) | human gut metagenome | biome: gut microbiome; material: fecal sample | place: Denmark | collected 2008
TTTAGATTTAAATCAAGATAATCCTTATATTTTTCTGTATGCTTTTTTATCACAGCTTCATATGTTTTTAGTTGTCGCTTATTTTCTTTTTGTTCATTTTCCAATTCTATCTTTTCATCTAATAAATCATAATATTCTCTTGTTCTTACTCCCATATGATATAAAAGAATTTCTGGTTTCCATTTTCCTGTAAAAACATCACTAAATGAATCCCATGAGCCACTCCATCCTTTATCTTGGTCTATATAAAATGGCATAAAAATTGCACCTGGATATGCATATACAGAATTTTCATCATCCTTTTTTATTGGCATTTTTAAATAGAACTCAAAGAAATCAACATAAAATTTCTTTAGCTCAGATATCGACGCAAAGAACTTAACCTCATCATCTGACCTTAAAATAAATGAATTTCTATCCCTATATAGTTCATATTTGATACCGTCATATAAAAAAGTCACAATAGTACTTATCTGTAGAGAATCCCAATTAGTTGTATATTTTTTTAATTTTGCCCCCAAAGAATAATATATTGATTTCATCACAAGAGATTTTCCTGTCCTATTTATTGTTTCTCCACTAGGGTTATCACCTGTTATTACCGTTAATCTATCATCAAATTCAATGGTTCTTGCTTCTTCATTTTTTTGTGATATTATTACAAGCTTTTTCAGAATTAATCTTTTCAACTTTACCTCTCCTTAAATTTCTTATTAATTTCTTGTATGCTATAAAATCCGCTTCTTTTCTTTTGTCTTCCTCTGACCTAACTTGTTTCACACAAACATCTCCCTTATTATTAGTGCATAAAGATAATATTTATTATAAACTTTTGCATCTTGTTCTTGGCTTACCTTATTATAAATATATTCAATCCAAACCTTACAATTATCGAACTCTTTTTCCTCCATAATTTTTTGAACCTTAACAGTTATCCCCTGTAATCCTAAAGCTTCAATATTTAGTCTATCTATTTGATATTTTTTCCATTCTTTATGAATCTTATTAATCTCTAATGGTTTAAATCCATCAGTAATCAAATTCAAATGTATCTGATTCCATAAATCATCAGGCATTTCGACTTTCAATTTATTAAGCCAACCTAAAAACTCACTTTTAGATATAGCTTTTCTTTCCATCAACTCGTCAACACTACTTGCTACTTTTTCGGTATTATTTATTCTTCTAATCTCACCTAAAATTGTATTATATATTGAGCGAGTCCTTTCTATTGTACTTGGAATGTTCATATCTTCGAGTTTCTTTACCATTCTCCCCATAACAGTATCATCATATGAGGATATATCGAGGTCTGCTACGTCAAAATAGATTACATTTAGACAGTCCTCACTACAATTTTCAACTTTATCACAAGCTTTACACATATCTTTTTTTATCTTTTTTAGACTAGACCCATTAACTTCCTTTAATATAATTCTGCGTCTGTCTTTTGATTCTGTATTATCTTCAAACTTTCCAAAATCAAAACTCTTATTTGAAACTAAATGTATTCCTCTCGTTTCATCTTCAAATTTGACAAACTCATCTATCATTTTTTGAATGATAGACATTTTTTGAGGATACTTATTTCCATTTTTAGTGATAAAAGATGTCGTAATATATCTACTGTCTTTTTCATCTGTTTTTATTTGAAAAAATTCTACATATTCTTCTCTTTCAAGTCTATTTATTACTATAATATCATCATGAAATTCCATAAATAAAATAAAATCCGCATCCGATTCTATAACTTTAAGCATATAATCAAATGCCCACACTTGCTGAAATGTAAAACGGTTTGAAGAACGTGCCCCTGCATTCTCCCTTTCTGGAACACTTAATAACTTTTCTGCCAAGTCCATCTTTTCCTCACCTCCAGATTACAAATATTATATCATTAAGCAGATTATATTAAAAGTTATATATGTATTTTGAATTTCTAAAAATCATAATAAGTTCAAATTATATTAAAATGCGCAAAAGCCCTCATGACATTTAGTCATATCAAATAGTTCCGCATTAACATACTGTCCACATTTAGGACACTTATATACCATTGTATCGTCCTCACAATTCAAACACAAACCTCTTGCATAATTGTTATTATTCTCAATATTAGCAACATCAAATATTACCATTTGCTCTCCACAGTATCCACAATCTACATATCCAAAGCAGTTTCTATCTGAAAATACATTAAAACATCTTGCACATTTATAGTCAATGGTCATAGTTCTAGTCATACATACAGGACATATATATAAATCCCCATACTCACGTTTCAAAAAATTGTATAATTCATGCTCATAAATTGAGTTCTTTAATAAAATAGCATATTGACTATCATTTAAGTATTCCTGCATAAATTTTCTATTCTCTATTCCTGTTTCCTCGCTCATCAAAATCCCCAAAATATGTATTAATGCATATATAGCATCCTTTTCAACACTTTGTCTTTCTTGCTCATTAATAATATAGGACGAATGCAATACACAGTTTCTATATTTCTGAAACATCTCCATATATTGATATTCCTTACGCTCAAAGTTGTACAGACGCTCTCTTCCCTTTGTGAAATTTTCAACTTCATCATATTCTCGTATTTTCAATTTATTAGTAACATATAATTCTTCTATTTCTGAATCTGATAGGCAACTCTGTTTACTTACCAAAATTGTTCTTATCCCACAGCAGAATACAACTGAAGATTTCAATGCTAATTCCATAGCAAACTGTAAATTCACAATAGCCTGCAGCATATTTACATAGCTATCCAATCCTTTGTTAATATAACTTATTGCAGAGTCAATGAATATAACTGCATTTCTAAATAATAATTGGGCAAATTTCTTCTCAAACTTCATCTTATTTCTCCAAACTGTTTTTTTATTATATCACAAGACTTACAAACATTTGATTTATTTTTTCCATATCATACAAAAAAGAGCCAAGCATCATGCTCAGCCCTTTATCAATAACGCACCTTACTGAATAGCAATCTTGATTGTAATAGGTCTCCAGAATTTAACTCTGAATATCCTATTTGTCTCTTCCTCGCAATACCGCTTACACTCCTCCATCGGGATCATCATACGTGAAACAATATTGAAGTTCTTATCATCCATCAGAGAATCTGAATATACTTTATCATATCCCTTAATCTTATACTTAGCAGAGGTATCAGTTACTTCGCCAGACAAATTCATCCCCCACAGGAACTCATCATTCCCATTTACAATACCTCGATAAATGATACGTTCCACAAACATATCAATCATTTCTTCATTTACTTTGTAACCTTTCAAATCAATAAAAGTATTCAACCGCTCTTTAATAGCCTCCAAATCAAAAACCTTCTTTTCACGTTTATCCTTATCAATCTCATATTGTGCAATCGCTCTGTCAATGATAGAAACCTACTCATCAATCTCTGCCTTATTCTCTTTAAAATCATTGGTATCAATCAATTCATCCATTACCATCGTCTGCAAATTCTTCAAGCGTTTCTTCAATTTATCACGTCCTTCTTCCAAACTCTGGATTGATGTTCCGTCTTCCAAAATGTCCTCTTCCTGCTTACAACGTTCAATGAGTTCTATAGCCTGCAATACTGCGTTCTTTCCATTCTTAAACAAATATGAAAAAACATTCTTTTCACATAAGCAGAGCTTTACATCACTAACCGCAGGATTATCACATACAATATTATCAGACTTTATAGCTGCTCCAACAGTATACTTGTTTGCATGGTCAACTTGCCTTCTGCATATATATCGATAAGTTGCCGATGTTTTCTCCGTTGCGACATGTGTATATTGTCTGCTTAAACAATAACCACAACTACAGTAGGCTTTACGTCCCAGTGCATCCGCTGAAACTCGAAGTCCACTCTTGCGACCTTTAATGTTTTCTGATAACTTTGAAGAACGCCCCATTCTACGTTCATATGCTTTCCACCACATCTCTTCCAAAATAATAGATTCACAATTGATTTTCACTAAATTACCTTTAGATACTATATTTCCTTTACTGTCCAAAACATCTTGAACAGGTTCCACATGCGCTAATACTTTCTTTTTTCTCACTGTAGCAACTACTTTGCTCTTCTCTGGCAACTGATACCCCATGTACTTGGTATTTACTAATACTCTAATAACTTTGGATGGTGTCCAATTCAAATCTCCTTTAAAAGTACGCATATTATTATCAATCAAATACTTACATATAGAACTTGATGTCTTCACTACTTCTGGGTCATCTTATGTATATAATTCAAAAATAGTCTTAACAACATACGCCTCAACTGGCTCCTGAACAAGAGAATTTTTTTCAGGCATTGGATTTCCCATCTCATCAACAGCTTTCTTCAATCGATAACCAAACATATTGCCACCAAGCAACTGACCATTCCAAGCCAATTTTGACATATGATTTTCAACACGCCGACCTGTATTCATAGACTCAGCCTGTGCAAGTCCTGCATCAATTGCAAGTCTTAAGATATCAGTATGGGTCATATTATACGTCCAGTACTTCTCCTTCAAAATAATAATTCCAATTCCCAACTCTTGAAAATCAAAAATTACATCAAACAACTCTCTTACATTTCGAGCAAGTCTGCTTACTGCATCCACAACAAGAATATCAAATGCATGCTGTGATGCTCTCTTACACATCAACTGAAACGCTGGTCTATCTAATGCCCGAAGTCCAGACCTACCCAGTTCTTCAAAAATATTGCTTGAACTCAATCTAAAATTAGCCTTCTTATCAATTAGCTCTAGCACCATATCTTTCTGAACTGCAAAAGCTTTCTTCTGTTCGTCTAAATCAGTTGACTCACGAATTAATGCAGCCACATCAAAGACTATATCTGTAAGTTGCAGGATATCGTCATACGATGCCATTCTCATATATTGAGTCTTATCAAGTTACTTTCTCTCTTCATCATTATATTTACTACATATTGACATGACCATTTTTTCCTTTCTTAAGTTCATTCTCTGCTGTTAGATAAGTCTTATTATTAATCAATGTAAAACCATCAACTTCTACTGGTTCAACTGAACCATGCAATGTCCACTCATCATTTAAGAATGGGAACAAAATTGTGATAAGCCTCTGCTGTCCCTCAAGAACCTGATAGCCAAAGATATCCTTGCCCTTAGAATCCTCGCCTCTCTTATACTTAAGCAGTACAATGGGTGGAATATAGGAATCTGCAAGCATACTCCATACAAGATTTGACTTGAGTATAGGACTCCACATACCACTATGTCTTTGAAATGGCAAGGTGCATTGAAGCACCTTGTCATCAGACTCAAACCATTTCTTCATTGTGTTTACAGATACTGGCAGACTTGATCTATTCATCCATATCCACCTCAATTCCATCGTATTCTTTTTCCAGCTCCTCTCGGCTCATCTGACCTAAGCGGAGCATAGTAGTATCCTCCAGTTCATAGATAGCCTGTCGAAGTTCCTCATCTGACATATCAGATAAATCATCTTTTTCATCTCCAAACTCTGCCTGAACTTCTGCTCTATTAATATTTAAAGGACAGTTGAAAACATCGTTTGGTGCATAAAACTGGATGAGTGAACTTGCACAAAAATATGGCTTGCTCTTACCTTCATCAAACTTATACTTTTCCACAGACATCATCGGCTGGAAATCACAATCAGAAAAATCATAATAACCATCAGACAATAACTGCTCCATAATTTCCTTGACCTTAGCTGTTGGCAGATTACCAATCGTGAACTCACTGATGGCAAAGATGTTACACTCAGTATTCTTTACCTGAAAGTGTAATCCACTTACAGCTTGCTTACTGTCCTTGGCAATCTGCACCAATCATATATTTGTTCCATTGAAAGGCACTCTCTTTTCAACAATCTCTTCTACCTTGCTTATTTCAAATAAGCCTCCATTGACTAAAACCTTAACCATAATAAATCCTCCATTTCGTGTGTTTAATTTTTTTCGTGTGTTATCTATCACTCTGTTTGAAGTGAATTGCAAGTTCTTTTTGAAATTTTTCCATAGAAAAATTTATGGTATACCCCAAGATTGGCTATTTTACAGGGAATTCCTCTGGATTTGCCCTCGCCCACTCACCCAGTCTATTGACTTCATTCAATACTTCAGACCAATCATCGGCATACAGCATTTGAATAGTAGACCAAAGGATTTGTAATATCCAACTGCAGGGAATCATGGTCATAATCATATAGACTAATCAAAAATGTAGATAGAACATTGACATTGTCTCTTTTAATCTTTTTATTGGTTTCTGTACGATAATCTTCAAGAATATCTGTTATGTCAGTATCAAAACCCTTATGTTTCCAACGCTCCCTCGCCCTGTCAAAATAGACATCCCTTGCTCTGTCGATTAGTGCCACTACTCAACACCTCCCAGTGGAATATGAAGAACCACCTTGGCAATCGTGAGCATTGAATAATACACTCTGACAAACTTTGCACTTTCATTTGGTGGAACAATAAGCTCATCACAGGTGCTGCATATGACTGCATCATTCATACCTTCGGCACGATAATATTTTGCTACTTTTAGGATTTCATCATAATGCCTTGATGTGTTTAAAACCTGCCAGTCCATCACACTATTTTGCTCATCTCTAGCTTTAGGGAGCAGCACCACAAAAGAATTAAGGTGCTTCTCAGCAATAGTGTTTAATAGCATTTTTCCATTCCTCCTTTCAGAAAAAGTCCTGACAATTCAGGGTTGTGTGTGATGTTAGCTCTAACCTTAATTTCTGTAAAGATTGTCTTGAAATTATTCTTGAAAAGTGGCTTGAGCTATACAGTTATTTGCCTGACTACGAAAAAAGGGCAAAAAATCAGAGCCAGCCTTTCGACTGACTCTGCTCTTTTAACTCTGTATATATTATTCATTTCTTAGCCAAATATAATAATCTCGTGCATTACTTTTGATGGCTTATAATCCATTGCAATATATCCTCCGCACCTATTTTGCCAGATGCCAAATCTATGATGGTGTCACTCAGTTCTTTCTGTGTATATGAAAGCTCATAACCATTTAATGCCAAAAACACTAACATTACATGTGTACCTAATCTTTTGTTTCCATCAACCATAGGATGGTTCTTTACAATTCCAAAGCAAAGCTGTGCTGCTTTTGCCTGTATACTTGGATATAATTCTTCGTCTCCAAATGACTGAAAAGGATTAGCCAGTGCTGAATCCAACATACCATCATCACGAATACCATCACCACCGCCAGTGGCTTCAATCAGTCGCTCATGAAGTAAAACAACCTGCTCTTTGCTTAATCTTATCATTTGGCAAGCACCTCGTAAGCCTCCATATTCTGCTTGATAAGACGCTCTGATATAGCAAATACATCCTCTGTGGATGCTATTTTTTCCTTCTCCGCTTTGCTAAAGTCAATCACAAGATATCTTGGTACATTGTTTTTAAGAATAACTGCTGTACCATGTTCGTCAACAACTCTGGCAACCTTTGAAAAATTCTGATTAGCTTCTGTTATAGAAATCATTGTATTTGTATCAACTGTCATAATATGCACCTCACTTTCATTTATATTATATGCATATTATAGGATAAATACAACCTATTTTTATAGCTACCAAATAAGCTTTTGGGAATAATTTCTTAACCTAAAAAATACACCAAAATACTAAGACAATCTTGTATTTCACAGCTTCCTGAAAACACCAGCTATTCGAAAACTACATACAAAAACCACAGATAATCAACATTTGAAGTTTTAAAAATGCTATCTATGATGAGTACCTACAAGAAATATTCATCAGCAAATAATAACATTGAAGTTTTATATGCTAAAAAGAAAAACGGTCTTTTGACTTTATCAAAGACCGTTTCAATTACGATTTTATTCAATTCATATATAGGGATATTTCTTCAATGCCCAGTAAAATCAAGTTTTTTATTCTTCACCCATCTTAGCAAGCTTTGCTGCCTGGTCAGCTGCTATGCAGGCATCAATGATTTCCTGAATATCACCATTCATAATCTTATCAAGCTTATAAAGTGTAAGACCAATTCTGTGGTCTGTAACTCGTCCCTGTGGGAAGTTGTAAGTTCTTATCTTCTCAGCTCTGTCACCAGTACCTATCTGGCTTCTTCTTGCATCAGCTTCTGCATCGTGTGCTTTCTGAGTTTCAAGGTCATATAACTTTGCTCTTAAAAGTGCAAAAGCCTTTTCCTTATTCTGTATCTGCGACTTTTCTGTCTGTGAGTAAATAACTATACCTGTAGGATAGTGAGTAAGACGAACTGCTGAGTCAGTTGTGTTGACACACTGTCCACCGTTACCTGAGGCACGCATAACGTCAATACGGATATCCTTGTCATCTATCTGTATATCAACTTCCTCTGCCTCTGGCATAACTGCTACAGAAGCTGTTGAAGTCTGAATTCTTCCGTTAGATTCTGTTACAGGAACTCTCTGTACTCTGTGCACACCACTTTCGTACTTCATAACCGAGTATGCACCCTGTCCCTTAACCATAAACTCGACTTCCTTCATACCGCCAATACCAGTTTCATCAGCATTAACTACCTCTATCTTCCAGCCCTTAGTATCTGCATAGTGTGAGTACATACGGAAAAGCTCTGCGGCAAAAAGTGCTGCTTCTTCTCCACCTGCACCGGCTCTGATTTCAACAACGATATCCTTATCGTCATTAGGATCTTTAGGAAGAAGTAATATTTTAAGCTTCTTCTCTAATTCTTCAACCTTCTTCTTAGAATCAGCAAGTTCCTCTCTTGCCATCTCTAAAAGTTCCTCATCACTTTCTTCACTTATCATCTGAAGACTATCTTCTATATTCTGCTTACTTGCCTTATATTCTGTATAAGCTTCAACGATAGGTGCAAGATTGCTCTGTTCTTTCATATATTTTCTGAACTTTTCCTGGTCATTAACTATATCAGGATTACCAAGCTCTGCCGTTACGTCTTCATAACGGCGTAATGTATCTTCTAATCTATCAAACATGCTCATAGTATTCTGACTCCATTCTATCTATATATTATAACGTCCACTTCTGACACTCGTACCATAATATCTTGCAACAACAACTCTGTCAAGTCCCGCAAGATCCTTTATAACTCTAATATCATTATATCCATATGAAGACAATATATCACTGACTTTAGCTGCCTGGTCATGACCTATCTCGTAACACAGATATCCGTCTTTATTTAGGTAATCTCTTGCTTTATCAGTAATAATCCTGTAAAACTTCAGTCCATCCTCATCTCCATCAAGTGCAATAAACGGATCATGCAGCCGTACCTCTTCATCAAGTCCCTTTATAACTCTTGTTGGTATATAAGGTGGATTGGATACAATAACATCAAACTTCATTCCACTGCCTTCCAAAGCTTCAAACATATCACTTTGAATCAGTTCAACATATGGTACATTATTAATATCTTTATTATTCTGTGCAACCTCTAATGCATCTAGGGATACATCAACTCCGACTGCTCCATGTATACCACTATATGTATGTCCCAACGATGCAAGCGATATAATAATGCATCCTGAGCCCGTACACATATCAAGCACCCTGCTATCAGCAGTTGTAAGCTTTGCCACTTCTTCTACCAGCACTTCTGTATCCTGTCTTGGTACAAGTACATGTTCATTCACAATATACTTTCTTCCATAAAAATATGTGTATCCCATAATATGCTGAAGCGGAATATGATGTGATCTTTTTATTATATATCCAAGATATTTTCTCAGGGCTTCATTGTCTATCTCATCAGTCGCATTAATAAGATAGGTTGTTCTATCTATGCCTGTCACATAAAGGAACAGCTCTAATGCATCATAATCCGAATTGTCTATATCCGCCTGTTTAAGCACCCTTGCACCATATCTTACTGCATCTTTGTATGTGTGTATAGCTGGTATATTATTACTATTGTATATCATCATATTTAGTGTCTGTCTCTCTGTTTGAATAACGGTACATCGTCTGCGTTTATATCTTCTGCTTCTTCTGTATCTTCAGGCTCTTCTATCTCAAAGCCAGCTTCAACCTCTTCCACTGTCATATTCTCTGATTCATCTGTTTCAGGAACCTTTTCTGTTGTCACTGCATACTCACCGCCTGCAGCACCTTCTACCTTATTGACAGTTTCATATTCCTCTTCTATTTCAAAGCCTTCTGGAAGTGCTTCTTCTGTATCTTGTGATGTTTCTTCATTTTCCTTAGTCTGCTGTTCTGCACTATCATCCTGGCTTTCAGCTACATCAGCAGATTCAAGATTATCTTCTGTCTTTCTTACATCTTCAAATGTCTCAACGGCATCTGCTGTATCTTGTGTTTCAGACATTACTACTTCTTCTTTTTCTGTATCAGAGATTTTATCATCAGCAGCTTTGGTATCTGATGTTGTATCACTGTTTGATACAGACTTTATCTCAACCGCTCTTATTGTTTCAGCCATTGCTGCCTCATGTGCAACCTTTCTGGCATCTATTTTTCTTGTGTTTTTAGCCTTGTGTATAAGTTCTCCATCCATGGCAAGCTTAGCCTCTGATGCAAGCATATCTGCCTCAGGATTAGGCGAATGGGCATAATATTCCTTTAAAAACGCCTTCCAGTCAAACACTTCTTCTACAGCCTTAATAGCCACTTCAACCATCTCTTCATCTGGTTCACGTGTAGTAAGTCTCTGAAGCCACATACCTGGTTTACTAAGAACAACTGTGAATCCGTTATCATTCTTTCCTGCCCATCTTATGAACTCATAAGAAACACCTGCAATAACAGGAACAAGAAGTAATCTTATAACTACCTGAAGTGCTGTGTTATCCACTCTTATAAATATGAAGAACACTATACTTATGAACATAACTATAAAAAGGAAGCTTGTACCACATCTTTTATGATATCTTGAACTATTCATAACATTCTCTGTTGTGAGTCTTGCACCATTTTCTATACAGTTAATACACTTATGCTCTGCACCATGGTACATAAATGTTCTTTTTATATCTTTCATAAGAGATATAATAAGCAGATACAATATAAATATAGCAACTCTTACAAGTCCCTCTATAAAGTTAAGAAGTGTTTTAGATGCTACGTATCCCTTTACAAGTCTGGAAACAAAATAAGGAAGCAGCATAAAAAGCCCTACAGCCATAAATACAGATAATATAACTGTAAATGCCATCAAAACTGACTCAAACTTATCTTTAAACAGTGATTTTCCTATCTCATCTGCTTTCGTTATTTTTTGTTTCTCTGGATCGTCATAAAATGATGCAGAATAATTTATTGTTGATATTCCTGTTATAAGAGAATCTATAAAGCTTACAACACCTCTTATTATAGGATATCCCATCCATTTATGTTTTTCTGTAAGCAGCTTACAATCTCTTACAGTAACTTCTATCTCATGATCAGGCTTTCTTACCGCAATAGAATACTTATCCTTGTTGCGCATCATAATCCCCTCAATAACAGCCTGTCCACCTATACCTGATGGTTTCATAGCACATACCTCCTGTTTTGTTAAAAACGTATAAAGTAAAAAAGTTGAGGTTTTTGACAACCTCAACTTCATGCTCATAACTAGTTATTAACACCATACTTCTTGTTGAACTTATCAATACGTCCACGAGCTGATGTAGCCTTCTGCTGTCCTGTATAGAAAGGATGGCACTTTGAACAGATTTCTACGTGGATTTCTTCCTTTGTAGATCCTGTTACGAATTCATTACCACAGTTACAAACAACCTTTGCCTGGTAGTATGCTGGATGTATTCCTTCTCTCATTATTTTCACCTCTTTACAATATCTTTATATGATTTATCCTTATTTCTTTTTATCATTTTGATAAACAGCTTTGTTATTGTATCATAGCGTTCTATATAATGCAAGCACAAATTTTATTTTTATATAATTTTTTCAAATTAAAAATTTTACACTCTTCTATTCTTTATGACAGTCTGTACAAATTCCGCATTATTCTTAGTTTTGGTAAATAAGTCAAGAATTCTTTCTGCAGCTTCATCGGTCTTTAAGCCGTTAAGTGCTTTTCTCATAATATCAACCGCTTCAAGCTCTTCTTTATTAAGAAGGAGGTCTTCTCTACGGGTTCCTGACTTAGCTATATCTATGGCAGGAAAAACTCTCTTCTCTGAAAGCTTTCTGTCAAGTACAAGTTCCATATTGCCTGTTCCCTTGAATTCCTCGAATACAACATCATCCATCTTGCTTCCTGTCTCAACAAGCGCTGTTGCAAGTATTGTAAGGCTTCCCCCTTCTCTCATGTTACGTGCAGCACCAAAGAATCTTTTAGGCATATGAAGTGCTGCCGGATCAAGACCACCTGATAATGTACGTCCACTTGCCTGCACTGTAAGATTATATGCCCTTGCAAGTCTTGTTATACTATCAAGAAGTATAATAACATCCTGCTTCTGCTCCACAAGTCTTTTTGCTCTTTCTATAGTCATCTCTGAAACTCTTCTGTGTCTTTCAGGAAGCTCATCAAATGTAGAATATATAACTTCCACGTTATCACCAACTATAGACTCCCTTATATCTGTCACTTCCTCAGGACGCTCGTCTATAAGAAGTATCATAAGGTGCATTTCAGGATTATTCTTAGTAACTGCATTGGCAATCTGCTTAAGAAGTGTTGTTTTTCCTGACTTAGGCTGTGACACGATCATACCTCGCTGTCCTTTACCTATAGGAGATATAAGGTCTACCATTCTCATGGCTATTGTGTTGGAATTCTTTTCAAGATGGATTCTTTCATTAGGAAATATAGGTGTAAGAGTTTCAAAGGCTCTTCTTCTTTGTGCCACTATAGGACTAAGACCATTAACTGTTTCTAAAAAACTGATAGCTGAAAACTTTTCGCTCTGTGTCTTAGGTCTTTTAGGTCCTCTTATGATATCTCCTGTCTTTAAGTTAAACTTTCTGATAAGTGAAGGTGCAACATACACATCATTATCTCCCGGAAGGAAATTCTCACATCTGATAAATCCATATCCCTCCTGAAGCACCTCTAATATACCATCAGCTATCTCAGGTACATTTTCCTGTATATCTGCTGTATCAGTACTTTCCTGCTGTCTATTCTCCTGCTGCCGGTTGTCATATGATACTTTTTCATCATTGACAATATCTGCGGCATGTGCATTTCTTTCATATGACGAGCTTCTTTTCACTTCTTTTTTAACTGTTTTTTCTTCGTCATGTTTACTATGTGTCTGCTCTTCTTCATTGTTAGCAGCCAGAATAGCATCTATAAGTTCGCTTTTTCTCATGGCAGATATATTCTTTATATTCTTATCTTTTGCAAATTCTTTCAATACGCTTACTGAAAGTGTTTCTAACTTTTCTCTCATTCAAAACCTCCTGAATACCAACACATTACGCATAACTCTTTGCTTTTGTATATAAGCTTTCGTAAACTTAATAATTCTATTAATCGTTGATCATACTGTTATGTTATCTGGGAAACGATACTGAAACGTGTATCTTAGATTTCTTTCCTATTATACAATATTTTTTCCAGAAATGAAAGACTTATATTGATGATATTTTTAGCTTGTGATATTATATGAATATTGGGATAATATTTTCAGTATTTTGTATTGTTAATTTTACCACTACTGATTCACTTATATAATGAAAGGAACATATATATCATGACTAATGCAGAAAAAGCTTTACAGCTTCATGAAGAATGGAACGGAAAATTCGAAACAACTCCTAAGATGAGTATCACTACAAGAGAAGACCTTGCTCTTGCTTACACACCTGGTGTAGCTGAACCTTGCAAGGTTATTGCTAAAGATAAGGAAGCTGCTTACAAGTACACTATCAAAGCAAACACTATTGCTGTTGTATCTGACGGAAGTGCTGTCCTTGGACTTGGCAATATAGGAGCTCATGCAGCTATGCCTGTTATGGAAGGAAAAGCCGTTTTATTCAAATCATTTGGTGGAGTTAACGCAGTGCCTATCTGTCTTGATACACAGGATACTGACGAAATCATCAAAACAGTTGTTAATATAGCTCCTGCATTTGGCGGTATCAACCTTGAAGATATATCTGCTCCACGATGCTTTGAAATAGAATCAAGATTAAAAGAACTTCTTGATATACCTGTATTCCATGATGACCAGCATGGTACTGCCATCGTTGTGCTTGCCGGTATAATCAATGGTCTTAAGGTAACAGGAAAAACTAAAGAAGAATGTAAGGTCATAATAAACGGTGCCGGCTCTGCTGGCGTTGCTATTACCAAGCTTCTTCTTACATATGGTTTCAAGAATGTAACAATGTGCGACAAGTCAGGTATTCTTTCTAAAAAGAGCGAAGGCCTTAACTGGATGCAGGAATCTATGATGGAAGTAACTAACCTTGAAGAAAAAACTGGTTCACTTGCAGATGCCCTTGTTGGTGCTGATGTATTTGTAGGTGTTTCTGCTCCTAATATAGTAACAGCAGATATGGTTAAAACCATGAATAAGGATGCTATTATATTTGCCATGGCCAACCCTGTACCTGAGATTATGCCAGATATAGCCAAAGCTGCTGGTGCAAGAGTTGTAGGAACGGGCCGCTCAGATTTCCCTAACCAGGTCAATAACGTAATAGCTTTCCCTGGTATATTCAAAGGTGCATTAGAAGGACGTGCTACACAGATAACAGAAGAAATGAAGCTTGCTGCTGCCCTTGCTATAGCAAACCTTATACCTGAATCACAGCTTTCTGATACAAACATTCTGCCAGAAGCTTTTGATCCACAGGTTACAGATGTTGTGGCTAAAGCTGTTATGGATCATATCAGATAATGCTGCCATATTATTATTCACTAAACGAATACTTAAAAAAAGAATATGGTCATAAGATATATAAATTAGCCCTGAACGGTGGTATGTCGTGTCCTAACCGTGACGGGCTAATTGACACTAGAGGATGTATATTCTGCAGTGCTGGTGGTTCTGGTGATTTTGCCGGTGGCAGGGCAGGATATGCACTTTCACAATCTGTCGATGAACAGATTATAAAAGCCAAAGAACTTATAGCAGCAAAATATAATGATGGACATTATATCGCATATTTTCAGTCCTTTACCAATACATATGCTGATGTGTCCTATCTTCGTAATCTTTATATGCCAGTTATATCAAGAAATGATATTGATATTCTTTCAATAGCGACAAGACCAGACTGCATAGACGACAATATATTATCACTTCTATCCGAACTTGCTTCTATAAAGCCTGTATGGATAGAACTTGGGCTGCAGACTATACACGAAAATACTGCTGATTATATAAGACGGGGATATTCTCTTGATACATACGATAATTGTGTAAAAAGACTGATAAACATAGGTATTCACCCTATTGTACATATGATAATAGGTCTTCCTGGTGAAAGCACTTCTGATATATTGGAAACTGCCGATTATATCGCACACAGCGGTGCATGGGGAATTAAACTTCAGCTTCTACACATTTTAAAAGGTACAGATCTTTATACTGATTATATTAATGGTGCTTTTAAAGCACTGGATTTAAACGAATACACTGCTATTGTAGGACAGATAATAGCACGTCTGCCAAAGGATATGGTCATACATCGTATAACAGGCGATGGTCCTAAGTCCCTGCTTGAAGCTCCTATGTGGAGTGCTAATAAGAAACTGGTTTTAAACACTCTCAACCAGTATTTTAAAGATAATAACATCTACCAAGGACGGAATTATACATGAACACTGATTCGACAACTCTATACAAGCTTATGATTCTATACATGCTAAGTAAAGTAAACTTTCCACTTTCCAATGTACAGATATCTACTTTTATGCTTGATAAAGAATATACTAATTATTTTACATTTCAGGAAACTATTAACTCACTTGTTGAGGATTCATTCATACAACAGATAAACTATGAGAATAACACACAATATAAGCTGACACAGGAAGGTGAAGATACTGTAGCTTTTTTCTATACAAAGATATCCCAGACTATCAGGGAAGAAATAGACAACTATCTTGTCACAAACAAATATGAACTTAAGAGTGAGGTTGGAACCACATCAGACTACTACCGCACCACCAATGGTTCATATATTGCTCATCTTATGGTTAAGGAAGGAAACAGCAAGCTTATTGAATTAAATCTTGATGTACCTTTAGAGGAACAGGCAAAGGAAATGTGCAGCAAATGGAAAGATTCAAGCCAGGATATTTATGATTTTATAATGCAGAATTTAATGTAACAGCAAAGTAATAACAAGGAAATAAATATATGAAAAAAATACTCTTCCTAAGTTCAAAAGATATATGTTATAGTTCAACAGATTATTTTGAAAAAAGAATCTCAGATGAATTAATCAATGCAGGTATGCATGTAACTCATATAAAAGTTCCAAAGGCTTCTGATATGGCTTACGCCATATTGAAGCCTTATTTTGATGCTGACTATGATGCTGTTATTGATATCAATACACGTATTCCTGTTATCAGATATAACAACGAATATCTGCTGAATTATTTTAATATTCCTATATGGCATTATATACTGGATCATCCTTTATATCATTATGAAGCTCTCAGTGCCACCATACACAGCTTTAATATTATATGTCTTGATATGAACCATGCAATATTGATAAAAGAAAGTTTTCCACACATAAGAAGCGTACATGTCATGCCTCTTGCTGCTGATAACTTCCAGTCACTGCAGCAAACTTCCGGTTCCTTGTCTGGTTCCTTAGATCCATACACACACAATGCCAGCAAAGTCCTATCCGGATATTTCAAACGGCCTGACAATCTTATATTCACGGGCACTTACACAGATCCCATCAAAACATCTTTACTATATAGCAGCAGGCATTCCCTTGATAATCATCCGCTTTTTACGCTTCTTCTTGAAAAGCCTGGACTCACACAGGAAGCTGCTGTTAAAGAACTGATAGAGGCAGACATCTTAAATACAGATATGCGGCCTGTTGAATACCTGTATAATAATTTTCTTGTTGATGTATTTCTTCAAGCCGTCATACGTGAAGAAATCATTACCCAGATAATCAAAAATCATATTGATATAATAATATATGGACATGGATGGGATGCTTTCGCTGACAAATGCGATATTCTTGCTCCTGATATATCTAAATACCTTCATATAAGACCGGAAGTATCTTACAGCAGCTTACCACGCATATATGCTTCTTCACAGATATCAGTTAATCAGATGCCTTGGTTTAAATACGGTATTCACGACCGCATACCTTTATCACTTATGAATGGCTGTCTCTGCCTGTCTGATACATCTGATTATTTTACATATGTATTAAAAAATAAAAGTGATTATGGTATCCATACATATTCACTTGAGGCTCTTGACTCTATGCCGGATATATTAAACCAGCTTCTAAAAAGAATAGAACACAAAGACGAAAATATTATAAATGAACTTAGAAACGGATATAATTATGCATGCTCTGATTTCTCATGGAAACACTGGACCAGAAAATGGATAAGCCTACTTACGGCCTATGGGTATAATCAAATATAGACTCAAACAAATATTGGTATAAATAATATGATGTAAGTGTCAAAAATATAAGCAACAAAAAAACATCACCTGATATAAGATATCTATCATATATCAGGTGATGTTTCAGCATTTCCTGTCACATGCTGATGACAAACATAAAACTATCAGAACATCTTAAGCACTATTTCTAGTTACCCTGCGACATCTGTTCTTCCTGTCTTTTTATCATCTTCTTAACCATGTTACCACCAACAGAACCTGCCTCAGCGGAAGTTAAATCTCCATTGTAGCCTTCCTTTAAGTTAACACCGATCTCTGATGCTACTTCCATCTTGAATCTGTCGAGTGCATCCTGTGCATTCTGTTTAGTCTTTGATGAAGTTGAACTTGAATTAGCCATAATAAACCTCCGTCCTTACGTCTTATGACGTATCATTGTTATTGAATAAGCTTTATTGCTTATCCTGGTATTATTATGTGTAATCCTTATTATATTATTATGGTAAGTTATGGAAGATAACGCTCAAGAATCTTAAATCCATCAAATATAACATACCATCTGTTTCCAGCTGCTGCCATAACTGTTACATACTCTTTATCGCCTTTAACAGCATAATTCACAAGACAGTTATGTGCCTGGTCTGTATATCCTGTCTTTCCTGCTTTAATAGTTACTCCTTCTACTTCATTTCCATACATTCTTGAAAACATAGTACTTGTAAGAGATATTCCCTGCGGATGCTGCGGTGTTGCTTCTGTTGTATACTGATAAGTTCCAAGAACCTTTGCACACTCTTCGTTGCCCATAGCATATTTCATAATAAGAGCCATCTCAGCAGGTGTTGTATACTGGTTTTCGTCATGAAGTCCTGACGGATTACAGAAATGAGTATTCTTTAAACCTAACTCATCACATTTTTCATTCATAAGCTCTACAAAAGCCTCCTGTGAACCTGCTGCCAGCCTTGCAATACCATAAGCCGCATCTGCGCCCGATGGCAGAACCAGACCATATAAAAGATCCTTAGCTTTAACTTCCTCATCAACACTAAAGCCTGCCACAGAGGCCTGCTCTATATAAAGATAATTCAGTTCATCAAATCCAAACTTATATGTTTCATTAAGATCTTTTATATTTTCAACAGCAATTATCAATGACATAACCTTTGTCATAGATGCAGGATATATCCTTGTATTAATCTGTTTTCCTGCTATAAACTCATTATCAGTAACATCAAGAAGCGCTATATATGGTGACTGTATATCTGTATCTGTCATTTCCTTATACATAACCGACTTTAATGCATATCTAAAGGTTGGTTTTTCCTGTACAACCGTTATCACATCATCATAATTTCCAGTATCAGCCAACACCATTTCCTGTTTTAACTCATTCTGTCTGCTTATATCCGGAACTATGTGTCTTAAAAACTGAATAACAATCAGTGTCAATGCTACAAGAATAACCGCACATAATATATTTCTTTTTATCAGACGTATCTGTGCCTGTCTTTTGCGTTTTAATGCTGCAGCCTTACGCTTTCTTTCCTGATTTACTTTTAATGCCTCATCGTAATCATAATACTCATTCATACTTTTATCTTAACTCCCAAATCAACATTATGCATTCACATACTGTGTACTATGCGCAAGTCTATCAGCTTCGTCCTTTCCTTCTAATAGTCTTACAAGTTCAAGGCCAAGATCAATAGATGTTCCCATTCCTCTTGATGTTGTAATGTTGCCGTCTGTCACAACTCTGACATCTGCGCATGCAAGCTCTGCCCCCTTCAGCATTTCTTCAAAGCCAGGGAAACATGTTGCTTTCTTTCCTTTGAGCATGCCCAACCTTCCTATAACACTTGGTGCTGCACATATAGCTGCAATCCTTCCACCTTCATTGTTATGCGTTATAAGCATATCAGTCAAAGCTTCACAATCAGCATATGCTTTGTGTCCTGGTCCTCCTGGAAGAAACATCACATCATCTTTTTCACATTTTATCTCTGATATCAGGCTATCAGCCTGGACTTTAATATTCTGTGCGCTTTCAACTAACTTATCACCTGTAATAGAAACTGTTATTACATTAATCTTCGCTCTTCTTAATACATCTATAACTGCTAACGCTTCCACTGTTTCAAAACCATCTGTAAGAAATGCCAATACCTTCATTTTATAAATCCTCTTCTTTAATAATAAGATGTTATGTTATTTATTCTACCACTTTTTTAAATAATAAACCATATCTGATTGTCTTAGTTTAGCTAGTTTTTATTCAGTTTTAAACTTATTTTGCATATATTTACATAAATTGTGCATAAAATAAGCGGAAACTACTATGCAGATTAATAATCTGTGAATATAGTTTTCCGCTTATGTATATTATGATGTCGGGATTACGTGAATTGCATAGCAATGTAGCAATCCTGACTTTATCTTATACCGAATATAAGATATAAAAGATTATAATTATAGAAAAGTACAGCTGCTACAAGCGATACTGTTGACATAATCTTGATAAGAATATCTAGCGAAGGGCCTACTGTATCTTTTAAAGGATCTCCAACTGTATCACCAACAACTGCTGCATCGTGTGCAGGTGAACCTTTACCCTGTCCTTTAATTGCACCTGATTCAATATACTTCTTGCCGTTATCCCATGCACCACCTGCATTACCTGTAAATATAGCAAGCATGATTGCTGAAAGTGTTGCACCTATAAGAAGTCCTCCAACAAACATAGGTCCAAAAAGGAAGCCTGAAACAAGCGGAAACAGAATAGCAAGAACAGATGGAACCTTCATTTCCTTTAATGCACCCTGTGAAGATATCTCTATACATGTCTTATAATCAGGTTTTGCCTTACCCTCAAGTATACCAGGGATTTCCCTGAACTGTCTTCTGACCTCTTCAACCATCTTCCTTGCTGCATTGGCTACTGCCTCTATAAGCATACCTGAAAACAAAAATGGAAGTGCTCCACCTACTAATGCACCTGCAAGTATAAGCGGATTGGTAAAATCCAGTGCCAGTGTTTCACCTGCTGGAAGAAATGCATATAAAAAGCTTACCATAAGTGATAATGCTGCAAGTGAGGCTGAACCTATGGCAAAGCCTTTACCTATAGCTGCTGTCGTGTTGCCTACCGAATCAAGTTTATCTGTAATATCTCTTACCGCAGGTTCAAGCTCAGCCATCTCAGCTATACCACCTGCATTATCTGAAATAGGTCCGTATGTATCAACTGATACTGTAGCTGATACGAAGGAAAGCATACCTACTGCTGCCATGGCAATACCAAACATACCAGACACTGCATATGAAACATATGTTGTAAGACCAAGTACAATAAGAGGCAGCATACACGACTTCATGCCAACTGCAAGTCCCTGTGTTATAGTAAGTGCCGGGCCTTCCTTAGATGCAAGTGCTATAAGCTGTGTAGGCTTATAATCATAGCTTGTATAGTATTCTGCTATTCCGCCTATTACCACACCACTTACAACACCAAGTGAAGCTGCTATCCATGGTGATATAAAGCCTATATTAAAACTTATTGCAGAAAAATCTGTTCTTCCTTTAAATAACATATATGTTGCCACAAAGCCACCAATAATAGTTATAGCTGCTGCACTCCACGTTGATATGTTAAGATCCCTGTGAGGATTATCAGAACCTTTCTTTAAAAGTACAAATGCAATACCAAGTATAGATGCAATAAGACCAATAGATGCAAACACAAGTGGGAAATACATCATTTTCTGTAATACATCATATGGTATAGCTGCATCAGCCGCTGCATGAAGTGATAAGCTTACTGCAAGAATAATAGCTGATGATATTGCACCTACAAATGACTCTAAAAGATCTGAACCAAGTCCTGCAACATCTCCAACGTTATCACCTACATTATCAGCTATAGTCGCTGGATTACGTGGATCATCCTCTGGTATATGTGCCTCTGTCTTACCAACAAGATCGGCTCCCATATCTGCTGCCTTTGTATATATACCACCACCCACACGGTTAAACATGGCAACTATGGAACAGCCTAATGCATAACATGAAAGACACTGCGTGAACACATGCTGTCCTTCTATAAGTGATTCTGTTTTTATATGTCCCAATCCATAACCGAATATAAGATAGACAAGAAAAAGACCTAAAAGAGCAAATCCTCCTACACATAATCCCATAACTGAACCGCCCTTTAAAGCAACCTTTAGTGTCTTACCTATATCTTTTGTCTGTCTTGCTGTATTAGATACTCTTACATTAGAATAAGTTGCTATCTTCATGCCTACATATCCTGCCAGGGCGCTCATAACAACTCCGATTATAAAACATACCGATGGTTCCCAGCTAAACGCTTTATACTGGATTGTAAATATAATCATAAAGATAACTGCTATAACAGCAACTACTACTGCTATTATTTTATATTCATACTCTATAAATGCGTTCGCACCAACTCTTATGGCTGATGCAATCTCCTTCATGCGATCTGTTCCTTCATCAAGTCTCTTAACACTTGCAAAGTTAAATGCCGCATAGCCAATAGCAAGCAAAGATGCCACTATGACCAAAATCAATAATGCTTCCATGTTTTTCTTTCTCTCTTTCCTTATATTAAAATACTGTAGATGTCAGGATCAAAAGGTATTTAAGACCCTTACATCTTCAAAAAACTTATAGCAATATTACCATATATTTTTATTTTTATCAATTATTTTTGTATAAATATTACATATTTTTGTATTTTTGTTTGTATGTTTTTATTTTACATCTCTTTTTATGTTTCTTATTCTTTGTATATTTTTTTATTTTTCGTATATTTTTTACTTCTGTAAATTTCATCCTTCGTATAGCTCTTACTCTCTGTAACTTTTATTCATAGCTCATTCATCTATATAGAAAAATCTTTACATGGCATTTAAACATTTTTCAAATTATATATTGTAGTATTCAAAACTATGTGTTATCATATACAAAGAAATTTTACTCAAGTTGGAGGCATATATGTTTAAACTTATAAGTGATACTTCATGTGACTGGGTTAAAGACTACGCAGACGAACATGATGTTACATTAGTCCCTTTATATACAACATTTGACGGACATACTTACTATAAAGAGCAGTTCGAGATCAGCTATGATGAATTTTATAAAAAAATGACAGATGAGAATGCTTTTCCAAAGTCTTCTCTTCCATCTATACAGGATTATGTTGATGCTTTCATGCCATCAGTTGAGGCTGGTATTCCTATAATATGCTGCTGTATTACAACATTTTTCTCAGGCTCTTATAACTCTGCCTGCTCGGCAAAAGATATGATTCTTGAGGATCATCCTGATGCTAAGATTACCGTTATCAATTCTTTACAGAACTCTGCATCTATGTCTCTTTTTGTTTATGAAGCTATGTGCATGAGAGATGCTGGTTATTCTTATGAGGAGGCTGTTAAAAAGCTTGAGGCATTAAGACCTTACGGAAGAATCATATTCACAACAGAATCGCTTGATTATCTTACTAAAGGCGGTCGTCTTGTCAGAACAGCGGCTATGATAACAAGCAAGTTGAGTTTACGTCCTATCATCATCATGAAGGGCGGAGAAATCAGCGTTGGTGGATTCTTTAGGACGAGAAAGAAAGCTAAAGCTAAGGTTATTGAATTTTTATGCAAGCATTTCGAAGAACCTGGCATAGATATCAACGACTATGATATCACCGTTGGCTACTGTACCAACAAGGACGAGGCAGAAGAATTCCGTAAAGAAGTAGAAGAAGCCATAAAGACTAAACTGCTTGAATCAGGTGTGGAATTCAAGACACGTATTGGTGTTGTAACGGCATGCCACACAGGTCCTACAGCTATTGGTGCAGCACTTATGCCTAAGTTTGACCATATTTAATTCAAATGATGTTACAGTAACTTATCGCATATTAAAAACAACCAAAAAACTGCTTAAATAACAGAGGATATTTTAAATAGCATAGAATATATAGCGGATATACAAGATGGGGCTTGAGTGCACTGCACTCAAGCCCCTTGTGTATTCCCTATTGAAATGTAATGTGACCCTATTTATAAACAACAAACTTAAACAAGCCACAATTTATAATGCCTTAATTCTATCAAGTGCCTTAACTGTATTCTCATATGAACCAAATGCAGTCAGTCTGAAGTATCCCTCACCACTTGGTCCAAAGCCTGAACCAGGAGTACCTACTACATTAGCATTTTCAAGAAGGTAATCAAAGAATTCCCATGAAGTCATCTTATCAGGAGTCTTTAACCAGATATATGGTGCATTGACACCACCTGATACTGTATAGCCAGCTGACTTTAAGCCTTCAAGTATAGTCTTTGCATTGTTCATATAATATGCTATCTGCTCTCCTGTCTGTTTCTGTCCTTCTTCTGTGTATACAGCTTCACCTGCTCTCTGGATGATATATGGTGCACCATTAAACTTCGTACCATGTCTTCTTGCCCAAAGGCTATGAAGCATAACATCACCACTCTTAAGATCCTTAGGTATTACTGTGAATCCAAGTCTTGTACCCGTAAACCCTGCATTCTTAGAGAAAGAACGAAGCTCAATAGCACATGTTCTTGCACCTTCACATTCATATATAGTATGTGGCACATTATCTTCTGATATATATGCTTCATAAGCTGCATCATATATAATAACTGCACCAACCTTGTTAGCATAGTCTACCCACTTCTGAAGTTCATCCTTTGTTATAGTTGAACCTGTAGGATTGTTAGGGAAGCAAAGATATATGATATCTGGAGTTTCCTTTGGAAGCTCTGGTGCAAAATTAGTTTCTGCTGTACAAGGCATATATATAACATTGCTCCACTTCTGCTGTTCTGGTATATAATCTCCTGTTCTGCCTGCCATGGCATTAGTATCTACATATACAGGATATACAGGATCACACACTGCAATCTTATTGTCAACTGAGAAGATGTCTCCGATATTGCCTGAATCTGATTTAGCTCCATCACTTATAAATATTTCATCAGCTGATATATCTGCACCTCTCTTTTTATAGTCGTGCTCTACAATCGCACTTCTTAAAAACTCATAACCAAGATCTGGTGCATATCCATGAAATGTTTCTGCATGCCCCATCTCGTCCACTGATTTATGTAATGCATCTATAACTGCTGGTGCAAGTGGAAGTGTAACATCTCCTATACCAAGCCTTATGATTTCTTTGTCCGGATTAGCCGCACTATACGCGTTAACCTTTTTAGCAATAGTAGAAAACAGATAACTTCCTGGAAGCTTTAAATAATTTTCATTAATCTTAAACATTCTTCTCTCTCCTTATCCAAGTAACTTTTGATATTTGATGTATCAGTATTGCTACATTACTTTGCAATCCACTCAATCCTTACATCATATTATATCCACATAAATATCGTATGTAAAATATCCGTTGTTATTATACAACACAGTTTACATAACAACAATAAAAACAAGCACAAACCTAACAATAATAACTATTACTGTCAGATTTGCGCTATGTTCCCAGGTAAAATCTTAATAATCTTTCATATTCTTCATTAATTGCAAGTACAAGGTCATTGTCACCATTCATATTATCCGGATGATATATCTTTAACAATGCCCTGTATCGCTTCTTAACTGATTCGGTATCATTTACTCCACGGAAAAATATCTTGACATTTTCCGCATTAGACATGCTTCTTCTTGCCTCACGATAAACCTTGTCACGATACATAAGCTTTTCCCTGTTAAACTTTTCTTTATCAAGTGCAAGCTGTCTTGTCTCGCGCTCAAGTATCTCCCACTTCTGGTCAAAAAATATCTTTTGATTTTCAAGCTGTTTTTGCAGCAACTGGTTCTTTTTCTGTTGTCTATGAAGCATTCCCTTCTGGATATCGATAAGTTCCCTGTCAGCTTCAAGCTCCTGTTTAAGTTCGTTCAATCTTACATTTTCTTTAAACAGATACTTCTTCTGCTGTTTTTCCTCCAACATTCCGAATTCCTTTTCATCCATAAGTAACCCCATCAGTCATAATCACTTAGCACTATGAAACCAGAACACTTTAACCGGTTCACATCCTTCTTTAGTCCTTATAGTATGAGCAACACCAGCTAACGCCACAAAAGAATCACCTTTCTTTATTGGAAATACAAGATCATCAAGTTTTGCATAGCCTTCTCCCTCAAGAACATAAAAGCCTTCCTGGTCTTCATGTACACCAGGTCTGTCTGAAAACTGTGTTGATGCGTATATAGTTGTTCCTGATGCGCAGCCATTAGTGCACCCATTCTTTTCTGTAAGGAACCTGTGTGTTCTGCTGTCTGCTCCCTGTGTCTGTATAACCTCTTCCATTGTAATATATGGTTTCATAATAATCCTCCATTCTGCACACGTTTTATACGTATAGGAGTTGTGTCAGGTGTGCAAAGACATCAATTCCACGTATGGAAAATCTGATATTAATCTGATTTTCAACACAGCATTTTATGTAAGCAAAAGAGGACCAATAATATATATTGATCCCCCATTGAATATAAACAATTCTATATTACTTATTGTTCTTCTTATAAGTTAACATTTCTGTATAAGCAAGCAGGAATGGACCAACACCCTTTGCATCATCTTCAACTATAGGCTCTGACATATAATAATCATATGTTCCTGGTCTTTCATCCTTACCACCAAGACCTGCAACAAGACAGATACCACCAAGTGACATCTCACCTTCATCAGTCTTTAAGTATTTAGCACATATACCATCAATAGCCTTTTCAGCATACTCTCTATAGCTTTCTGGAAGATATCCTAATCTTACACCCTTAAGAAGTGCATATGCCATAATAGAGCTTCCACTTGTTTCAAGATAGTTATCCTTCATGCCACCATAGTTAACTACCTGATACCACATACCGCTCTCATCCTGGTACTTAAGCATAGAATTAATAAGATCAACAAAAGCATCTTCAAGCATCTTACATTCTGCATCATACTTGTGGTCAGAATTATCAATCTTATCAAGCGTATCAAGAAGAGCCATGGCATACCAGCCGCTTGCCCTTAACCAGCAATGCTGTGATAAACCTGTTACTTTATCACACCAGAATGCTTCCCTGCTTACATCTATAGCATGATAATATAATCCATTAAGTGGATTCTTCATGTTTTCAATAACATACTTAAACTGTGCAAATATATCAGGATAATTCTTTCTGTTATTAAACTTAGTCTCATATTCAAGATAAAATGGCTGTCCCATATACATACCATCAAGCCATACCTGGTTAGGATATATATCCTTATGCCAGAAAGATCTTGCCTCGTTATTACATCTTGGCATAATCTCTATCTGTGAGTATACAAGATCAATAGCTTTTCTGTACTTTTCTTTTCCTGTAAGATCATACAGCTCAAATAATGTCTTTCCTGCATTGACGTTATCAATATTCTTCTCACCAATACTATATCCTTCTATAGTTCCATCCTCATGAACTCTGTAATCGATAAAGTCATCTGCAAACTTAAGATACTTCTCATCCTTTGTTACATCATACATCTGAAGCACTGCTTTTATCATAACACCATCAATATAATTCCAGTTAGACTTAAGTCCCTGTCTTATCTTTTCTATGTTCCACATAGGTGCATCAGGTGTGCTTTTCTCAAGCAATTCATCAATGTATTTTACAATAATATCCATTATCTTTCTCCTTATACATTCAATTTAGTTATAATTGTACCAACTTTTCGTAAATTTTACAACATTATTTGTCATAAAATACCAAATAAGTACAGCTTTTTTTACTCAATCACTTAATTTCCACTGAATATTTATAACCAGATTTAATAATCAGTGATAATATCGCGCGGTATATCTGTATTATAATACAAGCAGCTGTCGAAACTTGTCAAATAAGATGCTAGATAACTTACACTTATATTATTTTATAATTCCAACTACTTTATTAAGCCGTGAATCCATAGTATATTCAAGTGTTATTTCCAT
>ULLZ01029991.1_pt1 | contig 24744 bp, 28 predicted proteins | sample 1951531 | NCBI WGS metagenome assembly ULLZ01 (sample SAMEA4835538, study PRJEB28245) | human gut metagenome | biome: gut microbiome; material: fecal sample | place: Denmark | collected 2008
CTTCCAGTACTGAGGCATTGGCTTTCAACGCCTCACTTAATTCCATCTTTTCCATAATATTTTTTATTTACCAGTTTCAGTTTCCAAATTGTTTTTCTTATAATCCTGCCATGAGTCGGCGAGCTGCCCCACCGAAGCGGAAGTGTAGAGGTCAAGTATATGAATCTCGTCATCGGCAAGCTCCACAAGCTCGTTCCGATAGATCTTCTCCGCAAGCACGTGCGCCGGAAGACCGGGCACGTTCCTGTAAATGCCGTCAGCAATATCCTTACGGATATCCGCTATCACCATATCCTGTCTGTCTATCCCCGTGAACAGGGGAAATTTTGTAAAATCAACTTTCATAATATTCTTAATTAAATACTGTTATCCGCAATAAAACATAACCCAATAATTGCCCATACATTTAACGAATCCGGACGCATAATCCAGATCAATGGAGGACATCTCTTTTCCTCCGGGGGCAGGCAGGATGCGCCCGCCTGTCAGTCTTACCCCGCCGCTCATACGTTTGAAGTATATGGTATGTCCCGGAACATCCGGAGGAAGTGTCACTTCTATATTACCCGTATTAATAAACATCACATTGTCATCATTGTTATTCAGGGAAGTGCTGACGGATATGTTCCTCCAGTTCCCCACTATGCCATGAAGAGACACATAACTGTCATTGTTCGGATGAAGGGAAATGTTACCCCCCTCCACGAACAGAGGAATGCTCAGGGTCTTGATGTGCATCCCGATCATGGCATTCGGACTCTGTATGTCAATTCCGGCATCATACGATATCCCTTCGATTGTGACAAATTTCGTTTTCCCTCCGATTTTTACACGTGCAAATGTCCTTTCGTTATAAAACTCTATCTGTCCGGCGGATAGGTTGAAACCGACATGGGAATCCGTCCCCTCATAAAGAGTTTTTGAGGACAACATACCGGAATCTATGGAAAACGGACCGATACGTCCGCTATCCGCCGTGATTTTTCCGCTGATATCCACATTGACCGCCCTGATACCGTCCGCATCAATCATGGACGCCTTGATCTTCTCGGTCAGCAACAGCTTGGTGGCGATAAAAGTCCAGCTCTGTGCTACCTCCCAGTATTTTATTTTTCCCGAAGCCACATTCTGTTTGGGGGTTTCCGTCGATACCGACGTATGCGAACGGATGCACAGGTACAGCAGGTTGTCATAAAGTACAATGTCGTAAAACTGCTGCCCTTGCTTGCCCTCCAGGTAAGACACAGACGCCTCCCATACACGCATACGCATGCGCGCCCCCTTATCTCCCTTGTCACCTTTTGGAGCAAAACTGACCTGTCCGGTTCTAGTCACCAACGGCATATCACCTCCTTATTCCTTGGTTGTGATGGTCCATGCCACGTTGCCTCCTGCCTGCTGGCACATGTCCCAAGTACACGTGCCGGAAGTGGCTGCTGTACCGGAAGTAGACGGGTTAAGGACTACTCCTGCACTGTCCATGAACACGAAATAGAAAGTCATGTCCTTGTACTTGGTGGTACTTCCACGCTTGACCAGAATGGGCTTATAGACCACCGTGTCACCACTTTCCCGGATGGTCTCGTCCTCGGGCGTGGGATTCAGGATCAAATCAAACGGATCGGACGCATCCATTACGGACTGCGTGTCCTGACCGATGAGCTTGCCGCCCTGGTACACCTCCGCCTTGAACACACCTGTCGTGTCAACCATATCGTTGGTGACGGTCAATGTCTGTGTGGTCTTTCCGCTCAGCACGCTCCACGCACCGTTGACCTGGTTGTACCACTTGTACGCCAGTCCGGTAGTGATCTCGTCACTGCCCATGCGCGCTACGGCTTTCAGAATGCAGCTCTGCCCTTTGTCCCGAAGGGTAAAATACTTGTTGTCACCGGCAATGATCGTCACATGCTTTTGGTTTCCGACCCCCTTGGTAATGGGGATGCTATAGACGAACTGGACGGTGTCGCTGGTATTCCCAACGGTCACGGTGGCTTCACCCTTGATGGTACAAGAGGCCGCTCCGCTCGCCTTGACCAGATTCTTGACGATCTGCAATCCGTAGTAATCCGTCGTACCGGGCTGGTAAGGGATAAACTTGAAATGTCCCGTCTCACCGCCAAACGTGTTGGTGGAGACATTGCCCGAGAACTTGATCTCGACATCATTGAAATACCATTTCATGGAGGAAGGAACCACCAGCCCTTCCGCCACCCGCGAAGAGGTGAGAATGAAGGACAAGACGGGCTTGAGCGAAGCGAAATCCGGTGCGATGTTCGTCGGCGCGGACGCTTCGCCCATATACTCCTGATACAGATCTCCCTGGTTACACTGGATGGCAGGCATGTATACGCCGCCCTTTTGCGAAAATATGACCTGTCCGGTCGCGCTGGCCAAACTCATGACGCTCCTCCTTCCCCGGTCGTTTCCGTACTATCCGTGCCTTCGGAGCTTTCGGTGTTGTCCTCCCCCCAAGAGGCAGGTGTGAATACTTCGACGGGATGGTCCGTACCGTCTATCTCTTCTTTCGCCGCCTGCGGGGTCAGGCAGATGCCGCCCGCTTCCTTGGCCCTGTCAAATACCGTGTCGCCGGGGAAACGTGCCACGTCCGCCTGCCACAATAATACATTGCCATCCGCTGTCCTGTTGCGGATATCGGTCAGATGCAACCGGTCGGCAACCTCCTTCGTTACTTTAATGTAAAATGCCATAATTCTATTGTTTTTAATGTTATCCAAATTTTCTTACTACTACCGCCTTGCCCCCCTGTGTGAGCACCTTGCCGCCTTGTGTCAGCGCCACGTAAGGGCCTCTGTCCTCCACCTCCAGCTTTAACATCATGCCGTTGCTGAAAGGTATCCTGGGAGAGTATCCGTCGGCAACCTTGGCATATCCGGCATCTCCGCTCTTCTTGACGTACCAGTGGCAGTTAAACATGGCGGATGGATTCGGGATAACCCCCATGGTATCCCGAATGACGGGTCTGGGAAAGATGGCGTAAGTCCCATCCGGAACACCCGTAGGTACGCCCTCCCAGTCGGCTTCAATCTTCGGAATCCTGCGGCGTATCACCGTAGAGACTGCCGGGTCCGATGTGCCCGGGGTTGATGCCGGAGTCCCGGAAGCCGCATAGGTGGCCTTGCAGACAATCGTGATGTCATCACCTATATAATTGCGGTCAATCTTATATACATTCTTGTTCAGTGATACAAACTCCCAGTCGTTGTCACCCGCTCCTGTGGTTATCGCCTCCAGCGCTCCCGTAGACAACAGACGGTACCAGAAGAACTTGCATTTGCCCGTAGCCGTCACGTCCGTGTCGCCTACCATCAGTTTAGCCGTGATGGTCTGTGCGGTGATGTCACGCACCGGGTTCCAGTCCAGCGTGGACGGGCTGTCTATCGTCAATACGGGGATCGCATCCGTACCGTCAACCGCGCGGACAAGACGGCTCATCTGAAAAGTAAACAGCTGTCCGGTACGTGTGTCGGCATATTCCGCGTAAAACTCCAGCGTGACGGGTTTTAGGACGGTGACATTTTTTTTCATTGTGATCTGTCCCTTGCTGTCACCGGACTCCGTAATGCTGTAGCCTGTGTTTGTCGATGTGATAAGTGTGCGTGTGGTTCCGATGCGCTCGTACCACTTCATGTTGGTCAGCCTGGAGTTGACCGCCCCGATTTTAGTCACCGCTTCCGGATCGGTGGCGTTGCACCGCGGAAACAGGACCAGCGGTGTCAGCGTATAGTCCGGAGTGTATTCAGCTTTGTCAGCCTGGTAGACCTGCATGTCCGGCACGCTGCCCACCACCTCGATGTTACAACTGGTTTGTAACAGCCGGTAGTTGATTTCTATTTTTCGTTGCTTTGTTGCCATTGTATAAAACCATTTTAAAATGTTACAAAATTCTCCGCCACTTCAAACTGCTGCCCGTCACGCAATAACGCCTGTGCTTTAAACGTACACACCCGCATGTTGGTATAATTCGGTCCGAGATCATCTATCGTCAGAGGAAGATTTTTCCCGGCGCCGGCACGCTTCACCGCCCATGCGTTATCTTCTGATACATTCCCGGTATCACGCGTCCAGCTCACATCAGCGTCAAGTATATGATCTGTCACGTCACGGTTGTACAGCTTGCCGGTAATATATAACGTTGTGGAAAAAGTCTCGATATCAAAATACCACCCCTTTGTGCTGCCGATCTCTATCGTAAATTCCGGGTTCCCTTCCAGCATCGCCCATCCGGCCGCCGCATATTGCGGTTCGTCGGCTGTTCCCGTCATCAGGCACTTCCATTTGCAGCCGTAGTGCCAAACCGTGTCCGCCCGCTCCTGCGTATTAGTGTAAGGATTGTCAGAGGACGCGACTTCGGCCGACCAAAAGCCACGGTCCACCAGTTCCTGTACGGGCAGTCCCTGCCAGTCCACCCGGTAAAGTTCACCGAAGATGCCGGCACGGGCGAATATGTACGAGTGCTTATAGTTGACGGGGAGATTGTCAAACAAATCCAAATTGGGCAAACGCCCCAATATCATGTAATAGTTGTTCTGTTCCAAGACAGGCTTCGTTACTCCTTCCAGCCAAACAAGACATTTATCCGTGGTGGCGGACAAATACCAGTAGCTTTGCCTGTCCTCATTGAAGGCGTTTCCTCTTCTGGTAATGATCGTCAACTCTGTGGGAGGATAGTTTTTACCGCCCGGCACCTCACTGTCCGGGTATGACAACACCGAGATGGAGTTGGCCGGGACATTCTTGGACAGCACGCGCATCCACGAGGCGTAATACTCCCCCGTTGAAAAGAGGTTGTTTACAATCCCGTACACTATATCACCCTCCTGGAATGCGGTGAAGTCATTCTCCCAGCGCTTGCGCAATTTCAGGGTATAAGTTCCGTCGCTCTCTAAAGCCACGGACTCAATGACTCCGTTCTCGGAATATGAGGTGTCGCCTTCCTGTGCGTTCAGACGGTTATAGATGATTTCCTTGAACACTGCGGAGCCGCGTACCTCAAGACGCTCGAACTGACCGCGCCCGTCAGGATAGATACCGGCACCTTTACCGGCAATCATGGAGTCGATGAACTTGCCGAACTTCAATAAGAAATTTGTTCCGTCCGCTTGATCCTTACGAAGGAACATTACTAAGGAGCGCAATGCGGAATACACGTTACTATCCGTGGCCGGTGTAGAGTCATTCCTTCTTATCACATACACACCGCTGTCACCATCGCCCGTATAGGTCTGTCCCTTTAGGGTAAGGCTCTCAACCTTTTCCTCCAGCTCCCCGATACGGGAATAGGCGGCGGTTTCCCCGACAGTATATATAGGGGAATCATAAGCTAAATCAAGATTGAATTCAAATCCGATAACCCTTGACTGTCTTCCGTTCTCGAAATAAGCCTTGTTGATAAGGTTGACCTTTTGACCGATGCTATAGAAATTATGAACGCCATCCTCACGGTATGCGTCATTTGACATCATCGTGCAGCCATAGGTACTCGGGTCTATCTTGGATTTGGCAGCGTACTTTTCAGTCTTTTCCTTCAACTCCTGCTCGGCGGCACCCACAAGCCCCAGCTCGGTTATTTTCGTACTGTCCCAGCCGGAAAGCACATATTCATCTCCATCCTGGGGAAAGAGCACATCACCGGGAAGCGGTCTGCCATAGTCCTCATTCCTGACTATCTCCCAAAGCTGTGCCTCAGGGTTCCATCCGCCATCCTCCAATTTCTCCGGCTTTCCCTCAGGATTGAACTTCACGGCAAACTCCAAACCGTTGAGAAGCCCGGATGCGAAACGTATCCTCAGCTCCTGACCGGGGAGGATATATTTCTCGGAAAAGTTAACACCCGTGTCCCTAAAGCGGTAGGCATTCCATTTTTCCTCGGTGGTTGTGCCGTCCTCATTCTCCACCTTGTCCGTCACTTCGATAGTGGTGACATCCGACATGATGCCTGTTCTTCGAGGATAGACTTCATCGAAGATAACCACCTGCTCGACGGCTTCCTCGGTAGTCATATCAGGATAAGCGTCAATGTAAGGAGTGCCTTCGGGAAGCATCAGCCTGCGCTGCACCACGCCGTTCACAACCACGGTCTCGTCAATGGGGCGGTAGTCTGCCGGTATGTTACGGGTGGAACCAAAAGCGTAGATACGGGTGGCATAGGTGGACTGGGATTCTGACTGTGACATTTCCTGCACGTTTTTCCCGATCTCGAAATCCACCGCGTCACCGGACTCACAACGCCCGAAATGGATGATGTTTTCAGTCACCCAACATTCGCAATCCCATTTCTTCGCCATCTCAAAACAAGCGTCAAGGATGTTGATGTTGTCGTAACTCATCAACTGGGACTTGTTTTCGACTGTGGAATCAATGGAGAAAACAAAATCCTGTCCTTTGTATGTGTAACCAAGAGCTTTCAGATTTCTAAGGACTATACCGGCTTGTACGTCAAGCGGAGCGGTCAGGTTCCAGGACGCCTCCTGTCCGGTCGTCTCCGGGGTATATTTGAAGATTTTGTTTTTCCATTTCCAGTAGTAGGCGTCAAGTCTTAATTCGTAATCGTAGCCGGCGGTATTGGTGTTGAATGCGGGCTTCTGCAAGTCGCACACCTCGAACAATCCGAAGTTACATTCCACGTATGAGCCAAGTTTGAAATATATGGGATTCTCTAAGGAGAACTTTAACATGATGTAGTCCTCCTTCATCAGAGTGAACTTACGCTTGCAGCCTTCATTGATCAAAGTTGTAAGCAGGATAGCACCGGATATGTCTTTGATGTCGATTTGTTCCATGTCTTCAAAGTTCGGGGATAAAAAAAAGAGTGCCCAATTTTGAGCACTCACATACACGACAATAAAACCAATGTCGTGAATTAGCTTCTGTTTGCCGGATTTGGCTCGTTAAACTTGGCTGAAATTTTTCCGAAAGTTCGGTCTAAACTCTGTGCGTAAGTGACACTCTTGCCAGTATAAATAAGATGGTAAACCTCGCTACTATTAGCAGGAATCTGAATATCAACCACACCTTTATACAGCTCATCAAAGAAAGCTTTCTTCTTTGCTTGATAATCAGACTGAGAATTACTCTCGATAGTGAACGAAAGAGTTATTTCCCTCTCATCGACTTTAGGATTATTGATTATTACCCGTTTCCCATGTTCAAGTCGGCTTTTGTTCTCAATAAAATCCTTCATGGGAGCGGATGCCCCAATAACATCAAGAAACCCCTCTCCCATTCTCACACCCCATGTTGTATAAGCGTTTTCGCCATTAATTAATAATTCATCCATAGACTATAATTTTGCTGTATTCTTTTTAACTTCTGCTATATCTCTTTGCATCTGTTGAATAGGTTTGACGATTGCCCCTGTATTTTCTGAAATCTGTACCAGTTCAAGATAAGATTGCGCTATCAAATTCCTCGTATCATCAGCAATATTTCTTGTTTCCGTATTTATGGAAAGTAGAGCATCTGCTTTTACTGTCAGTAGATTAAGTGATTGAGATTGAATAATATTCTGATTTTTTATTTCTTCTCCTGCAATCTGCAATGCTGTAAACCTACCGTTCAACTCTTCGCCAGTATCTTGACTCATTGCCTGAAAACCTTTGGATGAAGCTGACTGGGATGTTGATTCTTGCGAAATCTTGTCATATCCGGTTGCTGCGGCAAGCTCGTCACGGAGCTTCATGGCTTCGTCCACATAACCCATGTATTCATCCATCAGCTCCTTACGCTCATTATTGTCAAGCGTACCATCATCCTTCATGGCTTCACCGAATTTATCATACCATGTCCTCAGTTTGTCACTAAACTGTTCACCGATGGCATTTGACAGCATCGCCTGCATGAAATATTTGGATATGTCATCAGCAAAATTCTCCGCACTCTTCTCCATATCCATCAGACTGCTTATAAAACTGTCATACATGGAATCGAATGACATTCCGATCAGGCCCTCATAAAGACTGTCGGTCAGTTCTTCCAGTTTTCCTGCCTGCTCTATATAATCATCCAGCTTGTCGGTAACACGCTCACCGTAACCTCCCTTACCGGAAGATTCCATGATATCCCATAACCATACGTCCGACCGTAGAGCCTTCATCTGTTCGGGGGTCAGATTCCACAAGGAATCGGTGCCGGAGAAATCCTGCATGCCGGTAGCTTTTCTTGCGTGTTCCAGCATTTCATCCGTCCATTTCAGATAATGCTGCCAGCTGCCGTGGCTCTTATGATATCCGGCTTGCTCCTTTGCTATTTGCAGATAGTTTTTATTGACTTCCTCCTGATACTTTACAGCTTCCCTGTAAGATTCAACCGATTTCATTCCCTTGCTTGCCTTCATCTCGTCAGTCAGATCCTCGATGGCCGTTTGCAAAGTTTCATTCCTGTCCGTCAGCCTGTCTATCGTTTCCTGTACTTCCTTGGCGTTTCCACCTATTCCAAACAGGGAGTTGAAGCCTCCGAATGAGATTGCGTTCAGGATGTTTCCTATGCCGTTCCTCAATGACTTGCCGATTGTGACAAACAAATCCCCTGACAAGACATCACCGATAATTCCACTGACAGCGTTCAGAACAGCATCAAGCAGACCACCGACAAGATCACTTAATCCGTCTTTGAGTACGTCAATGATGGACAGAATCCATCCGACAATGGGAACCTCCTTAAGAGATTCTGACGTTTTTCCTATGACATCCTTGAATCCGTTCACGGTTTTGATAATTCCGCTATATGCGTTATACAATCCACCGGATGAAATCTGCTGCAAGCCTCCCAACAAATTTTCCATGCTTGCTTTCAGTCTGGTGGCGGTATCAGTCACATTACGCTGGGCCTGATTGGCGATATCAGTCTGTGTCTTCACATTGGCGGATGCAATGTCAGCATTCTGCCGTGCTGTTTCAAGAGCGTTTGCTGCGGCTTGTTTCTCACTTTCCGTTCCGCCCTTCTGCGCTTTGGTGTAATCATCCTGTGATTTCTTTAGTCTTTCCAAAGCAGCTGTTTCAATCCCTATGGCACTGATACGATTCTGTTCTGCTATTTGATAGGCTTTTACATCCTCTCCAAGTTTCTTGAAGTTGACTCCACTTGTACCACCCAAAGACTTTTCCATCTGGCTGATGGCGTCAATCAATGATTTCTGGCTTGCCTGATCGGAGTTCTTGAACTTGTCAGTCCGTACATATTTTTTCGCTTCGTCCAAGGCGGGCTTTATCATGTCGGAAAACATGGAACCAAACTCACCGAACACAGTAACCCAATCTATATTGGCTTTTATGGCTTCTGTTTCCTTGTTCTGTATGGCAACATCACGTTGTTTCTCCAGTAACTTTACTTGTGCACTATTAACACCGTTTTCTTCCTGTGCTTTCCTTATTTTTTCCGCATACTCTTGGGCGATAGCCAATTTCTGCTGCTGGAACGTGCCATATTCTTTCAAGTAGTCGTTCAAAGCCTGTTGTTCGGCTTTCAGCTGTCCTTCAGTTACATCGGAAATATCTTTATCTCTCATACTTTCGGCATTGGTATAAGCTTCTGAAATTTTCTGTGCCTGCTTGTCGGTCAGCTTACCGTTACCGGCTTTGCTCCATTCTTCCTCCTGTTTTCTTATCGCATCAATCTGTTTCTGATAATCAAGGTCAATCTGTTTCAACTTCTTTTCCGTGCCTTCTCCCATCAGGTTGATTTCATCCTGTTGGTTCTGACGGTGAAGTGAAAGAAGTTGCCCGTCTAGCTTTTCCTGATTTTCTTTTTGCTTTTTTGCTAGATTTTCCTGTCTGGTCAGTGCGCTTCCGGTTACTCCGCCCAGCTCCTTGTATGTCTTTTCGGATGCCTCCATCTTATCTTTGGCTTCTTTCACCTGTTTCGATGTAGCCGTCTGATCTTTGATTAAGGCCTCATACCCTTTTTTCGCTTTCTCCCATTCGACTTTAGCATTTGCCAAATCCTCTTGATATGTAGTTTCTTGTGTTTCCTGTCTGTTCTCAACTTCCAATTGGGTATTGATTTCTGACAAGACATCTTTTCTTGCGTTTACCAATTCATTCTTCAGGTCTTCGATACGCTGTGCCTGAACCTTCATTTCGGAACGGTTGTTCTCTTTCCTTGCCAGATTATAAGCCCATTCTGCACTTTTTATTTGTTGTTCCAAAGATTCGACTATAGCCTGTTTTGACTGTGTTCTGGATTTTGAAACCTCTTCATTATATGCCTTCCAAAACCCAGTCAAGTCATGTATATGACCTTTCTCATCGACATACTTCTTAAAAAGTACAGGATATAGTTTCTCAATGTCTTTTAAGGCTTTAAGTTTAGTGGTCTCGGCTTCCACCTCGCTATTAATGGTGCTAACAAGACCTTCCAAAGTACGTTTCCGATCTTCTTCGTCCGTGTCTAGTTTTTCTATTTTCTTGTTGTACGAGTCCAAAGCACGTTCAGCAGATGTTGTGCTGTCGGATAATGCCCACATTGCAACTCCAAGTCCTACTACAGCAGTAGCCAACAACACATAAGGATTGGTAAGCATTGCAGCGTTTAAAGCTAACTGCGCTTTTCGTGCCAATAAACGGGCATTGGTAAGTCCAATCTCCACAAGAGTATGTTTACTTTCGGCAGCAGTAACAAGCATCACTGCGGTCCGGTATGTACCATAAGTAACCACTAATCCAGCCAAGATTCTACCTACTGTTTCATAATTCTGAATCAACGAAGTTGTCATTTGAATACCGTCCATGATAACACTTTCCGACTTTGTTCCCAATTCGTTAAACACGGAATCCAAAGCATCCTGCATCATAGAAAGCTGACCGTTTATCTCTTTTGAAGCGTTTTCGGACATCTGATAGAATCGACCACCAGCGGAAGTAGCATCTATAAATGCCTGCTGAACCATTTCTGCGGAAATAGCCCCCTTAGACATCTCATCTTTGAGGGTAGCGATAGACTTACCGGTCTTTTCAGACATGATTTGCAGAGGATTAAATCCTGCATTAATCATCTGATTGAGGTCTTGACCCATAAGTTTACCGGCAGCGGACATCTGAGAGAATGCCAAAGTCATAGAATTAAACTTTTGTGTGTTCCCCATAGAAACATCGCCAATAGCTTGTAGATAACGGGGAACTTTCTCGGCTTCAATGTTGAAACCAAGCATCATCTGCGTGGCTGCTGTTACATCAGAAAATTCAAGCGGAGAAATTTTAGCGAACTCACGAACTTGTGACATGAGGGCATTGGCTTTCTCTTTGTTTCCCAATAAAGTTTCAATAGCAGTGTCAGCAGCCTGGAACTCGCCACGTACACGAATCATTTCAGCACCTAATGCTTTCAGTACTCCAGCACCACCAATAACCGCCAAGGCTTTCTTCCAAGAAATAGCAATACCATTATTAGTTTCTACAACCTCTTTTGCGTCATCCTTGTAAAGGGCGTATTCATCACGTAGTTTTTTTACTGACAGACGTGCTTCTGCCTGTTGCTGGGTTAATCCAAATAAAGCTGCCTTTTCTTCATCAAGAGCTTTGCGGGCAGCATTGTATTCTTCTAACTTGCTATTTGCTGATAACGGATTCCTTTTCAATGCTATACGATAAGCATCCCCAAGTCGTTTTACATCCGCTTCAATATCCTTAACTACCGCTTTTAGAGCAAGAATCTTCTCTGTGAATCCATTCACGGCCTGGGAAGCATCGAAGATTTTCCTTTTGAATCCCGTTTCCATCTCCGCTCCAGCTTTGGCTGCATTAGTCACCAACTCATCCAATCTTTGGTTGGATGCAGCAAGTTGGGCATTCAAAGCCTTGAAAGCAGCAGGAGTCTGCGTGCCATCCATGCTCATTAACTCCTGCTTTAATTTTGCAATTTCATTACGAAGTCTTACAACTTCTTCCCAGTCACTACCTATCTTAAAATATAATTTTGACATATCTATTTCTTTTTCCTACGATTAGCCAATTCCTTACCACTGATTCTATTCACCTTCTGACCACCATATACTGCGCGTAATTTATCCCGTTGCATCATCAGCAGATTCCGATAAGGGATAATCTCAAACACTTCTGTATAACTCAGATGCAGCGTGTCAATCAAATGGGCTATCTGCCCGAAGAACGTTGTGTTTCCTACTGTTTCGGTCTTGCTGCCAGCATCGACACGTTCCTCATCGAGCTGACACACTGAAAAGCCGAAATATCCATCATAGAGAAACAGACTTCCAAGGCATCTTTGACTTCTTCAAAAGTGCCGTTCTCCAATTCTTTGACCAAACTATCATTCCCGCAGATGAAGCATGAAATACCTTTCAGCATATCTTCAGTAGCTTCAGGAAGCTCTTTAATAGCTTCCATGACATTATCTCCAGTCATGCCGATATTGGAAAAATGATGAATGGCACGACAGATAATTTTAATTGTAGGAGGTTTAATGGTATAAACCATCCCTCCTATCTCCACATTCATGAAATCCAGCCCTAACAAAGCATCAGAAACCGTTTTTGCTGCTTGATTCATATTCTTAAACTAAAAGGGGGAATGGTATATATCCATCCCCCGGTTATCACTCTTGTGCTTTTACCAATGTTATCTCTTTTTTAAGAGTGGTATCAACTTCAGAAGGAGTGGTTTTAATATCTCCTGACTGAGTGACGTACCCCACTTTCGACACTTCATAGTGAACGGTAGCCCCAGCATTCACCTGCTTTGACTTGACCGTTGCACCGTCCAGCTTTACGGTCGCATCGGAAGGAGTAGGTACAATGGTTACTGTAGTTCATGCCTGCAAAGCTTTAATCTGCCCTTCTTCATAGTTATACTCAGAAGAAACACCTTCGATTCCCGGTTCCTGCACCAAGCCTTTTACAGCGATTGCAATTGCCTTATCCGTATTGGCTTCACGGGAAACAATACGGCATTTTGGGAAGATGAACCAGACATCATCATCGGTCAGACAGAACAATGCTTTGTTGATAATAACTTTATCCAAAGCACGCTTCCAACCTACATCTTTAGATGTTGCCTGAATAACATCGCCACCCATGAACGCTTTCTTGGTCTTCCAGTCATATTGTCCGATAGAGAAAGCGGGCGATACTTCTCCCGGCACATCATCGTAACGGTAATTCTTTCCCGTTAATTGGTTCTTGTACCCAGTGACGGAGGCTTCCGTTTCCTCAATCTGCCACGTTTCCCCGTGTACATTCAAAACCTCATCTTTCGCTTTGATAGCGGCTTGAATCAAAGTCTTTGCGATTTCGGGGGTAATGTCTGCCGTTACCTTATCAATATCGGCAAACAAGATTCTTTTTATTCCTACTGCTGAAATCATAATCTTATAGTTTTACATTTATTACTTCAAATAAAATTCTCACATTCACGTAATGGCATTTCAAAGCTGCATCCGCTTCCGCGCCAATTGATTCGATAGAGTAACGATAGGTTGTACCGTCATAGGTGCTTACTACATCATCAAGCAGCTTGTCAGCCTTTCTTTCAAGTTCGTTAAGCCGGATTGTGTTCGCTTCATTCTCGCTTAAATTGGGTACACATAGATTCACTTCTGCAAAAGATTTCTTCCAATACTTTCCCGGCTGTTGTTTCTTCGTGTGGATGACAATCCTTTCGGACTTCAATTCACCCGTCAGCGTTTCACCATCAGGCACTATATCTATTCCGAAAGCCTTGCAGTCCCGATAGAGAATGTTTCCTATGTCGGTAGTTACTATCATCGTTCAAATCTATCTTTCAATCTTTTTTCTGTCCTTATCGCTGCACTTCCTGCAACTTCAAATCCTTTGGATTCCACGAATGAAGCATAATCAGCTTCGTTTTTCAGAATTAAGCCATCTTCATTAACCTCATAATCATTCGATTCTCTCAAATGTTTTGTGTGGTCTTGATAGTTTCCGGTAGCTTTTGCATCTTCAACAAATGCCTCTCCCTCTTCTTTCATGCCAGCAACGACTTCGCTTGTTCCGTCCTCAAAGAACTGGTCAACATCCGAAAAGTCTGCATCTATTCCAACCATATTACTCTATAGGAAAAATAGTTTGTTTCCAAAGGGCTTTTAGCAACTCCTTCACCTCTTATGCTTCCATCGGCATTCAAACAACGAACCTCTGCACCTGCTTCAACCTTTGACGGCTTGTCAAAGACTACCTTGTACTTGAAATCATACAAAGCACCATTGATAGATACTTTCTTTTCCGCACTCACATCATCACAACGGCATCTGCATATATCCTGCCAGCTCTCACCACCTGTGCCGGGAATAGGTCTGCCGAACTCATCCTTATCCATCGGGGTGATAACCTTAACCTGCAATATGTGGGGAGCGAATATCATAAGAAAGTCACTTTAGGTTTGTTACTCAGTTCGTCTTTCAAACCGTACTGTTTGCACAGCCATGAGTACAATTTCATTAGGCTATCAACATAATTAGACCAAGACACAGAAAATCCGCTTTCGCTGACCGAAGATGGATTTTGTATCATCCACGGAATTTGCTTTGCACAAGCGACCTCTAATCTTGCCCGATTTTCCTCGGCAAAAGGTTCTTCACCATCCAATCCCGTTCTTGAAAGTATATTTTCAACTACAAGATTAGACGGGGTGTTCTTATCAAATACGCTTAATACAAACTCCTTGTTACTCATGGCTGATATCATTCAATATGGTGTAATCAGTTTACTATATGCGGTATAGCTATAATGCGTACAATGTTTAGATTTATAGATGTATCTGAACGGACATTTGGGAACATTAATTCGTACCCCTTGAATAGCCATTCCCTCTTTTATCGAACACATCATAGCCGGGTTATTTGCAACCAAAAACATGGGATGCGTCATGGTCAGTACAACACAATCAGCCGGAACCGTTTCCAAAGTGATAAACTGAATATCCGGCAGACCAACATCAACCGATGGATTCACGTATTCACACTTAGGAGATTCCACACTTGATGCCTGCACGCTCAACGAAACCAAAGACATCATTAAAAAACCACACATGGCAAAAATAAAATTCTTCATTCCTTTTCTGATTTATAAAATTAGACAATGGAAGAGTAGAAGCACTACCCTATCCTTTTACTCGATACCTAATGCTTCTTTCAGTTTGGCTGTTGATTCTTCATCCAGTTCTGCAACCTTAGCCAAAAGAGTTTCCTCTTTCATATTGCCGGAAGCCTGCGCACCGATAGACTTCAAAGCATCAATCAAAGCCTTCTTCTCAAACTCCTTTTCAAAGAGGGAAATTTTCACCTCTTTCTTTTCTTCAGGGGCTTTCACTTCGGGATTTTTTACCTCAATCCGTTCAGCGAGTCTGCGGCTTTCCATATCCAGCACACGGGCTTCCTCACCGACTTCAATCACTTCACCGGGAGTATAATACTTTCCGGTGAACTTGTCGCGGAAAACTGATATAACCTTTACTTTCATATCCTACCCCCTTATGCTGATTGAATGGATGCAATTTCGCTCAAATCGAAATTGGTAATCAAATCTGGATTGGAAATCTGCGGAATCCACTCTGCCGTATATTCCATGTAGCGACCGTTTTTGTCACGGTAGTTGGAGATAAGCATCTGCCCCTCTGACGGGATATAAGTACGTCCTTGTACTGGGTCTGTCGCTTCATACGGGGTATGATGGCGCATATAACCAATGTTGTCAGAAGGTAACAGAGTAATACGGTTATCCGCGTAAATCTGCACATTCTTTCCCGTCTGGTCTTTCACGTAGTCCTCCTTGATTTCAATACGCGGCAAACCGATGCCGGTGAACACTTCGGAAGCCAAAGAAGAGGAAACCAATCCCGTACTCAACTTCATTTCGTTGCTGCCGAGAATCATCTTGTACTGCTCACCAAATTCAGATGAACCAAGAATAAGCTTGTTGAAAGATGCACGAGTCATAACCATCTTGGCATAAACGCCATAGTCCGGTGCCAAGGAATGGAGTTTCTCTCTCAAATAAGAGATGAACATATTCTTTCCGTCCACAACCACATCTCCACTTGTCGGCTTGATAAAGTTGAACGGAAGGGTAATCTCCAGCAGTTTATTATTGGTCTGACCGGAAGTGATTGCGGCATCCTTGTTGTAAACTGTAGCTTCACCAGTCATAAGCAATGCACCAAGAATAATATCCATACGCTTGTGAGCAGCAAGGGTAATCTGACGGTAATCATCCGCTAGGAAATTTACAATCTCTTCCATTGCAGCCTTTTGGTCTGCCGGTTTAGCTGCATTGAACTTGTCAATCAAATCCTGCAATTCGGAAAGACGGTCAATAGACATCTGATAAGCATCACCCAAATAGGCAATCTCACCATATCCGGAACCGATGTTCCGACGTTCACGGATGGGTTTCTCTCCAAAACGCGAATTAATGGAACCTGCCATTACTCCGGTTACAGAACCGATATAATCCTTGAACACACGAGTAGTTACTCTGCGGAAAGTAAGATACTGTTGCCAATAGATTGTGTCCTTGCGTGTCTGGTTCACACGTCTGATGATAGCGGAAACAATGTTCGCGTCATCGAATAATGTTTGAATCGTTAAAAACATATCCTACCTCCTTACTCGTTAAATTCAAACCATCCCTTCATGTTGGCTTTATCGTTCTCGGAGAACGGCATAACCAATTTTGAGGGTTCAATTTCTGCGGCTGTACGAAGCAATGAAACCAATGTGATTCCGTCCTCAACCTTTGTACGGTTAAACAGAGCCGAATTAGCCACGTGCTTCTGCTTCAAGCCATCAACCGCAACCGCCTCAAAGAGTACCGTATCTCTGGCTATGTCCTCACCAAAAGCAGCCTTGATAGTCAATACATCATACACTTTGTTGGTCTTGTCAATAGCCGTTACTTCCGCACCTTTCGTACCACTTCCGATGAACATACCCGCGTATGCCAAAGAGTTCTTGGCTACCTTAATGGACAATGTAGTATCACCGGTTGCGTATGCTTCCACTACTTCCACATTGATTACCGCATAAGCGAACTTGTTTTTCAAGTCCGCACAAATCGGTGTAAATCCGGGAAGAAAACTTCCCACTACCAGGTTCTGCGTGTCGAGTTTGAACGGACCACGTCTACGAATACCGGTCTGGACATCGTAGCGTTCCTCTTGCTCAACGGGCGGAACCAAGTCATACTTAAATCCTGCTGACATAATTAATTCTTGTTTTGTTCAACAATAGTTTTCGTTCCCTCATCAATCATCTTAGCGATAGATTCAGATTCTTTCTCAATCTTCGCTTCCGCTGATTCGGGAGGGGTCACGCCTTTGAAGCCGTCATTTGCGAACTCCTGTTTCAAGTCCTTGAAATAAGTATCCAAGTCCTCATCGTCTTTGATGGCGCATCGCTTGGCGTAGTTTTCGGGAATACCATACTCCTTAGCCTTTGCCAAAATCTGCTGGCTACGTGTTGCCTGAGCCTTCTCCGTTTCAAACTGTGTTAGCTTGTCAGAAAGGCTCTTGTTGGAATCAATTAAGGCTTGCGCCCATGCAGGCACATCGTCTTTATTCTCTTCCGTTTTGATGGTTGTGGTAGTATTGGTAGTCTCGATTGGCTTTCCGTCTTTCAGTCCATGCCTTTTCTCATAGTTCGCAATTGACGAAGTTTGCGCTTGTCCTGCACGGAAATCACCATAGGAATTAAGCACGTCCGAAAAGCTGATACCCTCAACAATGGAGTTTACCTTTGTCTCGTCCGTTACACCCTCTGCCTTTTTAGTGGCAATTCGGGTTAAGATAGCAGTGTCCACCCCAGAGAATTTCTGTTGTAGTCCTGCTAAGATTTGTTCTAAGATTGTCATACCGTATGAATTTGATTTATAAATTTCTACGGTAAATTTCGGCATTAATAAGCTATGTGAAAAATTATCAGATAGGTGATACACGACAATGAAACGATTGTCGTAAAATGGTATAAAAAAGGCGTGAACCCGAATGGAATCACGCCTAAATAAAGTATTGTAACTTATGCCGGTACAGCCATTAATTCACGCCCTACTGAACGTATTGTTTCTATAATATCTTCAAAACGTTTCTTAGACGGCTTCTTTGTTCCGCTTACATATTGAGCAAACAAACTCTGAGAAATACCTAAACGTCGTGCTATGGCAGCAGCATTCAATTCAGGATGAGCTATAAATAAATCATAAAGAGGATTAGATTTCCTTTCCCGAAAGAATCCCTCAAAACTCAAATCTTCATCAAGCTCTCTCCAATGTATTCCGTCATGGCTCGTTGTGAAATTTGCGCGCTGCGCAGGAGTAGCCCATTTCAGCCTTTGGAAATCTGAAAACTTCTCACATGCCTCCTTCCCGTCAGTGGTACGTATCCATACCTCCGTATCAGTCAACCATACCTTTTCAACTATGATATTTTCCATAACCACTTATTTTGATTTATTAAAAAATTTATTCCAATGCTCTGCTATTACTTCTTGATTTTCTTCTATAACTGATTCTACAAGTTTCAGTTCAGATGACTTCAAGCCATTATTTTTGATTAATGTAACTGGAAATAAAGTGAATTTAGCACTTACATCCCCTTTGATTACATGAACATGTATAGGCTCATGGTCATTAGCGTAAAACATAAAACGAAAACCAAATAAAATAAATATCGTTGGCATACCTTTCTCTATTGATTACCCTACAAATATAGGTAATTATTTAATTACCTACAACTATTCAAGCAAAAAATTAGCGGCAATTCTTTGATGTTGCCGCAAAATATTCTATTTTTCTTGTACTAAAATTATAATCCCTATAATTTTTCTGACTAAGAGGCATTTTTCTGTCCCTTATTTCCGATTTGCTCATTCTTTGCCGCTTGCTCCTCCTTGATTTCTGCAAGCTCCTCTTCTACCCTATCAGCATTCCCGGCAAACATGATACCTTCACGTGTGGACCAAATGCCACCACTGACAGCGGAAACGGCAGTAGTCACCTTATCATTCAAATCATCAATCATATATGGAACCAGTTCTGTTTCTATGTCAATGGTCTGCGATGCCTTGCTAAACTCGGTTGGATTGATAGAGCCTAAAGCGGAAACAATGAAATTTACTCTCCGCTGCAAGAACTCACCGATAGCCTCACCGTGATTTTCTACCGCCATATGTGCGCCCATGAACATAAAGCGGAAAGCGGTCCCTGATGCTTTGCCTACCCCCTTCAACGTCTCAAAGGATATTCTTGGAGTGTTTGACATATCATAAGCCATATTGGTGAGTGTTTCTGCTTCAAAACGTACCGTATCCGGAACTTGGTTCCACGTCAGATACTGGGCATCCGCACCTTCACCTGTAAGTTTGACCATTCTATCCTTAACCTTACCCATGAAACCCTCTACATCACCAATTAGCTTCAATAGTGGGAAGAAATGGTAGTCTATACAATCAGCATAATTGGATAATAGTTTCTCCAACCGGACCCGAAAAGTCTTTATCTTCTTGCAATAAGGTTCAGGACGATAAGCATAGAGAACCGGTAGTTTGGAGAATCCATGAGCAAAAGGCGTTCTTTCTTCATACCCTTTAGACAAGTCCCATTGATAAACCATTTTGTCCGTGATAGTCATAAAGCAAGTTATCTCCGAATCATCCATGAGCTTCTTCTTGTACTCACGTGAGAAAGCAATCATCTTACCTTCATCGTTAAAGAACGGGTATAGCTTATCCCCACGGAACGGAGACCATAACACACTTTTCAGTTTCTTGGTGGGCTTTACCTTGCCTCCGAATGTAGTCTTTACTTTTTTCCAGAACTTCGCCCAAAACGAATCATCATCGGTAACATACCAATATTCTGCCGCTTCTTGTTCGGAGAGCCAGGCACGGACAATCTTCTTGTTTTGGTATTTGATTTTGTTGGATTTAAATACAGCCTTTACCGCATCCAGCAGCTTCTTTTCATCATCATCAGTCGGAGTGCAATCCATAGACGGTTCTGTGCCGACCGTGAAAGCAGTTTGAATGTTCACTATATCCTGTTCCAATGGAATGGAGATACGGTTCACTGGTTCTGTTTTATACTTTGCTTCGATTTCATAAGTCTTACCAGTTTTTTCATCGAAGTGCTTCTCAGCTTCTTTTTCAAGAACCTTTCTGTCCGGATACTTCTTTTTGTCAACCATAATTTCATGGCGTTCCGGATTCCAATCGTCCCAAAGTTTACAACAGTCGGGAAGTTCAGTCTTCCTACCTTTCTTCAGGTAGTTTATCTTCTGCCCGATATCGGGCAATGCTAATATTTCTTCTAAATTCAATGGCATAGCTTATATTTTTAGTGTGTGAATATTCCAGTTAAATCTTTCGGCTTCAAAATGCGTCCAAGCAAACAACCCAATACATAATATCTAATGGCATCCATCAAATGATTATATTCATCTACTGGCTCATTGATGTAGTTTCCATCCTTATCTTTATCCCAAACATATTTCCGAAGTTCAGTAATAATATTGTAAGAGCGTTCTGTTACAAAGAACTCCATGTCTTTAATCTTATCAATACCCGCTTTGATGGAGCCGGGAAACTTATCTACCGGATAGATATTCACGCCTCTGTTCTTTATCTCTTGAATCAATCGAGGGTCTTGCGAATCGGCAAAAACTTTCATAGAGAAAGGCTTTAACCTATTGGCAATAGCCGACGAAAGCATATCCGTTTCATAGAAAAGTTCATCAACATACAAACGGTTATCAATAATGCCACATCTTACAGCAGCGGAAGGATCATTAGTAAAGCCGAAGTCCTGCCCTATTCCTACCTTTTTACATTCCTTCGGGAACTCTTTCACAATTCCCCACTTCTTGAACACAGCACCTTCTGCAACGTCAGCCCACCGGCCGATAACCACATGAGCATACTTTTCAGGATTACTCACCTTCATATCTTCCACCTCTTTCAGGAACTCAGGAGAAAGGTTATCCAAGTTATCAAAATACGTAGTATGGATATGGAGCACATTCGGATGAGTGGAAATCTGAACCTGCACACCGTCAATCTCTACCAGCTTGTGAGTTTTCTCAATGTATTTCTTGTAGATGAAGTGATTGGAATCGCATGGGTTCATTATAATGATAATTCGGTTCTGAATACCCTTCTTGCGAATGGAGAGCATTATCTTGTCGAACTCATCTTCGCTTGTCCACTCTTCCGCTTCATCGCAGACAAAAGTCGTAATGCCTTGAATGGATTTCAGTTTTGCTGTCTGGTTTCCGGAAGAAGTCTTGATACCCCGAAACATGATACGGCTCTTAGTCATCTTATTGACTATGTCCGTCTTTGTGGTCTTGAAATATTTCGTGGTACCGTCCAAATCTATCTTCTCCATCATTTCGGGGATGATAGACATACCGGCAGAAACCATCGTGTAACGGGTGTAAAGAATCTGATGAACTATTTTCTCTACGGGAGTCATTTCAAAAGTCAACCGCTCAATAAAGGTAGAAGCATTGAAAGACTTTCCCGAACCACGCCCACCGGTAATAAGAATTATAAATTTTTCCTTATCCTCGTATAATGGATGGTAAATTTCTTGAGGTACTATCATTTCAGCTTGTCTTTAATCCAAGAATCAATGTTGATGCCATGCTCTATGTCTGTTGGAATATCAGCGTCTTCATCTTGTTTGCGCTCAATCTTTCTCCAATCTTCATCATGGTGGTACAGCCAAACGGACATTGCTTGCAAATTAGGAGCCAACTCGCTTTCGCTTACTTGTAATTCATCTTCGCCCGTCAAATTCCCTTCTGAATCACGGAGCTTTCTTACCACGGTGCTTTTGGTTTTTATGCCACCGAGAGCCATTGCAAGGAATTTAGCCCTTACAGTGGCATTGATTGTCGCGCGCCCACGCGCTAAGACTTCGGATATTTCGGTGTACTCACTTTTCTTTTCGCAGAATGTTTGAGGCAAAATCCCTATGGCATAAGCAATTTCCTTGTCAGTGAATCCCTTTTTGGCATACGATTCCACGAGAGAAAGAAATTCCTCGCTTGTATAATCAAACTTAGGCTTTCTTCCTCCTTTACCTTTTCTATTTTGAGATTCACTATTGCTCATATTACTTCTTTAATTTTCCACATTTCTCACATTGTTCATACCTGAACTCAGAGAACATCACACTACCTTTCCAAACATAATGATGAACACAAAACAGGTTTTGCTTTAGAACATTCCTTATCCAAAGTATAAAATCGCCAATCATAATTTTAACCGTTATTGTTACCCATATATACACGGCGAGAAATTGGCTTGTTTCCATAGACATCAACTCCTCTTTTTGAGAAATAGCTATCTATTTTCTCAGCATATCTTCCCATTATGGATTTCGTTCTATCCCTTATGTTTCTTTGTCTTGCAGAACCTAACCCGTATTGTCTTCCAGCGTTGTACATTATTCGTCTGGACTGCTGATATAACTGGCTATATGTTTTCTTTCTAACTCAGCTTTCCTCCCAATAATTAATCTATTCTTTCTACTTGTTCATCAAAAACTTCTCCCTTTATAAACTTCATATCTGGTTCATACCCGAACCTTTCGCAGAAAGCGGCTTTAGCTTCATAGGTATCGAAGGACAACATCACATAGGCATCCATGTTCTCAGCTTGCTTCTGTGCGTTTTCTTTCACCTGATGCTTGACCTCTTTCATGTGGGCTACCTTTTCAGCACGTTCCAACTGTTTGGCGGCTTTATCGGCTTCTTTTTGTTCTGTTACAGGCGACATCATGCTTTCCAGTTCGTCAGCAATGGAGCTTTCTTCTTCGGTCTGCAAAAGAAAATCAACCCCAATCATATTCAAGTCGGCATCCGTCAATCCTGCATCTTTCCAGTCAATATCAGGAACAATACGGGCAAGAGCGTCAAAATCCCAAGAACCTTGTGCATTAGGGTTGTTCATTAGAATATTCAACTCCTTTTCCTGCTGTTCGTCCACGTCAATGACATCGACACGAATGCGATAGTCGTTATCGGGAAACTTTTGTAATTCGTCCATGACAGACAAACGCTGGTGCCCACTGACGACTGTAAGCCCCGTACGCTTATTCACAACTATTCCACCTACCAATCCGAATTTCTTGATACCACGCTTTAATGCTTTGCGTGATTCATCGGAAAGTTTTCTCGGATTGTAGTCTGCAAAACGAATGGCAGAACGGTTAAGTTCTACCGATTCACTCTTGATATATTTACTTAGTTCCATACATATTACTTTTGTTGATTATGATACTCCCAAAGTACTCTTTCAGCCATCGGGAAAGTTTTGTAAATTCTCTGTAAGTCCTGTGGATAGTTCTTCTCCATCCAAAGCATACAATCAAAATTGAAGCCTACTCCCGAACTGGCTTTCAATGAATACCGAACTGGTTCGGGTAAATTATGCTGCCTCATATAAGCAAGAATATCCTTTTGTGTCCAATCAGCTAAAGGATAAACCATACCGTTATTCTCGTAGCCGTTTACCTCATACCCTTTCAACATAAGTCTACGATTCATACCGTCAGCTTTTTTCATGCCCAAGAATGTATAATAAACTCCATGAGTAAGTTGCATAGCCTTTACCACATCTGCCAACTTCAACAGCTTTACTTTCGGATTTGGCACACAATACATACCGCCACGGAGAATATAAGTGAGATTCCAATGTGGTACTTGAACAAACTCTATTTTCGGATATTTGGCTTTAGTCCAGTTTATCCAACGGTTAATATGTTCCAAATTCTTAACGAAATACATGAACACGCAAACAATCCGGTCAAACTTCGGATAGACTAAATCAAGCAGAACAAGCGAATCTTTACCAAGTGATAAAAACAGTAAAGCCTCATTCGATTTTACCCGAATGAGGTCTATATATTGACTCGCTTGTTCTACTTTGTTCATAGCTAGCCACCACTTAAACCAAATGAAGTACGAAGATCACTGTAACGCTGTCTGCGTGATCCTAACTGTGTGGCACTTGCTGTACCTCTACGATTGGCAACCAATCTACCACCTGCCCCTGCACCATTCATATTTCTGCGAGGCCCGGCTACTCTGTTAATTCTTCTTGCGACTCTGCTTTCTAATTTTAAAAGTTAAACAAATCAATCTATATGTTTTTCTAATATCTTGCCCAAAGTATAATTCATTTGTGCAGCAAGATATTCTTCGCCTTGATGTTCGTAAACAATATCATTACCGTTTTCATCTGTGAGAATAACAGCTTCTGCTGCTTTCACTTCAACGATAATATAAGGACGTTTACCTGTATATGCACCTGTCAGAAGCTTGATTGCATCGTACTTGATAGGCTTCAATTCTACCTCACCTTCTTCAGGCAGTTCTGCATCAGCCGGATATTCTTTACCGCCACATAGGTAAGTGATATACTTCTTAGCGTTAGTTGGTCTGATTTCACGGTATTCGTGGGTTTTCTTGCCTGCCAAGATTTCATCGAAATACTTCTGTTTGATGCTTAATGTAAGGATGTTCATAATCGTGTCAAATTTAAATTAATACTCAATAGTTGCGGGGGGCTGAATCGAACAACCGACCTTCACCAAGTCAAAGTGAAAAGCTACCACTGCTACACCCCGCGATAGTACCCCAAAGGTACTACCACAACCAAAGATAACGAAATATCTTCAATCGTTATACACGACAATCGGCTTATTGTCGTGAACTAAGCCATTTATCCCGTCTTTCTCTACACGCCTCTAAGGTAGGC
>ULLZ01033603.1_pt1 | contig 23714 bp, 10 predicted proteins | sample 1951531 | NCBI WGS metagenome assembly ULLZ01 (sample SAMEA4835538, study PRJEB28245) | human gut metagenome | biome: gut microbiome; material: fecal sample | place: Denmark | collected 2008
CACTGGCATTTCAGGGATTTTTTATTATGGTGTGTGTGGGCATTTACTCTGTATTGGTTGCCAATATACAGGTATCAGACAATGTGCATACAGCACTGCTCAGTGTAATGGCTTATACAGTAATACTGTGTTTTAGTCTTATGAAAACAGGTAATTTCTCAAAGAGCATCTTTAATGCACACTAAATGTAGAAAAGGAGACGATGAAAATGGCTTTTGTATCAGTACCAAAAGATCTGACAAAAGTAAAAAATAAAATTATTCTCAATCTTACAAAACGACAGCTTATCTGCCTTGGTATTGCAGCGGCAGTAGGACTTCCGTTTTATTTCCTGTCAAGGGGATTGATTGGTTCGAGTAATGCGGCAACCGGAATGTGTCTGTTGATGCTTCCGGCTTTTTTATTTGCCATGTATGAGAAAGATGGACTTCCTTTAGAGAAAGTCCTCAAAAACGTGATTACAGTAAAATTTGTCCGTCCTCCGGTACGGAAATATGAGGTAGAAAACCTTTATGAAAAAAAGAGAATTATGACAAAAGCGAAAGGAGGTACTGTTCGTGGAAAAAGTAAGAAACGATAAGAATCTTCCTGAGCAGATAGAAGAATTTTCCCATCCGGATGACTGGTGGTTGGATGAAGAGGATTCTGATGATGGTTTACCAGTGTTTGATTCGGACGAGGCAGAAGATTATACAAAGGGCAGACAGCGTTTGACGGGAGTACCGATGGTTACTGGGTATGAAGCACTGGAGCGACACCGAGGTGTCCGCAGACCAAGACGTAAATTAAGCAGACGGGAAAAACGTGCCTGGAAAAAAGCCCAGAAATATGAACTGAAGTTACATAAGGCACACGAAAAGGAAGAAAGAAAACTTGCGAAGCAGGCGGCAAAACAGGCTGCTCGTGAAGAAAAGGCAGCACAGAAACAGGCAAAGAAAGCAGAAAAGCATAAAAAAAAGACAAAGCCGCCGGGTTCTGTAAAATCCAGTGGAAAAAAAGGTACTGGAAAGCAAATATCCAGCACGAATAAAGACAATAGAAATAAAGGGAAAAACATTACCGCACAGCAGTCGATTCCATACAGGGAAATGGGAAAAGACGGAATCTGTCGTGTGGAGGATGGGTATTATTCAAAAACAATTCGTTTTTATGATATCAACTATCAGTTAGCACAGAATGAGGATAAAAATGCGATTTTTGAGAACTGGTGTGATTTCCTGAATTATTTTGACAGTACCATCCATTTTCAGTTGTCCTTTATCAATCATCACAGCAACATGACGGAATATGAAGATGTGATCCGTATTAAAAAGCAGAATGACAGTTTTGATGATCTGCGTATGGAGTTTGCCCAGATGCTCAGAAATCAGTTGGCAAAAGGAAATAATGGTCTTGTCAGAACCAAGTACATTACATTTGGAATTGAAGCTGACAATATCCGGGAAGCAAAACCAAAACTGGAACGTATCGAAACAGACATACTAAATAATTTTAAAGTTTTCGGGGTATCTGCGTATCCGTTAAATGGTGTGGAGCGTTTGCAGATCATGTATGAAACATTCAACCAGAATGTCAAAGTACCATTCAAGTTCAGCTATGATGATATGCTGCGTACCGGGCTGAATACAAAGGATTATATTGCACCATCCAGTTTCCTGTTCAAAAATGGAAAGGATTTTCAGATGGGAGATACCATCGGAGCAGTATCCTATCTGCAGATTCTGGCACCAGAGCTGACGGATAAAATGCTTGCTGAATTTCTGGAAATGGACTGTAACCTGCTTGTTAATCTGCATATCCAGTCCATCGACCAGATGAAAGCAATCAAATTGGTCAAGAGTAAGGTTACGGACATTAATCGCATGAAAATTGAGGAACAGAAAAAAGCGGTACGCTCCGGATATGATATGGATATTATTCCATCTGACCTGAATACATACGGAGGGGAAGCGAAAAGACTTCTGGAAGATTTACAGTCGAGAAATGAAAGAATGTTTCTTGTGACTTTGGTGTTTTTAAATACAGCGAAAAATAAACAGGAGCTGGAAAATGTGGTATTCCAGACGGCAGGTATTGCACAGAAATATAACTGTGCATTAAAAAGATTGGACTATCAGCAGGAACAGGGCCTTATGAGCAGTTTGCCACTTGGAAGAAACTGGATTCCGATCAAGCGGGCATTGACTACCACATCGACAGCTATTTTTGTTCCATTTACAACGCAGGAACTGTTTATGGGTGGGGAATCTATCTATTATGGGTTAAATGCCCTGTCTAATAACCTGATCATGGCAGACCGGAAAAAGCTGAAGAATCCAAATGGGCTGATACTTGGTACTCCTGGATCTGGTAAATCTTTTGCAGCAAAAAGAGAGATTACCAATGTATTTATTGTCACAAAAGACGACATTATTATCTGTGATCCGGAGGGAGAATATTTTCCGTTAGTCCGGGCATTTAACGGGCAGGTTATCCGTATTTCTCCGACCAGTCATGATTACATCAATCCAATGGACATTAATATCAATTATGCGGATGATGACGATCCGTTATCTCTGAAATCAGATTTTATCCTTTCGCTTTGTGAACTGGTAGTAGGAGGGAAAAATGGTCTGGAACCAGTGGAAAAAACAATCATTGACCGATGTGTACGTCTGGTATATCAGGACTATCTTGCTGATCCGGTTCCAGAGAAAATGCCAATTCTGGAAGATTTATATAATCTGCTTCGCAAACAGGAAGAGACAGAGTCGCAGCGGCTGGCAACAGCACTGGAAATCTATGTAAATGGTTCCCTGAAGGTGTTTAATCACCGCACAAATGTAGAGTTGAACAATCGTCTGGTATGTTTCGATATTAAAGACCTTGGTAAACAGCTTAAAAAACTTGGCATGTTGATTGTTCAGGATCAGGTTTGGAACAGGGTAACAGTCAATCGTTCTGCTCATAAGTCTACCAGATATTACATTGATGAGTTCCATCTGTTGCTGAAAGAGGAACAGACAGCAGCGTACAGTGTGGAAATCTGGAAGAGATTCAGGAAGTGGGGAGGTATTCCGACTGGTATCACGCAGAACGTAAAAGATCTGCTTGCATCAAGGGAAATCGAGAATATCTTTGAAAACTCAGATTTTATCCTGATGCTCAACCAGGCATCCGGGGATCGACAGATTCTGGCAAAACAGCTTAATATTTCAACACACCAGCTTTCCTATGTAACAAACAGTGGAGAGGGAGAAGGGCTGATTTTTTATGGAAATACAATTATTCCATTTAAGGACAGATTCGATAATACCCTTATGCTTTATGCGTTAATGTCATCGAAGCCGGAAGATGTAGAGAAGCGTGAAAAACTCGGCATCAAAGGCAGAGATGATAGTTAAAGAGGTGACAGCAGAGTATGAGAAAATGGGTGGCAGGATTGTTACTTTCTATATCCGTTATATTGCTTACGATCAGTCTGTATTTCCTGATGGGATTTTTTATGCAGGAAAGACAGGATAACCAATTACAGCAAGAGTTGCAGGAACTTATGCAGGAAAAAGAGGACGATCCAGAAGAAGATACTTCCGACGATTTAGAGGTAGATGCTGGAATTTTGGCATTGCATGAAGAAAATTCAGATTGTATTGGCTGGCTGACCATTGATGGGACGAGAATAGATTATCCGGTCATGTACCGGCCCGGAGATAAAAATTATTATCTGCATCGGGATTTTAACGGGGAATATTCTGCAAATGGCTGTTTATTTCTGGCAGAGGAATGTGTACCAGGAGATTCGGACAATCTGATCATATATGGACATCACATGAACAGTGGGAAGATGTTTGCTGACCTTGAAAAATATAAGGACGAAGGATTTTATGAAGAACATCCGACAATCCTGTTCCGCACGATATGGGGAAATGAACAGTATCAGATATTTGCAGTATTTACAACACCCGTTTATACAGGAAATGATTTTGATTATTACAGTTTTATCAAAGCGGGAACAGTGGATGATTATAAAAAATTTGTTGCCTCCGTTAAGGAAAAATCACTTTATCAAACAGGAACAACAGCAAAATACAGAGATAAGTTACTTACACTGTCTACTTGTGAGTATTCCCAGAAAAATGGGCGTATGGTACTGGTTGCAAAGAAAAATAACGGAAAATTACCATAGATCAGGAGATGATGACCATGCAAGAGCATGAATATAAAGCAAGGGACAAGACTGTCCAGAAGATGAGCAGGGATGGACTCCGGGAAAAAAATCTTCGCAGTAAAAAGGAAAAGCGAATTACCGGGCGTGAGGCAGATGAGAAGAAAACAGCCGGACACAGGGAACAGGAGCTGGACTTTGGAAAGGTCAGAAAAACTCATACTGCAGAAGAAACGGTTGAGGAAGTGACAGAAGGAAAGCACAGGCTGCAGTCCAGACATGCTTTTCTGGAACAGGAAGAAATTGCAGAAGCGGAAGAAATGGAAAACTCAGAAATGAGTGATGATAAAGCAGGCGGGGAGAAATCTCCGTCTGTTTCACGTTCCAGACTTCGGAAAGAAAGTATCCGGGGGCATCCGGAACGGAAATTTGAACGTGATTCTGAAATAACAGAAACGGACAGGCAGAATCGAAAGAAAAAGATGGTCACAGCCTATGCAGCAAAAGAGCAGAAACGCTACCATGAAAAGTCAGAAGTTGATGAAAAATCAATGGAAGATTTTCGGGAAGAGATCAAAGGCAAGACAAAAAGGGAACAGATACGAAAAGAACAGAAGAAATCAAAATCCCGGCTTTCCTTTGAAGATGAAAGCAAGGGTGTGATTCCTGGCAGTGGGATGGCAAAAAGGGGAGCTTCCGCCGTTTCGGAAACGGTATCTGATTATGGTCAGAAAAAGGTCAGAGAAGATACCGATGATAATGCTGCTCTTGATGCGGCAGGTCAGATGGAGCTTGCAGGAGAAAGTCTTGCAAGAAAGTCTGTTTACGTTCGGGAACGATTGAAAGAGAACCGACAGAGAAATAACCGGTTAAGGGAATCTGTTCTGGAAGAAACAGAAAAATTCCGCCTGCAGTTTGGCACCAGTGCTTCCGATGAAGCAAAAAGGGCGGTTCAGAAAGAAGCAGAGCAGAAAAAGCAGTCTGCCTTAAAGAAATTATTGCAGAAAAAGCGTTACCAGAAGCAGTATCAGGCTGCGAAACAGGGAAAGGCTGTGAAAGATGCAGTGCTTGTAAATGCACAGCGATTTACAGAAAAAGCCAAAGCTGCGGTCAAGGAGCTTGTGGCACAGAACAGGAATATCCTCCTGTCCATAGGAGTTCTGGTTCTGCTGTTTGCGTTGATGGCGACGAGTCTGTCAAGCTGTGCTGCGTTATTCCAAGGAAGTTCCAATGCTATTATTTCTACCAGTTATTCCAGCGAGGATGCAGATATTTATGCTGCGGAAAATGCTTATGTGGCTTTGGAAAATGCACTGAATGAACAGATCAATCAGATGAAAACAAACCATTCCGATTATGACGAGTTCCAGTTCCAGATTGATGAGATCGGACACAATCCGTATCAACTCATTTCTTATCTGACAGTCAAGTACGGCGGTTTTACCTATGCAGAGGTTGCAGATGAGATTCAGGATATTTTTAAGGAACAGTATGGCTTATATACGGATTCGACACGAGAAACCGTAACAGAAAAGAAAACGGTCAGGGTTGGAGAATCATTGGGACAGGTTGTAACCAGTGGATATTGTAACTGCCCGATCTGTTGCGGACAGTGGAGTGGAGGCCCGACAGCAAGTGGAGCCTATCCACAGGCAAATCATACGATTGCGGTAGATGCTTCCAATCCATTTGTGCCAATGGGAACCCATGTCATTATGAATGGCGTGGAGTATGTAGTTGAGGATACCGGAAATTTTGCACAGTATGGTGTGCAGTTTGATGTATTTTATGGCGATCATGCTTCTGCGTCAGCACATGGGCATCGGACCTGGGAAGCATACATAGCAGACAGCAATGGAAGTCAGGAAGTGGAAGTAACGACAACAAGAGAAGTGAACCGGCTGGATGTAACACTTACGAACCATAACCTGGATGCAGTTTTAAGAAACCGTATGACAGATAAGGAACAGGAGCAGTATGACGCTTACAACAAATACTATGGAAATCGTGATTATCTGTTTGACCTTAACACAATTCCGACAGGTGGGGCAGGCTTTGGATATGATATTCCGGCAGAAGCACTTTCTGATCCGCAGTTTGCCAAGATGATCCGGGAAGCGGAAAAATATCTTGGTTATCCGTATGTCTGGGGCGGTGCATCGCCATCTACCAGTTTTGACTGCTCTGGTTTTGTATGCTGGGTAATCAATAATTGCGGAAATGGATGGAACGTGGGAAGAACAACAGCGGACGGGCTTCGTTCTTATTGTTCCTATGTATCTCCATCTGATGCAAAGCCGGGAGATCTAATCTTTTTCCAGGGAACTTATGATACGCCGGGAGCGAGCCATGTTGGAATTTATGTAGGAAATAACATGATGATTCATTGTGGAAATCCGATTCAATATACAAGCATTGCAAGTTCTTACTGGCAGCAACATTTTATGGCATTTGGCAGACTTCACTAGAAGGGAGCGAACAAGAGATGAATATGCGGTTAAAAAAGGTTCTGGATGACATTCAGAAAACTGAAAACAAGATTCTGGAACTGCAGGAGCATGTAAGGCAACTGAGAATCCAGAAAAAGCAGATGGAAGATGCAGAAATTATTAAGGCAATCCGTTCCATGAAGATGGACAGCCGAAAGATGCTGACTTTTCTGGATGGAATTCAGAACGGAACAGTTACCATGCAGTTTGATGAAGAGGGCAATCTTTCTATGGATAGTTCTGAAACGGGTATAAAGAAAGAAGAAAATATGGATAGCGAAATGTCAACCGGACTGATAGAAGAAAGAGAGGATTTGGAAGATGAAGAATAAAGTAATGAAAAAAGTTTTAATGATTATGTTGTCGGCAACGATGCTGATTGGTTCTGCCAGTGTGACCGCTTTTGCACAGGCAAATGAAAACGCAGAGCAGGCTGAAACTGCGGAACAGGTGATAGAAGAACAGCCGGCGGAGCAGCCTGCCACAGAGGGAACACCATTTTCCACGCCGGGAAACGGACAACTTGTGGATGATAAGGAGAATGACAGCTCCAAGCAGTTTCTGACTGTCCAGACAAAGAATGGAAATACCTTTTATATGGTTATTGACCGTTCCGGTACTTCTGAAAATGTGTACATGATGTCACTGGTAGATGAACAGGATCTGGCAGAGTTCTTAGATGAAAATGAAGAAACTGAGAAAAAAGAGGAATCTGCAGTTGTTCTTCCGGAAATAACCACAACACCAGAACCGGAAACTACCGTACAGCCAGAAACAGAAGTAAAACAGGAATCCAGTGGTAATAAAATGTTTGGTTCTGCAGTCCTGGGTGGAGGCATTGTGCTGGCATTCGGCGTTTTAGCTGCTTTTGCTTTAAGTAAATTCCGAAAGAAAAAAGAGGACGGAATTGTAGAGGAAGGTCTGGAATTTGCTGATGACAGTTACATCAATGAAGATGAAGAAAATGCAGAAGACCAGCAGAAATAACGAAAAATCATAAGGTATGGAGAAAGGGCAGTTCTTTATGGACTGCCTTTTTGACAGGAACAGGAGGAAAATATGGCGAAATTTTTAGTAATTGCAGAGAAACCAAGTGTGGCACAGAGTCTTGCAAAAAATTTATCTGCTTATCAGAGAGAGGATGGGTATCTGGAGGGGAACAGTTGCATTGTCAGTTGGTGTCTGGGACACCTGGCAGAATATGCACCACCGGAAATTTATGACGAAAAATATGCAAAATGGCAGTTTGAGGATTTGCCGATCATCCCGGAAGTATGGAAAGTACAGGTATCAGAAGATAAAAAGAAGCAGTTTGAAGTGTTGTGTAGCTTAATGAACCGGGAAGATGTAGCGTATCTGGTTAATGGCTGTGATGCTGGAAGAGAAGGAGAACTGATTTTTAAAAGAGTTTATGATCTGGCAGACTGTCGAAAACCAGTGAAGCGTCTGTGGATCAGCTCAATGGAAGATGAAGCGATCCTGAAAGGATTCCAGTCCCTAAATGACGGGAGAGAATATGCAGGGCTTTGTAATGCTGCGGTATGCAGGGCACAGGCGGACTGGCTGATTGGAATGAATGCAACGAGAGCTTACACAACCAGATATTTTAAACGTCTGGTAGTTGGCAGAGTGCAGACACCAACGCTTGCCATGCTGACAGAAAGAAAAGAGAAAATTGAGCATTTCAAGAAAGAAGCCTATTATAAGGTTTCCCTGTCAGATGGGAAACTTACGGTAACGTCAGAGAGTATCCCGTTAGAAACGGAAGCGGAAGAATTAAGAAAACTTTGTGATGGGGCAGAAGCACTGGTCACAAGGGTAAAAAGAGAACAGAAAAAGACTTTCCCACCAAAACTTTATGATCTGACCAGTCTGCAGAGGGAAGCAAATCGTTTTTTCGGATACACTGCCCAGAAGACACTGGATATGCTGCAGGAGCTGTACGAAGAAAAGATGGTTACCTATCCGAGAACAGACAGTCAGTATGTAACCGAAGATATGAAAGAAACGGTAAAAATGCTTGTCGAAGGCATGACAGATTTTCTTCCGTTTCTGAAATCTGAACAGACTGGAGAAAACATAGATCGTGTGGTTAATAATGCAAAGGTATCTGATCATCATGCAATACTGCCGACAAAAGAAGCAATGGAAAAAGGCATGGGAGGACTTTCCAGTGGAAAGAAAAATCTGCTGATGCTGATCGGACAGCAGCTTGTTCAGGCAACAGGGGAAGAGTACCTTTATGAGCAGACAGAAATTTCCGTACAGTGCAAAGAACATGAGTTTACTGCAAAAGGGAAGCTGCCTGTGCAGATGGGCTTCAAAGAAGTGGAAGAAGCCTTTCGGAAATACTGTGTAAAGGATAAGAAATCTGATGAACCGGATCATAAGACAGAACTTCCAGAAGGATATGAGGAAGGAATGACTCTTGCCTCTGTGAAAGCAGAGAAGAGTACACATTACACTTCTCCGCCGAAGATGTTTACCGAAGATACCCTGCTTGCTGCAATGGAAACAGCAGGGAATAAGGAATTTGATTCTGAAACAGAGAAAAAAGGACTTGGGACACCGGCAACCAGAGCCAATATCATCGAAAAGCTGGTAGTTTCTGGCTATGCAGAACGTAAAGGAAAACAGATTCTTCCTACAGTAGCAGGATGTGAGTTGATTCATGTAATGCCGGAGAATCTGAAATCTGCAAGCCTGACAGCAGAATGGGAGAATCAGCTTCTGATGATGGAAAAGGGGAAAATCCAGGAAGATGAATTTATGAATGGGATTGTATCCATGATTAATGAGATTCTTTCTTTGTGCAGGGCAATCCCGGAAGAAGAACGGAATCGTTTTCAGACTGCAAGGGAAGTGATTGGAAAATGCCCAGTGTGTGGTTCAGAAGTATACGAGGGAAAAATCAATTATTACTGTTCTGACAGAAACTGTCAGTTTGCTCTGTGGAAGTCGAACCGCTTTCTGGAAAATATGAAAAAGTCGATGGATAAAAAGATGGCGGTGGAGCTTCTGAAAAAGGGGCGTACCCATGTGAAAGGACTGTATTCCAAGAAAAAAGACAGCAAATTTGATGCCGATCTGGTACTGGGGCTGGAAGATGGAAAAGCCAGATTCAGTCTTGAGTTTCCTAAAAAGAAGAAATAAAGCACAGACGGAAGGAGGAATGAGTTATGGCTCATTTAGATGAGATACGGGGACTTGCAGAATATCATGCAACCCGTATCAGCAGTTCACCGAGAGACTGGATGAATTATCTGGATACTGCGGCCAGACTGTATCGGTATCCATTTATGGATCAGCTTTTGATCCACGCACAGCGTCCAAAAGCAACTGCCTGTGCTTCTTTGGAATTATGGAATGAAAAAATGCTGCGGTGGGTAAATCGAGGAGCAAAGGGAATTGCTCTTTTAGATGAAACCATGCAGAAAACAAGACTCCGGTATGTATTTGATATTCAGGATACTCATAAGGTAAAAGGTGGAAGAACACCGTATTTGTGGCAGTTGCAGGAGAAACAACAAGATGCCTTATTAAACCATTTAGAAGAAGTTTACGGACTGGAAGCTAAGGACGCAGGAAATCTTTCTGATGCACTGATGGCAACAGCAAAATACATGGTGGAAGAAAACCTGGATGAATATCTGGATGGCTTGACGTATATGACAGAAGGAACGTACCTGGAGGAGCTGGAAGAAGATACCATCCGCAGCGAATTTCGCAGTCTGTTGACAGATAGCATTTATTATACTCTGGCTTCCAGATGTGGGCTTGATCCGTTGGAACGGCAGGAAGAAATGGACTTTGTACATATCACAGATTATAACAGCTTATCAGTGCTGACATTTATTGGAAATGCAACGAGCATGGCCAGTGAGTCTGTGTTAGTGGATATTGGAAGATTTGTACACCGTATTTCATTAGAAGAAATGAAAAAGGGTATTGAAAATTCGGAAGAAAGGAATTATAATAAATTTAACACGTTAATTCGCGAAAGCGAAGAAAACAACAACAGAATCATAGAAAACGAATATCCACAGGAAAATGAAGGAGGAAATGAGCATGGAACTGACATATCATCGCAAAGGGGATTATCTGTTTCCGAATCTGACAATCCAGGAGACAGAAGCACAGATCGGGAAATACGGAATGCTGCGGAGGACATTTCTGAAGGAACACAAGAACAGCCTGTATCAGAGCCTGTTGCTGACTGGGAAACTGAACCGTCATCTGGAGGAGATCGAGAAAACAGCACAGAAGAGATTGGAAGTACAGATGGAGAAACTGTTGGAGAAGAATCCGGCACCGTCGAAAGAGGAGAACCCGATGGCGTGGACAGCCCATATGAACAGTCTGATGGCAACAGCGGAAGAGAGCATCTTGACGGAATTGGTATACAACTAATTGAAGACACAAGTGAAGATCAGTTAAGTAAAGCAGAGGAAGAAATCGCCTCTGCTTTATCTTTGCCCGAACTTCCATCTGTAAATGAACAGAAAAGGGAAATTGAAAACAGAATAGCTGCCCTCTATGCAGGGGAGATTGCCATTCCAAGTGAAGTGGTTGATGAGGTTTTAAGAACCGGGGGAAACCGAAGTAAAAGCCAGCTTCGTATTATCTATAATTTTATGAGTGAACAGACACCGGAAGAATATACGGAGTTTGTAAAGCGGGAGTATGGAACTGGTGGAAAAGGTTTTGAAATCAATGGAATGGAATATTCTGTCTGGTTTGACGAAACGGGATTGCAGATTGCAGTAGGGCATACCGTTACTGATCAGATTCTGGATAAAGCGTTTTTATCCTGGGAAGATGTGAGTGGTCGTATCCATCAGCTTTTGAAACAAGGCGAGTATGCACCGCAGTCCGTACTTGATGTTGCAAGGGAGAATGCAATAAAGGAACATGCCCAGGCACTTGCCTATATGAAAGCGGATATGGCAGAGGGGGTAGCAGAACTTGTCTTTGATGAAGAAGATTTGCCACATCTTCACAGTATTTATCCAGAAATTACTGATTATCTGGAAGAGAAACTGACAGATCCGCAGTGGCTGGCAGATCTGAATGAGCGTCTGGAAGGACTGGCGATGGCTTATGAGGAAGATAAAAGCATTATGCGGTTCCGCACCTATAATCCGATCAGAATATCCGGTCAGTTTCAGAAATTTGCTGCAGAAGTAATTCCATACAGTGCAAGAGATGAATTCACATGGCAGGAACATAAGGTATTTATTACGCAGGATGAAATAGATGCTTTTCTTGCCGGTGGAGGGCCATATTCGGATGGAAGGCTTTCTACCTATTCTTTTTATCTCCTGAATGAAGATGATAAGGCAAGGACAGATTTTATCAAGGAAAAATATGGGATAGGCGGTCAGAGCCATGCTTTATGTGGGGCAGATAATTCACATGCAGATTATGACGGGAAAGGTTTGAAACTGGAGAGAGGGGACTATGGGAATCCAGATACCTCGGTGTTGCTGCCCTGGGCAAAAGTTGCAAAAAGAATCGGCTATCTGATTGATAATCAGCAGTTCTTACGTTCTGCAGATTATTCCCGTATGCCGGAATATGAGAGGGAACGGATTGCAGGAAAAGTAATCAGTTTTTATGCAAGAATGCCAGAAGAAATCGAGCGTCCGTTTAAGCAGGATTTCTTTAATGAAGAAGCAAGAAAAGAACTTCCTGTTATGCTGAATGATTCGGAGCAGTCGCAGAAACTGTTACAGGCGATGGATGATGCCCTGGCAATGCTGCCATTGGATTTTGAAGCAGTGAATGAAACTTATGAGAAGAAATTACAGCTTTTGACGGAAGTACATCAGTATGTGGAAGGCAGCTATACGATTTTCCCGGTACAGGAAGTACCAGATCAGGCAGATGGCTTAAATGGATACCAGATGTCTTTATTTGATATTGTGAGTGCTTCCGAACCAGAAGAAGATATAGAAGATACGGAACCGGAGCAAATTATCAGTGAACCAGAAGAAGAACCGGAAATAAAACCAGAGGAAGAAATAGAACCGGAAGATATAAAAGAACAGATTGTAGAGCAGGAACCTCATAATTTCCATATTACGGACGATGATCTTGGCTCTGGCGGTCCGAAGGCAAAGTTTAAAGCAAATATGGAAGCTATCCGGCTGTTGAAAGAACTGGAACAGGAGCAGAGATTGGCAACACCGGAAGAACAGGAAGTGTTGTCAAGATATGTTGGCTGGGGCGGTATTCCACAGGCTTTTGAAGAAAGAAACAGTGCTTGGGCAGAGGAATACACGCAGTTAAAAGGAGTCCTTACATCAGAAGAATACAGTGCAGCAAGGGCGTCAACCCTGAACGCTTTTTATACTTCCCCGACAGTCATCAAAGCAATGTATGAAGCACTTGACAACATGGGACTGAAACAGGGAAATATCCTGGAGCCATCCTGTGGAGTAGGTAACTTTATGGGACTTTTACCGGAAAGCATGAGTGCCACAAATATGTACGGCGTGGAGCTTGATCCGGTTTCCGGGCAAATTGCAAAACAGCTTTACCAGAAGAATAGGATTGCAGTACAGGGATTTGAGGAAACCAGTTACCCGGACAGCTTTTTTGACTGCGTGATTGGAAATGTACCGTTTGGGGCATATCAGGTCAGTGACCGCAAATATGACAGATACCACTTTATGATCCATGATTATTTTATTGCAAAATCCTTAGACCTGGTACGTCCGGGCGGAGTGGTGGCAGTTGTCACATCAAGCGGTACAATGGATAAACAGAATCCGGAAGTCCGACAGTATTTTGCAAACCGGGCAGACCTGCTTGGGGCAATACGCTTACCGAACAATGCTTTCCAGAGAAATGCCAATACCAGTGTGGTTGCGGATATTCTGTTTTTCCAGAAAAGGGACAGGGCTGCAATTACAGAACCAGACTGGGTACAGTTAAAAACTACACCGGAAGGCTATACAGTCAATTCCTATTTTGCTGATCATCCGGAAATGGTGCTTGGAGATTTTACAACAGAAAGTACCCAGTACGGAAAACAGGAAGTGACAGTAAAGGCAAAAGAGGGAGCAGATCTGGCAGAGCAGTTAAAAGAAGCGGTAAAGCATATCCAGGGAACCATCACAGAGCAGGAGATTTCGGATACGGAACTGGAAGAACAGGTGGTATCCATACCGGCAGATCCGAACATTAAGAACTTTAGCTTTGCACTTGTCGGAGAGGATATTTATTACAGGGAAAATTCTGTTATGAATAAGATGGAACTTCCCGTTGTGACAGGCGAACGTGTCAGGGGCATGGTTGCCATCCGGGATGCAACAAACAGGCTTCTGGAACGGCAGTTGGAAGAATGCAGTGATGAAGAGGTTGCCAGCTTACAGGCTGAATTGAATCAGGTTTATGACAGCTTTACTGCCAAGTATGGACTACTCAGCAGCAATGCGAATAAAAGAGCGTTCAGCATGGACAGCAGCTATTGCCTTTTAACTTCCCTTGAATTTTTGGACGAAAAGGGCGAGTTGAAGCGGAAAGCAGACATATTTACGAAAAGGACAATCCGCAGGGCAGAGCCGGTAACATCGGTAGATACTGCAAGTGAGGCACTGGCGGTATCCATCGGGGAAAAGGCAAAAGTAGATATTCCTTATATGATGGAGCTTACCGGAAAAACAGTGGAGGAGGTCACAGAGGAGCTTACGGGTGTTATCTTCAAGAATCCGCTTACGGATAAATGGGAGCCATCCGATGAGTATCTTTCCGGGAATGTCAGGGAGAAGCTGAACATTGCAAGGCAGTTTGCAGAAAACCACCCGGAATATATGATCAATGTACAGGCACTGGAACGAGTACAGCCGAAAGATCTGGATGCTTCCGAGATTGAAGCAAGGCTTGGTACAACATGGATTTCTCCAGACTATATTACAGAGTTCATGGCAGAGACATTCCATACACCACGACAGCATATCAATTATGAGCGTATCAAAGTCCAGTATGCGGAAGTGACTGGACAATGGAACATAAAAGGAAAGAATGTGGACAGCAGCAATAACCCGCTTTCTACGGCAACTTACGGAACACAGAGGGCAAATGCTTACAGGCTGTTGGAAGATGCCCTGAATCTGCGTGACACAAAAATCTATGACACAATACATGATGCAAATGGGGAACACCGGGTACTGAACCGGAAAGAAACCACCCTGGCACAGCAGAAGCAGGAACTGATCCGGGAGGAATTTAAAGAGTGGATCTTTAAGGATATGAGCCGACGGGAAACACTCTGTAAAATTTATAATGAACGGTTTAACAGCATCCGGCCAAGGGAATATGATGGCAGTCATATCCAGTTTGTGGGAATGAATCCGGAAATTAAGCTGATGGAGCATCAGAAAAATGCAGTGGCACATATCCTTTATGGAAATAATACACTGCTCGCACACTGCGTAGGTGCAGGCAAGACGTTTCAGATGATCGCAGCCGGTATGGAGAGCAAGCGTCTGGGACTGGCACAAAAGAACCTTTATGTGGTTCCAAATCATTTGCTGGAACAGTGGGGAAGCGATTTCTTACGCTTGTATCCGGGAGCAAATATTCTGGTGGCAACGAAGAAAGATTTTGAACCGGCAAACAGAAAACGGTTTTGTTCCAGAATCGCAACTGGTGATTATGATGCAGTTATCATTGCACACAGCCAGTTCGAGAAAATTCCACTTTCCAGAGAAAGACAGATTGCATTGCTGAAGGATCAGATTGCAGATATTACTTTTTCTATTGAGGCGGCAAAAGAGGAAGCAGGACAGCAATATACGGTCAAGCAGATGGAAAAGACAAAGAAAACATTGAAAGCAAAACTGGAAAAACTGAATGACCAGACACGAAAAGATGATGTGGTTACTTTTGAACAGCTTGGCATTGACAGGCTGTTTGTGGACGAGAGCCACAACTATAAGAACCTTTTTTTATACACAAAAATGCGGAATGTGGCAGGTATTTCACAGACCGATGCACAAAAAAGTTCGGATATGTTTATGAAATGCAGGTATATGGATGAGATAACCGGAGGAAAAGGAATTACGTTTGCAACGGGAACACCCGTATCAAACAGCATGACTGAGTTATACACCATTATGAGATACCTCCAGTATGATACTTTAATGAATATGGGAATGGGACATTTTGATTCGTGGGCAGCGACTTTTGGAGAAACAGTTACAGCAATCGAATTGTCACCGGAAGGGACGGGCTATCGTGCAAAAACACGATTTGCCCGTTTTTTTAATCTTCCAGAGCTGATCTCCATATTTAAAGAAGCTGCGGATATTCAGACTGCAGATATGCTGAATCTTCCTGTACCGGAAGCAGAATATATCAATGAAGTATTAAAGCCGAGCGAGGAACAGAAAGAAATGGTGGAAGCCTTTTCAGAACGTGCAGAAAAGGTTCGTGGCGGTGTGGTAGATCCAAGGGTAGATAACATGCTCAAGATTACCAATGACGGAAGAAAATGTGCATTAGACCAGAGGCTTTTAAATGATATGTTGCCGGATGCAGGGGAAAGCAAGGTAAATGCCTGTGTGGAGAATGCTTTCCAGGTATGGGAGGACGGAAAAGATACACAGGCTACCCAGTTGATCTTCTGTGACCTCAGTACACCGAAAAATGACGGAACATTCAATGTTTATGATGATGTGAGAAATAAGCTGGTAGAACGGGGTATTCCGAAAGAGGAGATCGCATTTATTCATGAGTATAATACGGAAGTAAGAAAAGCGGAGCTGTTTGCAAAGGTGCGGGCCGGACAGGTAAGAATCCTGATGGGTTCCACTCCGAAACTCGGTGCTGGTACCAACGTTCAGGACAGACTACTTGCACTGCATCATCTGGACTGTCCTTGGAAACCGTCTGACCTGGAACAGCAGGAGGGACGTATTCTCAGACAGGGAAACCAGAATGATAAGGTAAAAATCTTTCGGTATGTAACGGAAAATACTTTCGATTCGTACATGTGGCAGATTCTGGAAAACAAACAGAAGTTTATTTCGCAGATTATGACCAGTAAATCCCCGGTTCGTGCCTGTGAGGATGTGGATGATACGGCATTGTCCTATGCAGAGATCAAAGCACTGGCAACGGGTAACGAATATATTAAGGAGAAAATGGATCTGGATGTGCAGGTAAGTAAGCTGAAACTTCTGAAAGCGAACCACACCAGTCAGATCTATCGTCTGGAATCGGATATTGCAAAGCGGTATCCAGTACAGATTACCGCATTAAAAGAGAAGATTGCCGGTATGCGTGTGGATGCAGATGTAGTAAAAGGAATAGATTTACAGGATAATGACCACTTTGCAATGACAGTCGGTGGAAAGCTGTATACAGATAAAAAAGAAGCAGGAGTTGCACTCATTTCAGCAGCATCCGGTTTGAAGTCTGTAAAATCAGCCGGGCAGATCGGAGAATATCATGGTTTTGCACTTTCTTCAGAATATAATTTCCTGTCGAATACTTATACCATGACGCTCAAGGGAAAATGTTCTTATAAGATTGAGTTCGGAAAGGATACTCTGGGTAATATCCAGAGGATTCATAATGCACTTTCTGCAATCGAGAAAAAGCTGGCAGATACCGAGCAGAATCTGGAAACGGTACAACAGCAGTTAAAGACTGCACAGGAAGAGGTACAGAAGCCATTTCCGAAAGAAGCGGAACTGAGTGAAAAAATGGAACGTCTGGCAGAATTAAATGCCATGCTCAATATGGATGAGAAAGGGGGAGAAAATCTTCTGGCGGATGAGGGTATCGGGGAAAATCCGGAAGTAAATGTGCCAGAGGAACGTCAGGACAGAATCGCAGACAGTGTTCATAAAACGTCTGTTTTGGAAAGACTCAAAGAACAGAAACAACAGGCAGGTGAAACACATCAGAAGCCCAAAAAGAAACATGAACAGGAGTTATAAAGGGTATCCCGTCAGAGTGACCAGAGCTTTGGCGGGATTTTTCTATGGAGGATTTGATTATGGCAAACAGAGAAGAACAGTTAAAGCAGATTACAGAGCAGTTGGAACAGGGCGTTGCAGAAATATTCACATCAGAAAAATATACCGAATATCTGAACACAATGGCAAAGTTCCATAATTACAGTTTTAATAATACATTGTTGATCGCCATGCAGAAACCGGAAGCAACACTGGTAGCCGGGTATCAGGCATGGCAGAAGAAATTCAACCGGCAGGTAAAAAGAGGGGAAAAGGGCATCCAGATTATTGCCCCGGCTCCGTATAAAGAGAAACAGGAGATTGAAAAGACTGATCCGGACACTGGCGAGATTGTGATCGGGGAAGATGGACAGCCGGAAACAGAAGTAGTAGAGCGTGTCATTACAAGATTCCGGGTTACGACAGTATTTGATGTCAGCCAGACCACAGGAGAACCGATTCCAGAGTTTGAGGTATCAGAACTGGAGGGGGATGTTCTAATCTACCATAATTTTATGGAAGCATTAAAAATGGTTGCCCCAGTTCCTATCCGCTTTATTGAGATTGACGGGGAAGCAAAAGGCTTTTATCAGCTTGTCGATAAATATATTGCTGTCCAACTTGGCATGAGTGAGGCACAGACCATGAAAACAGCGGTGCATGAAACCGCACATGCAGTATTACATGATCGTGACCAGATGGAAGCAGAGGGCATTGTAAAAGACCAGCTTACAAGGGAAGTGGAAGCAGAAAGTGTTGCCTATGTGGTATGCAACCATTTTGGATTGGATACATCAGAGTATTCCTTTTCTTATATTGCAAGCTGGTCTTCCGGTAAAAATATGAAAGAGCTTCGTGCTTCTATGGACACCATCCGTAAGACTTCTGCTGATATGATCGGACAGATTGAGGAAAAGCTCAGAGAACTTCAGATAGAAAGACCAGAGCAGGAAGCAGATGTTGTGGAGCAGACAGAAGAAATGAGTGCCATGCAGTATGCAGAACAGACCATTAACCGTCTGGAGCAGGAACGGACGATTTTCAGCAATGACCAGAGAAATCTTATCGTGAATTTTGCTTATAAACTGGATGACAGGAAAGCAATGGAAAAACTGGTAGAGAATCTTGCAGAATCTATTCTGGATGGAAACAGAGAAGCGGTACTAAAACTGATTGGAGAAGCGGAGGAACAGATTGACAGTCTGCCGGATTCGATGATCGGCTTATCAGAATTGCATGAAGCCGGATTTTATTCGGAGAGTATGCTTCCGCTTACCAGGGAACGGGCAGTGGAACTGCACCATGATGGAGTAACAGTTTACGGGCTGACCGGAGCAGTTGGCGGTCAGGAGCAGTCACAGAGGGTTATGAATCTGGAACGGGACATTTTACAGCATGACGGGTTATTCGGAGTGACGAAATTTGAATGGGAAAATTATCGGAGAAGTCAGGAAACGGTTATGACACCGGAAGAAAAGGCAAAAATCAAAGAAACACTTCTTTTAGAGAGTGATGGAAACCGTTATGGTATTTATCAGATCAACAGTGGCCAGGAAGAAAGAGGATATCAGTTTTTAAGTCTGGAAGCGGCAAAAGAAATGGGATTTACCGTAGATGGCAAAGACTATCAGATGGTTTACAGTGAAAGACTGAGAGATGCTACGACACTGGACAATCTTTTTGAGCGTTTTAATATAGAACGACCAAACGATTTTACCGGACACTCTATGTCAGTCAGTGATGTGATCATTACGAACCGGGGCGGTAGATTAACCGCATACTATGTAGATTCCTTTGGATTTACAGAACTACCGGACTTTGTGGCACAGAGAGCTGAAATGTTAAATGCCAATCCAGTAAAAGCATATCCGGAAGTTTATATGGGAACTTTGGAAAAGGCTATGCAGGAGAGAAATGTAGATGCTTACCTGGATTCCAGAAAACTGAACATTGACTGTAAAAATGCAATCGAACAGGCAATCGCAGAGGGCTTTAACGGTATGCGTTTAAATCCAGATGCTGCAGTAAGTGTGGTTGAGAAATACGGAGAAGAACGGGTTGCCTTTGTTCTGGCAAATACATTGAAACAGCTTTCCTATGATGGAAGATTTTCTGATGGCAATAAACGATGGGCAGATGGCATTGATATTCCGGAAAATATCAGCCGGGGAATGGATCTGAACAGGGACTATATTGTGAGCAGTCATCCGGCAGTCCTGAATGGTTTCATTGATATGGCAAGGAATGAAATCCGTACCAGGAAATTGGAAGAGGTGCTTGGTGTGAAAAATCAGCATATAACTGAAACTACAAGAGGGTATGAAGCAGACGGACATACAGGCACCTGGTATGCGATGGATATGAAAACGTATCATGGGGAGCGATTCTTCCAGATGAGGAGTGAGGAATACGGTCAGGACGTAGCAGATATTATCGTATCGGAAAATGGAACACTGGTGGCAGAGGACATCTGGCATGGATTTGATGAAGAAGCCAGGGAAGCTATTTCAGAATATCTGGAAGAAAATGGTGCAACAGTATATGACCTGATGAATCTTACAGGACAGGCAACAGTTATCTTGGCAGACGGAACAGTTATGAAAATCATGGAACAGCAGCCAATCAGTACGGACACATGGGAGCCGACACTGACCGGACAGAATCTGCAGGGGGAAGAACAGAAATTCAGTTTTTTCGAGATACATAAAGTCAGAGAAAATAATGGCATTGACCTGAAAATGCCAGAAAATCATTATATTGACCAATATTATGTGATCGAAGATCTGGAAGCAAAAGGAGGGATGAAGATTGAGCGATATAAGGATCTTGGAGCTGCCCTTGGAGCATATTACTCTCTGCCTAATCATAAAATGAAAGCTCTTGGAATTGAAAATACGGCACCGTTGCGAGGCTGTCTTGATTTTATCCAGTGCAAGAATGGAGTAGATACGCTGATTTATGATTGTCAGAAAGTAGAAGGATGGCTGAATCCGCAGATATACAATACTTTTAAAGATATAGGCAACAGTCTGGCAGGGCATGATACAGAGATAGCATACCAGATTGGAGAGCAGTATTTTACAATCCAGACAGTAGAAGATGGTTATGATTATACATTCTATGATAAGGACTATCTGGAACTGGATGGCGGTGTCTACGATAATCCGGATATTTCTATTTCAGAAGCAATGGAGAACATTTTAGCGGAAGAAGGATTTTCGATAGAAGATGCAAATGTAATGGATTATGAAGAACTGTATGCAGAAATTGAATATGCAGAAGAAGAGAGAATGGAGAAGATACAGTTTGAACGTAATTGTCCAAAGGCTTTTTTTGATGGTTATGACAGGGAAGCGGCATTAAAAAATTATGAGGGAATAACCGTACAATTTAAAATGTCTGGTATGTATTTAACAGTGCAACCGACTGAGGAAGGCTATAAATACCTGGTTTATGATCAGAAACTTCATGAAATTTCAGGAGGTGCCTGTGGAAATCCAGAAGATTCTATTCAGAAAGCAATGTATGCCAGCCTGAAAAATGAAGGCTTGGAAGATGTTGAATGTGTAAAAGTTGATGACAGGGAGTTTCGAGATAAGGTAATCAGTCATTCTAAAGAAGTGCTGGCTAGTGGAGATGTTCGATTCACTTCGGAACTTGGCAGATGTGAAACAGCATTGAATGGAATGGGCAGGGCAGAAATTGAATATGAAGTTTTATTTCATGCAAGAGCTGTTCTGGAAGAAATGGGACTGGAAAATGAAGTTACATTGATTGGGGCGAGAGTACATGGTTCCAGAAGCAGAGATGACCTGTATCGTGCAGATTCTGATCTTGATGTGGTGCTTTCTTATCGGGGAAATATTCGGGAGGATAGTTTTTTTAACGAATTGAATTCCTATGGTATGGCAATAGCAGGCATTAAAATAGACATTAACCCAATCTCAGAAGAAAGGATTACCCTAGCAGAATATATAAAGGAATCCGAAGCCTATCTTGATCAGCAGGAAATCAAGAAACTCGCAGTGGACTTGGATAATTTTAGTTATGAGTATGATACCTATGAATATAAAGATAGTGTTGAAAATAGGGAAGAACAGGTCGAGAAAATTACAGAGGATATTTTGAACAAGGATACAGCAGGTTTAAAAGACTGGCTGACTGAGGTGTCGGAAGAAACGGATATAGACAGTGATGTAGTCACTGCCCGGTCATTACTCTCACGTTTGGAAAATGCAGAAACATTCTCTGCTTTTACCAGGAAACCAGAGCAGGAACAGCCAGAAGCCACGATCACTTTTTATGTTGCGGAGTGTATGGAATTTCCTGTTATGGGTGAGTATCATGAGAACCTTACCCTTGAAGAAGCATTACGCATTTATGAAACGATTCCTGCAGATCGCATGAATGGAATAAAAGGTGTTGGATTTGAACTGCATGATGGAAGTGATTATGATGGACCGTATGATCTTATGCGACTGGGAAAAGTTGACCGGGAAGATGTGGATATGATTCAGCATTATAAGGAAAGTCCATTAGTACAAAAAGCAATGGATGATGTGGAAAAATATTTTGCCCAAAAGCAGGAGCTTACGAAAATAGAGGAGAAGCCTATACAAAAAGAAAACGTTCCGCAACCAAAGAGCAGAAAAGAATCCGTTCTTCAGGCACTCAGAGAGCGTCAGGCGAAAATAAAAGAGCAGGAGCAGAATACGTCGAAAGAAAAATCCAAGGCACATAAGAAGGGAGATGTAACATTATGATGGTAAGGTTTGAGGAAGATGAATATATAGCAGTCGCAATTTTTGATGCAGGAAACCGGATTCAGACAATGGAAGCGATGGATGAGATTTTTTCCTATCTGGACGAAGATATGAAACTACTGATTTTTACAACGATTCAGAAGCTCTACTATCTTAGCGATGAGGGATATGAAGAACTGCAGAAAACGGTAGAAATCTATAAAGCAGATCTGGAGGTGGATGGAGAATGAGTACAAGTCAGTTTGCAGTTTATCAGCTAAAAAAGAAACCGGAATTGAGAAATCTTCTTTTCCGAACCTATGAGGAACTTGCAAAGGATCAGATTCCTGTGCAGATGGAAAATTATGAACAGGTGTATCTCGGAACAATGAAGCCGGGAGAAACACCGGAGCAGATAAAAAAGGAGCTGGAGAAGAAACAGCCGCACAATTATAAAGGCCATGCAGTCAGTACCAGTGATGTGCTGATCCTTAATGATAAGGGTGTTATGACCATTTACTATGTAAATAAAGATACTTTTATAGAAATTTCTGATTTTATGAAAGGCACATCTTCAGAAGGTGGTGGCCTTGCAAAAGATACAGTGGGCTATGAAATAGCTGGAAAAGATGGAACATGGGAAGTAATAGATTATCTGCTGGTGGAAGGTAAGAATTATTTCCTTATGGAACATGAGCAGTATGGGAAAGATGTTGCGTATGTAGTCTTAGATCAGAAAGGCAATGTGATTGTAGACAGCACCTACAATGGATTTGATGATGTAGTAAAACAGAAGATTCTTGATTCTCTGCACCCGCCAGTACAGGAGCAGGCAGAAGACTATAAACCGAAACTGGATAACTGGCAAAAGTACATGGAGAATGGGGAATACCTGCGAAGTGCGGAAATCACAGAGGAAGCAAATTACAATATGATTGATGGACTTAAAAATAATGCAGCACCAAAAGATAAAAAGAACCGTCCAAAAGAATCTGTCCTTGCAAAACTGAATGAGAAAAAGGAAGAAATTGCAAGACGTAGTGGACAGAAAGATATGCAGCAGGTAATGGAAGAAGATATAGAACGCAAGAAAAGATAGGCTCTTTTATTAATGGATTTGAATTATAGATTCGAAGTTTTATATTTAGGTTGATGAAAGATTGTTATGTAGGTAGTCTTTCCTGCACTTTTTAATTTAGCTAATACTTTGTGTTTTCAGAAAATATTATTTTTTATCAAAATTTGTAAATTAATGTCACTATTATGGGCGGGTATTCGTATTATGATTAAAAGAGAAAATAAAGGGGGTGAATCCAATGGGAAAGATATTCGGAAGTCGGAGCAAAAAAGATAATATTTCTAATAAGGG
>ULLZ01012796.1_pt1 | contig 22107 bp, 15 predicted proteins | sample 1951531 | NCBI WGS metagenome assembly ULLZ01 (sample SAMEA4835538, study PRJEB28245) | human gut metagenome | biome: gut microbiome; material: fecal sample | place: Denmark | collected 2008
CTATGGTTACAAATACCTCTGCACCGAAGATGATGACTACAAGTATTATCAGACTCTCGGTTTGAAACTTATCCACAGAGGATTTTTTAGACAATATAATTATGGGTTGCCGTTGAAGGAGCTGGAGGTATAAGAATGTATTACTATTAATTCAACAATGATATAAGGAAGGTGGATTCTCCCCTCCCTTATATCATTGTTGTATATTACTCAATAATTCCTTGCAAGAATTTTATATCAGACTCTTGTAAATCATGTTTTTGTATAAAGCCCAACCGATATTTTAAAATTCTTTTTAATTTAGTTTTTCCACCTCCCGATAAAGCAAAATAGTTGCTAGAATAATTAATATCACGAATTTTATTTATATATAAATCATAAGAGTCTTGAATATCATATTTTTCGATAATATTTTTTAATATATCAAATAAGACAGAAATTCCTATAGTTTTTAGAATTACACTGTTTTCTGTAGCATTATCCCATAAAATAGTTTTTACTGACCAAAAGTATTTTTCTAATATTGAGTACAATTCATCATCTTTTGAACTTATATATAGATACCTAAGTACAGGTCTATTGTTATTAGAAAGTATTTGTCGTGTTTTGTCTCCCCATATACTATTTCTTTTCATTGCTAGCATATCACGATCTTTCTGTGGATTACTAGAAATCAAACTCATAATCCCTTCAACCATTGCAGCTGTAGAAAGAAGCCATTGCTCCCTATTTACAATCTCGTCTATTTCAGAATACAATGGTGCCAATTTGATTTTTTGATATAAAGGAGATTTCTTGCTAAAATTAAACTTTCTTGTAAGATATACAGCTAACTTTTCTGGAGACCATGTATTTTGAGGTTCATTTTCAACATCATACCCAAATAGTTCCAAAGCCAAACTCTTATCTACTCGTTTTTGATTACCATTAATTGTCGCAAACAAGTATGCTTGATAAGGATTGGGTAGATCAAGAAAAATTGAACAAACTAATTCAATTTCTTTACAACTGGAGTCTGCATAATTAAATGCATTCAAACGATGCTGACCATCAATTATTAAAGAGGAAACTTTATCAGGTATTACAAGGTTAAAAACATCTGTTGTATTAGTTTTTTCAACAGTCCATCTATCATCATGTTTTTCAACAATACCACCATCTCTATCAATGTTAGCAGCTATTAATATTGATGTAGGAAAGCTCATCTCATCAGACATAATAAAATTAGCTATTGCTTTCAAACGTTTCGGATCTAATGGCCTCTGATTTCCTTTTAGTTTGCCATCTTTATCATACCTTGCAACAGATGAGGTAGAAATTCTGAGTAAATCTCCAGCTTTAATTTTTGCTATGTAAAATTCGCCTAATGGTTGCTTAACTTTTATTGCACTTATAATCATATTATTCATCTTTAATTAAACTGTTCAGGACTTCCACCTAAGGCATTTTCTCCAATATTCTTGAAACTATCATTGTCACGATTCTGATACCACCAAAGAATACACGATAAAATATACGCTAAACAAGACAATATTAGTGGGAAACAAATAACTTCATTTCCTAAAAAAATTACTACGAAAATAGTTAATACTATAGACAGAACAAGAGCGACTAAATTCCATAGCATTTCTGAGAGATTGGATTTTTTCCCTCTTAATACAATTATTTTTTCAGCAGTTGAATATCCTACAGTGGATACCACAATTGTAATTAATCCTATAGAAATATCATCTAATGGCCATGCATGATTTGTTAAATAATAACTAATACTCGGAATAGTCAAACCTAATGTCCCTAATATTATATAGAACACTCCAAAGAATAAAATTTTTTCTTTCATAAATTGACCTCTCTTCCAAAAATTTCTTGTTTAACCCATTCCAAATCATTAGTAACTGGCTGATCCTGCATTATTTTCATTATATAATAAAACCCACCATTAGCATATTCATTTATCAAATCAATAGCTTTTGTTGGTTCTTTCATAATATCAAGAGAACCTGCTTTGGCAATACACATACACAATAATGCTTCAGCATCTTTTTCGCCACCACCATTACACATTGTATTCAAATTAAAAGGACGGTCAGCAATAGGAGACTGTAGAGGTCTACGTTCATTGTGTATAAAACCAACAACTGCAGCCCATACAAAACATTGCCAATGATAAGAAAATACATTGTAGGCACCACCTTGCTTATTTGAGAATTTAAGGATTACATTATCCTTAACATATTGTTCAAATGAAAATCTAATTTCAAATATATTTTCCATGTTGCCTTATTTTAAGATTGTTATTTGCGTAGAAACTTCGTGTTGTCCACGGTTAGAATCTCCACTATATATCTTGCTCTCCAAATTGTAAATTCTCGACACATTACTTTGATTCTGCAAATCAAGATATTTATCACTTTCCAAATCCACATCTTTTGTCAACACAATGGATTGACCAAATATATCTTTAATACCAAGCAGATATTTATGAGTAGTCTCCAAATCGAAACTAGATGTTGGAGCGTCACTTATAAACGGATAATAAGTACCCATCGCCTCTTGATTCAACGATAATAAAGCATTTATGATACTCATCTTCTTTCTATCCTCGTGGCTAGTATTAAGACCCGCATCAAATTCGATAGAGTAGTCTTCACCTATTTTTACATTACCTTTGTATCCGTTATCATGCTCCGTAAACTTTGCGTAAAAAAGATTTGCCCTTTCTTCAATTTTATGAAGCAAATCTTTTCTTGCATTTTCCTGGACCCTCTTGCAGATATCTTCTAGGAATGTTGAAATGTGTTTCCATTCTGTCTCTGGAACTTTTGCAACAGTAGTATCTTTTGCTCCTAATTTTTCCAATTCTCGTTCAGCAATACGTAATTCACTCCTGTAATTACTAAGTGTCTGCTTGGAAACTTCCAACTTTCGTTGTATAGTTTCCAAATTACTTCTGCTTGCTCGAATTGAAGAATTGATAATACCGGCTGTCTCTGCTTGGGTTACAGGATCTACACCATGCTTTTTCTTTATATCTTCTATTTGCTCATCCAATTTACGTTTTTCATCTTGCTTTCTTCTTCGCTGAGCCATATATCTTTCCAATTCATCTTCACTATCTTTCCATTGTTTGTCAATTTTTGACAAAGAAATCAGTAATGAATCTGGATAATCTTGAATCTTACCAACAAACATGTTAAACTGTTTAGAAAGCTGCATATTGCTGGTATATTCTTCCATTTCTTTTAAGTACTCTTCCTGTAATCTTAATCGTTCTGTGATGTAGTGGTATGGGGCATCATTTTCAGAGAATTCAGTGCCACATACAAAACATTTCTTATCTTTAAGTATCTCTTCTAATTTTGAGCGACTAGGATTATCTAGATACTTCTTTTCTGGAACAGTATACTCTTCCTCCTTGTGCTTTTCAATAATTTCTTTACATTGTTGAATCATTGGTTCAATTCCACGAAGGACCCACAAAGAAGGAAGTTTCTCTCTTTGAAACTCATCTATACGAGTCGTTTCTGACAATAATTTACTTATCTCGTTTTCACAATCCTTGTATTTCTTTACTAACAATGAATAGCTCGCTAATCCAGAAATCTTTGTTTCTCCATCTGCTAAAGCTATCTTAATAGTCTCAATGTGAGTCTCAAATTGCTTTTTGTTCTCTTCTTCTCTGGAAATCTTATAGTTTAAGTTGTCAATGGTTGATAATAACCCCTTAACGTTTGAATTATGTTTATTAACCTCTTTTAATTTACGGCTTTCAATTCCTGTAATCTTCAATTTAGACTTGCTGATTATTTCAGAAAGTTTTTCGTAATAAGGAAAATATGAAATATGCTTAACAGCAGCTTTTAATGTTTCTTTATTTCTGAAGTTTATAAGACTTTCGAGTGACTCTCCTTGAAACCATATATAGTTTCTAATACCATCTGGGAATAACTCATTAATTTTATCTTCAGCTAATAAATCATTAAGCACTTTTGTTCCTGTGGTGGAATCAAAAGAAACCTTCAGCATATTACCTCCTACTTGCCAAGCATCATTGGAGTCCCATTCTTCTCCTTCAAGTCTTAATGCACTGACAGAGCGCTCTATTATATAATCATTACCCTTATCGTCCTCAATTTCAATTTGTACTGAGGCTCTAATTTTATCGTTAATTTGTGCTTTGAATAGAGCTCTTTTATTAATGAACTCATAACGTTGCATTGCAAATTTGGCAGACTGAGGCAAGTTATCTGTAGTACACCAACCGATACCCGTGATATATATTTTACCGAACAATACCCAGTAAAAGGCATTGAACAGTTTGGACTTACCTTTTCCTCCATTACCTATGATTAGATTCAAGCCTTTAGAAAACTCTATTGTTTGACTCTCATAGTATGATTGAAAATTTTCGATAGTAATATTTCTGATAATCATAACTTTTCGTATTATGAGTTACATATATTCTTAATATTGGCAATATACTGATTTGTTAATGCATCTGCATCTCCAACACTTGTTGATAGTTCTGTCAGCATTTTGGCAACTTCTTTTGCTTTTTCAAAGTTCACAGTAACTTTTTCAGCACCAGATTCAACTGTTTGATTAATTTCTTTCTCTATTGCCTTATACATTTCGTCTTGTATAGCCATAGTATTATTATTTATAGTTATTATTTTCTTCTTCAAGCATCTCAAATAAATCTATTCTCAAAGCCTCACAGTAATTTTTTAAATCTCCATACAAAATATCTATTTGATTGTCAGCGAGGGCAGCAAAGTTTACAATACGTTTAACTTCACTAATGAACATATTGCGTTCTATACCGATAGAATCATTCATCACATTTGGTGGCGTAACAATCAAATCCCATATTTTCGCCTTATCTTTTCCTTTACTTTTTCTTAGTACGCGTCCACGACGTTGAACAAATTGACGAGGATTACCTGTACTTGAACAGAATATCGCATGTTCCGCACGTGGTATATCAACACCTTCATCCAAACACTTCATTGAAAGCAAAATTTGAATATCTCCTTCTGCGAAACTTTTCAATATGCTTGGAGCATCATCAAGTCCACTAATGTATTTATGATAACTGTACCCTTGATCCTTAAACATCTGTGCATACTCGTCTATTATATGAATATCTTCTTGATCAATGTTATACGAATCTCTTTCGGAGTAATCAGGCTCATATCCCTCAGGCACAAAAACAAAAGTATAATCAAGTTTACGCTTTTGTTTTAGGTCTTCTAGTAAATTAGAAATCGCCACTTTCTTATTTTCAGCCTTATGTATAATTCTTTTACGCTTCAGCAATAATTTCTCGGCTTCGGGGCGATATTTTCCTGTATCAGAATCTATAAACTTCCTTAACTGAGTTGAGATATATTCATACTCTTCCATTTCAGAGTCTGTTAACTCAACGAGTATAGGGTAATAATCATAATGGCATAATATGTTTTCTTCTATTGCTTGTTTCATTGTATATCTATATGTATACTCTGGTGGTCTAGAATTGAAGAACTCATATAATTTTTCAGAACCTATATCATCATATATACGTTCAGGCGTTGCGGACAAGCCTATACGCCACTGTATATTATGCGGTAAATGTTTTAATGAACTTGGAGAACCTATATTGTGTGCTTCGTCAGCTACATACATAAAGGTTTCTAGTCCCTTAACCTTATTAATAAACTGTTGTATATCCTTGCGGTTAAATGTCGCATATGTCGTTATGATAATAATACTCTTTGATTGATCTAATAAACTTCTTGTTGTATATCGACTCAAAGTGTTCTTCCAATCTTTATCCGTATGTGTGGATATAATATTTTGGAAGTTAAAAGCTTTTGCCTCTTTTTCCCATTGAACTGCTAATGCTTGAGTGGGTACGACAATTATTGCTTTATAATAACCATTCTCTTTATATTGCTTTCTCAAACAATTGAGAGCTGTAACTGTCTTGCCAGAACCTGTTGCCATAGCAAAAACACCTTTTTTCCCATTGCTAATCCAAGCATTATATGCATTAATTTGGATTGATCTTTCTTCTGGGAATGGGAAACGGGGTTCCTGTTCTTTTAATTCAATCTTATCTAAAAGCCTTTGAGATAGTGGTTTGATATAGGTATTACTATACGAATTATCAGTTCGCAAATTTACGCTATTGTCTAAAAGTTCTTCAATAGCTATTTTGGGGAACTTTTCACAAATTATGGTTTTAACATTGTCAATTGGTATATGGAGCAAGTGGGGAGTATCATTTTCCCAGGATCTATCAAATAATGTTTGATATTCTGCTATTCTTTTATTGTCATCTGGAGATGTAAATACAGTGATTGTCTCACCATTTAATTCTAATGCTGATTGTGAAAAGTTCGCAGATCCAATAAATGCCACCTTGCAGCCTTTTTCATCTGTAAATACCCCATACTTGTCATGACCTAATCCACCTTTAGTTGAGATAGTCGCGATAAATTCAATTCTGTTAATAGAAATCAAATATGACAAACAGCGAAAGAAATGTTCATCTTCTTTGGAAAGTGTCTTTGTTAACTTATCTATATCAGATAGAACACGGCACTCGAAGTCCTCAATCAAATGTTTTTGTCCATTTTCAATAGCCTGTTTATCTTCCTTGCTTAATATATGGTTTATGATAACACGCATTTTGCCTCCATTCGCTATGAACAGGGCAAAACCATATGCAAGGCTTCTTATTCCACTAGATGAAAAGAATCCCAAGCCTAAATCAAAAGCTGAGCTTTCAATTAGTGCTTCAGTAAAGAATTCTTTTGGCTCATCATATCCAGAAGAATAACTATGTTTAAATTTCACATCTTTCAACATAAGATATCTTCTAATCCATAAGTTATTTTATCAATCAAATAATCATATCCATTCAAGTTTGGATTATCTCTCAACTCCTTATTCATTAGTTGCAATCCATCATCAATATGCAACTTAATATATTTAGGAATATCTTTATCTGTCTTATATAAACCGTACTTTACGCATATAAGGCCTATATAGTAAGGTAAATTGCTTCCAAATAAAACATTCTTACTGTACTCCTTACCTTGTGAATCAGCAATGTCTGATAATGATAATTTACGATCTTTTGATAAGGAATAAGTCAAAGCTATACGCGCAATAATATTCTCTGCGCCCAAGTTAAATTTACGACTTAAGTCTGTAACAATATCCTTATTAATCTTTGATGTTTTTATCGATGTAAACATAACTATGATAGTGTTTCAAACAATTTATTTGGAGTAATCTTTTTAAATGAAGAACATCCATTCTCATTTTCGATTATATAAACTTCATTAACATTAGGTAATAGTACATTGTACTCATCCTCCGACAACTCTTTTCCTAGTAATGGGAAGATAACGACCTGCTTCGACACACTCGGATAGAACTTTGTGATAACATTTCGTGAGTGAATACTGTCAAACTTTTGGAGAGGACTATCAATAAATACAGGGAATTCTATTCCAGACTCTTCAACCAAAGCGTTAAGAATAGCCGTTGCATACAACTGCTGCTCTCCCTTTGATAATTTCTCCTTACTAATAATCTCTCCGGCCTTATCCAAAAGATCTATTTCAATAATATCATTTTGTAGGTCAATACGCACACTGTGTATAAAATCCGCCTTGTGCATCAACACATCTATGCCAGCCATAATCTTCTTCTCAAGAGAAAACTTGCGCTTAGCTCTTAACTCAAACAAGAATGTCGTTAACTCACTGATAAGTCGCTCCGCTATTAAATCCTTCTCTTTATCAGCCTTATCAACACGAACATGTTTCGCAACTTCTGACAACTGTTTTTTTAGGACTTTAATATCCTTGTTTAATGTTCCTATTTGTTCCGAGAGATGGCGGGTTTGGATATCTAACTGAGCCAATAACTCATCAACTTCTGCTTTACGCATTCGTATCTCCTTGATATCGGCATTTCCATCATCATACTCTGCCTCAACAATCTTTCGCTGAGTTTTTGCCATAAATAGAGCATTGTTCTTTATATCCTTTACTAGCTGCTTGAATAAGGTGTTGAAAGAGTATCTGATATTGTCAAACAAAGCCTGAAACTCATTTGATTCACTATCATTAAAGTCAACTAATACCTTAATAGCTGCCGCATCTTCCACCGATGTTTCAACGATATTATTTGCAAAGGCATCTGCGATAATCCTCTCAACAGCTTGCTTTTGAAGTTCTGTAAGCTTAAGTTCAGATACTCCTTCTGTAATTTGAGTCTGTGTTAATTGAAGGGCAGCATTTATGGCAACACGACTAGCAACAGTCGTTTTGATTTTCTTCTCGGCAATAACCTGCCTCATTAGGTCCGTGAACAATTTACCAGAAATAGCAAATGGAGCAACATCTAACATTTCGCGTAATTGACTCTTTAATTTAGAGTCCTTCTCTTTCAATGCAAGAAGCAACTCTTTTTGTTTCTTGAGGTCCTCTACACTAATAGCATTACCTTCACGAATAAGTCGCTCTTGCAACTGAACAGCCTCTGCTCTATACTGCTGAATCTGATTATCAACTCTTTCTCGTTCCTCTTCCTTTGTTCTAATTTGCGCCTCCAAATTATCAACTCCAGCTTGAAGCCTATCCAATTTAGCTTTACTTGCTGTAGAGCCTGCACTCTTTCGGAACTTGAGACGAAGATTCTCAAGATTTCTCTTGATGTCTTCATACTTCTTTATACCTAAAACCTCGCTATAAGCCGTACTCAATCGACGTTTTTCATCAATTGATTTTACTTCTGCAAGGTTTACAATCTTTTCAGCATCAAAGAAGAAGAACTTTGCAATATCCTTTGAAAGAATAAAGTCATTGATAAAGATGTCGTAGCCAACGTCTTTTGCTAATTCATTTACCTGTCCATCAATTAACACCTCAACGAATTCAGTATCTAAGAAGTAATCATAGGTTCGTCGAATTGTAATTGTACGACAAGGGATAGATGGAATAAATATATCCGAAATACTTATCTCAACATAATACTGCGCATCATTCTTAATATATTCGCTTTCCGAAGAATAACCGTGCTTTATAATCCGTTTTCGCACTTCAGGGCTTGCTTCATATGTATTTACAACACTTGCTAACTCTTTATGCAAGCTTTGGCGGGCATAGTTCTTATATCCTTGGGCATCATTGATATCGCGTCTAAACTTTTCATCAACATCGACCATTAATTTGCCATATAGACACCATACGAGGGATGTGAGAAATGTAGTTTTACCAAAACCATTGTTGCCGGCGACAAGAAAGATATTCTTGGCATCCTGCTTAAAAGAGGTTTTGTTATGCCCCTTGTATGCTCTGTAATTATGTAATATTATTGACTCTATAAACATTGCTTACTGCTGGTTAAGGTAGTTATCTAATCGTTTCTCAATATCGCCTTGTAGGCCATTATTGTTCATCAAAATGGTCTTGCTCTTTTGAAGCGATACCAAATCATTTATCAAGTGATAATCTTCAGGATGTTCTGCACATACCTTTTCAAGGATTAATCGCTCTTGGTACTGCATATTTTCAAGAGGCATATTTCGTTTATACACCTCATTGTAAATATCTGTTACTTTTGGTGCAAAGAATCCATCTCGATACCAGTTAATTTGAATCGCAACAAGTTCTTGATTTGAAATCAACTCCATATGCGGCTTTATTTTCTGCATATCACGCTGCAATTCCAATAATTTACGGAGCATCTCACAGCGATACTCAAAAGTGTAATTACCTTGATTATGACCATCAGCATCTTGAGCAGCTTGACCATTTCTGCGGGTTGCATACCTGTTTTCTGAAATATTTCGCCCTGCAACCATTTCGTCTCGATATTTTAATAAAGGAGCCATCCATTGATTGCCATTATTAATAAGGGCCATCATCGACTTATCTTCCTTAACTACGGTGCAAACCCAACAACCAAATCGACTCTGCCCACATGAAGGCTGCGTCTTATCCGTAATTACAGTAGGACACTCATAATCATCTGCTGTGGCATCAGCGTATATTTGGAACAACTTCTTATTGTCATAGCCCCAAGGTGATGGCTCATTGTTGAGTATATACCATACCTCTTCCAAATATAAATCTTTAATTGGAGGATATGTGTATGTATTGGGGTTCAACGGATGCTTGGTTAAGCGTTTTCCCTTGATTTCGTGACGACGAATCGATTTCGCACGAGTAGCGCTCTCGGAAAGACGAGTACCAATAAGAACAATAGCCTCTCCCATAGCATCTACCTTATCAAGGATGAACTGCGTAGTCGGCTTAATCTTTAATCGATCAGTACACCATCTAAAGGTATTATTTGGAACAGGATATCCCTTACCTAGGAAGCTAATCCAGAAACTATCCTCTAATTTTGGTACTGTTATTTGGACATTGATTGGTAGTTTTTGTTCAATAGCAGCAATACGGATACAATCCAAGACCTCAACGATATAGTCTGTAATAATAGGATTTTCCACTAGGGTGTCATTATTTACAACATACACCTGTCGAACAAGAGCCGTATCGCCTAACTCTTCTCGTACAGATAGCAAGGCTCTCCATACTAATGTTAGTACAACCGTACTATCTTTTCCTCCACTAAAACCGATAATCCAAGGTATATTGTTATCTTTTTCAAGATATTGTTCCTTGATATCTTCAATTATATATTCAATGCGTTTCGACATTTTATATTACTCTTTCTGTGATTTTAATAGCACACGAACATCAACATCTAACAAGATTGCAATTTCTTGTAATTGAGCGATTGATGGTTGAGATTTATTAGAACACCACCTCGAAATGGTATTCTCTGATTTCCCCATTTGTTCAGCTAACCATCTATTGGTTTTCTGTTTCTCAACAAGTGTAACTTTAATTCTATTCATCACTATTTGTTGATTATTCGACATATAAATTCAATTTATTGATAAAATATCTACAAAGATACACTTATTTTTTGTACAGAAGGATATTTTTGTTCGGTTATAATAGTCATTTACATAACTTATTCTTTTTGGGATACCCTTTCACGTTTTTTTGAGATTCAAATCCTGCAAGGCTTCCCATTGCACCTTATTTTGCGAGAAAAGAATATCATCATCCATCTGAAATACATAAAGTACTCTAAGATAAATGCCTATTACCCCTGTTGATATCTTTCTCTATGTGGGAAACCGTAAGGTGAACAGATGACACGTTCAACAAATCTGAGCAATACTGAGATTTGTACGTAGTTAAGCCAGCCTGAGCTGCTTATCCACTATCTGCATCTTCTGCTTTAACTCTCTTGGCTACTTGGTACCCATTGTGCTTTTTGCCATAACTCAACATATCATATAATATATAAATATGATAGTTTTACTTTATTTTATGATAGGTTATGGAAATCTATTTTTTCGAATTTATTCTTGCCGCAACCTGCTTGACCACATTATTGGGGATTGAGACATTAAATGCTATTATATTATTCGTAGAGTTCGTATTTCACCTATAACAAACAATATATTATTTCTTACTAGAAAGCGAAACTCATTATGATTGTACAACTTTTACCCTGATATTTATATAAAGAAGACACAAATCAGTAAAATACTACAATAAATGTATATACAATTTTTGTTGCAACATTTTTTGTAATTACATTTTATGTATTATATTTGTGGTGAAAATCAAAAATAGAGCGTTATGGAAACTCCGTTTATATTTGGAAAAATTGCTACTGAGAAGAATTTTACCGACCGTGAGAAAGAAACAGCCGACCTGGTTCGGAACTTTACGTCGTTAATCAATACGATTATTATCTCTCCTCGTCGTTGGGGTAAAAGTTCGCTTGTAAATAAAGCCGCAAAGTTAGCGATGGCGCAGGACAGTAATCTCCGGATCTGCCATATCGACCTGTTCAATGTACGTAGCGAGGAGCATTTCTATTCGCTGCTCGCCCAGAAGGTCATTGCCGCTACTTCCACAAAATGGGAGGAAGCAATCGAGAGTGCGAAGAGTTTCTTTTCGCATCTTGTTCCCAAGATTTCAATCGGTACTGACCCTACAAACGAGGTTTCAATCGATTTTGATTGGGAGGAGGTAAAGCGCAACCCTGATGAAGTTCTTGATCTTGCTGAAAAGATTGCCAGAAAGAAGGGCCTGAAAATCGTTATTTGCGTAGATGAGTTCCAAAATATCGCAGAATTTACCGACCCGGACTATTTCCAAAAAAAGTTGCGTTCACATTGGCAACTGCACCAGAGTGTGGCTTATTGTCTTTATGGCAGCAAGCGCCACATGATGATGGAAGTGTTTACCGACTCATCCAAACCATTCTACAAGTTCGGCAACCTGATGTTTCTCAATAAGATTGAGACGCCTTGCCTTGTGGAATTTTTCAAGAGTCGTTTCGCTGATACAGGCAAGAGTATTGACGATGAAGCAAGTCATTTGATTGCAAAGCTCGTAGATAATCATCCATACTACGCACAGCAGCTGGCACAGCTTTCATGGCTCAGAACAAAAGATGTATGTAGCGTTGAAATCGTACTTGAGGCGCATACAGCATTGGTGGAACAGTTAAGTCTGTTGTTTGTAACAATCACCGAAACACTGACCACACAGCAACTAAACTACCTCAAGGCTCTTATAGCTGAAGAAAAGGCCATCAGTTCGACAGAAGTGATGCATCGCTATCAAATCTCTTCAACGACCTCAATATCCCGTTCAAAGGCAGCCCTTATCAAGAATGATATATTGGATAACAAGGCCGGTGAAATCTCGTTCCAGGATCCGATTTATGCCTATTGGTTAAAGACTGAGTATTTCGCAAAATGATTTATAATTAAAAAAACTTAATGATTAATATGCCAAATGACATAACCTTAAAATCTGTTCGTAATTTGCTTGGAATGAATTTCTTTATACCAAGTTACCAACGTGGTTATCGCTGGACCGAACAACAAGTAAAAGACCTGTTGAATGACATAAAGGAATTTATTGACAACGGAACGAATAATATATATTGCATTCAGCCATTGGTTGTTAAAGAACGAGAACAAGATATACTCTCGAAAATTAAGAAGGCTAATAGTATAGATGAGGTAAAGCAATTCTTATTAGGCTCTTGGGAGGTTATTGATGGCCAGCAAAGATTGACAACAATCAAAATCATTTTAACTGTTTTGCAAGAAAAATCTTATGAGCTGGAATATGAAACACGTACAGAGTCAAAAGATTTTCTAAATGATATTTCCAGAAAAAATAATGCCGAAGCTGAAAGTAATATTGATTTTTACCACATGCACAAAGCTTATGTCACAATTAGCAATTGGTTCAACGGGAAAGATGAAAGTTCCAAAACGATGTTTCTTGAAACGTTAAAATCAAAAGTCCAATTTATCTGGTATGAGACCAAAGAAGTGCATCCTATCGAAGTCTTTACTCGTCTGAATATCGGCAAGATTGCCTTGACCGATTCGGAACTTATCAAGGCATTGTTCTTGAATGCGTCGAATTTCAAAAATCAAGACCAAGACTCTATCAGATTACAACAAATTGAAATCGCGAACGAATGGGATGAATTTGAATACACATTGCAGAACGACGAATTTTGGCTGTTTATCCAAAATGAGCTTAAATACTCCAAACCTACGAGAATTGATTATATCTTTGATTTGATAAGAAGACAAGACGCGTTAGAATTAAAAGAATTACTAACCGAATATACCAAGATATCCAATACAAATCTCGATGAGAAGGAATTAAAAAATATAGTGAATGAAAAATACAGAGAAGAAATTGGCATTGACGAGCACACTATTTTCCGTTACTTCTACCTTTATTTTAATCTGAACAAGCATAAAATAGATTCAGAGTGGCTTAGACAAACTTGGCTAATTATCAAACGTTATTTCCAGATCTTCAAAGAGTGGTTTAATGATTTGGAATTATATCATTATGTGGGTTTCTTGGTTGAAAGAGGCGAAAAGATTGAATCTTTGATTAAAAAATACAATGGAGAAAAAGAGGCATTCGTGAATTACATAAAGACAAGAATCAAGGACAAGCTGAAAGATTGCAATAATTTGCAACAGGAATATGAAAAAGGCAAGCCCAAAACCGCATGTTATCCGCTTTTGCTCCTTTATAATCTCCAAACAGTTATTGCCCAAAACAAGAAATTGGAAGAAAACAAATATGGCATGTCTATATTCTATAAATTCCCTTTTCATTTGATGAAGAAAGAGAATTGGGATATGGAGCATATTGATTCTGATACAACCAATCCCTTAACCAAGTTCAGTGATCAGAAGGAATGGTTGAATGATTGTCTGAATGAAATTACGGATCAGAATATAAAAAGTGAGATTATTCAATTTGTCGAGGCAAAAGATCAACCCGAGAACTTTGATAAATTGGCATTCAAAATCGATCAATATATAAATAAGGGCTGTGAAAGATTACAGGAACCTAAAAAAGAAGGTGACGTCAATCAGAAAAATTTGATCTGGAATTATTGCTTGCTCGATTCTAGTACAAATAGGAGTTATGGCAATGCAATTTTTCCTGCCAAAAGGCGAAGAATTATTCAAAAAGACAAGGGGGAAAATGGGGTTTCATTTATACCTCCCTGCACAAAGAATGTTTTCCTAAAATACTATAACCAGCAGACAAATGTTTTGCGCTGCTGGGAGAGACAAGATGCCAAAGCATATCTTATGGATATAAATAATGTTTTGTCTATCGCTGATTTTATAGAAGACCAGAAAGAAAAGATTGATAAACTATAACAAGAGGATTGAAACTATGGGATATAATAAATATACGTTCTGGCAGCTTATTTCGGAAAAGAGAATAGTTATTCCGATTATCCAACGCGATTATGCGCAGGGTCGTGAAGGTAAAGAATATGTACGAAAGAGTTTTTTAGAACAGTTGGGGAATGCTATTTTTAAAAACGGGTCAATAGAACTTGATTTTGTCTATGGCACAGAAAAGGATAAGACTATGTATCCGCTTGATGGTCAGCAACGTTTGACTACTCTTTGGCTATTGCATTGGTATGTAGCTTATCATGCAGGAAAAACAAATCTGACTTCATTTACAGAAGATGAAAAGAAGAAACTTAAAAATCAATCTGGAAAATTAGAAAATTTTGAAGCATCGAAACAAGAAATAGTCAAGACAATTAGTACACTAAAAAATTTCTCGTACGAAACACGAACGTCTTCACGAGAGTTTTGTGAAAAACTGTGTGAATTGGAATACAAAAAAACTGACAATATCGTAAAACACATAATGAGTCAAACATGGTTTTTCTCTATATGGAAACAAGACCCAACCATTCAGGCTATGCTCAGAATGTTGAGTGGTACTAGTAATACAAATAATCAGGATAGAGAATTAATTGATGGCATTGAAATACTGTTTGAAAACAACAAAGATTTCCCCGCGTATTGGAAATATTTGACGGAAAATAATCAAATCACTTTCAATTTTTTACCTTTGAATTCTAATGAAATTCCAATTTCAGATGATTTGTACATAAAAATGAATGCCCGTGGTAAGGCCTTGACAAGTTTTGAAAATTTCAAGGCAGATTTAATTGGTTGGATGAAAGACAGTTCTAATCCAGAGAGAGAGGTATTCAACCAACTAGTTGACTACGATGGCCGAAAAATGCCTTATACTTTGGCTTTTTCGAGCGATATTGACAATAAATGGACTGACATTTTCTGGGAGAACGGTAAAGGCTTGGGAAGAGTAGATGAAATCTATTTTGCTTTCTTTAATCGCTATTTTTATAATCTCGTTATCACAAAAGATAGTTTTAAAGATGACAATGCGTCTCAAGATGTCTATTATGCCTATTTCAGTGATTTAAAAAACCCAAAGGATAACGACAAAAAAATTGCTTATACCTCGTTTGATTTTTATAGACATTTTTTAAACTCAGAAATAATCAATGATATATACACGATCCTGAATAACTTTTACAGTAGCTTTAGAAAATGTAAGAATATACACGACATATTAGGATGTAGCTGGAATAAGGACTTTCATTTTATTCCAAAGTTTTGCAAAGATGGTGAAGAATGGAAGAATATAGATGACAATGCGGGCAACAGGATATATGAGGTAACAACCCTCAATCAAATGGAGAGAGTCGTTTTCTATGCAATATGTAAATATTTTAAATCAGGTACAACTAATGAAGATGGCACTTCATTAAAAAATTGGATGCGTTTTATTTGGAACTTAGTTTCTGATTACGATGGAAATGATACTCCTGCAATAAGAAGTATTGGCGCAATGCAAGCAGCAATTAACCTTATTAATAAGATTCATAATCCTCTAGATATTTATAACGAACTGAAAAATCAGAAAGAAGAACCCTCAAAATCCGAAATTAACAATCGTTTTAATGAAGAAATCGCCAAAGCAAAACAGATTCTTACAAAGCAAGCGAATGCAAATGCAATAGGACCTGACGAGACACAGATTATCGAAGCTGAGAATTATGCTTTTTTTAGAGGTGCCATTCGTTTTTTGTTTACTGATGAAAACGGGATGATGGATGATTGGAGCAATTTTTCCAAAAAATGGGAGAACGCTAACAAGTATTTTAATGTGAATGGATTAACAGAATTCGGGCAAAAAGATGCTATTGCTAACCGTATTATATTATCATATTGTAGCGACTGGGAGAAACAAATTCAATCATATCCACATAATGACAAATTTATATTCAGTTATTCTATTGCCACATGGCGTAACAACATTTTAATGAGAACCAATATTTACGCAAGGCCTATCCATAATTTACTTATGGGTAAATCTATATGTGATTCAACATTTCTTGTAAACAATGATAACTGGCGTAATATTGCGTTTAATAGAATTGTTAATACTAATTTAATTGCAAAAATTAATACTGGTCATTATGGCAATCGTGACAAGTATTACATTCGTTGGATTTATGATGGACTATCTTTATATCCAAGTAGCAAGGGTATCATCTTAACACTAAACAATAGAGATAAATTCTTAAGTGAACTTATTGAAAATAAGAAGGTGAAAATAACAGAAGGGACGTTCTTAGACACGCTGCCAATAAAAATGTTCTATGGTTGGCATATTGATTTTATATATAAAGAATACACATTTAGATGGCAACATTGGAATTGGATTGATATGTACGAAACAGACAAGCGATTACAAGATTATCAAAAGTACAAAGATAAATGTATTATTGATGGAGAACAAATACAGGATTCTAATGATTTAGTCACTAAACTAGAACGGTGTATAGAAAATTATAATGATATTAATAATTAGTATTTAAAAATCAAGGAAGTTATATGCAGACCGTTGTGTAGGATAGATAACTTCCTGAAATTTCGGCTCTGATTCCAAACTCGGTTTCAGAGCCATTTTTGTACCTTTTCTCACCAAAAATCGGCATTTTTCACAAGTTTTTGTACCGCACATTTTGATATTCAAGAAATTACACTTACTTTTACTTTCCAAAATGGAGGTACAATCCGAGAATGGTGCTAAAAATCACTAACTTACACATTCTCAGATACTTGTCAACCTGCCGGTTGTACCTTTTAGAGCGCTATACTATTGATAATCAACAATGTACACATACTGCATCGGCAAGTAAAGCTAATCATATATACCCAGTTATCCCCAAAACGAAAACGATGAGAGATTTTCCTTTATAGATAGCTTAGGATGTTCAGTTCTCCTATCTCCCATTTCAAAACAAAGGCTGTCCATTATCTAATATGTGACAGCCTTTCTATGAAAGTTTTCTTCAGATAAATATCATACTTTTTTCATAAACTCCTTCGGTGTTTTTCCAAAATACTCCTTATACCTGCCTCTGAAGTTTTTCAGATTTCGCATACCCACCATTTCAGCAACCATAGTCACAGAAAATTTTCCGCTTTCCAAAAGTTCCCGTGCCTTCTCCATCCTGATTCTCGAAATCAAATATTTGGGTGCTTCTCCCGTCAACAACTTCCACTTATTATAAAAGGTTGTCCGGCTCATGCACATCCTGGAGGCAATATCATCTACTGTCAAATCCTCTTTATCCATATTCTCCATAATGTAAAGCTTCACTTCATTCAAAAATGCCAGATTGGCATCCTGCTGAGCCCGCTCCATAGGTTTCGTTAAAAAATCTTCTCCAAAAACTTTCTGAAGAAATGTCTTCCGAAGAAAACGGCTATTATTTATCAATATGGATATTTCCACTTTAAGGTCCTCCAGATTAAAGGGCTTACATACAAAGAGATCAGCCTGAGAAGAACAACGCTTTTCCCGCCGTTTCACATCAATGTGCGCCCCCATCAATATCACCGGAATAAAGGAGGTGTCCCTCGACGTCTTCAGTTTAGAAGAAAGTTCCTCACCGCTCATACCTTTCAACATGATATCACAAATCACCAAATCCGGATACTCTTCACATATTACCTCCAATGCTTCCTGACCGTCATCAAAGCTCCTCACTACAAAACATTCCGATAAACGTTTCTCAAGATAATCCTTGAATCCCTTGTCATTATCCGCAAGTATCACTAAAGGTCTATCCATATTTTTTTTCTTCGAGAAACCATGGAAAGCTATTTCCGACTCATTCACCTGAAAAGTGTCCGGAATATTTAAGGATGTATCCCCCCCCGAAACCGCACACGAACATCTTATGGGAAATCGAAGCAGAGCCTCCTTTTCCAAAGTCAGTATTTTCCCGTCACATATATTCATCAACTTGTCAAAAAACACACCGCCCATGCCATACTGCTTGCCATGCAGAGGTCGCAGAATAGGAAGCCGCGACGAGTACCATCTGCAACATTTCAGAAATCGCTTGTTGCCTGTATCCTTAATCCTGATTGCCCAGTAATCTCCCTTCAACGAAACCTGCATCGAGAGATGCGTTTCCGGCAGAGAACACTCGATGGCACTCAATACAAACCGGTCGATAACCGGAGATATCTTTCCCGGATCAAACCAAGCGCTTGCATAGTCAAAATCCGGAACCAAATCCAGCTTCATCTGTAACCCGGCCACATGAGACTGTAAAAAAGACACTTTCTTCCTCATAAATGCGCCGATTTCATGTTCTGCAACTACCAGGCTACCAGAATTGCCAAATAGTCGTTTCAACTCCATCAACGCTATCAAGTGCTGCTCCAGCCCGCCTATATGATGAAGTGCAACAGCCAGTTCCTTCTTTATGTCTTCCGGACAGTCTCCTTCGTAAACTGCCCCTAACGGTGTCTTAATCAAAGAAATGGGATTACGTATGTTTTGAAAGGTATCAATGAAATACTGATTTCCCTCTTTCAGTAAATCTCTTTCTTCACTGATACAGAGTAAATGGAACAAAAGCCAACATAATATACAGATTCCACTAGCCACTATTGGCAGAACAGACCAGGGAACCTTATGATATACGCCGATGGATAGCAGGAAAACGCATAATGACACTACTATTATTATTATCGATAAATGTTTCATACTATTATAAGTTTAAGTAATAATGATTCATACTAATATATACCCGAGTTTTCAGTCAATAGCAGGATAATCCCAAGTATGTCATCAGGAGGCGGTCTAATGGGGGAACGGTAGGTTCCTTGAGTCATCGAATTCACCTTACCAACCCTCGTTTGCTAGAAGAGCCTGCATTTCGTCCACCTGTATTTCATACCCAGCAACTCTCTAAACCATTCATTTCCCATGCCCAACGTATCTTTAAATATCAATACAACATTCCGCTTATCCAAGATAGCTCCAATCAATTATTCTCAAACAAAATAATAGTATAACAAACGGAAAGGCTAAAAAGATGATACCACTTCACACATATTCTTATCATACTCACATATCTTGCGCATGAAACAGAAAGACATTATCTTTGCAGCATGAAACAAGAACTGAAAGAAAACGGAGGATTACCGGCACATATACTCTGGACACTTGCTATCGTAGCTGGCGTGTCCGTAGCCAACTTGTATTACAATCAACCCCTGCTTAATATCATGCGGCATGAATTGGAAGTTTCTGAATTCAAAACGAACCTCATTGCCATGATTACACAAATCGGATATGCGCTGGGATTATTGTTCATCGTCCCATTAGGAGACCTCTATCGACGCAAGAATATCATCCTAACGAATTTCTTCCTACTCATATTTTCCCTTCTAGCCATTGCCATGGCACCGAACATCTACATCATCTGGGCAGCATCACTCATTACCGGCATCTGCTCCATGATACCCCAAATATTTGTACCGATTGCCTCGCAATTCTCACGCCCCGAAAACAAGGGACGGAATGTAGGTGTCGTCATCTCAGGATTACTGACTGGAATACTTGCATCACGTGTTGTCAGCGGATTTGTGGGTGAAGTGCTTGGCTGGCGTGAAATGTACTTCATCGCCGCTGGAATGATGTTACTATGCGCTATCGTTGTATTAAAGGTACTACCGGACATACAACCGACTTTCCAAGGCAAATATTCCGGGCTGATGAAGTCTCTTTTCTCATTAGTAAGAGAATACCCCTCTCTACGAATCTACTCGATACGTGCAGGACTGGCCTTTGGCTCATTCCTTGCCATGTGGTCCTGCCTTGCATTCAAAATGGGAGAAGCCCCGTTCCATGCATCCAGCGATGTCATCGGCATACTAGGGCTCTGCGGCATTGCCGGAGCCTTAACCGCATCTTTTGTAGGAAAATATGTAAAAAAGGTAGGCATACGCAATTTCAACTTTATCGGTTGCGGAATGATTCTGCTTGCATGGGCCTCGCTCTTTTTCTGCGGAAACAACTATGCAGGTATCATTACCGGTGTCATTCTTATAGACATAGGCATGCAATGTATCCAACTCAGCAACCAGACCAGTATTTTCGACATCTACCCGTCTGCCTCCAATCGGGTAAATACGATTTTCATGACCACTTACTTCATCGGCGGCTCTTTGGGTACCTTCCTTGCAGGAAGCAGTTGGCAGACTTGGGGATGGAGTGGCGTGGTCGGCACCGGCGTTATTTTAACAATAATATCGTTGTCCATCACCCTTTACAGCAAGAAATAACAAGGATACTATCATTTTTCCAAGCAAACGCAAAGATTTGATAATTTTTATTTGTCATGCAAAGGATAAGGAAGATATTGAACAGAATTGTTATACCTTTGTCGCATCAAACTATAAACGACAGATTGATAATAGATTCGTCAACCAAGCATAGTCAAAAACAACCCTATGAATTCAGCAAAGAAAATACCCTCTCCACTCGTTTCTCTATTTCCCATCGCTTTTCTCGTAGGAATGCTGTTCGCCACCATCCATACTTTCGGAAGTGACGCCTTGAGTGGAGGAAGCCAGATTTCCCTGCTTGCCACCACTGGTATGTGTGTCTTTATCGGCATGACTTTCTACCGCATCCCTTGGAAAGATTATGAACTTGCCATCACCAACAACATTTCAGGTGTTGCCACAGCTATCATTATTCTATTGATTATCGGTGCTTTGAGCGGCACATGGATGATAAGTGGGGTGGTACCTACCCTTATATATTATGGTATGCAGATTATCCATCCGAATTTTTTCCTTGCTTCTACCTGCATTATTTGTGCATTGGTATCAGTAATGACGGGAAGTTCATGGACCACTATCGCCACCATCGGTATCGCCCTTTTGGGCATAGGTAAGGCACAAGGTTTTGAAGAGGGATGGATAGCCGGTGCCATCATTTCGGGAGCCTATTTCGGAGACAAAATTTCACCGTTATCGGATACCACGGTCCTTGCCTCATCCGTAACGGAAACACCGTTATTCAGCCATATCCGCTATATGATGATCACCACCGTCCCCTCTCTCCTCATCACCCTTGTCATCTTTACAGTAATGGGACTCACACACGAAACGAACAATACACAACAGATCGCGGAATTTACGGCAGCATTGGACGCCAAATTCAACATTACTCCCTGGTTACTGGCTGTTCCCGTGATTACGGGAATACTGATTGCCCGGAGAGTGCCTTCCGTCATCACACT
>ULLZ01029669.1_pt1 | contig 21918 bp, 16 predicted proteins | sample 1951531 | NCBI WGS metagenome assembly ULLZ01 (sample SAMEA4835538, study PRJEB28245) | human gut metagenome | biome: gut microbiome; material: fecal sample | place: Denmark | collected 2008
GGGTAAAATCAGAAAGGAGTATTTGTTGGGATAAAAAGGCAGATGCTACTATATTTAATAAATATGAGGAGGACTTATATGCGAAAGAAAAATTGGCTTATAGGTGCAGCTGCATTAGCAGCAGTTGTAACATTTGGCGCTTTTGGAGTACATTCAGTTAAGGCTACTGAAACAGATAGTAAGAGCGCTAAAGAAAGTATTGTGTTTGAACAGGTCGGAGATAGGACTTATTCTGGTATTAGTACAAGCAGTAATGGAATATTACTTGAATCTAAGGATCATAAATATTATGCCAGAATCGACAGAGATGGAACATTAACAGAATTAGATAACACAGATAATAAGTATAAAACTATAGGAATTACTTCAAGCAGCCAGTATGATAATAGTATATTATCTATAAATGATGGAAAATTAGCTGTTCTTAATTATGATGGAAGTTATGCATATGGAACAGACAAATATTATAATGAAATATTTGGACTTAGAGTTAAAGGTGAGTCATTATGCGCATATGTTGATGATGGAGTTATTTATGTAAATGATATTAGTGGTAAACAGCTGTTCAAAGCTAATGTTGAAGATGGATATAAAAAAATTAATAATGTAAGCGGCTATAATAAGTATGTAGTGATTTCATATTTAACAAGTGAAGGACACAAGGTAAGTTATTATGACTTAGAGGGTAATGTGGTTTCTGGTGATAAGGTTTATGATTCAGTAAATTACGATTCAGTAAATTATGAAAATAAGAATAGTAAACTTGTGTTTAACGAGTATATTAAACTGGATTTTGAAAATGGATATCATGCTAATAGTGTTGGTGTTTTAAAGGGACAGAAGGTATATTATGCTACTAAGAGTGGTGCACCAAAAGCTATTCTTGATGAAGAAGGAAATGTGCTTATAGAAAATATTTATAATTCATATTCTGCATTTGGTGATATGGTAGTCACAAGAAAAAATATGGAGACAGCAAATAAGAAAGAGTATGAATATACTATTAATAAAGCTACATTAGTAACAGAAATCAATAAAGATGATAAAAATAATTCAGTTGCTGACATAACAGCAGAAAATCCTACAGATAATGTATCATACGATGACCTCGACACAGATGCACAGGAAGTATACAACCAGAAGTTTAACTTCAGTGCCAAGGCAGCAGATGGTGTTATAGCAGATGGTGCTTCACTTTCTGTAGAAAAGGTGCTTGCAGGCAAGGATTATGAAGCTGCTAAGAATGTAACTAAAGATGTTGCTAATCATATAGCTGTATTCAACATAAGCCTGTTTAAGGATGGAGCTAAGATTCAGCCAGATGGCAAGATTGAATTCACAGTAGATGTACCTAAGAACTTTAACAGTGATTTAGTTGCTGTATACAGACTTTCAGAGGATGGAAATTCATATACTAAGCTTGAATCAACTGTAAAGGATGGAAAGGTAACATTCTTAACAGATCACTTCAGTACATATATGATAGTAGAAGAAAAGCAGGAAGTTGTTGAACCATCTAAGCCAGCAACAGATAACAACGAAGTAGCTGATACAACACCAGGAACAGGTGATGTTGCTAACTATGCTATATATGCAGCAGCTATGTTATGTGCAGCTGGTATGCTTGTAATAGCTTCTAAGAAGAGAGCTAAGTAATCAGATTTATATTAAATAATATTTTGTATTGACTTATGGGCTGTCGTGTATAGGAATATATACGATGGCCTTTAAAATTATTATTTTAACATTAAACAAATATAATTTTGAAGACTTGTTTTACAACAATTCACAACGTAATCAGATGGGAAGCGGATATGGAGAAAGTGGTTGATAAATCAATAAAGATAATAGTAAGTTTGTATTTAATTGTTTTGCCATGGCTGGTCATGCCATATAGAGCTTATTACAATGAGGATGAGAAACTATTGTTTCCATCAGGTGTAGAAGGTGTATATGATATTTTCCTTTATGGAAAAATGCTGTTGACAATAATAGCTGCGGTTATTCTGTTTATATTATTGATAATCAGTGTATTAAAATATGGATATAAGCTTTTTGATTTTAGTATTATGACAGATAGGATTATATGTATATGTATTATAATTTATCTGTTATGTACGATTATGTCATATATATGCTCGCCATATAAACAGCTTGCGTTATCAGGAGGAGTTAATAGCTTTGAAGGAACGCCGGTTCTTATAGCCTATGTAATACTTTTTTTTGGTGGAAGATATATTATAGAGAAAACAAAATATAATATATTGGAATATATAGCTATGTTTAATGCAGGTATATTACTAATATGTACGATAATAGAGGTTAATTATAAGACTATAGCTGAAATTGTTGTGGGACAGGCTGTTGAATCAGAGTATCCAGGTATGCTTTGTCTGACATTTTATAATCCGGCATATTGTGCTGGATTTGTTATTATACTTTTTTCTGTATGTTTATATTATTTTTATAAGGCAGATATATTGATCAAAAATGTTATATGGTGCCTGTTGTCTGCTACAACATTTATAAGTTGTCTTCTCACCAGATCAACAGCAGCATTTTATATAATAATGCTGGAAATGCTGGTGTATATATGCATCATTATTATTTCATGTATAATGAATAGAAAATTAAAATGCGAAGAAGCAGGGGAAAGATTGTGCGTTGATAAAAAAGATATTGACAAATGTACAAAAGGAAAGAAAACTGATATTAATAAAAACATAGCCGGAAATAACGCAATATGTAACATATTAAAACTAGCAGGAATGTTATTTGTTATTATAGCAATATGCCTGGTAGACTTAGTTATAGGGATAGATAGAGAACATATATTAGAAAACGCTAAAAAAGCTTCTGTAAATGAAACAACATCAATTCATGAAGAGAATTATTATAAGGTCAATGATATAGAACTACATGGAAATGTAGTGCAGATAAGTGGAGATTATAATAAATTCATATGTGGGATTGACAATGAGGGAAGAATATATTTTGCGGATGAAAATGATAATATTATAAATGCAGTTTCACAGAATGGAATAATTACATTTTCAGAGCCATATTCCATGATACAGGCTTCTATACAGAATAATGCTTTGTGTATTAATCTTGGCTATAAAGGAAAACTACGTTTTCTTATGTATAATGATAATTTTTATCCAGTTTTATCAGATGGTTCGGTTGTTAAAGATATATCATCACAAAGTAATATAAAGACGACAGGTTCAGATAGTATGTTTACAGGCAGAGGTTACATATGGAGAAACACATTGCCATTACTTAAGCATACAATAGTGTTTGGACATGGCGCCGGTACATTTGAAATGTATTTCAAACAGTTTGATTATGTGGGACTTCTTAACTCGCAGGGAAATGTGGATCTGCTTATAGACAAGCCGCATAGTCTGTATCTTCAGATTGCATGTAATCAGGGTGTTATATGTCTTTTGGCAGTTGTTATCATAGTTGTAACAATAGTGCTTCGAAATATATTTGGATTTATTGTTAAAAATAAATATGATGAGAATGTCAGAAAAACAAATTATTACAAAGATAGCCATATTGAGTTTATATTTTCAATAATTCTTATTGTATCATTTATGATATTTGAATTAATAACAGATAGTAATATATCAGTCAATCCGGTATTTGTGGTTATAGCAGGGATGAGTGGGGCAAGGTATAAATATGGACGATAAGACAATGATTAAAGATAAAAGAAGAGTAGTGATACTGATTGTATTCGGTGTTTTAATAATACTTGTATTAAGTGTACTAATATTTTTTAAAACAGCCAGACACACACTTAAAAATAAGAATGTTGTAATAAATGGTAAAAATGTTTCGCATAAGTCTATAGATGAAGTTGTAGATTATAATGGTAAAAAATATCATTATAAAGAGGGGTTAGTAAATATAGTTATTCTTGGAGCAGATAATGATCTTCCTGTATCAGAAAAACAGGAGAAGATAGGAGATATGGGTCAGACAGATGCTATATATCTTGTTAGTATAGATACAAAGAAAGATTCACTGAGAGTTTATGCGATACCAAGAGATTCTATGGGAGAAATAGAAGTACATAATGAATCGGGACAACTGGTATCACTTCTTAACGCTCAGCTTGCGCTTCAATATAACTTTGCTCTTAACTGTGTTGACTCATCTAAGCTGTCAGCAGATGCAGTATCAAAGCTTATGTATTATATACCAGTAAACAGAGTGTGCGTATTCAACTCTGATGCTATAGGTGTGATTAATGATGCAGTAGGCGGAGTCGAGGTTACAATAGAAAATGATTTTACAGATGAGAGCGGCGAAGTGCTTGAACCTGAATTCTATAAGGATAATACATTAAAGCTTACTGGTGAGCAGGCGGTTACATTTGTAAGAGAACGTGATTGCAGTATATTCAAGAGTGCAATGGACAGAGTGTCAAGGCAGGAGCAGTATATAGGCAGTCTTGTTGATACGGCAAAATCAAAGTTAAAGAAAAATCCAATGTTAGCAATATCTATTCTTAATAAGCTTAAAGAAAATGACTGTATATATACAGATATATCAGTATCAGAGTTTATGTATATATCACAGCTTGCAGCCAGAACACATTTTTCAATGGACGATGTGATAACAATTCCAGGTGAAGTTCAGATGGGTGAGGAATTCGAGGAATATCACACAGATTCTGTGGCACTTAAGAAAATGATACTTGAAAATTTCTATAATAATGTAAAATAATAATGTAAAGAAACAATATCAATGGAATGGTGTAATATCAATGTCAAAGAATTACTTTTATGGATTGGTTGTTAAAAAGTGGTCGGTTATTGACAAATCCTTTCATTGTGATAATATTTGAAAGTGAGTAAATATGTGATTGAAAGCACCGGAAGAGCATAGCCGGTGCAGGAATGAGGTTTTAAGATGGCTAATACAACAACTTATAATCCCAAGTCTATCGAGCCAAAGTGGCAGAAGTATTGGGCAGAACATGAAACATTTAAAACAGATGTATGGGACTTTTCAAAGCCAAAGTACTATGCGCTTGATATGTTCCCTTATCCATCAGGAGTAGGTCTTCATGCAGGTCATCCAGAGGGATATACAGCTACAGATATCACTTCACGTATGAAGAGAATGCAGGGATATAATGTACTTCATCCAATGGGATATGATTCATTTGGACTTCCAGCTGAACAGTATGCTGTTAAGACAGGTAACAATCCTAACGGATTTACACAAAAAAATATAGAAACGTTCACTAAGCAGCTTAAGGAGCTTGGTTTTGATTATGACTGGAGCAAGACTTTAGCAACAAGTGATCCTAAGTTCTATAAGTGGACACAGTGGATATTCAAGCAGTTATATCTTGATGGTTATGCTAAGTATATAGATATGCCAGTGAACTGGTGTGAAGAACTTGGTACAGTTCTTTCAAACGATGAAGTTATTGATGGTAAGTCAGAGCGTGGTGGATACCCTGTTGTAAGAAAGAACATGAAGCAGTGGGTTATAGATCAGGTGGCATTTGCAGATAAGTTACTTGAGGGACTTGAACATATTGACTGGCCAGAATCAACTAAGGAAATGCAGAGACACTGGATAGGTAAGTCAGAAGGTGTTGAAGTTGACTTTAAGATTGATGGTGGTGGAGATTTCTCTATCTTTACTACTTGTATTGAAACTATATATGGTATTACATTTATGGTGCTTGCACCAGATGGAGATATCGTTAAGGAGCTTATGCCAAGAATCCAGAACAAAGAAGAGGTAGAAGCTTATATTGCAGAAACAGTTAAAAAGAATGATATGGACAGAACAGAGCTTAACAAGACTAAGTCAGGCTGTGTTCTTGAGGGAATCTACGCTGTTAATCCTGTTAATGGTAAGAAAGTTCCTGTATACATTGGTGATTTCGTTCTTGCTAACTATGGTACAGGTGCTGTTATGGCTGTTCCAAGCCACGATCAGAGAGATTTTGAGTATTCAGAAGCACATAATATTCCTAGAATACAGGTTATTGATGGTGCTGATGTATCAGAGAAGGCATTTGAGAAGTACGATTACCTTGGCAAGGGCTGCAAGCTTATCAATTCAGAGGAATTCACAGGTCTTACAGTAGAAGAGGCTAAGGAAGCTATTACCCAGAAGCTTGAAAAGATGGGAGTAGCAAGAAGAAAGGCTAACTATCACTTCAGAGAGTGGATATTTGCAAGACAGAGATACTGGGGTGAGCCAGTGCCTATCGTATATCTTGAGGATGGACAGATTCATGTCCTTGATGACGACGAACTTCCACTTATCTTACCAGAGCTTGAAGACTACAAAGGTAAGAATGGACAGGCACCTCTTGAAAATGCTACAGAATGGAAGAAGTATGAGCATAACGGACTTAAGGGTAAGAGAGAAACTTCAACAATGCCAGGTTCGGCAGGTTCAAGCTGGTATTATATGAGATATATTGACCCAGATAACGATAAGGAGCTTTGTGACCCAGAACTTCTTAAACACTGGCTTCCAGTAGATCTTTATATCGGTGGACCAGAGCATGCAGTTGGACATCTTATGTATTCAAGAATATGGAACAGATATCTATATGATAAAGGCATATCACCAGTTGCAGAGCCATTCCAGAAGTTAGTCCACCAGGGTATGATTCTTGGTTCAAACGGTATCAAGATGGGTAAGAGATTCCCAGAATTCGTTATTAACCCAAGTGATATCGTAAGAGAGTATGGTGCTGATACTTTAAGACTTTACGAAATGTTCATGGGTCCTCTTGAGGCTTCTAAGCCTTGGAGCCAGCAGGGTGTTGAAGGTGCAAGAAGATTCATTGGTAAGGTATGGAATTTCTTTACAACTGATGGTAACGTTGTTGATGAGGATGTTAAAGAGCTTGAAAAGGTATATAACCAGACAGTTAAGAAGGTTACAGATGACTTTGAAAAACTTGGCTTTAACACAGCTATCAGCCAGATGATGATATTTATGAATGCTGCAACTAAGCTTGGCAGATGCTCAAAGGAATATGCTGAAGGATTCATAAAGATGTTCTCATGTATATGTCCACACGCTGGTGAAGAAATGTGGAGTGTATTAGGACATGATGATACTATAGCATATGAAAGCTGGCCAGCATACGATGAAGAAGCCTGCAAGGAAGATACTGTAGAGATAGGTGTCCAGGTTAATGGTAAGGTTAAAGGAACTATATCTATAGCGGTTGATGAAGCTAAGGATTCAGTCCTTGAAAAGGCTAAAAAGGCAGTAGAAGGCAAGATTACAGGTAATATAATTAAGGAAATCTATGTACCTGGCAAGATTGTAAATATTGTTGCAAAATAAAAGCTATATTGCAGGTTTTGCATATATTCACATAACATGGATTTAACTATAAACATGGCCCTAATTGTAAAATGTCAATTAGGGTCATATTCACATGTAAGCTAATCAATTATTCTGGAATATTTCCACCTGGAACTATCTGCTTATATATCATTTCACAATCCTGCTTTGTAAATTGTATACCAGCCTGTTTTGCCTTCTGGCTTAATGCGAATACAAGAGGAAGCAGTTCTTCCTTACTTTTTCCTTTGGATAGTGTCTTGAATTCATTTAATAGCAGCTGCTTTCTAAAATCAGTTTCTGACATAACTATATTCTTACCTCTGTCAATATGTTTACATATATAGATATGAAGTGTGTAGAACAAATATGTATATTTGTTAGCAGTTTAACAGCCAGACTCATCATCTGGATTCATTCTGGCTTACATTAAAGTCGAGGGAATCAAGCTGTTTTATATATTCGTTATACAGATCTTTCTGGCTGGAATTCATAATATTTCCAAGCATGTCAGAAGTATTTATGGAACTGTTACTTTTATAGTTATTGTTTCCATCGTTATTATTTTTATCGTTATGAATTTCATCGTTATTGCTAGAAGAGTTATTGCTGGAAGAGTTATTAAATATATCCATCATATTAAACATATCAGACATTTTGTTTAAGTTTCTGTATGTATTAATCATATTTACTATATTTCCAGAACAATAAGTTTTTACTGTGTTTATAAGCTGTTCGTTTCCAAGTATTTCGCTTATGGGAGTGTTGAAGTTTATACCGCTGCTGTTACAGCAGGATTTAAATATGTTACAGTTGACAGGTGAACTATAGAAACGCATCGTGTTTTTTAGTTCACTGGTACGGATAAGAGTGGAAATGCTGCGTTGCATATTGTATTCCATAAAGGGAAGAATAGCTTTAAGAAGCTGGATATAATCAGGCTGGGTTATCATATCAAATTCTGTCATGGGAATCGACTTAGACATAATATACAGTAGTCCTATATTGATTTATATAAATATATTCAGAAAAACTAAGCATATGACATCAATAAATTAAATATAAGCAGTTTAAGGCAGCTGCAGACAATAAAAAGCAGCCATATAGCTTTACACCTGTAGATAATGCGAATAATGCGTGCTTATAAATCAATGGCAAAATATCAAGCAGGTGTATGCAATATGGCTGTAATAAAATATTATATCAGTAGATAAGAATTATTCAGGCAAATGCAGTCTAGCAGCCACAGCCGTTATTGCATCCGCAGCCACCATTGCAGCCACATCCACCAAAGCCTAATGTACTGCCGCAGTCACCACAGCCGCCACATAAGAGAAGAAGGCATATAAGCCAGATACAGTTATTGTTTCCATAGCCGCCACATCCACCGCAGCCGCTATTGCATCCGCCGCCATTGTTATCAAAAAGAAGTAAGAGAATAATAAGCCAGATGCAGTTGTTTCCACCACAACCACAATCTCCACATCCGTTGCATCCTCCGCAGTTTGTTGCTGCTAAATCACTCATAAAAAATCCTCCGATTAAAACATTTACAATACAATAATATGAATGCAGGCTTGTTAGTGTTACTTATTTTTTTTGAAATATTGCAATATTTATAAAATTATTATATCATCAAGGGGTATGTGTGTTCAGACTATACAGATACATAGATAGGAGCGTAAGGATATGAAAGTATCAGTTATTATTCCTTCACTGAATCCAGATGACAAGCTGGTTACAGTAGTGGATTCACTTGTAAAGAAGGGATTCAAGGATATAATATTAGTTAATGACGGAAGTGACAAGAGTCATATGTGGCCTTTTGAAAAAGTGGGTACGTATGATGAATGCACAATTCTTACTCATGAAGTTAATAGAGGAAAAGGAAGAGCTTTAAAAACTGCCTTTGAATATTGTATAAAAAACAGGGAAGGTTATATTGGAGTAGTTACAGTAGATGGTGATAACCAGCATCAGGCTGACGATATAATGAACTGTTGTGAAGCTATGGCCTCGCAGGATAAGGTTGTGCTTGGAGTAAGAACATTTGATGGAGATGATGTTCCTTTTAAAAGCCGGTTTGGCAACAACCTTACAAGCTTTGTGTTTAAAGCTATGTGTGGACTGGCTATATCAGATACACAGACAGGATTAAGAGCTATACCTTATAAGTATCTACAGACCTTCTGTGATATTGAAGGGGAACGTTTTGAATATGAAACAAGAATGCTTCTGGAGTTTAAGAGGTCATCGATACCTTATATGGAGGTGCCCATTAAGACTGTTTACATAGAAGAAAATGCATCTACGCATTTCAATCCAGTTAAGGATTCAATAAAAATATATAAGGTCATATTCAGATATACTTTTTCGGCAACAGCGTTAAAGTATGTGCTAAGCTCACTTGCATCGTGGGTTATAGATAATTTAATATTTAATTTACTTGATATTTTTCTTGTTATGTTTACAATATCATTAAGGCTGTTGTTCAGCACAGTTTTGGCAAGAACAATATCATCTGTATTTAATTTTACAATGAACAGAAAACATGTATTTAAGTCAGATAAAGATGTTAAGGCAGCAGCAGTAAGATATTATATACTGTGGTTCTGCCAGATGGCAGTATCATATCTTCTCGTCTTTTTGTTTACTAAAATGCTTATGCTTGGTACTACAGCAGTAGGTATAACCAAGATAATTGTAGATGTTGTTTTGTTCGTTGTGAGCTACAATATACAGAAAAGATGGGTATTTAAATAAATTTTATTAGAATGAGGAAAATGATGAAAAAGAATGTATTAAAATGGTTAGGCCGGGTTGGTGCCACTTTGCTTACGACAATAGTGATTCTTGTTGTCGGTCTGTATGGTGTTATGGCTATGCTTGCATGGGGACCATCAAAGGTTGCAAAGAAACAGTTTATTATGTCACTACAGGAGACAGGAGAGCTTGGTTTTATGGCTAACTGGTTCTGCTCACAGGAAGAAATCGACAAGATAAAAGAAGAGAATTCGGTTAAAGATACAACAGATATAACAGATTCAAGCCTTGTTGTAATAGGCAATTCTGAAACAAGTGATGAAGAGGATCTTTATGTGGTTGATATAAAGGCAGAAGCTTACAGTGGAAAGCTTATGGTTATAAAGGATCCATCAAGACTTTTTGTTGGTACTGTTCCAGAGTTTAAGCTTGAAAAGGGCTGGACAGTTTCAGAGATAGCACAAAGATATGATGCAGTTGCAGGTATCAATGGTGGAGAGTTCGTAGATTCAACACCACAGACAGCGATGCCTATAGGACTTGTTATGGTTGATGGCAATGTCTTAAAAGGAACTGCCGGTGAAATGTATCATGTTACTGGAATAACATTTGATAACAAGCTTGTCATGGGTAATATGACAGCTGCAAAGGCACAGGAGCTTGGAATAAGAGATTGTGTCAATGTAAGTAGTGATATAGGTCCATTTCTGATTATCAATGGAGAAGCACAGGATGTTGATGGCGTTGGTGGTGGACTTAATCCGCGAACAGCTATAGGACAGAGAGCTGATGGTGCCATCCTTCTTCTTGTTGTTGATGGAAGACAGGTTACAAGCCTTGGGGCTTCATTCTCTGATCTTCAGGATATAATGCTTCAATATGGGGCGGTAAATGCATCTGCTATGGATGGAGGAACATCAACACAGATGTATTATAATGGTGAGGTTATCAATAAGCCATATTCACCAACAGGTCCAAGAACACTTCCAACAGCGTTTTTGATTAAGTAAATGTGATAATGGAATGGAGAATATATGTCAGATATGAATAACAACGTAAAAGATAATAAGAAGAATCCTTTTAAAAGACTTTCTTCATTTAAGAAATTCCTGATAATATATGCATCTGCATTGATAGTTATAATAGCTGCTGCATTAGTGATTTTACATGGTTTTCTTAAGGATTATGAGTCAGGACGTCCGGCTAATACGATGGATACGCTTGTTGCCCATATTGAAAAGGGAAATGTCGGAGAGTGGATTAAGAAAAGTGGATTACTCGGTGAATTTGAAACAGAAAGTATAGTATCAGATTATTTTAAAGATACATTTGAAGGAAAACAGATAAGCTATAAGAAAAAGGCTGGAGAGTATTCAGAAAGCACACCTGTGTATGTTTTGTATGCAGATGATGATAAAATAGCAAGTGTGAGTCTTGATGAAAGCAGGAAAAATGCACATAAGTTCACGGAATGGAAGATTTCTTCCATCAACTTTAATGTTAATGCACATGACAAGAGCCATGCGGTTAAAGTTACAGTACCAAAGGGAAGTGATGTAGAACTGAATGGTGTAAAGGTATCGTCAGACTATATAACAGGCGAGAGCAGCGTGGATTTGTGTAAGCATGTATCCGACTATGTGGATACACCAGTTAATGATATATATGAAATCACAGGCCTTTTTACAGCTCCAGACGTTAAAGTGTATTCATCTGGAAAAGAACTTTCTACAGAGCTTGATAAAGAGGGCTATGTTGCATATTATCCTGGTGATGATTCTTTGCTTGAAGAGGAAAAACAGCATATATTGCTTGTTGCTGAGAACTATGGAAAGTATATGATCAACAGAGGCAGCCTTACAACTTTGTCTGGTTATATGATTGGAACTGCTAAAGAATATATGAGTGATATTCCGGCTATAGATGTTTATCTTATAGGAAGGACATTTACATACAATATAACTGATGAAAATATAAGTAATTTCAGAAAATATTCTGATGATTGTTATTCATGCAACGTGGATTACAAGCTTAATGTAAACTGGTCATCGGGAAGTACTACATATGATATTGCATTAACTTATATATTCGTAAAACAGGATGGTAAGTGGATGTTAGCAGACTTTAAGATCAGATAAGAGGATTGTAACAATGTCATCTAAAAATAAACGTAATTTTATTCTGCAGGGTTCCATACTTGCAATGGCTGGAATATTTGTAAGAATAATAGGAATGGTATATAGAATTCCAGTCCTGAATATTATAGGAAGTGAAGGAAATGGAATATACGGAACAGCATTTAATGTATACAATATAATGCTTGTTCTTTCATCATATGGACTTCCTATGGCAGTATCAAAGCTTGTTTCTGCAAGATTTACAAAGAAAAAGTATAAGAGTGCTGCTAAAGTACTCAGATGCTCAGTGATCATAGGAGTTATCACGGGTGGAGCAGCTGCGCTTCTTGTATTTTTTGGAGCTGGCTTTATAGAAAATGTCGTATATGGTGGTGGTATACCTGGACTTGCGATTCCACTAAGAGTACTGGCACCAACTATATTTCTTGTTGCAATATTAGGGGTGCTAAGAGGGTTCTTCCAGGGACAGGGAACTATGATACCAACAGCTGTTTCACAGATTATAGAACAGCTTGTGAATGCTGTGGTTAGTATTGTGGCTGGATATATGCTTATGAAAGCATATGTATCAGCAAGTAATACCGCAGCATATGGAGCAGCAGGAAGTACATTGGGAACTGCGATGGGAGCATTGACGGCTCTTGTTTTTTTTGTATTTCTGTATATGTTGTACCGTCCTAAGTTTATGAGGATGGTCGCAAGGGATAATAGTCCTGATTGGAGAGATACTAATCAATATATATATAAGACTATTATTGTAACTATGCTGCCTATTATTCTTAGTCAGACATTTTATCAGATAAGTGCTCTTTTAGATGATGTTTTGTTTAGTAATATAATGGTTGTAAGAGGTGCATCAGCTAATATTACAAGGGATCTTGGTAATTTCAGCTCAAGTTATACACTTCTTATAAGTATACCGCAGGGTATAGCTTCGGCACTTTCAGCATCGATGCTTCCAAGTATTGTGGCCTCTTATACAACAGGGGATAAGGAGAGTATATATTCAAAGCTGACAAAGACATTAAAGACTAATATGTTTGTTGCTGTACCTTCATTTATAGGATTGTTTACGATTGGTGAGCCGATTATCAGGCTTTTGTTTGCAAGATATGATAGCGTGCAGGGTGGGATGATGTTAAAGCTTGGAGCTGTTGCTATAGTTTTTTATACACTTTCCACAGTCACAAGCTCAGCACTTCAGGCAGTTGATAAAGTGAAATCTCCGATGTATCATTCATTTATATCACTTGTTGTTCATATAGTGCTTGTAGTAGTGTTGTTATTCACAACAGATCTTGGAATATATGCTCTTGTTATAGGTAATGCTTCATTTCCTGTTATTATATTTATATTGAATCTTATAACATTATACAGGGAAGAGGGTTACAGGCTGCCTGTTATGAAGATATTTGCAAGACCATTTATATGTTCAGCATTTATGGGAGTGTTCACAATATTATCATATAATATGATGTATAATGCTACATCATCAAATGCTATTTCAGTTATAGTTGCACTTGTTGTTGCACTTGTAACATATTTTGGCTTATATGGAATTATACTAAAGAAATTTAGAGGTATTTTATAGTTATGTGATGTTTATGGTGAAAGGATTCCTGACCATGACATCAGTTAAATGATTGGAAAGAGAGGAAAGACATGCAGAATAAATTTACAGACCAGGCAAGAAGAGTTCTTGAACAGGCTGCATTTGCTGCAGAGGTTAATGGACATTGTTATATAGGCTCGGAGCATTTGCTGCTTGGACTTATACAGGTAGAGGACTGCCTGGCAGGTAAGGTTCTTTTAAACAATGATGTTACAGAGAATAAGGTGCTTAATCTTATATATCAGCTTATAGCCCCTGATTGCGCAGTCAGCGTTAAGGAGCCGGCAGTATATACTCCAAGAGTTAAAAAAATTCTTGTAAATGCAGGTAATGAAGCGGCAAGATTCAAGGCAGACAGCATAGGAACTGAGCATATATTGATAGCTATGTTAAAGGAAACCGATAGTGTTGCATCAAGACTTCTTAATACTATGGGTGTATCTGTTAAGAAAATATATACAGAGCTTCTTGAAGGCATGGGAGAGGATGTATCACGTTTACGTGAGGATTTCCAGAATGGACGTATCAGGCAGAAGGATAAAAGGGCAACTGCCATGCTGGATCAGTATAGCAGGGATCTGACAGAGCTTGCAAGACAGAAAAAACTGGATCCTGTTATAGGAAGAGATGCAGAAATCCAGAGAGTTATCCAGATATTATCAAGAAGGACAAAGAATAATCCATGTCTTATAGGTGAGCCGGGAGTTGGTAAAACAGCTGTTGTAGAGGGGCTTGCTTTACGCATAGTGGAAGGGGAAGTTCCTGAAACTATCAAGGATAAAAGACTTGTTACACTTGATTTATCAGGCATGGTTGCAGGCTCTAAGTACAGAGGTGAATTCGAGGAAAGGATAAAGAGAGTTATAGCTGAGGTAAGGAATGCTGGCAATGTGATTCTTTTCCTTGATGAGATTCATACAATTATAGGTGCAGGCGGTGCAGAAGGTGCTATAGATGCATCTAATATATTAAAGCCTTCACTTGCAAGAGGAGAACTTCAGCTTATAGGTGCAACAACACTTGAAGAATACAGAAAACACATAGAAAAGGATGCAGCGCTTGAAAGACGATTCCAGCCCGTTAAGGTAGAAGAACCAACAGAAGAAGAGGCTGTTGATATTCTTATGGGACTTAAGAGCAGGTATGAGGAACATCATAGTGTTAAGATAACGGATGAGGCTGTTAAGGCAGCAGTCAGGTTGTCTAAAAGATACATCAATGACAGATTCCTTCCAGATAAGGCTATTGATCTTATAGATGAGGCATCATCAAGAACAAGGCTTTTAGCATATGCTGTACCAACAGATATTAAAAAACTTGAAAAACAGATTGAAGAGCTGTCACAGGAAAAGGAAGCTGCAATAAAGAAAGAAAAATATGATGAAGCCTCTGATATAAAGAAACAGCAGGCAAGAAAAAAGACAAGGCTTGAAAAGCTTAAGAATAAGTGGAGAGAACAGATGGATACATCTGAGCTTGTTGTTGATGAGGATATTATCGCAAAGACAGTTGCCATGTGGACAAAGATACCTGTCACAAAGATTGCAGAGGCTGAATCAGAGAAGCTTATTAATCTTGAACAGACACTTCATAACAGGGTTATAGGACAGGATGAGGCTGTAAGCGCAGTTGCCAAAGCGATAAGAAGAGGAAGAGTAGGACTTAAGGATCCTAACAGGCCAATAGGGTCATTCCTTTTCTTAGGACCTACAGGTGTTGGTAAGACAGAACTTTCAAAGGCACTTGCTGATGCGATGTTTGGAACAGATAATTCACTAATAAGGGTTGATATGTCTGAATATATGGAAAAGCATACAGTATCTAAGCTTATAGGTTCACCTCCAGGATATGTCGGATATGATGAAGGTGGACAGTTAAGCGAAAAGGTAAGAAGAAATCCGTATTCTGTAGTGCTTTTTGATGAAGTTGAGAAAGCCCATCCGGATGTATTTAATGTGCTTCTTCAGGTACTTGATGATGGACACATAACAGACTCAACAGGAAGAGTAGTCGATTTTAAGAATACGGTGATTATTATGACATCAAATGCGGGTGCGGAAAACATAGTTGCACCTAAATCTCTTGGTTTTGCTTCATCGTCTACAGATGAACAGATTCACGATGATATGAAGAATAAGGTTATGGATGAGGTCAGGAGAATGTTCAGACCAGAGTTCTTAAACCGAATAGATGACATTATAGTATTCCATATGCTTAAGAAAGAACAGATAGGACAGATAGTTGATATTATGATGAAAACTATCAACGACAGGATTATGGAACAGATGAAGCTTTCTGTAGAACTTGATGATGATGCTAAAGCATATATTGTTGACAAAGGATATGATGCAAAATATGGAGCACGTCCATTAAGAAGAACTATCCAGAATGAGATTGAAGATGAGCTTGCAGAAAGAATTCTTGAAGGAAAGATAAAGGCTGGTAACAGAGTATTAGTTACAGTTAAAGATAAGAAACTTGATTTTGTTTTGAAAAGAGGATATAACAGATAAAAGTTAACAAATAATACTAGTAAAATACTAGCATTTTTATACAATTTGATGTATAATCAGAATATGAATAATTATTATGTTTCTTAAAGTAATCTGTTGGTTATATTTGTGATACATAATAAAATCGTAAAAAACGCAGGAGGACAATAATATGCCAGTAATTAACGAGTTGATTCGTTCAGAAAAGGATGGAACTCTTAGCTTTGGTAATTATGAGCTGGATACTAAGTCTAAGTTATCGGATTTCGAACATTGTGGAGATACTTATAAGGTTAAAACATTCAAGGAAATAACTAAGTTAGAGCGCAATGGTTCTTTCGTATATGAGTCAGTACCAGGAACAGCTGTTATGAACTTTAAGGCGACAGATACAGGCTTATCATTCAAAGTAGAAGGCAGTGAAGATGCACAGATTACTGTAGAGCTTGAGGAAGGTGCTTCGTACAATGTAACAATTGATGGTGCATTTGAAGGCAGTATGACTACTAATATGGGTGGTAAGATAGTTCTTTCAGTAAGTCTTGAGGAAGGCAAAGCTGTCGGAGTAGAAGTAGTTAAAGCATAAAGTGTATGATTATTAATACAATATAACAATTAAATTGCTGCACCGCGCATAAAGTCATAGCCTGACCAATGCTGGTGCAGCATTTTATTTATGTTGCAAGGAGGGAAAAGTGGCAAAAAGTAAAAATACAGCTTTTTTTTGTAGCGAATGTGGGTATGAATCATCTAAATGGTATGGCCAGTGTCCTGCTTGTAAGGCCTGGAATACATTTGTTGAAGAACCTGTAGCGGGTAAGACGGCTGTAAAAGGGTTGTCGGTGGTAAGAAAAGATAGTTTAACTAAAGCAAGCCATCCAGTAAGCCTGAAAGAAATAAGTACAGAAGAAAAAGAGAGAACACTTACAGGGATTAAAGAGCTTGACAGAGTACTTGGTGGTGGTATAGTCCAGGGCTCACTTGTTCTGGTTGGAGGAGATCCCGGGATAGGTAAATCAACACTGCTTCTTCAGATGTGTTATAACATTTCAGATACGAAAGATAAGGTTTTGTATATATCAGGTGAGGAATCTCTGACACAGATTAAGCTTAGGGCTGAAAGAATAGGTGAATGCAGCGATAATCTGAAAATACTATGCGAAACCAATCTGGATATTATAGAGCAGGTTTTAAAGAAAGAGATGCCTAAGGTTGTTATTATAGATTCCATACAGACTATGTACAGAGAAGAAATATCTGCTGCACCAGGAAGTGTGTCGCAGGTAAGAGAAAGTACATCTATTCTTATGCAGCTGGCAAAAGGGTTGGATATAACCATATTTATTGTAGGACATGTAACTAAGGAAGGTGTAGTTGCAGGACCAAGAGTACTTGAACATATGGTTGATACAGTGCTTTATTTTGAAGGTGACAGATATGCATCATATAGGATTTTAAGAAGTGTAAAAAACAGATTTGGTTCAACTAATGAGATAGGGGTTTTTGAGATGCGTCAGGATGGTCTTGTTGAAGTGGCTAATCCGTCTGAATATATGCTTAACGGAAGACCGGAGGGAGCCTCAGGTTCAGTTGTTGTGTGTCTTGTTGAAGGAACAAGGCCGCTTATGGTAGAAGTGCAGGCACTTGTATGTGATTCTAATTTTGGCATGCCAAGACGTACAGCAGCAGGCACGGATTATAACAGAGTGAATCTTCTTATGGCTGTTCTTGAAAAAAGAGCAGGAATGAGAATGTCATCAAGTGATGCGTATGTAAATGTTGCAGGTGGCATAAAGGTAACGGAACCGGCTCTGGATCTTGGAATTGTTATAGCACTTGTGAGCAGCTTCAGGAATAAAGAGATTGACAGTAAAACAGTTATATTTGGAGAGGTTGGCTTGTCGGGAGAGGTAAGGGCTGTTACCCAGGTACAGCAAAGAGTGAATGAAGCTGTAAAACTTGGCTTTACGACATGTATATTGCCATCAGTCTGCTTGAAAAACATTAAAAATAATGATAAAATTAATCTTATTGGTATACATAACGTAAATGAAGCCATAAACCTGATATAATGAGCGCAAAAGAAAAGGAAGCGGCTGCGAAGCAGACATTTACTTTTCTTGCGCCATTAACGAATGAACACAAATATAATAATATATATGGAGGAATACCATGGATAATAATAATCTGGTTAATGATTTATCTGGAATACTTGATGGACTTGATTCATCACAGGAACAGCTTGAAAAGGATGCATTTGATGTTATCAATTCATCTGATACATCGCTTAATCTTGTAAAGGAAAGTATATCGAGTGTTGAAGAAATCCTTAAAATGATAGATGAACTTAATGAAGTAGCAGAGGAATCAGCAACAAGAATAAAAGAACTTGAAAAGCTTTCTAAAGACATTGAACAGTTTGCTGGTGTTATATCATCTATATCAAACAGAACCAATATACTATCGCTCAATGCTTCTATTGAGGCAGCAAGAGCAGGTGAACATGGAAGGGGCTTTGCAGTAGTTGCAAGTGAAGTGCGTAATCTTGCAGCGCAGTCAGCTAAGTCATCAAAGGAAATAACTGATACCATAACTATGGTTCAACAGTCTGTAGGAAAAACAGTAGATTCTATGAAAAATATATATGAGAATTCAAACCAGCAGAAAGAAAAAGCGGATGAGATAGGAAATGTTCTCAATAAAGTTGTAGAGGCAGCATATACTGCTAATGAAGTTGCTAGAAATATAGAAAACGAGATCGCATATCAAAGAGAAATTACTGATAAGGCGAAGAATGTACTGATGTAGTATATAATTATATTAGTGATATTGATTGAATATAAGTAAATAAGGCTTTTATATGATGTGTGAAGGGGGATAACCATATGTATCAATGTCCTTGTTGCGGAGGAAGACTGATATTTGATATACCATCGCAGCAGCTGAAATGTGATCACTGTAGTAATAGCTTCAATCCATATGAAATAAGCAAAGAACATGATGCACAGGAAAGCGTTGAGTATGATGTTACTGTATTCAGGTGTCCGCAGTGCGGAGGAGAAATACTTAGTACTGATAATACAGCAGCGAATTTCTGTAGTTTCTGCGGCGCATCGACGATTCTTACCAGCAGGGTCACAAAAGAACTAAAGCCAGGGTATATCATACCATTTTCAAAAACAAAGCAGGACTGCAAGCGTGCATATAAAAGCATGATGCGTTATGCATTATTTGCACCTGGGGAGTTGAAAGACGAGAAGTTTATAGATGGATTCAGAGGGATATATATGCCGTACTGGACATATTATATTGCACAAAAGGGTCCAGTATGCCTTAAAGGTTCAAAAAGCCACCGCAGTGGCGATTATATATATACAGATCATTATGATATTACTGGTGATGTGGATTGCTATTATAAGGGACTTTCATATGATGCCTCATCATCTTTTGACGATGGTATAAGTGAAATTATAGCACCATATGATGTTAAGAATATGAAAGAATTTACACCATCTTTTTTAAGTGGTTTTTATGCAGATACAGCGGATGTTGCGGCGGATGTATACAGGATGGATGCAGAAGCTATAGCAGTTGATGAAACGTATAAGCATATTAAAAAAACTGCCCATCTGGGTTCTGTAAGCATTGACAGTTATCAGGGAAATATGGAAAGAAGGCTTGGAACAAAGGTAGTATCTGAAGACAGAGCGCTATTCCCAGTGTGGTTTTTATCTTATCGCAATAAAGACAGAGTCGCATATGCAATTATAAATGGACAGACAGGAAAAGTTGTTGCAGATCTGCCAGTATCACTTGTTAAATATTTCGTTGGTTCGGCTTTGCTTGCAATTCCGATATTCATATTGCTTAATCTTATGTTTACGATAAGACCGAAAGTAACACTTGTAGTGGCTTCTTTTATAGCCTTGATCACAATCATAATGTATGTGAGTGAATTGAAAAAAATATACATAAAAGACAAGAAACTAGATGACAGGGGAAGAATGTATGCTGGTTTGGGTTTGGAAGAAAATATGTCTTCCATGGATAAGCTAAAAGAAGATCAAAAGCTTGCTGACAGCATAGCTGATGCCGTGGAAGAGGGCAGAAACAGGAAAGATAAGAAAAAATGTTTGTATAAAGAGAAAAGAGAAATTTCATGGACTATGAAGATTGCCATAATTGCTGTTATATTCAGCGGAGTTGTTCCGGTGTTATACACGTTACAGTTTGCAGCAATATTATATGGCGGCAGTACTGTATCTTTGGGTATGGGATTTCCTATATGTGTTACATTTTTTGCAGCAGGCGTTATACTTACTGTTACCAATCATAAGATATTTAAGAATGTATCGGGAAAGAATATATCTGGTAATATAGGCTCGCTTGCGGCTATGCTTATTGCGGCGGTGGTACTCTGGTTTAATCCGGTATCTGATATATATTACTATGCAGCTGTTATTGTAGAATTAATAGCTATAATATATACTGTTACGGATCTTATAAGATACTATAATATGCTTGCAACAAGGAAGCTTCCACAGTTTGATAATTATCGTGGAGGTGATGATAATGTGTGATAAGATATATAAGCATAACAAAATGAGCAGTATAGCTGTATTTTCTGCCACATTTATGATTATTGCTGCGATATTTTTGTTTCTCTCAGTGAAAAATGTAAGAGCAGAGGACGAAAAAGACTATAAGAATGTATATATTAATCAAGATACAGGATATGAAGCTATTATTGAAGATGATGCAGCACTTATGTCAGAGAATGATTATGAAGCACTGCTTGGATTTATGAAGCAGATTACATTATATGGAAATGTGATGCTGAAAACGATAGAAACTAACAATATGTCAACGGAAGGCTATATAAGAGCTCTGTATAATGAAAGATTCAAATCTGATAGTGGAACTATACTTGTAATAGATATGGATAATAGAAATATATGGATACATAGTAATGGTAAGATATATAATACTGTGACAAGCTCATATGCAGATACAATAACTGATAATGTATACAGGTATGCATCATCAGGTGATTATTATACATGTGCATATAAAGTTTTTGAGCAGGAGCTCGCGCTGCTTAAAGGGAGTAAAATATCTCAGCCAATGAAGTATATAAGTAACGCACTGCTTGCGATAGTTGCGGCTTTACTTATTAACTATGGTATTGTAAGAATGTATGTCAGAAAAAAAGTACCATCTATAAAGAAGATTATGAATGTTATACTGGTAAATAAAGCATTTGATAATTGTAAAGTAGTCCATACATACCAGAGCAAGACATATTCTCCTGTTGAATCAGATTCAGACAGTGGTTCATCAGGTGGAAGTTCATCAGGTGGCTCGTCAGGAGGTTCATCAGGTGGAGGCGGTGGTGGTGGACACAGCTTTTAAAAATAAGTTTCCAATACGTTTGTGTGTACACAAATGTATTGGGAACTTTTATTTTTTTATACATACATAAAATGGTTAATCAGATAAAAAATCAGATGAGAAATCATATGAAAATCAGATGAAATAAAGTGTACCCTTTGTCAAGGACACTATG
>ULLZ01037186.1_pt1 | contig 21268 bp, 18 predicted proteins | sample 1951531 | NCBI WGS metagenome assembly ULLZ01 (sample SAMEA4835538, study PRJEB28245) | human gut metagenome | biome: gut microbiome; material: fecal sample | place: Denmark | collected 2008
CGTTCGTCATCAACTAATATTCAATTAAACAACTATTTATTTTTCTTTCCCGCAAACTTTATCTTAATAGCCTGCTTAGCTCCATAAGGAAGAATATACTTAAGCTTATCTTCACTCTTTCTCATAGTACTGCATTCTGGAAGTTCTCTGTTAAGGTGTATGGCATCGAATTCGCACTTTGTAGTACATATACCACATCCGATACACTTATTAGGATCTACCACTGAGGCTCCACAGCCAAGACATCTTGCTGTTTCTTTCTTAACCTGTTCTTCTGTGAATGTAAGCTTTGCATCCTTAAACGACTTCTTGTGGTTAAACGAAGTATCTGTTCCTGGAACCTGTCTGCTGCTGTTATCATAGCTTTCTATGCTGATATTATTCTTATCAAGCTCTATGAACTCTCTTCTGTTACGTCCTATAGTAAGCGAACTATGTGGCTGCACGTATCTGTGAATAGATATTGCAGCTTCCTTACCCGCTGCAATAGCATCTATGGCAAATCTTGGTCCTGTATACACATCACCACCGATAAATATATCTGGATCTGTTGTCTGGTATGTAAGCTTATCTGCTTTTACTCTCACTCCATCAACCTGAACCTTAGTACCTTTAAGAAGTTCTCCCCATATAGTAGACTGACCTATACTTAAAAATACATGACGACAGTTTATTGTTTTTAAATCATTCTCATCATACTGTGGATTAAACCTTCCATCTGCATCTTTTACAGATATACATCTCTTAAGGACTATTCCTGTTACATGTCCATCTTCTGTGAGTATTTCTTTAGGTCCCCAGCCACAGTCAAGCTTAACACCTTCTTCGAGTGCTTCTTCCACTTCTTCCTCTGATGCCGGCATACCTTTTCTATCCTCAAGACAGAACATAGATACATTATAATCACCTACTCTTGTACTTGTTCTTGCAACATCAATAGCAACATTACCACCACCGATTACAACAACATCACCTTCAAGTGGATATTCGTGAGTATAACCAGCCTGCTTTAAGAAATCAACAGCAGATACAACACCATCGGCATCTTCTCCTGGTATTCCAGCCTTTCTTGAGCCCTGACATCCAATAGCTATATAGAAAGCCTTATAGCCCTGTTTCTTTAACTCGTCTATTGTAATATCCTTACCGACTTCAACACCTGTTTTAATATCAACACCCATCTTATGTATAACATCTATCTCTGCTTCTACAACATCCTTTTCAAGCTTAAATGATGGAATACCATACACAAGCATACCACCTGCTTTTTCATTTTTCTCAAAAACTGTTGGCTTATAACCTTTTTCTGCAAGATAGAATGCACATGAAAGTCCTGCCGGTCCACCTCCAATTATAGCAACTTTTTCATCAAAGCTACCCTTTGTTGATGGCACAACTTTCTTAGGTATATAACGTGTATCCGCCTTAAGATCCTGCATAGCTATGAATTTCTTAACTTCATCTATAGCAATAGCCTCATCTATAGTTCCTCTTGTACACGCATCCTCACATCTCCTGTTACATACATGTCCACATACTGCAGGAAACGGATTTTCTTTCTTGATAAGCGCAAGTGCATCAATAAACCTGCCCTGTGCAGCCATCTTAAGATAGCCCTGGACTGCTATATGTGCTGGACAGGCTGTTTTACAAGGTGCTGTACCTGTATCATAACAGTTAATCCTGTTCTTATCCCTGTAGTCCTCAGACCACATATGTGGTCCCCATTTCTGTTCTGATGGAAGCGGCATCTTAGGATACTTTACTTCTTCTCCTTCTTTAGTACATAACTTCTGTCCAAGCTTCACTGCACCAGCAGGACAATACTCTACACATCTTCCACAGGCAACACAATTTTCCTTTGTAACCTCTGCCACATATGCCGAACGTGACATATTAGGCGTGTTAAATAGCTGTGATGTTCTAAGTGCATAACATACGTTAACATTACAGTTGCATATGGCAAATATTTTATCCTGTCCATCTATGTTGGTAATCTGATGAACAAAACCATTATCCTCTGCCTTCTTAAATATCTCAAGTGCTTCTTCCTTAGTGATGTATCTTCCACCCTTACCTGTTTCAACAACATAATCTGCCATATCACCTACTGCTATACACCAGTCTGCAGGATCGTCAGCACATCCCTCATCATATGTTTTTCTTGACTTACGGCATGAACATGGACTTGCCGCATATTTTCCATCATACTTGTCTAACCAGTAGGATATCTTTTCCAGCGAAACAGCCTGGTTATTCATATCAATAGCTTTCTCAACTGGTATAACATGCATGCCTATACCTGCTCCTCCTGGTGGCACCATAGGAGTTATTTTTTCAAGTGGAAGACGACTCATGCGTTCAAAGAATCTTCCCATCTCAGGATGTTCTTCAAGAACTGTTGAATTCATATTGGTAAACTCTGCACTTCCGGGTACAAACATCGGAAGTACATACTGCTTCTCATGTTCAGGATTCTCCCAGTTATACTCTAACAACCCATTAAAAGACATCTGTTCAAGCTGCTTTTCAAGTTCTTTTTCATCCATGCCTGTTATCTTAACCATCTGTTTAAGAGTTTTAGGCTTACGCACCCCCATCTTTAAGGCTATTTCTGCCTGCTCATCTGTACATATAGGTGCAAGTCCCCAATATTCCGGACTATCTGCTGTCAGTTTTTCAAAGCCTAACTTTATAGGCACTCTGTCTGTTATCATTTTGCCAAGTCTTAAAACTGGCTCTCTTACCGGAAGTTCCGGATGAGGATTTTTAAATTCTTCTTTACTCATAAATATCCTTTCCTCCTAATATACTTCTAAATACTTATATATGCTTCTATTATTGTTTCCACTCAGCTACATGTTTCTTCAGCCATTCAGTCCATTCCTTCATGCCTTCGCCTGTTTTAGCAGATATAGGAATAACCTCCGCCTTTGGATTTCTCATTGCTATATATTCTTTACACTTATCAATATCAAAATCAAAATAAGACATAACATCAATCTTGTTAATAAGAACAACATCACATACTGAGAACATAAGTGGATACTTAAGTGGTTTATCATAACCTTCTGGTACTGAAAGTATCATGACATTCTTTACCGCTCCTGTATCAAACTCCGCCGGGCATACAAGATTTCCCACGTTTTCTAATATAACAAGATCAACATCACTTATATCAAGCTCTTCTATTCCCTGTCTTGCCATATCCGCATCAAGATGACACATTCCACCAGTATGAAGCTGTATAGCTTTGGCACCTGTATCTGCAATAGTCTTCGCATCAACATCCGAGTCAATATCCGCTTCCATGACGCCTATCCTTATATCCTCCTTTAACAGCTCTATAGTTTTTGTTAAAGTGGTAGTCTTTCCAGAACCAGGAGATGACATCAGATTTAAAAAAAACACTCCTTTTTTCTTAAGTTCTTCTCTTAAAAGTGCAGCACGCTCATCATTGCTTTCAAAAACACTTTTTTTCACCTCGATAACTCTTACGTCCTTCACTATATACCTCCATAGCATATTATAAGATATAGTGTACATCTTTTACATAAAAAAAGCCAGCACAATTGATAATGCTGACTTTATAACCTGTGTTATAACTAACTTTATTAATATACTGGCATATTATGATGTCGGGGTCAAAAGCCCCCGACTTTAATACCTACGAATTGTTCCGTGCTACGCACTCCCACAATTCTCCCCAATATTCGCATATCGTGGGATTATCATCCCACTTTTATGCTCATATCGGGGCGGGTCCCAAGGTCTTTCACCCACCTATGAGCAAGCTCATGTGAGTTTAGACCTTTTGACCCTGGTATCATATTATAATACAGAAAGATAATTATCCATCTCTTCTGTTATCTGTTCATAATCCTTTTCCATAGCCTCTGATATCTCACCATACAAAAGCTTTCTAGCAGTAGTAAGCATTCTGCTGTCTGCCGACTTCATACGTCTTAGTTCTTTAGCTCTGTCATTTTTTATGTTAAATAATGCTCTTACAAGATGCATAAGCTGTACAAGATCCTGTGACTTAACCATCTCATCATATTTCATAGGATGAACCTTTTCATTAAGCTCTTCATCTTCCCTACAGTGCTTTGCCCTTTCAATAAGTTTCTTACAGGCATCCTTATCAATAATACCTCTGATCATGACCTTAGTACTGTCAACAGGAGAATATATAATTCCTTTACTGTCATAAACAGGCTGAAGAAAATAATAATCCTTATCAATACCTTTAATAGGCGGCTTTCCAATATTCTCAATCTCACACACACCTACTACACCATAAACAACTTTATCATTGATCTCAAACATATCATTACACCTCTCATATGCATAACGCAAAACTTATTAAATTATCTCTTATATCTGGGTGTAATTATACATCAATTCGACATTTTTTTCAAAATGATATTAGAAAAAACACGAAAAAAAAACATAAAAAATACAAAAAGCAGATTATTGTATATGCCTTATTACATACACATAATCTGCTTTATAATTAATTATTTTATGTATATATCAGTCCAATAAACAGCCTGCTGATATATTAATAAAGATCTACTTTTCCAGCGAGATTGCCATTAGCTACATAATAGCATGCATTATCTTCTGGCTTAAGATACATTTTAAGGTCTTTTATTTCAACATTCTGGCTCTTTACATCTTCTGTTATTCTTGCAACAAGTGTCTCTTCATCTACCTGCTTACCATCAAACTGGAAAAACAGCTCTTTTTTAAATGTCTTCTTCGCTGCTGTTTTTCTTGTAGTCTTTGCTGCTGACTTGGCAGCTGTTTCTTTTTTAGCTTCTGCTGCTTTCTTAGCAGCTGTTGTCTTTGTGGATGCTGTTGTCTTCTTTGCTGCTGGCTTTCTTCCTGGTTTCTTCTTTGCAGTCTCTGCTTTAACTTCTTCTACAACTGCTTTGACCTCTCCCTTTTTTTCTTCCAGATCTGATTTCACTTCACTAAGCTTAGCTGCGATATCTTCTGTCTTCTTTACTGCAGCTTCCTTAACTGGTTTCTTCTCTGTTGCCTTTTTAGCTGTTTTCTTAGTCTCTTTAACCTCTGTGCTAGCAGCAGCCTTATTATCTACTGCTGATGTACTACCAAATATGTCCTTTGTTTCCACCTTAGTTCTCATGATTCAATCCTCCCTAATCATTCACTACATGTTAAAAAGTTTCTAATAGCATCTGCAGCTTCATTCTCATCACTGCCATCAGCGATCACTTTAACTTCGATGCCTTCTTTTAAACCAAATGCCATAATCCCCATAAGACTTTTGGCATTGATATTTTTTCCTTCGCCCTCAATCTCAATATGACTATCATATTTACATGCTATCTGAACAAGCTCAGCTATTGGATTCTTATGTGTCTTATCAATGTCTGCAACCTTAACCAATTCTGTCATCGTTAACATCCACCTATCTTTCATTAATTAATTACATTTGTAAAATATACCGCATACATACGAATAAGTCAATACCCAGCTCAAGTCTCACAATACATTCTATAATCAGGCTTTATGTTTGTTTTCTGCTAACGATACAAGAATCTGTGATATTTACCGACGTATATTTATCATCTTACCTGATAGTTTTATCTGCATATCCCATATGATACAGTTCATTCATCTGTTCGTCAAACTTAGGTTTTAATTCATAATCACCAAGTATTTTAATCAGCTGCTTAACCTTTTTATCATCAGTAGTTACTTTGTAAACATTATCCATAACCTCTTTATAAATGCTTTCAAGCTCTGTTACCTGGTCTTTCTCATCAAGCCCTTCAATATAACTTAAAACGCCTAATGAGTAAGCACACTCGTAATTTCCAGTCATCCCTGCATTATCATAAAGACATTTTGCAGCCACTGCAGTCTTAACAAGTTCTGTAACCATAATTAAACATTCATCTCCTTCTTGAATGTCTGTATATAATCTTTAACTGCTTTTGTATCATAGTTATTCTCTTTCATAAGCTTTATAAAGTGTGAACCTACGATAGCACCATCTATAATATCACAAAGTGGTTCTACATCTTTAGCTGTTCTTATGCCAAAGCCCATCATAACAGGAACTGGGCTGTTCTTTTTAACTTCCAAAAGATACTCTCTTATCTTTTTATGGAAATTAGCCCCTTTTCCTGTGACTCCCATCTGTGAAACACAATAAATAAATCCTTTTGCTTCCTTTGTAAGCATAGGAATACGCTCTTTTGATACCGGCGATACAAGCTGTATTAATATAGGTGCTCCTGATACATTTTCAAGTGCAGCCTTTAACTCGCCCTGCTCTTCATATGGAAGATCTGGTATAATAAGTCCATCAACACCACATTCTGCACACATGGCTGCAAATGTATCCAGACCATAATGATACACTGTATTATAATACATCATGAAAACAACTGGTGTACTAAGCCCTTCATTTCTTACCTTTTTCATAAGTTCAAAAACCTTTGCAAGAGTAGCTCCGTTTTGTATAGCTTCATATGAAGCATTCTGTATAACTGGTCCGTCTGCAACTGGATCTGAAAAAGGAACACCAAGCTCCATTACATCGATACCCGCTTCCTGCTGTGCATGCATAATCTTTGCTGTTGTATCCATATCAGGAAGTCCTGCTGTTGTATATGTTATAAATGCCTTCTTGCCTTCTGCCTTAAGTGCAGCCATCTTTTCTTCTATTCTGTTCATTACTTGTTTGTCTCCTCTCCATTAATATATTTCTGAACTGTATGAACGTCCTTATCTCCTCGTCCTGACAGACACATAACAATAGTCTTGCCATTATATTCGCCCTGTGCCATCTTTAACACATGTGCAAGAGCATGCGCACTTTCTATAGCTGGTATTATACCCTCTTCTCTGCACAGCTCCATAAATGCATCCATACACTCAGAATCTGTTATAGACACATATTGCGCTCTGCCAGAATCTCTTAAATAAGCATGTTCTGGTCCTACACCTGGATAATCAAGACCTGCTGATATAGAATGTGCAAGCTTTATATTTCCATCTTCATCCTGTAAAAGATATGACTTCATTCCATGAAGTACACCTGGCTCACCAAGTGCCATTGCAGATGCATGCTTACCTGTTTCAACTCCAAGACCACCAGCCTCGACTCCTATCAGTTCAACATCCTTATCATCTATAAAATCTGCAAACATACCTATAGAATTAGAACCACCGCCTACACAGGCAACAACAGCATCTGGAAGTCTTCCCTCTTTTTCCAGAATCTGTCTTCTTGCCTCTGTTGATATTATTCTCTGGAACTCTTTTACCATCTTGGGATATGGATGTGGCCCAACTGCGGAGCCTATTACATAGAATGTATCTTCTGCCTTTTCTGCCCATGTTCTTATAGCTTCATTAGTAGCATCCTTAAGTGTTGAACTTCCTGTAGTTACAGGCTGTACTTTTGCTCCAAGAAGTTCCATTTTAAACACATTAAGTGCCTGTCTTTCTATATCCTCAGCGCCCATAAATACTGTACATTCCATGCCAAAAAGCGCTGCTCCTGTTGCAGTTGCAACACCATGCTGGCCTGCTCCTGTTTCTGCTATAACCTTTGTTTTTCCCATCCTTTTAGCTAACAGAATCTGACCTATTACATTATTTATCTTATGAGCTCCCGTATGATTAAGATCTTCTCTTTTAAGATATATCTTTGCACCATATTTTTTACTGAGTTTTTCGGCATAATATAAAGGATTTTCTCTTCCTACATACTCCTTAAGATAATATTTATACTCCTTTATGAATTCAGGATCCTTCATTGCCTCATCAAATGCCTTCTCCAGCTCATTAAGTGTATTCATAAGTGATTCTGAAACATACTGTCCGCCAAATTGTCCATAATATCTGTTATCCTGCATCATTACTCCTCTTTTCTTTTACTACTTTTTATTTTATTCTTTATTTTTATTCCTTATCTTCTTTAACTGTTCTTAAATCAATCCAGTGTTTTCACTTTCGTGCATTTAATATGAATTCTTTTACCTTTTTTTCATCCTTCCCCTTTATCAATATGTCATCATATTCAACTCCAGTGCTTATATCAACTACATCTGGCATTGCACATTTAACAGCAGCTGCAACATTTAAACTGTTAAGTCCTCCGGCAAGAAACAATTTCTTTTCTTTTAATTCAAGCTCTTTTACGCCATTCCAGTCAAATGTTTTACCCGATCCTGGAATACCCGCATCAAGAAGTATACCAACAATCTTATCCTTATGTGCTGCCTCTGATACGCTTTTTTTAATATCATCCATGTTGTCATTTTTGCCAATATTAACAGCCCTTATGATTGGAATTCTGCTCTCATTATATACATCCTCATAAAGCTCACCATGTATCTGTATATAGTCAAAACCATTATCCTGTATCTGCCTAAGCTTGTCTGTATCAGGAGATACAGTTACAGCAACCGTTTTTATATCTGACTCTTTCAATATCTTAACAAGTCTTCCTGCCTCATCGATTGTTATGTCCCTTTTACTTTTAGGATAAAAAACAACCATTCCTCCATAATCTGCCCCATACTTTATAAGAAGCCTGGCATCTGCTTCACTTGTTATCCCACATATTTTCACTTCTGTTTTTTTTCCATTTTGATCCAGTTCTTCTTTTTCACATTCATTGTCATATATGCATTTAAACTCTGATATAAGCTCGCATGGATTTTCAGCCTCCATAAGCACAGTTCCTATAAGAAGTGCATCTGCACGGCTTTTTGCAAGAAGCTTTATATCATCTGTATCAGAAACACCGCTCTCGGATACAAGAAGCTTCCCTGCTTTTCTCATATCATCTGTCACCATGTCTGATAGTTTCTTCGTTGTTTCAAGATTCACCTCGAAGGTTTTAAGATTGCGGTTATTAATTCCTATTATCTTAACATCAAGTGCAAGCATTCTTTTCATTTCCTCTTCATCATGCACCTCACATAACACATCAAGTCCAAGGCTGTATGCAAGCTCATACAACTCTTTAAACTTATCATCATCTAATATAGCTGCTATAAGGAGTATGGCATCCGCACCAATAACCCTGGCCTCATACACCTGATATGGATCTATTATAAAATCTTTCCTGATGATCGGAAGCTGTGTCATGTTTCTTATCTGCTTAAGATATTCTGTGCTTCCATTAAAATGATCCTCTTCGGTAAGACAGGATATTGCATCTGCACTTTCGCTATATTGTCTGATTCTTTCAACAAGCTCAATTTTATTATTCATTATCCCATGACTTGGTGAAGCTTTTTTAAATTCACCTATGACTGATAATCCATCTTTTTTTAATGCTTCATAAAAGCTGTTAATTTTCCTTGTGGAAGAAAGTGCAAGCTCTTTCATCTTTTCTTCGCTTATTCTTTTCTTATGTTCAGGAAGTCTTTTTAATTTATCTTCTACTATTACATCAAGTATCATACTTAGTTTCCTTTCCTGATATTAAACAATATATTAGTTAACTTATACGCTCATTATATCCTGCCATTAACGAAGTTTTCTATCATTCTTTTTCCATGCTCTGTATATATGGATTCCGGGTGGAACTGAAGTCCCACAACCGGATATTCCTTATGTTTTACAGCCATTATCTCCCCATCCTCTGTCCTTGCTATGACTTCAAGCACATCGGGAAGTGTATCTTCTATAACCGCAAGGGAATGATACCTTGCAACCTTCACAGGTGAAGGGATTCCTTCAAATATACTCTTACCATTATGCGTTACATCTGACTGTTTTCCGTGCATAAGCTTTTTCGCATATGAAACTGTTGCCCCGAATGCCTCACCTATACTCTGATGTCCTAGACATATTCCAAGTATTGGCTTCTTACCTGCAAAATACTTTATTGCCTCTACACTTATTCCTGCCTCTTTAGGACTTTTAGGTCCTGGAGAGATTACTATTGATTCCGGATTAAGCTGTTCTATTTCTTCTATCGTTATCTTATCATTTCTTACAACCTTTATATCATTATTAAATATTCCTATAAACTGATACAGGTTATATGTAAACGAATCATAATTATCTATTAACAGAATCATAACTTTTCCTCCTTAACAAGGGTCTTTGCAAGTGCCATAACCTTGTTACAACACTCCTGGTATTCAAGCTCCGGCTTTGAATCTGCAACAATTCCTGCACCTGCCTGAAGATATACCTTGTCACCTTTTTTAATCATTGTCCTGATAGTTATGCAGAAGTTCATATTGCCTCCGAAATCAAGATAGCCTGTAGCGCCTCCATACAATCCTCTTCTGACTGTTTCCAGTTCATCTATGATTTCCATTGCCCTTATCTTTGGTGCTCCGCTTAGCGTTCCTGCAGGAAGAAATGATGACACAAGATCAAGCGGATGATATTCTCCGTTTTTTCTTCCTTCAACAAGTGAAACGATATGCATTACATGTGAGTATCTTTGTACATTCATAAACTGTGATACTCTTACTGAGCCCAGCTCACTTATCTTTCCGCAGTCGTTTCTTGCAAGATCAACAAGCATAACATGTTCCGCCCTTTCCTTCTCATCTGCAAGAAGCTCTTCTTCTAAGGCTAAATCCTCTGCCTTGTTTTTACCTCTTCTTCTTGTTCCTGCTATAGGACATGTATATACTTTAGAATCAGTCTGCTTGACTATCATCTCCGGCGAACTTCCTATTATCTCAAAATCGCCAAAATTATAATAATAAAGATAAGGAGATGGATTAAGTTCTCTTAGCTTTTCATATAACTCAAAGCCTGTCTGTTTTGTTTCAATCGTCCATCTTTGCGATAAAACTGTCTGGAATATATGTCCATCTTTTATGTACTGTTTTATCTTTTCAACCTTTTGGCTATATTCATCAAGCGTGTCTGATTTTTTCAATATATGTCCATCTAAATCCATATTTACTTTTTCATCGTGATATTTATCTATGCCTGTTCTTGCCTGTCTGATAAGCTGTTCTGCTTCCTCCATGGCTCTTTTTCTTCCAGCCTCATTATCCTCATCAAGCACTACTGCTGTGAATGTTTCTGCCTCATGGTCAATCGCTATAAACCTTGAAGCAAGCATAAGCTGTATAGTTTCTATTCCAATCTCATCAGGGTTATCATCTGGCAGTTTCTCAGTGTATCTTATATAGTCATAACCAAGACTTCCAACAAGACCTCCCATAAATTCAAGTTCTTTTGCATCTTTTATTATCTTGAATTCATCAAAATATTCCTTTAACCGTTCAAGTGGATTGCCATATCTTATATCTTTCGTCCCATCAGCTCTTGTTATAACAAGACTATCTTTATCTGACTGGATAATCTCTTCCGGATCAACCCCCATAAATGTATATCTGCCGTTTTCTTTATCATTGCTTTCCATAAGAAAGCCCTTATGCTCTCTGCCAAGACCCTTGTATAGTTCTATCGCTGTTTCATCAACTATACTGACTGTTTTCTTATAAGCCTTTAATACTCTCATACATTCAATCCTCCAGTTAATTATGCTGCAAAATCAAAAAAGTCCCTGACAGGATTCTTTCCTGTCAGGGACGAATAATCATATATCGTGGTGCCACCCTTATTCATAAGTGTTTGTCTGATTAATCAACATATTATCATATATGCATCATCTATGTATATGATAACAATCATGATAAACTAAATTATATCAAACCATAATACTAACCAGCTTACCAATATCAAACCAATAATACACTTACCTTTTCCCGGATACTAATATATCCTGCCTCTATAACGTGAGGACACGTCACAAACTACTTAATCCATAACCAGAATCTTTAATATGTGAATCTCCCAAGCCCATTCCTTTAAGACTCCCATACCGGCTTTCCAGCACCGCCGGCTCTCTGTGATGTTCATTCATAAAGTACTATCTTGTTCATTGACTTTAATATATTAAATTGTTGAAGTAATAATATCACCATCATTTTAAAAGGTCAAGCATTATTTTTCTTTTGTATTATTATTTTGTATTATTTTCTAATTTTCTTACTTAATCTTTGTTTCTTTCCAGCTTACTTTTCCTGTCTGTCAGATTCATCCTCTTCCCACTTCACATTATTGCAGTCATGCTTTTTACAGCTATCTTTTTCTTCCATAGCTTCTTTTCTCGTATCCGGAAGTTTTTTATATGCGTTAGTCTTTTTGAATTCAGAATACACATCCTCATATGCCGCCTGAAGTTCTTTTTTCGCAGGATCATCTTCTCCTATCCTTGACATATTTGTAAGATACATATCTGAAGCTTCTTCCTTGCTCTTCGCATTTTCCAACTGTTTTTTAAAGGCTTCCCTCATTGTTTGTACTCTTGCAGCCTTTGCATAAGTCACAGGATCATTCATGCGAAGATATTGCATCTCATCAGCTGTCAACTTTTTTCCACTCTCCAGTTTTCTATAAAGCTTTTCAACAAACTTTTTCTTCTGTTCTTCTGTCATGCCTGTTGTTGGATCAAATATACTATCCACTGCTTCTTTTAAATGCAATCCTATAGTTGCTGTATCAGCTTCATTCTGTGTCTTTGTCTCTTCATTGCCTACGCTATATTTCTTAAATATATTACAGGCTGTTCTCATAACCTTGCCCTGATTGTTCATACTGCTTTTATAAATAGCAGTCCTGCAGCTATTAACTGCGTTATTATATGTTTTTTCCTGTGTATTCATACTTTTTCTCCATTCAGAATTAAGTTTTACATATCGTTTATCCACTTGTCTAACCGGAATAATAAATGCAAAAAGACTACGGACAGCAGTATTCATCATTCATCAACGAACTTATCACTGCTCTCCGTAGCCTTGTTTACTTTTCTACATCCATGTACTATATACATCGTATGAATATATATTTTTCTTAACCCTTAATGCTTTATAAACATTGAAATACTAAACATCACAATAACCACATCTGTTAAAATGCGATCACTTAAATCAAATCATAGAAGAATATTCTTTAATTCTTCAAATGAATCAATCTTTGCAATATAATCTTTATCACTTACTTCTCCAAAACCATACTCTGCATATATAAAGTCAATTCCTGCATCCTTTGCTGACTGTGCATCACCTGATGTATCACCGACATATACAGGAATATTAAGTTTATTCCTTTCAATCAGTATCTTATTGCTCACACCTTTAGATGCCCTTGTTCTTCCCCAGCACTCAGTGTCTTCAAATATATCCGAAAAATGATGTGCCTTTATAAATGCCTCTATATAGCCATCCTGGCAATTGCTGACTATAAACAATCTGTATTTTTCCTTAAGCTGCTCTAATGTTTCTCTCAGCTTTGGAAAAAGGACACCTCCTTTTTCTTCAAGATATCCATTTTCAAATTCACATAATTCATCCATAAGTGCATTTCTTACATTTTCTTTTTCTTGTGGAAAAAGCTTAGCTGCTATGTCATACATAGGAAGCCCCATGCAGTCTCCAAGTTCCTCTATTGTTATTGGTTTTCTTGTTATTTCTTTATGTCTTTTAAGTATAATATTCCATGCCTCACATATAGGTTTTGATGAGTTCCATAGTGTTCCATCAAGATCAAATATTATACTGTCATATTTATCTTTTATATTCATACTTTCCACCTTTCAGGTATATTTTAAATTGTCACAATTTCTCTTCATTCATACTGTGCCAGACAATCCGTTTTATTGTGCTTCTTCCTTAAGACAGCTGTCAAGCTCTGCTATCAGCCCTTCAAGCTGCTGCTCATTGGTTATATCATACACTATCATAAAGCAGTCCTTTGCAAGTCTGTATTCCTTATCCTGAAGCATCAGTTCACCTACTCTGTATATTATACCTATTGTCTTTGAGTCTGGACCAGGTTCAACATGCTCCTTATCAAACATTTCCTGCATCTGCTTTATTGTATACTTCTGCCCGTTTTCATTCACTTCTTCCTTTGTTATGACATCCTCATCTTTATTTATACTGTCTTTACTCTCATTATTTTTAGCTGCTGCCAGTGCATTTTTTATGTATTCAAGCTCAGAATCGGCATTATCTGTATGATAATATATATTGCTGTATGTATAGCATGCCTCTGCCATATCTGTATTGTATGATGAAAGATAATAAAAGCCCATATTTCTATAGAATCTCGCCATCGTAGCTCTTGTACAACAAAATCTGTATGCCTGTTTTGTCATATCAAGATATCTTGTTATCATATTCAGATATTTATAACATTCTGCAAGTCCAAGATATGAATCTAAGTCAACCGAATTCCAGCACAGTGCATTTTTATATGCATCCTCTGCTCTTTTATACTTCTGCAGCTTAACACAAAGTTCTGCATAAGTTCTGTAATATTCAGCTATCGGGAGCTCAGGCATCTTCACATCCATTTCCGGTTCAAAATAGCATGCATATATATAATATTCCATAATATGATTAGTACACAGCCATATCTGACCATCTCCTTCTGACTTTCTGATAACAAGCTCCTTGTCTATCATTCCAGCCTTTCTTACGCCTTTATATTCTTCCTCTATTACATCAAGCACATTACCAAGTATGTCTGCTGCCTTATCGTAATCTCCTGACTTAAACACCTCTTCATAATTGCCATATCTTTTTTTTAGCTCATTAAGCTTATTGTAATCCATGAAATCTATCTGACCTTTCATTTTTTGTTTTTAGATGCTTTTTTCTTCACATCCATAGTAGTTTTTCTTTCCGGATACTCTCCAATAAGAACCGCCATGCTCCTTGGAGGCATAACAACTTTTCTCTTTTCACTATCAATATATATATTTTCCTTTTTATCACAGGACTTTAAGACAACCTCAAAACCATTCCTGCCCTCAATCTTAGGCAGTGCCAATGCATAGTTTTCCCAATGCATATTATAGGCAACATATATGAGTTTTCTTGATTCTTTGTCAGAATACGTATCAGAATACATTATTCCTATCTGTCTGCAGTAATTATACATATCTGCATACCACGCGTTAAGTCCATGAAACGATACATCCGGATAACCAGATGACAAACTGTCACTTTGTGTCAGTCTGTATCTGCTGTGCAGTATTCCGTATTTTTTTCTTATACTTATAAGCTGCTTTGTCCAGTTTAATATCTCTGTTGAATCATTGTTATTCTTCCAGTTCACCCATGATATTTCGTTATCTATACAATACGGGTTGTTATTACCCTGCTGACTGTTTGTAAACTCATCGCCTGCAAGTATAAGCGGAGTTCCCTGTGCAAGAAGAATCATTGCAAGAGCATTTTTCATCTGTCTGACCCTTAACTGTCTTACTCTTTGTTTTCTTGTTGTTCCCTCTTCCCCACAGTTCCAGCTATAGTTAAAATTCTCACCATCCCTGTTATTCTCACCATTTGCTTCGTTATGCTTCCTGTCATAACATACAAGATCATACAAGGTAAAACCGTTATTTGTCGTTACGTAATTAATTATTGCGGCATTATCAGGGTTGTTAAGCTGCATATCTGCAAATGCTTTCAACATATCCTCATCGCCTTTAAGATAACGTCTTATAATATTCTGGACATCATTGTTGTAGCTTGCCATATGCCTGTATACACCTTTATTTTTATTCCAGTATATAGTCATAATCTTTGTATCTGCCAGCTGTGCATCATTTGCAAGTGCATTAAGCGATACCTCATCGCAATATATGTGAACCCCGTCTATATGGTATTCCTTAACCCAGTATCTTACACATTCTAATATATACGCTGTTGTGACATCCTTAAAAAAGAATTCCATAACAACTTCTATTCCCATACTATGAAGAGATTTAACCATATCTTTAAATTCAGTAGTATAATCCACATATTCACCCGCATTTCTTTCAGCTTTATAACTATAAGCTGCTTTAGGTGCAAAATAAAACCCGTTAGTATACCCCCAGTAGTTAACCTTAACTTCTCTATCATATATATTCTTAACATATGTACTATGTTTCATATATATGTATCGTGATAAAGTCTCCTTATCCATAAACTGTGTGAATCTGCCCATCTCATCATATTCGTAAGCTGGCATAAGCTCTATCGTGGTTATTCCCAGTGTTTTAAGATACTCTGCTTTTTCAACAATTCCGGCAAATGTTCCCTTTGCTTTTACCTTTGAGGTTTTGCTTTTGGTATAACCTCTCACATTAAGCTTGTACATAATACATTCATCATAAGGAATATGCAGCTGTCTGTCATCTTCCCAGTTGTAATCAGCAAGCTTAACTGGACTTGTATGTATAGTATCTTTTTTTTCTATGCCAAATATTTCACATTCTGTTACTGCTTTAGCATATGGGTCAACTATATATTCTTCATTTTCTTTAAAACAATAAAAGCAGTCATCTATATTAATACCTGTTATGAATATCGAATAAACTATCCCCATCGTTTTGTGTAATTCAAGTTCATAAAAAGGCTCTGTATCATTCTTTTTAAAGATACATACATACACTGCTGTATCACTATGCATTGCTGCATAGCTGCTGGCATATGCGAAATTATATCCACCGTTAACTATATTGCAGCCCATCATACACGGGCTGCCTATTTCATATTTCATAAACTCCTCCTGTTTAAAAAAAGAAAATATAGTTTATATCATATAAGACCTGTAAAATCAAAATCAGGAATAAAGCTTTCCTTTGCTGTATCCCCTTCCTGGATAAACCCATTAGTTACTCCTATATCTATAGCGTAATCAACGACTTCATCATACTCTTTATGAGTTACTTTTCTATACAATTCTTTATATTCCTTTACATGTTCAAGTGGCGTATACTGGTTCATAATGCTTATGTATATATCATCCTTATAGGTATCATAAAGATAACCTATAACCGCTTTAGAATCCTTAGTACAGCCCGGAAGTACAAGATGTCTTACTATAACCCCTCTTTTCATAACTCCGTCTTCAACATAGCCACTCTGTACAAGCTCATCCTCATCACTATACATACAAGGGCTTCCAACCTGTCTTACCATCTCATTCAACGCGCTTTTTGCCACCTCTGGATAATCCTCTGCATGGGAATATTTCAAAGCAAGACTACTGTCCATATACTTAAAATCCGGAAGATAAACATCAACAAGTCCATCCAGTCTTTTAAGAGTTTCTATATTCTCATATGCACTTGTATTGTATACAACCGGTATTCTAAGCCCATTATCCCGCGCCTTAGTAAGCGCCTGTGCTATATGTAAAGCATAATGTGTTGGTGTAACAAGATTAATGTTGTTAGCATGTTTATCCTGTAATCTTAACATAATATCAGCTAATCCGTCTACTGTTATATATTTTCCAACTGCAGCCGCAGCTATTTTATAGTTCTGACAGAACACACACCTTAATGTACATCCGCTAAAGAATATAGCACCACTTCCATGTTCACCGGATATACATGGCTCCTCCCACATATGCAGTGCAGCCCTTGCCACCTTTATCCTGTCTGGCATCAGGCAATATCCTGTCCCCGTATGTCTGTTTACCTGACACATACGGGGACACAATTGGCAGCTTATATTATCAGCCGTATACTTTTTTATTTCTTCTGTGTCCATAATAATCTCCATTCATACATCTGGTTTATTTACATCATACTTTTAAGCTTACTAAAAGCTTCCTTTATTCCACCAGTTTCATTTATCAGTCCTATTTTTACAGCCTCTTTTCCTACTAGTATCGTTCCAAGATCCTTTGTTAGCATTTTGGTATTCATCATCATGGCTTCTATGTCAGCTTCACCTGTTTTACTATGATGTGCTATAAACGACACTATCCTTTTCTGTATCCTTTCAAAATAATCATATGTCTGTCTTGCCCCTATAATATTACCACTCATGCGTACAGGATGTATTATCATAGTTGCTGTAGGCACTATAAATGAATAGTCTGCACTAACTGCAAGTGGAACGGCTATACTATGTGAATCGCCAATAACAAGCGATACTGTCGGCTTACTCATGGATGCTATCATCTCTGCAAGCGCAAGTCCTGCACTGACATCGCCTCCTACTGTATTCATAAGAAATAATACACCACTTATACTATCATCATTCTCAATAGCTGCCAGCTGTGGAAGAATATGCTCATACTTGGTAGTTTTACTTGTCGCTGGAAGAATATCATGTCCTTCTATCTCACCTATTATTGTTATAAGTTTAATCGCATTGCCATCATTATCCCCCTTAAGTGTCACCTGTCCGTCACACATATCTGTCTTGACATTTTCATCATCGTTCATATCATACCATCCTTTTGATAAGTTTCTACAGAATATCTGTATACCTTATAGTCTGCTGATATTAACCATATTATTCATCATAATCCTCCATTCTTGCGTGTGAAAAATCTTATTTTTCACGCTAATCACTTTATCACTATCTGGAATCTATCCACCTTACGTCCATATATTCCTGCATATCCATCCTGTCCGTCATTTCTTTCATTATCTGTCTGATATGGAAAATAGTCATTTCCTGTTGTACTTACCCTGTAATATGCATATTTGTAACCATTCTCTGTAAATGCCTGGTAATGGGGTGCTTCATTATATAACAGCGTGTCTGGTGTGTAATAATATACTTCAACCGCCTCTATACTATATCCGTTTCCGGCATAACCATTATAATAATCTGAAATATCTGAATTGCGGCTATCAACATAAGCAAGCCATCTTCCATTAGAATATACTCTGTATACTGCATATCCTATATCTGTTGATAAAGTTATTCCTGTTATATTTCTGCCTCTTATTCCAGCATAGTCTTCATCGTTAATCACCTGTGGAAGCCAGTAATCTCCGTCTATCTGTGCCTGATATATCACATTAACCTTTCTTCCTGCCTGTGCACTGGTTTCTATATAAGCATCTTTATATGGCGATGAATAATCTGCATAATATATATTTCCATCAAATTCATGATCACCTATCCTGTATGCTCCAAACTGCCACATCATGCAGTCCATATCCGGCTCTTCTACATCCCAATGCGCAAGCCACATGTTAAAGCCCTCAGTCATAGAAAGACGATTAGTATCCAGTACATTTTTATAATAGTCATAATTCGCATATACGCCTGTTATATAACCTCTTGAATGCATTTCCTCTATGAATCTTATACAGATGTCTGTAAGCAGTGTCCTGTCTTCTTCACTATATACATCCATTCCATGATTTTTCTTGTATTCATCCGCATCCTCCATATCAAACCATACACCACGAACCGGGTTACGTCCTTTAAGCATCCGCAATGTGTGGGATATTTCAGACTCTGTTTCCTGCATCGTCATTGCATAGCTATATATATATACTCCATATGGAATACCCAGCCTTTCACATTCATCCATGTTTTGTACAGCCTGCTTATCATCCTGATATGCATAATCATTGCCATATCCAATGCGTATTATCACACCCTCTATGTGTTCCTTTGCACTGTCCCAGTCAATAAGGCCATCATGACCACTTACATCAATAACAACAGCCATAGCTGCATTATTCATTGTAACCGCCATTATACAGCTAAGTATAATCACGAAAAACATTTTTAATATGCTTTTATATTTATATTTACCACGCACCATCAAACCTCCTTTTTAGAATTAAAGAATATAAGCATTGTTACAATGTCTGGGAAACAATGATATATTCTTAATTTATCTTATTCTAAAAAGCAGGCTTATGTTCTATATATTCACTCCTGACCCTTATTATTCTCATGTATGCGCCCAAGCAAATATAAAAGCTGTTTAAATATATCCTCATTATTCAGTACTATTATACACAGCTGTTCTCTGGCTCTTGTGACAACCTGATAAAAAAACTTTTCAATTATGTCATCGTTATCCCCTTCATAATCTGCACACAACTCACCATATTCATTATAACTGAATTTGCCATCTATGACCGTTAACACTTTATCAAACTCTTTTCCTATAACCTTGTATGTATTAAATTTCCTTGTTTTATACATGTTGCTGGCATTTTTATAGGATTTCTCATAGTCTATGTATATATACTGTTTAGCCTTATAGTATGCCTTAAGCTTTTTAAACTCGTTTATGCTGTTAGCATAGCATATAGTTACACAATCATATCTATAACCTTTTCCTCGCTTGGTAAGATCAAACATATTTCTTATAAATTCTGATAATTCAGGATTCGTTCTTATCCTGTCCGAAAGAAAATACTTTTCATCAGCTATATCTTCTATTCTTTTATCCATAGCCCGTTTCTGCTCCTGACGGGACAATATCTGTTCGCAGTCATAAAACATCACTATTTTGGTATTAATACAGCTGTCTGCAGCTTTCATATCCAGATTCACAGCTGCACTTTCTATAATCCACTCAAACTGATCATCATGTATACGCTGTGTTTCATCAACAAGTATATAAGAATATCCACTAAGCATATCCTTACTTATCAGATCTTTAGAAGTTATTATATCTGTACATGGTATAGCATGCTCTAGTATATCTATGTTAGGCGTACGTCTTCCGAAATGTATTACACATTTACGTACATTTTCCGGCAGTTTTCTTACAGTGTCATATAAAAGCAGGGTTTTTCCAGTTCCAGCCTCGCCTTTAACTGAATAATACTTTTTATCATCATCACTTAAAAGTCCTGCAAGAAGTTTTCTGCTCATAGCCTCCTGCTGGTTAGTAAGAAAGTACTGATGCCTTGCAAACCTTTCAGGTGAGTTGACAGGAGAAATAAGATAATCCTTTGCTTTAAAAAGACTTTCTATATTATTTTTCATGCATTTTTTAAAGCTTCTGATATCCTGTGCAACGCTTGAAAAATCAGATACATATAGTTTATTATCCGTATCAAGCTTATATACTGTATTCGTATCAAGAATATAGGTATATGAAATAATATCTGTTGTGACCGGACTAAGATAATATCTGTTTCTTACAAGCTGCTGTTTTATTCTTTCTTCACCAACATCCTCACTTTTAAGTTCAATATTCAATATTCTTTTCCTGTTCGATGACACTTTAAGCAGATCAAACTCTTTACTGATATGTGCTATCGTATATGAATAAAAAAAGTTATCCAGATCTTCTATCTGTACACCTGATTTCATAAGCTTTGTTACAAGCTGTACTAAGGACTCCTTTTCCCTTATCCTCGTCCTCTGAAAGTCCTTTCTTTCTGACATGATATATTCATATTCTGCAAATCTGTCGTTATCTTCAATTCTTGTTAATGTATAAAGATTAATAGAAT
>ULLZ01023877.1_pt1 | contig 20072 bp, 17 predicted proteins | sample 1951531 | NCBI WGS metagenome assembly ULLZ01 (sample SAMEA4835538, study PRJEB28245) | human gut metagenome | biome: gut microbiome; material: fecal sample | place: Denmark | collected 2008
TAAATGAGATAATAAAGGCAGCCATACCTATGAAGGTAAGGGCAACAGGTGGACATCCATCCAAAAGAACATATCAGGCTATAAGAATAGAGTTGAACAGAGAACTTGAGGTTCTTGAGAATTCGATAGATATGATGATAGACAGGCTTAATAAAGAGGGACGCCTGTGTATAATAACTTTTCATTCACTTGAAGACAGAATAGTGAAGGTCAGATACAAGAACAATGAGAATCCTTGTACTTGTCCTCCAAGTTTTCCAACATGTGTTTGTGGCAAAAAGTCTAAAGGAAAAGTTATAACAAGAAAACCTATTATTCCATCTGAAGAGGAATTAGAGGAGAACAGCAGATCAAAAAGCTCTAAGCTAAGAGTGTTTGAAAGAGCATAAGGGGAGGTAAGAGTGAAGATGAGTAATTCAAAGAACCGTGTAAGCGTTTCTGGAGAGATATATGGTAAGGCATATGAATATGGAAGTGCAGCAAGACAGCTTAATATGAATGCACAGCCTCTTAGACGTAACGAAGAATCGGAAGAGTCAAGAGAACAAAGACGCGCAAAACAGAAACAGATCAGACACAACAATAAGATTAATCTTATGTATACAGTTGTTGTTGCAACAGTTGCATCAGTTGTATTTTTTATATGCTATCAGTATCTTAATGTCCAGGCAGCAGCTAAGGTTAATTCAGATAAGATAATAGAGTTAAAAAGTACTTTGAATTCACTTAAAGACAACAATGATGCTCTTGAAGCTGATATCAATGCAAGTATAGATTATGATGCCATATATGATACAGCTGTCAATGATCTTGGAATGATATATCCAGGTAAAGGACAGGTTATTACATATGACTCAAAGGAAAGCGAATATGTAAAACAGTTCAAGGATGTTCCAGAAGCTGGTAAATAACTGATTTACAGTTATATAGTGATAATGAATATAAATATCAGAATATTAAGAGGTACTTATGGCAGATAGTGAACAGTTAAGAAGAAATAAGTACAGAAGAAAAAGAGTTATGTTAAAAAGAGTCCATGTCAGGGGCAAGGTTGCACTTGGCATGGTTGTTGTTATATTGATAGTTCTTGGTGGCCATGTGTTTAAGATAAACTATACACATGGTGATGTGTATGCAAAAGCGGTATTAGACCATCAGACATATACTTCAACTGAGCTTGCATATAAAAGAGGACAGATACTTACAAGCGATGGTACTGTGCTTGCGTATAGCGAAAAGGTTTATAATCTTATATTAGATGTTAAACAGCTGCTTTCAGATGAAGAATATAAAGAACCGACACTTAGTGCACTTACAAGATGCTTTTCGCTTGATAGAAGTGAGCTTGAAGCTATAGTTGCAGCCAATCCTAACAGCCGTTATCAGAAGCTTTTAAGAAATCTTACCATGGATGAGATAGAAGAGTTTAAGAATCTTACGAATGATAAGACAGAAGGAAAAAACATTAAGGGTGTATGGTTTGAGGACAGCTATTTAAGAAAATATCCATTAGGCACATTTGCAAGTGATACGATAGGCTTTGCAAGTGCCAGCAATGGTGGTGAACTTGGAATAGAAAGCCAGTATGATGATGAATTGACAGGAACTAATGGAACAACATACAGCTATGTTGATGATGGACTAGAGGTTACAGAAACACAGAAGGCTGCTGTAGATGGAAATAACATCGTAACAACGATAGATTATAATGTTCAGTCTATTATAGAAAAATGTATTAAAGAATATAACGCTGAAAAACCATCAAAGAATACAGCAGTAGTAGTTGCAGATCCATCTAACGGGGATATTCTTGGAATGGCAAGTTATCCAACTTTTGACCTTAACAGTCCAAGAGACTTAAGTGGTGTGTATACTCAGGAACAGATAGATAAGATGTCGGATGATGATTATAAGAATGCATTATATTCATTATGGACGAACTATTGTGTATCGGAAAGTTACGAACCAGGTTCAACCTTTAAGCCGGTTACAGTGGCATCGGCTTTAGAAGAAGGCGTTGTAAAGGATGGAGATACTTATACATGTAATGGATATGAAATGATAGGACCTGACAGGCTTAAGTGCCATGTGTATTCATCAGGTGGACATGGAACGATTACAGTAGAGCAGGCTGTTATGAATTCATGTAATCCATATATGATCCATCTTGCCTTAGAACTTGGCAACGAAAAGTTTGCAGCATATCAGTCACTTTTTGGCTTCGGTAAAACAACAGGTATAGATCTTCCTGGTGAAACAATGGGTATTGTATATGGAAATAAGATGACAACTATAGATGCTGCATGTAACTCATTTGGGCAGACTATTAATGTTAATATGATGCAGATGATGTCAGCCTACTGTTCTATTATAAATGGTGGAATGTTATATCAGCCACATATAGTTAAAAGAATAGAATCAGCTAACGGCGAGGTTGTAAAAGAAAACAAAGCTACGCTTGTGAGACAGACAGTTACTATGTCAACATCAAAGCTGTTAAGAAGATATCTTAAGAGCACAGTTGAAACAGGAACAGCTAAGAAGGTAGCTGTTACGGGGTATTCAGTGGCTGGAAAGACAGGAACAGCGCAGAAATCACCAAGAAGTGAAAATAAGTGGCTTATATCATTTATAGGACATGCGCCAGCTGATAATCCAAAGTTTGCTATATATGTAATAATTGATGAACCAGATGGAACGACAGGAACATCCGGAAGCTCAGCAGATGTTCTTACACTTTCACATGATATATTAGAAAAGCTTCTTCCTTATATGAGTGTTTACAAGGATTCATTAGAACCAGAAACAGATACAGGCACTGCGGAAGATGAATATACAGTGGATGGTGTACCAGAGGGTTCTATACAGAACACAGCAACTGAAAACTTACAGAACATGCCATCAGTTAACTAGTAATAATAAGTATAAGAATAACCCTGAGTGAACTTACATATGTATAAAGTGAGTTTACACAGGGTTATTGTATTATATGAAATCAAGAATAGAGTTAAATGAAGATGAAAGATATTCTTTGTATGTAAGAACGAGGCACAGAAAAAAGCTGCTGACCATAATAATAAGTCTTATTATAATTATGTCACTTCTTACAGTCCGTATAGGATGTATTATGACGGTTGAGGCTGGCTATTATAGCAGAAAGGCAACAGAATTGCACGAAAGAGAGCGTGCGATAAAGGCAATGAGAGGCCGTATACTTGATGCTAATGGAACAGTGCTTGCAGATAACAGGACAGTGTGTACTGTGTCAGTTATACATAACCAGATAAAAGAACCACAAAAGGTTATTGAGATGTTGTGCAGTGAGCTGTCAGAAGAAGAGGAGATGATAACTAAAAAGGTAAATAAAATATCATCAATAGAGATTATCAGGACAAATGTTGATAAAGAAACAGGAGACAGGATAAGGGAGTATGATTATGCAGGGGTGAAGGTTGATGAGGATTATAAAAGATATTATCCATATGACACTCTGGCATCTAAGGTTATAGGGTTTACAGGAAGAGATAATCAGGGGATTGTTGGTCTTGAAGCAAAGTATGATGCCTGCCTGTCAGGAGATGGTGGAAAGATACTGACACTTACAGATGCGTGGGGAAGTGAGCTTGAGGGTAAAAAAGAAGGAAGGCTTGAACCCAAGGCAGGGTGTGACCTTTATACAAGCATAGATATAAATATCCAGATGTATGCACAGCAGCTTGCAGAAAAGACACTTGTTAAAAAGGGTGCAAAAAGGGTATCGATAATAGTCATGAATCCACGTAATGGTGAGTTATATGCAATGGTAAATGCTCCGGAGTATAACCTGAATGATCCATATACATTGAATTATGATGATGAAGATACAACTGGAAATAAGATGGATAAACTAAATAATATGTGGAGAAATTTCTGTATAAATGATACATATGAACCTGGCTCGGTTTTTAAGATGGTAACAGCAACAGCTGCACTTGAACTTGGTGTTGTGAGCCTGTCAGATATGTATACATGTGGTGGTTCAACAACAGTTGCTGATAGAAGAATAAGATGTCATAAAACAACAGGACATGGAACGCAGACCTTTACCCAGACAGTAATGAATTCGTGTAATCCGGCATTCATAGAATGGGGGAGGCGTGTCGGTGTAGATAATTTCTATACATATATTGATAAGCTTGGATTAACCTCAAAGACAGGAATTGATATAGCAGGTGAAGCAGGTACTATCATACATAAGAAGGAAAACGTAGGAGAGGTGGAGCTGGCAACCATGTCGTTTGGACAGTCGTTTCAGATAACTCCAATGCAGATGCTAAGGGCAGCTGCAGCAATTGTAAATGGTGGTAATCTGGTAACACCGCATTTTGCCATCAGGACATGTGCTGCTGATAAAACAACATACAGCGAGTTTTCATATTCGACTACACAGGAAGCTGTAAGTAAGGAAACAAGTGATACGATGAAGGATATATTAAGACAGGTTGTTGAAGAAGGCGGTGGAAAAAATGCATATATAGAAGGCTTTTCAATAGGAGGAAAAACAGCTACTTCACAGAAACTTCCAAGAGGTTCAGGAAAATATATAGCCTCTTTTATAGGGTTTTCAGATGTGACGGATCCTTCTGTTATAGCCATGTGTCTTATAGATGAGCCACAGGGCGTATACTATGGAGGAACAATAGCAGCTCCTGTCATAAGAGAGCTATATGACAATATATTGCCGTATATGGATTAAATGAATACTTTACATATGTAAATGCTTAGAGTAAAATAAAATAAGCTTTTTAATGAATAGTTAGTCTGTATTATGTGCAGACAGATAGGATGAGTGATTATGGATTTAAAAGACAAAAAAGTAATGGTTGTAGGTACTGGAATAAGTGGAACAGGTGCCATAGATCTCCTTAATAAAGTAGGAGCAGACTGTATCATATATGATGGCAATGAAAAGCTTTCAACAGAAGATGTAGTAAAAAAGCTTGGTGGTAATAAAGCACAGATTATTATAGGACAGCTTCCAGAAGGTATAACTGATAAGGTGGAACTTCTTGTTATAAGTCCAGGCGTTCCTATAGACAGTCCGATAGTCGAACTGTTTGAAAAGGCTGGTGTTCCTGTATGGGGAGAGATAGAACTTGCATATAATTATGACAAAGGAAAAATAGCAGCCATAACAGGTACTAACGGAAAAACAACAACAACAGCTCTTGTTGGACAGATAATAAAAGCATACAATGAAAAGACGTTTGTAGTAGGAAATATAGGTAATTCATATACAGGTGAGGTTCTTAAGACAACAGAGGATTCATATACAGTAGCTGAGATAAGCAGCTTCCAGCTTGAAACTGTACATGAATTCCATCCGGTTGTAAGTGCTATCTTAAATATAACACCAGATCATCTTAACAGACATCACACTATGGAATGTTATGCGCATACAAAGGAAAGAATAGCAAAGAACCAGAATAAGAGTGATGTATGTGTTCTTAATATGGAAGATGAAGAATTATACAGATTCGGTAAAGAATGCAGCGCATCAGTTGTATGGTTTTCAAGCAGGAGAAAACCATGCAAAGGTGCTTATCTTGATGGGAATAACATAAGATATACAGATGGTGTAACTGATAAGATAATGCTAAATGTCCATGATATGAATCTCCTTGGAACACATAATTATGAAAATGTGTGTGCAGCTATAGCCATGACAAAGGCTGTGGGGATTCCGGATGATATTATAATAGAACAGATAAAGAACTTTAAGGCTGTAGAACACAGAATAGAATATGTTGCTACCAAAAATGGTGTATGGTATTACAACGATTCAAAGGGAACTAATCCGGAAGCTTCTGTTAAGGCTATAGAGGCTATGGTAAGACCTACGATTCTGATTGGCGGAGGTTACGATAAAGGTTCTGAGTTTGATATGTATGTAAAAGCCTTTGGTGATAAAGTCAAAATGCTTGTGTTACTTGGACAGACAGCACATAAGATAGCAGAAACATGTGATAAATACGGCTTTAGCAACTATGTGTTTGCAGATTCACTAAAAGAGGTTGTTTCAATATGTGCAAAGAATGCCAAGGATGGTGATGCTGTACTGTTATCACCTGCATGTGCAAGCTGGGGCATGTTTGATAATTATGAGCAGCGTGGAGATATGTTCAAGGAATATGTTAACAGTCTTTAATAAAAGAATATGATGATATAAAAGAGGAAAAATATGGCAAGGAAGAAGAAAAAAAGAAAGAATGGATTCTATTTTGATTACAGTCTTTTATTTGTTCTTATATTCATAGTTGGCTTCGGACTTACTATGGTATATAGTACGAGTTCTTATACTGCCCAGATTAATTATGGTGACCCGGAGTATTATTTTAAGAAGCAGCTTTTTTTTGATGTCGGCGGCTTTGTGATCATGCTTTTTATAGCCAGGTTTTTAGACTATCATGTGCTTAAAAGGTTTGCACCTTATTTATTTATTATGGCTCTGATTTCGGTAGTGGCTGTTATATTTTTTGGAACCGAGAGTCATGGTGCAAAAAGATGGATATATATTGGCCCTATAAGTATACAGCCAGCAGAGATTGTTAAGATAGCCGTTATAATTATGACTGCAGCAAGAATGTGTGCAGCAGGAACTAAAATAAAGACATTATCAAAGAATGCAAAGATATTTCTTGGATGTGCCCTGTTACCCGCAGGAATGATCCTTGTTATAACGTCTAATCTGAGTAGTGCCATTATTATATGTGGAATAGTATTTATAATGTCATTTGTAGTATATCCAAACTATAGATTACATGGTTCTTTGACCGCACTTATAGCCATAGGATATGTTGGCATACGTGAGTGGTTAAAGAAAGCAGTGGAAGCTGGTACGCAGATGAAAGGAAGCTTCCGTCTTACAAGATTGTTTGTATGGATTAATCCAGAGAAGTACATAGATGATAAAGGTTATCAGACTATGCAGGGGTTATATGCTATAGGTTCTGGCGGACTTTTTGGAAAAGGACTTGGAAAGAGTATGCAGAAGCTTGGCTTCATACCTGAATCACAGAATGATATGATTTTTTCAATCATTTGTGAAGAATTAGGCTTATTTGGTGCGATATGCGTTATACTTTTATTTATAATAATGTTGTGGAGAATAATATATATTTCACAGAATTCGCCAGATCTTTTTGGCTCGCTTCTGGCAGTTGGTGTGTTTGCGCATATAGCTATACAGGTGATTATAAACATAGCAGTTGTAACCAATGTATTTCCTAATACAGGTGTTACATTGCCATTTATAAGCTATGGAGGCTCGGCGACCATATTGCTGCTTGCAGAACTTGGAATAGTGTTTAATATAAGCAGCCAGATTAACCTGGAAAGATAGAAGTATAAACAGGCTGGAATGGAAATTAATATGGCAAGAGAAAGAAAAAAAGGAAAAGGTTTTTTGATAGCTTTTATTGTAATGTTTATTCTTGTTGCAGTGGGGATTGCGGTATATATAGGCTTTCAGGCAGAAAGTATAACATATGCTGGCAATTCCCATTATTCTGATGAGGAGATGACCGAAAAAATATTTGGAAAAGACAAGCCTAATGTATTACTTTATAAGCTGTTTGGTAATAAAAAAAAGACAATACCATTTATACAGAAGTATGATGTGGAAATACAATGGCCAAAGAAAATGTATATAACAGTATATGAAAAGCCAGTTATTGGTTATATAAGATATATGGGATGTAATATGTTCTTTGATAAGGATGGCATAGTTGTTGAAAGCTCCACAGAAAGTTATGATAAGGTCCCTGAAATAATAGGGCTTAAGTTTAATTCGATAGTTTTAGGTTCAAAGCTTGATGTTGGTGATGATGATATATTCAGGCAGATACTTGACCTTACACAAAGCTTTGATAAATATGATCTGGATGTATCAAAGGTATATTTTGATTCATCTGATAATTTAATACTGTATATTGAAGAGGTTAAGGTGTATCTTGGAAATAGTGATGATTATACGGACAAGCTTTTTGAACTGAAGCAGATGGAAACTAAATTCTCAGGCTTAAAGGGAACACTTTATATGCAGGATTATACGAAAGACAGCAATGCAATAATATTTAAAAAAGATGAGAAATGATTCCTGAAACTCTGGTATTGTCATCATACTATTATGGAATGAACAAAGATTATGAAAATGTGAATAAAATTGTGAATAAAAATATAAAAATTAGTTGATATTTGTTGTGAAAAATTATATGATTATAAATATGTATAAGTATAGAAGGAGGCAATAACCTTGTTAGAGATAATAGAAAACGAATCAAATTTATCAGCAAAGATTATTGTTATTGGTGTCGGTGGTGCCGGTAATAATGCTGTTAATAGAATGATAGATGAAAGCATATCTGGTGTTGAATTCATAGGAATCAATACAGATAGCCAGGCACTTCAGTTGTGTAAAGCACCTACAGCTATCCAGATAGGTGAAAAACTTACTAAAGGATTAGGTGCAGGAGCACAGCCAGAGATTGGTGAGAAAGCAGCAGAAGAGAATGTTGAAGAGCTTACACAGGCTATTAAAGGTGCTGATATGGTATTCGTTACATGTGGTATGGGAGGCGGAACAGGAACAGGTGCTGCACCTGTTGTTGCCAAGATTGCAAAGCAGATGGGAATACTTACAGTTGGTGTTGTTACTAAGCCTTTCAGATTCGAGGCAAGAACACGTATGACTAATGCAGAAGCTGGTATAGAAAAGCTTAAGGAAAGTGTTGATACTCTTATTGTCATTCCAAACGATAAGCTTCTTGAGATTGTTGACAGAAGAACAACTATGCCTGAGGCATTAAAGAAGGCTGATGAAGTGTTACAGCAGGCTGTTCAGGGTATCACAGATCTTATTAATGTTCCTGGACTTATTAATCTTGATTTTGCTGATGTTAAGACTGTTATGGTAGACAAGGGTGTTGCTCATATAGGTATAGGTTCAGCTACAGGTGATGATAAGGCCATTGAAGCGGTTAAGCAGGCAGTTGCCAGTCCTCTTCTTGAAACAACTATTGAAGGTGCATCACATGTTATTATTAATATATCAGGTGATATTGGCCTTGTTGAGGCTAATGATGCAGCCAGCTATATACAGGAGCTTGCTGGTGACAATGCTAATATTATCTTTGGTGCTGTATATGATGAAAGCGCTACAGACAGCTGTACAATCACAGTTATTGCTACAGGTATAGAGGGTGTTAACGTTAATAATGCTATGGCTAAGTTTTCGCCAAAAGCACAGGCACAGGTTCAGACACCAAAGCCAGCTGTAAAGCCAGCATATTCTTACCAGCAGCCACAGTCTGCAGCAGGTATGGGTATGAGTTCTACAACAGCTCCACTTCCAGGTCTTAAGCAGCCAACACCTGTTACAAGCAATGTGAAGTCTAATGGAATTACAATTCCTACATTTCTTCAGAAGAACAGAAAGTAATACATAAACAGACGCAGTAGTCTTATAATAACTTATATATGGCAGGATAGTGTATGATTGATTTATATACTATCCTGTTTTTTTATGTTTATACTTATGACGACACAATGAAAAGCAGCAGACTTTTATCTTAAATTTTGTATATGGCTCCTTACTGCGACAAATTTTGCACATAACTTTATGTATACTCTTCTTGTTCGCTGATACAGGATGTTATACATAATCTTGTATATATTGCGTAAAGGAGGTGGGAATGGATTGTAATATATATAGATATATTGTTTGGGATTAATTATTGTATGGATCTGGTTATACTGCTTATTGTTAACAGAATTATGCGTTATCATGCATCTGCTATCCGGCTGCTGCTTTCTTCCACTTTAGGAGCAGTATGGTCAGTTGCTGCAGTGATGATTCCTGACAGATATAGGCTATTCGTTAATTTATGCACATATTTTATTGTTACAGCTCTTATGCTTGCTGTGATAAATAGTCCATTAAATATCATAAAAGCACAACAAAGTAACAATGACAGGTATGCTTTAACAAATTATTTAAAAGAACTGTTTAAGGGTATGATTATTATGCTGTCTGTAGCATGTTTTTCAGGCGGGATTATGCATATGATTGTATATTATACATATGCCGGCTGGATAATAAGACGTATATTAGTTACTTACAATCAGCTTATATATCTTATACTGATATCCGTAGTTGTTATAATAGTGATTGCCAGAGTGTATAGAACCTATAAAAAAAACAGTGACATATATAAGGTTACTGTTATAGTTGACAATCATAAGATTATGCTTCACGGAATAGTAGATACCGGGAATCAGCTTACAGATAAGTATACAGGTAAGCCGGTAAATGTGATGGATAAATCATATTTTGAAAATGTTCTTTATCAGATAAATGATTACGGGAGATTAAAGTATCATTTTATACCATACAGAACAATAGGTAATAATGAGGGGATCATAGAAGTTATTACATCAGATTATATGTACATATCAGGAAAAGATGAAACGAAGGCTTATAAAGGTGCACTGATAGGACTTTCGGATAGGAAAGTATCACAAAACGGGGAATATCAGGCACTTATAAATGGACGTATGATTTAGCGTTAATGCAAAGCTATAAGAGAGGATGAGTTTTTGCATTACAGGATGGAAATATGTCAGCGGTGCATTCGTATTTCTATAAAAGTAACAGCACCGTAGAAAAGAGGAGAGAAATGGTGATTAAAGTGGCAGTTGCGGATCGTTTCCGGTTTAAGATGGTACCATCTATAAAAAATCTATATATGCTAGGCTCAAAAGAGGTTCATTATATAGGAGGGGCAGAGGTGTTACCAGCACCGCTTGATACAGATGAGGAGAAAAATGTATTGGCGATGTTAAAAACCGAGGATGACGATTATGCCAAGAAAATGCTGATAGAACATAACCTTCGTCTTGTTGTATATATAGCAAAAAAATTCGATAATACAGGTGTGGGAGTAGAGGATCTGATATCTATCGGAACAATAGGACTTATAAAGGCTATTAATTCATATGACCGTGATAAAAATATAAAGCTTGCTACATATGCATCAAGATGTATAGAGAATGAGATTCTTATGCATCTTAGAAGAAACAGTAAAATCAGGGCAGAAGTATCTATAGATGAGCCTTTAAATGTAGACTGGGATGGAAATGAGCTTTTATTGTCAGACATTCTTGGCACAGATGATGATGTGTGTTATAAGGATCTTGAAAATGAGGTGGAAATGAAAGCGCTTAAAAGTGCACTTGGCAATCTGTCAGAGAGGGAGAGAATTATAGTCGATTTAAGATATGGGCTTAGCGACAAAGATGGAGAAGAAAGAACACAAAAGGAAGTAGCAGATATGCTTGGTATATCACAGTCGTATATATCAAGACTTGAAAAAAAGATAATAAAAAGATTGAAGAGGGATATGGTGAGGGCGTGCTGAAGAATTAACATCAAATAATATAAAATAATATAACTTTTTGCTTGACATTCCAGGCTGTGTCTATGAAAATATAAAGGTATGATTAGTATAAGGGAAAATTTGCCCAGTATAGGAGAACTATCAACATTATATAAAGATATGGAAAAAAGGTAATATGAAAAATAAAGGTACAGGAATACAGTGGCATAGAATATTTGGAATAGCGGCTTTAATGTCTGTTATAGTTTTTGCGGTTATGTTATATATGGACTTTGGAACTTCAATAAAATCAATGGTTGGTATTGGAAGTGATAAAACAAATGATTCTATATCAGAAGAACCAAGTGACAATACCGAATCCGGTAATGATACAAGTGGTAAAAAGACAGATATATCAGATAAAGCAATCGTATGTATAGATGCATCTCATGGAGGTTCTGATACAGGACAGTATGATGGAAAGAATTATGAGAAAACACAGGTGTTAGAGCTGGCTGGACTTGTTGAAAAAAATCTTGCTGATTATGGAGTTAAGGTTATTATGACAAGGACAACAGATGAGAATGTAGATTATACATCACGTATTAAAAAAATCAATACAGGAAAAGCTGTAGCAACAGTATCACTGCACAGGGATGTTGCTAAGAAGGATGGAACAGGCAGAGGTGTCAGTGCGTGGATATATACATCATCTCCAACTGATTCAAAGAGCCTTGCTTCAGATATTATGAATGTGTTTAAAGAATCTGGTGAAACGGTAGGTGGGGTGAATACGGGTACTCCAAATGATTCATCAAAGAATTACTATATTAATCAGCACAGTTCATCAGCAAGCTGTATAATTGAACTTGGAAATATGTATAACAGTGATGACAACAAGCTTGTAACAACTAATAAAGAGAAAACAGCTAAAGCAATATCAGATGGAATAATAAAATACTTAGAACAGGCAGGTTATATTAATGGCTAAAATTAATCAGAAAAACATAAGAAACTTTTGCATAATAGCACATATTGATCATGGTAAGTCAACTCTTGCTGACAGAATCATAGAAAAGACTGGACTTCTTACAAGCAGGGAAATGCAGGAGCAGGTTCTTGATAATATGGATATAGAAAGAGAAAGAGGCATAACTATCAAGTCCCAGACAGTAAGAACTGTATATAAGGCTCTAGATGGAGAAGAATATATATTTAATCTTATAGATACTCCAGGACACGTTGACTTTAACTATGAGGTGTCAAGAGCACTTGCAGCCTGTGATGGTGCTGTGCTTGTAGTAGACGCAGCACAGGGAATAGAAGCACAGACACTGGCCAATGTATATCTTGCACTGGATCATGATCTTGAAGTATTTCCAGTTATCAACAAGATAGATCTTCCAAGTGCTGAACCGGACAGGGTTAAAGATGAAATAGAAGATATTATAGGTATAGAAGCCCAGGATGCTCCTCTTATATCAGCTAAAAATGGTATTAATATAGAAGAAGTATTGGAACAGATAGTAACAAAAATACCAGCACCAGAAGGTAATCCTTCAAATCCGCTCTCAGCACTTATATTTGATTCCCTATATGATGCATATAAAGGTGTTATTATATTTGTAAGAATAGTCGAAGGTACTGTTAAAAAGGGTACAAAGATAAGGATGATGGCGACAGGTGCTGTGGAAGAGGTTGTAGAAGTTGGATATTTTGGAGCAGGACAGTTCATACCTTGTGATGAACTATCTGCTGGTATGGTTGGATATATTACAGCAAGTATTAAGAATGTCCAGGATACAAGAGTTGGTGATACAGTAACTGATAATGACAGACCGGTAGCAGAGCCGCTTCCAGGCTATAAAAAGGTTAATCCTATGGTTTATTGTGGATTATATCCTGCAGATGGTGCAAAGTATCAGGATTTAAGGGAGGCACTTGAAAAGCTTCAGCTTAATGATGCATCACTACAGTTTGAACCAGAAACATCTATAGCTCTTGGATTTGGTTTCAGATGTGGCTTTTTAGGACTTCTACACCTTGAGATTATACAGGAAAGACTTGAAAGGGAATATAATCTTGACCTTGTTACAACAGCTCCTGGTGTTATATATAAGGTCCATAAAACAAACGGAGATGTCATAGATCTTACGAACCCATCTAACATGCCAGATCCATCTGAGATTGATTATATGGAAGAGCCAATGGTAAGTGCAGAGATTATGGTAACAACAGAATTTGTCGGACCTATCATGAAGCTTTGTCAGGAACGCCGTGGTGTATACAATGGTATGGAATATATAGAACAGACAAGAGCACTTCTTAAGTATGATCTTCCTCTTAACGAAATAATATATGATTTCTTTGATGCATTGAAATCACGTTCAAGAGGCTATGCATCATTTGATTATGAGATGAAGGGATACGAGAGGTCTAATCTTGTTAAGCTTGATATTCTTATCAACAAGGAAGAGGTGGATGCACTTTCGTTTATTGTATTCGCAGGCAGTGCAGAAGAAAGAGGACGAAAAATGTGCGAAAAGCTCAAGCAGGAGATACCAAGACAGCAGTTTGAAATACCTATCCAGGCAGCTATTGGAAGCAGGGTAATAGCAAGAGAAACTGTTAAGGCACTTCGTAAGGATGTACTTGCTAAGTGTTATGGTGGAGATATTTCGCGTAAAAAGAAGCTTCTTGAAAAGCAGAAGGAAGGAAAGAAGAGAATGCGTCAGATTGGTAATGTAGAAATACCACAGAAGGCATTCATGAGTGTGTTGAAGCTGGATGAAGAATAAAAACGAACTGGGGATATATATACATATCCCCTTTTGTGTACATAAATGCATATATTGTGACTTTCTTTCATCACCTGCTGATGAAAAGACAAGAAAAAGATATGTTAAAGCACTTATAAGAGAAATAAATCTGGCAGCCGAAGGTAAGACAAATAGCTGTATTAATAAGTGCAATAATGAAAGTAATAACCATTGTAAGGATATAGTTACATCTATATTCATAGGAGGAGGAACGCCATCAGTAATAGATGCTTCTGATATAAAAGATATTATTGAGGCAGTAAGACATAATTATAACGTCAGTGATGAGGCAGAGATAACAATAGAATGTAATCCTGGTACTATGGATGAAAAAAAGGCAGCTATATATCGTCAGGCTGGCATAAACAGAATAAGCTTCGGATTGCAGAGTACCAATAATAATGAATTAAGGATGCTTGGAAGGATCCATACCTATGAACAATTTCTGGAAAGCTTAAGGATAGCAGAAGAGGCCGGTTTTGATAATATCAATATAGATCTTATGTCTGCACTTCCAGGTCAGACTATTGAAAGCTTTAAGTCTGTGCTTAACACAGCGATATCACTAGAGATGCAGCATATATCTGTATATAGCCTTATAGTAGAAGATGGTACAGCACTTTCAGAAAATATTGATAAATATCCACAGATCCCATCAGATGAGGAGGACAGGGATATGTATCATATGACGAAGGAAGTACTTGCAGCAGCTGGATATGAACAATATGAAATATCCAATTATGCGAAGAAAGGATATGAATGCAGACATAATATAAAGTACTGGGAGAGGTGTAACTATATTGGTTTTGGAATCGGAGCAGCTTCTTTATATAACAATATAAGATATACTAATATTTCTGATATAAACAGATACATGGACATATTACTAAATAACGAAAACAATAAAGATTATTGCTGTTATGAAAAAAATACCAGACAATCAGATGATGTGTGGCTGTTAAGGATGGATGTGGAAGAACTGTCAAAGGAAGATGAGATGTCAGAATATATGTTTCTTGGCTTAAGAAAGACTAAAGGCATAGATGTTAATGATTTTAAAGAGAAGTTTGGCTGTGATATATATGATGTATATGACAAACAGATAAAAGATAACATAGCTGCCGGACTGCTTGTAAAGAATGGTGATTACCTATATCTATCCCAGAGAGGAATAGATATAAGCAATACAGTCATGTCTGATTTTATACAGGTTTGAACTGCATAAGAAAATGTCGTGGAGTCAGTCCGGTAAATGACTTGAATTCCCGCTGGAAGTGAGCCTGGTCCGAATATCCCAACCCGGATATATATCCGCTGTTATTCTGCTTGCAGTCTGATAACATATTGTATAACACATTCTGGAAACGTATAATTTTACAGTAATCTTTAGGTGACATGCCTAGTACTTCGTTAAACATTCTTTGAATATGTCTTTCAGAATAACCAAGGCTTGTGGCAAGCTCAGATATGAGTATATTGCCATAAGCTTTTTTTATGATATCAGTGAGCGTTATCATATTATCAGGAATATAGCAGCATTGTTTGGCATTTTCAAGAAATGCCTTAAACATATGTATGTGTTTTTCAAAGCTGCAGCTTGTTTTAAAATCTTCTATAAGCTTGTATTCATATGAGCCTTCTGAAGGAGAATATTCGTATACTTCCCCTGTCATGCCTGAAGGGTAAGTGTCAGCATTGACACCTTTTGCATAGTAGGAATATATATCATCAAAGCATACGCCAAAATAATGCTCATAGTTACCAAAATCATAAGTACGTTTTTTAACTACAGGTCCAATACAGTAGAATGATGACTTGTTATCTGTATGGTTATAGCCTATGATCCATTCTGTATGGGTAGATGGAACAAGAACAGAGTACATTGAATTTATAATGTTTGCTGAAGTATTACTTGCTGATTCATATATATACATATTTTCATGGACTTTAGTTGTACCATATTTGTTTATTTTAGTTAATGATTTAGTCTGGATATCAATGTCCGGGTTAAATAACATGGGCTGGTATATGTGATTGTTCATATGTAAACTCCTTTTTCTGCTTATGTTAAAAATAGAATTTATAAAATAATAATAAAGCAAATATTAAAAAAGTCAATAAATATGTCGGATTTTTTCAATAAATATTAAAAAAGATATGTATAATAAACAACATAATTGAAAAACAAATAACACAAAGGCGTGTGATTACTTTATTAAATAAAGTGGTTGCACGTCTTTTTTTATTTTATTACGTCGCGGGTAATTCATGTGTTATTCTGTATTTCAGTTGTCTTATGAAAACTGATCAACTTCATTAGACTTCCAAGAAAAGAATTAGGGAGGAAAAGGTTATGGCAGTAGAACAGATAACTAACTTGATAAGTGAGCAGACATTTGGAATCTGGTTCCTTATCGGTGCTGCACTGGTATTCTGGATGCAGGCAGGATTTGCAATGGTAGAAACAGGCTTCACAAGAGCTAAGAACGCAGGTAATATTATTATGAAGAATCTTATGGATTTCTGTATAGGTACAGTAGTATTCATAGTGATAGGTTTTAGTTTATTACTTGGTGAAGATTTAGCAGGTTTTATTGGAAAACCTGGATTTGATATATTTACGGCTTATGAGAGTTTTGATTTCTCAAGCTTTGTATTTAACTTAGTATTCTGTGCAACAACAGCAACAATAGTATCAGGAGCTATGGCAGAAAGAACAAAGTTCCTTTCATATTGTGTATATTCTGGAGTTATATCAGCACTTGTATATCCAATCGAAGCACACTGGGTATGGGGCGGCGGCTGGTTAGCACAGTTAGGCTTCCATGATTTTGCTGGTTCATGCTGTATACATATGGTAGGTGGTATTTCAGCTATTATAGGCGCAAAGATACTTGGACCACGTATTGGTAAGTTTGTCAAGGATGAAAAAGGAAAGGTAGTCAAGGTAAATGCGTTTCCCGGACACAGCATACCGCTTGGAGCGCTCGGTGTATTCATATTATGGTTCGGCTGGTATGGCTTCAACGGCGCTGCTTGCACTACAATCGAAGATCTTGGATCAGTATTTCTCACAACAACAATAGCACCAGCGGTAGCAACAGTAACATGTATGATATTTACATGGATTAAGTATAAAAAGCCAGATGTTTCAATGTGTCTTAATGCATCACTTGCAGGTCTTGTTGCTATAACAGCTTCTTGTGATGTAACTGATGCAAAGGGTGCTTTCGTTATTGGTATTGTAGCAGGACTTCTTGTAGCATTTGGTGTATGGCTTCTTGATTATAAGCTGCATATAGATGATCCTGTTGGTGCAGTTGCTGTTCATATGATGAATGGTATCTGGGGAACAATCGCAGTTGGTCTTTTTGCAACAAGCAAGGCACCTGGATATGCAATAGCTATGGAAAATGGTGCTATCAAAGCAGAAGGCTTATTCTTTGGTGGTGGCTTCACACAGTTAGGACTTCAGTTATTAGGCTTTGTAACAGTAGCAGCATGGGCAGTAGTATGTATGACAATTGTATTCCTTGCTATTAAGGCAACTATCGGACTTAGAGCTTCCAGGGAAGAAGAAATCAAGGGACTTGATATATGTGAGCATGGTCTTACAAGTGCATATGCAGGCTTTGAATTCGGTGCAGCAGGAATGCCGGATATAGATATAACATATGATGATGTTGTATCAGTAGGTTCAGAATCAGTTGAAAATGCGGTTCCAGCTATGGTTAAGACATCTGAAATACCTGATGATAAGAAGATTACTAAGGTTGAAATCCTTATGAAACAGGAAAGATTCGAAGCTTTAAAGAAGGCTATGAACGATATCGGTGTAACTGGTATGACAGTAACACAGGTGCTTGGCTGTGGAGCACAGAAGGGTGCACCTGAATACTACAGAGGTGTTCAGATGGAGATGCAGTTACTTCCTAAGGTTCAGGTAGAAATGGTCATTTCCAAGGTGCCAGTTATGGATGTTATCAATGCAGCAAGAAAGGTACTTTACACTGGTCATATCGGAGATGGTAAGATATTCGTATATGATGTTGAAAATGTAGTAAAGGTTCGTACTGGAGAGGTTGGATATGATGCTCTTCAGGGTGAAGATGATTAAAATATTGAATTAGAGTTTATAAGGTGTGGATGCAAAAGAGTTTGGCATCCACACCTTTTTGCGTCTTATATTTGTCTTTGAGGCAATAAAAATTATACGTTAGATTAAGTTGGCCTATAGAAGATTGCGAAATGGATAAAAAAATTAGAAATGCGGTTTATTGACCGCTGGGGGGAATAGTTAATTGTATGATTATGAAGAAGGAGGAGAGTATTTATCAGATACGAAAACTACATTAACAGTGTTGGTCTATGAGTATTTGAAAATGTTGGAAATTTATAAATGATTGTATAATTAGTTGGTATACAACAAGTAGGGAAAAGATATGAGAACGGATAAGATAGGTATTAATATTTCAAGGTTAAGAATTGAACGTGGAATCACGCAGGAACAGCTTGGCAGGGATATTGGACTGACAGCTTCTGCTATTTCAAATATAGAGTGTGGCAGGAGTGTGCCATCAGTGGATACTTTGTGCAGGTTTTCTGAGTTGTTTGGGGTTAAGGTCGACACCATATTATCTGATAAATCTGACTCAGACCTGAATAAGCTTGAAATGGAAGAAAAACTTGTTACTGTTGACAGATATTTATCTGAAATAAAAGAGATATCGGCTAATTACAGTATAGGTCATAGAAATTATGAGATTAGCAGGAAAGGAGGAGAAATAGTTTATAAAGCATCATCAAAGGAATAGATAAAATGTTTAATATGAGGAGGAAAACAGAATGCACAGATTTATTGAATGGATAACAGATTTAATTGATGATTATGGGGAGGCATTTATAGAAGCCCCATTAAAGACATTATCTAAAACAGTATCATGGATATTTAGTATAGTAATAGGTGTAATGTCAGTGGTTGCATATATTAAGTTCATAGCAGGTGGCGGATATCCGCATGCAATAGCAACAATCAAGAACTCAGAAGAGGGATTTTTTGCTGGTGTTGGAGATACATTTACAAATGGAACAGTACATATAGTAGCTAATAACGGAGTGTATAAGGCACTTGGGATAATATTTATAGTCCAGATAGTACTTGCACTGATAATGCTTTTCTTTGAAGGAAAGATATGGAAATGGGTACTTGCAATAATAGATTTTATATTAATAGCTGTTTCTGGAATATGGTTCCTTATTAAATACAATCAGTATAACAAATTGTACGCTACACTTGAGAAATTATATGATGATGAAGAAATAGATGAAGTTGGATTTTCAAATGCTGTTGATAAATGGATTAACAGTATAAGAGATAACATCAAGATTTTTGCAATAATTGCTGCAGTTGCTGTGGTGCTATTTATTGTGGTCATGATGATAAGTGAGGGTAGATGTGCAATATTTTCATTTGCAAAGAGTGCCGCAATTACATGTGCAGCCATGCCTCTTGCAATTCTGATATTGGAAAATATAATTGGATTGGCAATTGGACTTGCGACAATTATTGTAATAGGAATAATTCTTCTCATAATATGTTCATTTGCTGACGGCGGATCAGATTCATCAGTAGCTACTGAAGCATTTGACAGAGCGGGAAACTTTATTGGCTGGTTTCATAGAAAATAATGCATAAAACATAAGGGGACATATTGTGAAGAAGAAAATAATAATAGGCATATCGGTATCAGTAATAGTTATTGCGGCAATAGCTGCAGGCATTGTAACTGGAGCTTCATCGAAGAAAAAAAGCAGTAATGATATAAATGTTTCGTGTAAG